>WBZR01000915.1_pt1 | contig 41916 bp, 37 predicted proteins | sample 5204231 | NCBI WGS metagenome assembly WBZR01 (sample SAMN12412403, study PRJNA552823) | activated sludge metagenome | isolation source: activated sludge from anammox sidestream of wastewater treatment plant... | place: USA: Virginia | collected 2017-08 | reverse complement strand
TGGATATGCTGATCCGGAAAACGGCGTACGAGCTGTACGCCCGGCGCGGATACGTCCACGGGCGCGCCTGGGCGGATTGGCTGGAAGCGGAGCGGATCGTCCTTTCGAAATACCGCTGACGGCCCCGGCGCCGCGTCCGATTCGCGTTCGAGGGCGCGGCGCGGCTTTGCAGCACCCCCCAGCCATGACGGAGGAACGGCGCAGATGGCAAAGACGCTCCTGATGATCAAGCCGGACGCTGTGCAGAGGGGGATCGAGGGGGAGATACTCAGGCGCGCCGCCGCGGCCGGGCTGGAAATCGTCGCGTCCGAACGGCGGAGGCTGGCGATGGCGGAGGTCGAGGCGCTCTACCACGAACACCGCGGAAAGCCTTTTTTCAAGCGGAACGCCGAGTTCATAGCCAGCGGCGAGCTGGTGCTGTGCGTCGTAGAGGGGGACGGGGATATCGTCGGGCGCGTGCGGGATTTCATGGGTGACAAGGACCCGGCGCGCGCGAGGAAGGGGAGTATCCGCGGCGATTACGGTGTCGATCCCGCGCGCATGGAACGCAATCTCGTCCATGGCTCGTCGAGCGCGAAGGACGCGGAGCGGGAGGTGGCGCTTTTCTTCGGCGCCGCGGGCGTCATGCGCGGGCCCAGGCGCCCGCCTCGGTCCAGAAGGGGTTCGGGGGGATCCATGTCAAAGCCACATCGGGTTGCGGAAAAGAGGCGGCGCAGGAGGAAGTACCTGAAAAGGGCCGCCAGGAAGCGCCAGGCCGTCATTTTGTTTTTATGGATAGTGTATAATGTTGTGGTCAAAAAAGATCTTGCTTTTGATCCTTATCCGTTTATACTGATGAATCTCGTTCTTTCTTGTCTAGCGGCTGTGCAAGCTCCCATCATAATGATGAGCCAAAACCGACAAGAAGAAAAAGACCGAATAAGAGCAGAAAATGATTACCTGATCAATCTGAAAGCCGAAATGGAAATACGCAGGCTGCATCAGAAAGTGGATCTACTGCTTGAAGAACAAATAAAAACCTTGTTCGAAACACAAGCAAGACAATTGAACCTGCTAAATGAAATTCATAAAAAAATGGAAAAACACCCATCGCCCGGCTCAGCACATCAGTAACCAACCGCTTCGGGTGGCCTGAAGCCGTGCGCGCGATATACAGAGAAATACCTTGCCGGTTTGCCATTTCGCAACTGGTCGATGATGCTCGGTTTTTCAATAGCATTAAACATTTGACCGTAGGTGTCATCTACACGCACAGAATAGTTAAGATTGGACGGTACTATGATATATGCATCATCTCCTTTCTTTAATTTTGGTCGCACTTCATTGAGCCAGTAGAAATGGTGGATGTCATTTAATGTGCCAAGCCCGATAAGGGTAATGCTGTCTGGCAGAGCTACATAAAAATTGAGATGGCCACCCGGAAACCATTTGTGTGTAGCAATGGCCGAATTCTTCTTCATTTTTCCGGAGCGGGTGTCGTCTTCATACATTTGCCTGAATGATTGATTGAACTGTTTCCAGCCGTACATTTCCAGTGTCAGGTCGTCTTCTCCCAATTTTGCATAGTCTTTATTGCCCGGCGTGCCGGGATAAAAATTAATACCCAGAACAGCTACTATCGCAATGAGTAAAAGGACAATATTAGCAGTTGTAAGCCATTTATTGTATTTCGTAAAATGTGTTTCTGCCAGCCATGCTGAAGCAACGATGCTAAGAACTACAAAGCCCGGACCATTCCAGTGCGGTAATGTGGAACGGAAACAAGACACAAATATTAAAATACCGATAAGTGGCAGACTCAGGCACAAAAGCAGATTTCTGTAGGGGAATACCGATGGGCGTTTTTTTCGAAAAATGGCAATTAGTGCAATAAGGATCAGAACGTAGTTGACCGGATTGTTGTACAAAATGCCACCGAACAACTCCGTAAGCAAACTGTCGGCACGGAATCCGCTGTTGACTGTGACTCTACTGCCCTGAAACTTATAGGTAATGAAGTCGTTTTGGGCATTCCAAAAATATATCGGCGAAATGATAGCCATACTTATCACACCGGCCAGGTAAAGAACCGGATTTAGCAGCATCCTTCGGTTGTACAATAATAAATAAATGCCTAGACCGACCCATAGAAAAATAGCATGTACTTTACCCATTATAGCTAGACCAGCCGTGAGCCCAAATAGCAACAATGAGATGTTCGATTGACGTTTTGATATGTTGGGGTCGAATACGCGAAGTAATAACCAGATACTCAACAACCAGAAAAACAACATCGGAGCATCCGGCATAATGAACAGCCCGGCTATGATGGAAGTGTAAGGTGATGCTGTGAAGAATAATGCTGCAAGGTATCCGGCCTTATCATTTTTGATATGAGTACCTATGCGAAATATAAGCCATGTATCAACGGCGGCCAATAATATCGGGCCGAGGCGGATAAATATCTCGTTAGTAAGCCACAAGTTGAGGCTGGTGATCTTTATCAATAACCCAACCAATGGTGGATGATCGAAATAATTCCACTGCAACTTTTGAGCATAAGTTATGTAGTACACTTCATCATTGCCCAATTCGATGCTTCCTGCAAATATTATTCGCAGCCCAGTAGCAATAATTATCAGTAGTATGGTTTTTTGGCTTAAACTCATGTGGTGGTATTGAAAGTGTATATACTATTGGCAGCATAATTCCAAAGAAAGAGCAAACCGGTTACCAGAATCTTGCTAAAATAAAAATTGAGATTGGTTTTCTTCTGTAGCATCAGTAAAAATAATGAGTTCATTATCAATCCAATACACGAAATCATAAAAAATGTAAGGTACTGCGTAATTATTGTGTGATCCTGATCCTGAAAGGTAAAAATTTTATTCAATACAAAATTGCTGCTCGCAGCCACACAAAATCCAATAATGTTAGCTATATATTGATTCCATTTCAATCGGTCTCGAAATAACCAGGTCAGACTAAAATCTATCAGAATGCCTACAGAGCCTACTAATCCGAATTTAAAAAATCTGATGATATCTACCATGGTTTTCTGGTTTGTTGAAATATCTTTGTCTGCAACAGACATGCAATATAGTTTTGCAAAGATACAACGAATTTTACCAAAGCAAACTGGATTTACCAACGCGAAGTAATTCCTGCCTTTCTATTCTAAATGATATTCGACATCCATTTTTCAAACTCCAAACTGTCTGAGATGGTGGTCGAGGTGTTTGTATGTGCCTACACTCCATTCATTAGGAGTAAGCCGCCCCAGTAGCGGATGCGGAAAAGAAGTACAGACTGCTTCACCTCCTTTGCTGAATTGTTTTAGTTTTGTAATCAGCTTTTCTTTTTCGTTATTAAAATCTCTTTCATCTCTAATCCTTAAACTTTTGGCTGTTGGCAGGTTTTTCATAAATGGGATAGCATTGCTGTACACAGGGCGGAATAATTTTCCGAAAATCCGGCCTAAAAGCATCCGGGTGGGTTTGTTAGTGCCTGTTGCCATATCAACTGATTCGGCACAATGAGCCAGCATTTGTGCAACATTCATTACGCCCCATCGTGCTGGTGTATCCGGAGTAAGATGTTCTATCCTGGTAAGTACTTCTTCTAATATTTCTTTTTGAAAAAGATTTTTCATGCTTCTTTTTTATGTGAAATTGTTAGAAATCCATTCTGAGCCTAAGGTTAATTCTGCGACTCGTAAGTCGGTTCGGAATGGCGTATTGTGTGTTGAATACAGTTTTTATCCAGTTGTTGGAGGCTGTATTTTGTACGTTCAGCAGGTTGAAAATTTCTAGACTTACCCATGTATTTTCACTGAATCGCAGAAAATGATGAGGCTTGCGATCTTTCCATTTCTTGTCCCACAACAACAAGCTAAAACCTATATCTGCACGGTGATATGCACTGTACCGGTAGGTATTTCTATACACCTGATTATTGTCTTTGATGCCGAATGGTAGCCCCGAACCTACTGCCAGATTAATGTGTACTTTAAAGTTTTCGTTACGTGGGAGATAATCCTGGAAAAATATATTGACATTGAACAACTGGTCGGTAGGGCGGGGTACATCTGCTACGTCCTTGCCTTCTGCTTGCCCAACCTCACGTATTTTGTGCTGTACGCCATCCAGGTTTTCGCGTGCTCTGAGGAAGGACAGATTAATCCATGACTCTGCATTTGGAACAAATTCGCCGTTAAGCCTGAGATCGAATCCTGTAACGTAGCCTGTTGCATTATTTTCACCCGAATACCTTATGCGTACATTATCTACTTCGTACGAAACCACGTCCCAAAGCTTTTTATAATACATTTCTGCTATAAGCGTAAAAGGTTTGTCTGAAATCCGGGTCCAGTTTATTTGTCTTGATATACCGCCTACTATCTGAGCCGATTTTTGGCTGAGTAGTCCGGTATTTACAGTGCCGTTGGGTCTTCGCATTTCACGATAAAAAGCCGGTTGATAATAATATCCACCGGATAACCGGAATGCCCAGTCGTTGTGCCAGCTTAATGGCCTGAATTGCACTTGTGCTCGTGGACCGACAAGCAGCTCGCTGTTGAGGTCGCGGTACATTGCCCGTACTCCGAGGTTGAGTTTCCATTCTGCCTTATCATCGGTCTTGATGGTATAAGTGTTTTGGATAAAAGCAGAATATTTTATCGAATTAATCTGGTTTTTGGTTTTCAATACCGACTTCAGGTACAGATTTTCCAGACTGTAGTTGAGTGAATAACCGGCTGAGTCGAGCCTTTCCCATTCATTTAGTTTGTCGCTTATTTCTTCAGATTGTGCCTTTAAGCTCCACTCGAGGAAGTTGTTGGCCGATTTACCATCTTCATTCTTTCCTTGAAAATCGTGTCCGCCACGCAGTTCGAGATTTTTGACCGTAGAGATGAGGTGGTTGCGAGCGTAATTGTGTTGCGTGCCTTCACCGAGTACGGCTACTACCTGGCCTGCCTTGTCCGAACCAAGATTGGTCTCCACCTGACCAAGGGAATAGTATCCGAGGATGTCGTATGTTTCGTCTTCGTAGCCACGGTGCGCAGCGGCCAAGAGTTTGATGAAATAAGGATTTTTCTTCGTATCTGGTACGAATGTAAGTGATAATCCACCCATCATTTGTGCAAAATCGTCTGCTTCCTGTCCTTCATACGCAGTGCTCAGACGAAGTGCAAAATTGACCAAGCCTGCACCCGAACTACTGCTTTCGGGTTTAAAATAATAATTGCTCTTGTTGTAGTTGCCAATAATGCCCAATTGAAGACTTCTCGTTATATCGTAAGTAAGGAATGTTTGAATATCGGTATATGTCGGCACGTACTCACCCTCCACTTCCAGCGAATTGAGCAGATATTTTGAAGTTTTATAACGTGCGCCTACAAGGTAACGAAATTTTCGGTAAGTATCGCGGTGTATTGGCCTAGAGCCCTCAAGATGTGCTGAGCCACCCAAAAAACTCCCGGATACAGAGGCTTTTATTTTTTCAGGCCTTTTATAATTAATGTCTAACACCGAAGAAAGTTTGTCACCATATTTTGCCTGGAATCCACCGGAAGAAAAAGACAGATCGCGAATAAGGTCTATATTCGGGAAAGTAAGACCTTCTTGCTGCGATGTACGGATGAGTTGTGGTCTGAATATTTCAAAGTCATTGATATAAACCAGATTTTCGTCGTAGTTGCCTCCACGTACATTGTATTGGGCACTAAGTTCGCCCCCTGTACCGGAAGATGTACCGAGCGCTATACTGGGCAATGCACTTTCCAGATTGCCACTGGCACTTGGCAATAACTTTAGTTCTTCAACATTTTGTCTGACCATGCCCCCGGAGATAATTTTTTCTTCCGTAATCACCACTTCCATTTTGGAGTCTGCTGGCACCATTTTTATGTCAAGCTTCAATTGTCCCTGAGAAAATGAAGGAATGCTGTGGGTATATTGTTTATAACCTATACGTGTGAAAATCAGATTCGCTTTTTCATTCGTATTTACTACTATTTCGAAGTTTCCGTCTTCGTCTGATTCTGTACCACGTGTAGTACCGTCGATGCGTATGTTTACAAATTCTATACCTTGGTTTGTCTCAAGGTCTGCTACCCGACCTGTGACCACAGTTTTGTATTGCGCGAATGCGGCAACATTATTAAGAACCATTACAATGAAAAGAAAACGCTTCAGGAATATCTGCATACTGTCTTATTAAGCCATTGGGTTGAACGGATACTAGACAAGATATGTTTTGTCCGTCAGGTTTTTTAACTGGTGAATGGTTTGAGCAGGGTTTTCGGCCTTAAATACAGCATTGCCGGCTACAAGTACATCAGCGCCACATTCCACAAGCCGTTTTGTATTGCCCAAGCCTACGCCTCCATCTACTTCTATCAATGCAGTTGAGCCGGTAGCCAATATCATGCTTTTAACTCTTTTTACCTTATTATAGGTTTGTTCTATAAACGATTGCCCGCCGAATCCCGGATTTACAGACATGATGAGTACTATGTCAAGGTCGATGATGATGTCCTGCAATACCTCAACAGGTGTATGAGGGTTCAATGCAACACCGGCTCTTGCACCCGTCTGCTTAATTTGTTGTACAGTGCGATGCAGGTGAGGGCATGCCTCATAATGTACCGTAATGACATCAGCGCCCGCCTTGCGAAATTCTGCAATATAACGCTCCGGTTGTACCATCATCAGGTGGCAGTCAAGTGGTTTTTTTGCTACTGATTTCATGAATTCGACTATAAACATTCCGAAACTTATGTTTGGAACGAAGTTTCCATCCATCACATCAACATGAAACCAGTCGGCTTCACTATTGTTAATCATTTCCATGTCTCTGGCAAGGTTTCTGAAATCGGCTGATAATAACGATGGTGCTATTAAATGTTTTGTCATGGTTTTTCTATTTGATCCTCTGGTAATAAATCTTTCCCCTGCAGTCGTAGAAGTATCTGCATGCAAGTCTGTACGTCCTTCTGACAATACTGTGCAATTCTTTCGGTGTCTTTTTCCTGCCAATATACACGCCCCACCTGGCTACCATCAATGTCATCTTTTGGTGATGGAACACCGAGCACAGCTGCCAGTAAGTTAAGGCTTGTAAAATTTTTGATGTCACCGAATTTCCACAACTCAAGTGTGTCGATAAAATGTTTTATTTCCCACGGCTTTTTGCCCGATACCTGCATTATTTCAGGAATTTCCAAGCCATTGATTATCATTCGCCGACATAAAAAAGGAATATCAAACTCCTTAATATTATGTCCGCACAGAAACGAACTGAGCGGATTGTTGTAATTTTTGTTCAGCAAATTAGAAAAATCACGTAATACCTCAGCTTCATCATCGCCATAAAAGGATTTAAGACGGAATACCATTTTTTTTCCTTCCATTCTCAAAAAGCCAACTGAGATACAGACTACCTTTGCAAATTCAGAAAAAATGCCGGCTTTATCAGTATATGTTTCTTTGACGGCATCCGGGTCTTCGGTATTGTCTTTCAGAAATTGTCTGCTTTTACGTGTCCACAGGCTTTGAAATGTTTCATCGAGTTCGTCAAAACTGGATTTTTGACTTACCGTTTCGACGTCGAGAAACAAAATTTTACTTAGATCGATGTTTTGTAGCATTTTTTACAGTTTGTTAACATTCAAATATACTTTAATATATTAATTTTGCGTTATACAATGCGAAATTAATTAACTTTTAATCAAAACCAAAATTTGAACATTATGAGTGCCCAAAATGACAACCGCAATAAAATCTTAGGTATTGCCATCGCTGCCATCATTGCTTTGTTGGGTGTAAATGCTTATTTGCTATACAATAAGTCAAAATTGACAACAGCAAATACTCAATTGAGTACCCAACTTGATGAAACAAGCAAACTAAAACTCGAACTAGAACAACAATACAACGAATCGCTCAGCAAACTTGAAGAGATGCGTGGCGATAATGAAGAAATGAATGCCATGATTGACAAACAAAAATCTGACCTTCAGGCACAAAAAAACCAGATTTCAAATTTGCTTAAAAACAAAGGTGACCTAAGTAAGGCGAAAGAACAAATCGCTCAGCTTATTAGCCAAAGAGATCAGTTCATGGCGCAACTAGAAGAGTTGAAGATGAAAAATGAACAGTTGACTGCCGATAATACAAAACTAACGACCGATCTCCAGTCAGAAAAGGCCAATACAGAAAGCTTGACTGCAGCTAAAGCAGCCTTGGTGAGTGAAAAAGATAATCTTGCATCACAAAACGAAATATTGTCTTCAAAAGTAACAAGAGCTTCTGTAATACCTGTAAGCAAAGTCGAAATCACAGGCTTAAAGGTTGACAGCAAAAATAAAGAACACAAAAAACGTTATGCCAAAAACATCGACAGACTACGTGTTTGTTTTGATGCAGCAGCCAATGATATCACCGAAGGTGGCAATGAAACTTTCTTCATCAGAATGATCAATCCGACCGGAGAAACACTTGCACGTGAAGATATGGGTAGTGGCACACTTACAACTACAGATACTAAAGAAAAAATCCGCTATACCTCTTCAAAAGATATAGAATATAGCAAGACTGCAACACAAGTATGCCTCAACTGGGACCAGGCCGAAGCACTGGCAAAAGGGGTTTATCAAGTAGAAATCTACAACAAAGGCTATAAATGTGGTGAAGGCTCATTTAAGTTGAAATAATGCAAGTCGCTTTCTTTGAAAAATCCACAGTAAACACGGTTCGCTGTGGATTTTTCTATTCTATCTTTGCGGTTATTTTCTTTTCTTTCTCCACAGCGGACAAGGCAAGTGCTCAGGAAGTGATTTGGCAAGACAGTCTTAGTTATGATTTTGGTGAAATAAGCCAAAACCACCCGGTGACCCACACTTTCCATTTTACGAATATGAACACAGACACCATCGACATAGAAACCGTGCGCTCAGACTGTGGCTGTACAGAGACCGACTGGACGAAAGAAGAGATACCACCCGGGTCAGCCGGAAAAGTCATCGTAATATTTGACAGTAAACATGTAGGGCCGTTCAAGAAGAAAGTCAGGGTCTATTTCAGACAATTCAAAAAAGCACACATACTGCACATCTTAGGACAAGTTTTATGAAATTGTCCGGTGTAAGGTCTTGTTTTGTAGTTCATTCTAATAATTTCGTCGAATGAATTGAACCATGATATACAGAGGTAGAACGAAAAGACGTTTTCGGGATGGAATTTTCATTTATCTTTGCACAAATTTTTAAAAAAATACAATGGTTGTACTTATTTTTCTGATAGTAACTTACCTGCTTTTCTGTTTTACACTCAAACCGCTTTTCGAAAAAGCCGGAATAGAAGGGAATAAAGCATGGATTCCCTGGGTCAATTTTAAGGAGGCCTTTAAAATGGTAGGTGACAAACCGAACCGTGTATGGTGGCTACTTTTTCCCATTTATAATCTTTTTGTTTATATTGGGCTTTGTATTGACATAGTCAGGTCGTTCGGAAGATACAGTTTCGCCGATTCAGCACAAGCCTTTATTTATGCCCCATTTATATTTTTTAATATTGGCAAGGACCCAAAAAGTAAATATGTAGGACCAACATTGAAGCTCGAGAAAGAATACCACGATAGAATAACAGAAGCGCAGCGCAAAAATGATCTGGTCACACTCAAACGATTGGATGCTGCTAATCCTTACAAAAAAGGGATGCTTCGTGAATGGACAGAAGCCGCAGTTTTTGCCATTTTCGCTGCTGCATTCATCAGGATGTTTTTGATTGAAGCTTACCAGATACCGACTTCTTCTATGGAAGGAAGCCTGCTGGTAGGTGATTATCTGTTTGTGAGCAAAGCCAATTATGGTATTCGTACACCCGAGACGGTAGCTATGGTGCCACTGGTACACAACAGAATGCCATTCTTCGATGGAGAATCTTATTTCAAATGGCCTAAATTACCTTATTTCCGCTTGCCGGCACTTGAAAAAATAAAAAGAAATGATCCGGTGGTATTTAATTATCCGGAAGGAGACAGTGTTTACTTCGACCCACAACGAACCTGGACAATATACGATGTAAGACGTGATCCGGCCAAGGCACAGTTTACCGTAAACAAACCACTTACAGTCAGACCGGTGGACAAGGAAGATCATTACATTAAACGATGTGTTGCCATAGCAGGCGATACTTTCGAAATCCGTAACCGCGAAGTATTTATAAATGGAAAAGCTACGGTAGCTCCACGCTTTGTGCAGTTTACTTACATCGTATCCAATCCTGATGGGGCTGTCAATATGTCTTCATTTGATGATTGGGGCATTTCGCCTGAAGATGTGCTCGATGTACAAGGCAATAATATGGCACTCATCCTCAATAACGAACAAATAGAAAAACTAAAGTCACAGAATCCGAATATCAGGATAGAACCATACAAGATACCCGATCGACCGCTTTTCCCGTATGATACAGCACATTTCAAGGGATTTTCGGTTGACAATTACGGACCGCTCTGGATACCGAAAAAAGGCGCTACACTAAAGATAAGCCAAGACAATATAGCCGCTTACCGCCGTGTCATTTCGGTATATGAAGGAAATAAACTTGAAGAAAAGGCCGGTAAAATATTTATCAATGGCAAGGAAGCCTCCGAATATACATTCAAGTATGATTATTATTGGATGATGGGAGATAACCGACACAACAGTGAAGATAGCCGCTATTGGGGTTTTGTACCGGAGACGCATATCGTTGGTAAGCCATTGTTCATCTGGTTTTCGACTAAGTATGCCGATATGAAGAAAGGTATAAGATGGAATCGGATTTTTACATCAGCCAATAAATAAAGCTGAGCTGTAATGAAGTAAAAATAGAAATTGATAAAATGAAAAAGCCACGATGTCAGAATCGTGGCTTTTTTGAATCTAGGAATACTACACCGGTCTTACCATGGGTTATTCGGGTATTCTTTTCTGAATACATAGTTAAGGACATCAAAAGTAGTTAGAAAACCAAGCAACTCACGGTCTTCGTTTACTACTGGTAACCCATGAAACCTGTTTTCGAGGAAAATTTCTGCCGCCGTACCAATTTTAGCATCCGTTTCTACGGTTGCTACTTTTTTAGTCATGTAATCACCAACTTTTGCATCGCCATAATTTTCCTTGCAAAGGTTGCTCTTCAGCAAATCATGTGTTGTAATCAAGCCTACAAGTTTGACACCATCCACTACCGGTACGTGGTGTATTCTGTGCTCTCTGAACAGCGAATGAATCTTCTCAAGAGAATCTTCAGCTGTTGCTGTGTAGAGATTTGTCTTCATGATCTTTGAAACAGGTTCGTTCAACATAGTGTGTCAGTTTTTAAAATTTAGGTCTAAGATACAAAAGTTTTTGTTAAAAACATAATGAATTTCATAATATTTGACAAAAATATGCAATTTTGAATCATAAATATCAGCTTATGAATATATTTCTGAGGTTTTTTTTCTTTCCTGTATTAATTGTAAGTTTCGTACAAGTGTCATCTATTGCCCAATCGACTTATTTTGATGAAATAATGGCCTACCGTAATACTTACATCAACAATTTTCTCACCGAGAAAGATTCGCCTCTCGACTCTTCAGGTGTAAAATTATTAGACTTTTTTGAGCCCGATAGCACTTATCGTGTCATTGCTAAAGTTAAGATGCGAAAACGCCAGAAAGTCTTCGATATGGCTACCAGTGACGGTACTTCAAAAACATTCAGGGAATATGCCCGGTTGCACTTTGTTGTCAATAATACAAAAGTTATATTACCTGTTTATCAATACCTTGGCAGAAATATGAGCGTATTGCACCCCGAACACCTTTTTCTTCCATTTACCGATTATACCAATGGCGAAGAAACTTATGGAGGTGGCAGATATATCGATCTGACTATTAAAGATATACACAATGGTATGGTGACAATAGATTTCAACAAATCTTACAATCCTTACTGCACCTACAAAGAAGGTTATCGGTGTCCGGTACCACCAAAAGCCAATGCCATCAAAACCGAAATAAAAGCAGGCGAAAAAGCATACAAACACGAATGAAGTGATACAAAAATACTCCGATAGCTTTTTTATTGACCAAATGGGCGGGCAAATCTCACTTGGTAATCCACCTAAAAGAATCATATCTCTGGTTCCATCTCAGACGGAGCTCTTATATGAGTTAGGTGCTGCAGATCTGCTGGTCGGGCGTACTAAGTTTTGCGTCCATCCAAAGCCGGATGTGCTGAAACTACCCGTAGTAGGTGGCACCAAAACACCCGATCTGCAACGCATCATTAAGCTTAATCCGGATCTTATAATTGGTAATAAAGAGGAAAACGAACAAATTTCGATCGAAGAAATAAAAAGACATTTTCCGGTTTGGATGAGTGACATCGAAAATTTTAACCAGAGTATTGACATGATAATGATGCTAGGAAGCTTGCTTGTATGTGAAGAAAATGTATCTACACTTGTAGAACAAATATTGGTAGCCAAGGACGAACTTCAAACATTTGTCGGTGCAAAATTCGGCAATCATAAGCCGGAAGTTATCTATATGATATGGAAAAATCCTTATATGGCTGCCGGTACCAATACATTTATAAATGAAATGCTTGGTTTTTGTGGTTTGAAAAATCTTGCAGGTGGACGTTATCCGGAATTTTCAAATGAACAACTATACGCACTTAATCCTGAATTGATCTTTCTATCTTCAGAACCATATCCTTTTAAGAATAAACACGTTTCAGAAATAAAAGAAATATGCCCAGATGCTAGAATCGTGCTAGTCGATGGAGAAATGTTTTCATGGTATGGCAGCAGGATGAAGGCAGCATTTCCTTATTTTAAACAGTTATTACAAACATTATGAAGCATCCACTTATATTTTTTCTGCTTTACAGTTTATTTAATCTTACAAGCACATTTGGCCAATCTGGTTTTATTGTGCAATATGAAGAAGGCTTTAGATCTTTAGAAAATGCTGTCCGTCAGGATGGTACCTTTTATGTGGCAGACCATATTCCTTTTACAGATATTTTTCTGTTAAAATCAGTGGGTGACAGAAGTAGCAACAAATCAGATTTACTCAAGCTTAATATACCATTCCGGTCGGTTTCTGTTTGCAGACAAGTAAAGCCGAGAACCATTACTCCCGATGACCCATACTATAAAGACCAGTGGCAATACGATATACTACATGCCGGTGAGGCTTGGGAGTTTGGTACAGGAGGTACTACATGTGCCGGCGATACCATCGTTATGGCAGTACTCGACGAAGGCTACGAACTCAGCCATGATGATTTAAAGTCCAATATATGGATAAACCACGGCGAAATACCTAATGACGGAATAGACAACGATAACAATGGATACATAGACGATGTACAAGGCCTCAATACAGGTACGAATACTGACAAGCATGATCACTCTTCACATGGATTGAAGGTGGCCGGCATCATGGGAGCTCGAGCTAATAACCAAAAAGGTGTAGCCGGTGTCAACTGGACAAGCAAGATTATGTATGTTTCGTACATAGCCGATGATTTTTATATTCTCAAGGGTTTGCATTACATTTTAACACAAAGGAGAAAATACAATGAATCCAAAGGTAAGGAAGGAGCTTTTGTGGTTTCGGTCAATAATTCATTCGGTATTCCAAACCTTTTTCCTGAAGACGGGCACGAACTGTGGTGTAATATGTACGATTCACTTGGCATGGCGGGTATAATAAGCGTGGGCTCTACTACCAACAGCAAAACAGATGTGGATGTAGCTGGCGATATTCCGAGTACTTGCCCAAGCCAATACCTTATTATTGTTACCAACACAGACAAAAATGACAAGAAGGTGAACAATGCAGGTTATGGTTCAAAATCGGTAGATATAGGTGCGCCGGGTGAAGGGGTGTTTACGGTAGGGCTCAATAATGCATATACTACATTTACTGGCACATCGGCGTCTGCACCACATGTCACGGGTGCAGTAGGATTGCTCTACAGCATTAATTGTTGTGAACTAGCCAATATGGCAATATCCGAACCAGCCAAGGCTGCCCTCAGGGTAAAGGATTATATTTTGAAAGGCGCAACGCCCCTCACATCACTAAACAACATTACTACCAATGGAGGTAGGCTCGACTTGTATGGTGCTGCAACAGCCTTAACAAGTACGTGCGGCAATGCTTTAGGGACAACTAAGATTAATGATATTCAACTTCTTAATCTTGGTGATAGAATTAAGGTTCAATTTACCGGTTCTGCTTACAAGACATTTCAATATGCTGTGTATAGTATGCTCGGAGTGGAATTGATCAATGGCGAATTTGATTACTCGGCATTCGGGTCTGATAGCTTTGATGTAGATATGACTGGATTGCCACCAGCTGTATATTTTATTAGCATATTCGGCGGAAAAAGCCCTATAAGTATGAATTTCATCAAGCTAAAATAAAAAAAAGTCAATTTTTCGAAATTAAAAGCGAAAAAAATTTCAACTTATAATAAAAACTATTAATTTTGCATCCCGAAAAGGAGGAACTTGGCTTCGTAGCTCAATTGGATAGAGCATCTGACTACGGATCAGAAGGTTGCAGGTTCGAATCCTGCCGAAGTCACTTAATTTATTTGGAATTTATAAACCATACATAAAAGAACACAGACATGTCAAGAGTTTGTCAATTAACAGGAAAGAAATCAATTGTTGGTAATCATGTATCGCACTCGAACATCAAGACCAAGAGAAGATTTTATGCTAATATCCAGACCAAGCGTATATATGTACCCGAATTGGATAAATGGGTAACATTGAACGTTTCTACTCATGCTTTAAGAACAATTTCAAAGCTGGGATTGTTAGAGTATGTAAAGAAGCTTGAGAAAAAAGGGATTGACACAGGTATTCGTTTTTAATAGAGAAAAATTTAAAAATACTTAGATAATGGCTAAGAAATCAAAAGGTAACAGAATCCAGATCATCCTCGAGTGCACTGAGCACAAAACCAGTGGTATGCCTGGTACTTCACGTTACGTGACCCAGAAGAACAGAAAGAACACTCCAGAAAGGCTTGAAATTAAAAAATACAATCCTATCCTGAAAAAAATGACTGTTCACAAAGAAATAAAATAATTTTTACACCTTAAAAATATTCTGTCATGGCTAAAATATCCAAAAACGCAAGGGTTGCTCAGCGTGCTGCAAGTGCAGGCTCTGGAAAAGATCACGTGAGGGTAATAAAAAGCATCAAGGACCCGGTAACAGGTAAATATACCTATAAAGAGTCTATCGTGCACAAAGACAAAGTGAAAGAGTTTTTCGAAAACACTAAGTAATATTTGTATTCTAATGCAATAAAGGCTTTTCCTGCCGGGGAAGCCTTTTTGTGTTTCTACCTCTCACATCTTCCGTGCATTTTGGGAGATTTTAAATATATTTGCAGCTTAACAAACCACCGAACATGAGCTTTTTTAAAAAGTTTTTCTCAAAAGATAAAGAAAAGGACCTCGACAAAGGACTCGAAAAAACTAAAGAAGGTTTTTTTGATAAAATAGCCAAAGTTGTAATAGGCAAATCAACTGTGGACGAAAGTGTACTGGATGAACTCGAAGAGGTACTCATAAGCTCGGATGTGGGACTTGAAACAACTGTAAAAATCATCGACCGGCTCAATGAAAGAGTAGCTCGTGATAAATATCTGAGCACAAACGAACTCGATACCATCATGCGTGATGAAATCGTAAAACTCCTGACTGAGAATAATACTGCCGACTTTGAAGATTTTGAATTGCCTCGCGATAAAAAACCTTATGTACTGCTCGTTGTAGGTGTCAATGGTGTCGGCAAAACGACCACTATCGGCAAACTCGCCTACCAGTATTCTAAAAAAGGTTACAAACTGGTTATCGGAGCAGGCGATACCTTCAGGGCAGCAGCTGTCGATCAGTTGAAAATATGGTCTGAAAGAGTAGGTTGCCAGTTTTACGCCAAAGGAATGAACACCGACCCTGCTGCTGTCGCTTACGAAACTGTACAATATGCCATCAATAACCAACTCGATATGGCAATAATCGATACAGCCGGCCGACTACATACCAAAACCAACCTCATGCAGGAGCTTACTAAAATAAAACGCTCCATCGATAAATGTATGGAAGGCGCCCCTCATGACGTATTGCTTGTGCTGGATGCCACTACAGGCCAGAATGCCATCGAACAGTGCAAACAATTCTCTGCAGCAACAGATGTGTCTGAACTGGCACTTACCAAACTCGATGGAACAGCCAAAGGTGGTGTGGCCATCGGAATCTCAGACCAGTTTAAGATACCCATTCGTTACATAGGCGTTGGAGAAGGAATCGAAAACCTTCAGATTTTTAATAAAAAAGCATTTGTAGAATCTCTGTTCAGAAAATCTTGAAAAAAAACTGAACTTGTTTTTTCAAATACTGTTACGTTTAAATTAACCAACAAATGTAATACACTATGTCACGTATTAGACTCATCTTGCTTAACTTTGGCTTACTCTGCTTGGCAGCCACTTTTATGTCCTATAACTCCAACCCACCTGAAGGCAAAACTGGTGCACCCGGTGAATCTACCTGCAGCGATTGTCACAGTGGCGGTTCTTCAACTGGTAATGTTGAAATACTTGGGCTGCCATCTGTTATTAATGCCAAAGAATTTTACAACATTAATGTAAAAGTCACAAAAACAGGAGGCAATGCTACAAAAGCCGGTTTTCAGCTCGTTGCCCTTAATGCAGCAAACCAAAATGCCGGAGACCTGAGCACATTGGCTAGCGACCACGGTACCAATTCGGAGAATGGCAGAGAATATGTCGAGCATAGAAATGGTAAAGCATTTGTCAACAATGTCGCAGAATGGACCTTCAAATGGCAGGCACCCGATGCACCTGACAGTTCTAACATAACTATGTATGCCGTAGGTAACATTTGTAATGGCAATAATAATACTTCCGGTGATAAAGTTGTCAAAGTGAATGCCACAGGAAAATTGAAAGTAAAAAGCACATCAACCAATGATTTAATCTCACACGGATGGAATCTTTATCCTAACCCGTCCAAAGACTTCCTTTACCTTCAGAGGCCTACAGATAATACTCAGCCAGTCTCATGGCAGGTTTTTGATATAAATGGCAGCCTTCTAAAATCTGGCGAAAGCAATAGCATTTTAGGCGATATTCCCATAGAAGTAAGCACTTTTGTGATAGGTCAATATTTCTTGAGACTCAATTCTGGCACAGATTCATATTACTCGAAGTTTGTAAAACTTTAATTTGTATTTTTACCGGTTAGCTTCGGCTGCAATACTATAAAGCCTTTTCTTTTATTTTTTTAAATGAGTCTGAATCTTTGCTCCTGACTTTACAAATAATTAGGATGCTAAAATTTTGAAATTGGCACAGAGAATCCTGTCACATTGTGTTACATATAGTTCAATCTAGAAAAGGAGAAGAATAGAATTGCATCAACAGAGAACAAATTGTGACTCAAAAATACATTTACAAGAAAATGTAAATTCAATTTTCAGAAAATCTTGAAAAAACTGAACAACTTTTTATGGCTCGTGTTATTTTTGTTCTAACCAACAAATTTAAACATGACACGAATCAAATTCATCTTGTTCAATTTCGGCTTACTTACATTGGCCGCACTCTTCATGTCTTATAATGCCAATCCGCCTGATGGCAAGACAGGAGCTCCCGGTGAAGGTACATGCGGCGACTGCCATAGCGGTGGTACATCTACAGCTGATGTCGAAATCCTTGGTTTACCTGCTTCCATAAATGCTAATGAGGCATACAATATTACTGTACGTGTCACCAAAACAGGCGGCAGTGCTGTCAAGGCCGGATTTCAGCTCGTAGCGCTCAATTCTTCAAACCAGAATGTCGGTGACCTTACTGCATTGAGCAGTGACCATGGCACTAGTTTTCTTGGTTCTAAAGAATATGTCGATCACCGTAATGGAAAAGCTTTTAGCGCCAATGTTGCAGAATGGACATTCAAATGGCAGGCTCCAAGCGGGCCTAACGGCACAAATTCTACCTTATATGGTATTGCCAACCTCTGTAATAGCAACAATAATACCGGGGGAGATAATTATATTACTACCAATGCTTCCGGCCAACTGATGATTAATGCTACACCACTTGAGTTGTCAATGACATCTACCAATGTCACATGTAATGGCGCTGCCAATGGTCAGGCTACAGCTATCCCTTCAGGCGGCACACCACCTTATACTTATGCTTGGACAAATGGAAAGAATACACAGACAATTACTAATCTGAGCCCTGGAAATTACACTGTTACGGTTACTGATAATGCTGGACAGAAAAAAAGCGATCAGGTAAGTATTACCCAACCTTCTGCCATTGCTCTTTCAGTGAATACAGGTACGCTTACCTGTGCCAAGACAGATTTCGTACTAAAGGCAACAGTTTCAGGCGGTACACCAGGGTATGCTTATCTGTGGAGTACTTTTGAGACTAGTCAAGAAATATCCGTTGACGAACCCGGAGTATATACGGTAGTTATAACGGATGACAATGGCTGTACCAAATCTGCGTCCGTTACTGTTGGGCAAAATGTTGAAGAACCGGTGGTACTGATTGATCCACCCGTGTTGATAAGCTGTTCGAATCCAGTTGTACAATTAAATGCGACCATTACACTATCAAATGCCATACTTTCATGGACAACTATAGATGGCAATATAGTGAGTGGTAAAAGTACAAATAAACCACAGGTCAATAATCCCGGAACATATACGCTTACAGCTACAAACCCGGCTAATGGCTGTGTGACCGTAGAATCTGTAACTGTAGATGGTGTTTTGCCGGTTTCAGCCCAGGCTGCTATTACGAATGTTCTTTGTCATGGAGATTCAACAGGTGCCATAACAGTGACTGCCTCAGGTGGACTCGCACCTTATTCTTATATTTGGTCAAATGGTGAAAAATCATCTACCGTTGATTCGTTGCCGGCGGGCAATTATACAGTAATAATAAGTGATAACAGCACATGTCATGACACACTGGTGCTTGAAGTGAAACAGGCACCTAAAATGGTTCCAATAATGTCAAGTACAGACCTGACCGGCCCTAATTCTAATGATGGTACGGCCTCTGTTTCACCACAAGGTGGTACACCGGGTTATTCAATACTTTGGAGCAATGGCAGTACAGCCGATACCATCACAAATCTTGCAGTAGGTAGCTATAGTGTTACTATTACGGATAGCCTTGGCTGTAATGCGTCACAATCGGTCTTCATCAATCCGTTTAACTGTGGTTTAGTAGCCGATGCAGTTGTTACGAATGTCACTTGCTACGGTGGCAATGACGGTGGTATCTGTTTGCAGGTGTCAGGTGGTAGTGCGCCTTATTCTTACCTTTGGTCACAGAATGAAACCTCACCATGCCTTAACAATCTGGCTGTAGGTACTTATGGTGTCACAGTAACGGATACAGATGGTTGTGTAGCTATTAAACAACTCAATATTGTAAGCCCGGCTGCAATTATCCTTCCGTCATCTGCCATTGTCATAACCACGGAGAGTTCCTTTGGGGCTAATGATGCTTCGGTAGTGGTAAGCCCGTCAGGTGGTGTGCCTCCTTATCAGATCTTTTACGACAATGGGGCATCTGACGGTACTATGTTACCGGCAGGTAATCACACTGTTGAAGTGAAAGATTCACTTGGCTGTTCTGTTGTATTTCCTTTCTTTGTGCCGGCCTATCCTTGCGATTCGCTTGGTATTAAGGCAATAGACCTGGATGTGCAGACAAGTTGTTTTGATAAACCTGTGACACTAAGCATAAAGAACATTTCAGGTGGCCAACCTGCCTACAATATATTATGGAGCAATGGAAGTACAGACAGTACCGTTACCGATACTTTCAAAAATCTTACTTCATTAAAAGTGACCGATGCCAAAAACTGTTTATTCACACTCATCCTGGATATCGACCAGCCCGACAGTATTTTTGTAAATTTCGAAATAAATGATGCTACACCGGGCAATACCGATGGTTCTGTCTTGGTAAGCGCAACTGGTGGTCAGGGAACATTCAGCTACCTTTGGCAAGATGGCAGTACTACCGAATTGCTTACCGGACTTGCACCCGGTAATTATTGTGTCACCATTACGGATGCAGCTGGTTGTTCTGTGGTCAAATGTGCCGAAGTGAAACTTAAAGTTTCTACCAATGACTTGATTTCGCAGGGATGGAAACTTTTCCCTAATCCGGCAAAAGACTTTCTTTACCTCAAACAAGCTATAGTTGATGGCTCTCAAGTGAGTTGGCAAATACTGGATGCTTCAGGTACAAATATCCTTACCGGTGAACAGAAAAATACAGCCGGTACCATACCTGTGAGTGTTGCACATTTGCCTTCAGGCCAATATTACCTACTGCTACATCATCATTCAAAACAATTGTACGCGAAGTTTATCATAAAATAAAACAAAGCCTATAAAATATTCAGAAATGCCCTGTCTTGTCATCAGATAGGGCATTTTTTATTTCCTCTATTTTACACAAAAAGGAATACAATGTCAGTATGAAATTGAAAAGTTAGATCTGTACGATGGAATCCATGTGTCTTCATTCAATATATTTGATACGATTTATGCGATATTAAAATATATTATTTGGCAATTTTAAATTATTTTTAGAATGGTGGAAATATTGTTGCAATTTTATATAAATAAAATTATCTTTGGATAATTAATCTGAAGGAAGTGAAGAATAGGCAAGGATCGTATTTTATTTAATAAATCACGAATGAATTCAATTGGTTATGAAGACAATGTTACAGACCATCGCAGCAATATTTATACTTGTTTCAATACAGTCACAGGCACTTTTCGGCCAGTGCAATAAGCCATTTAAGCCGGGAAATTCTTGTGAAACAGCACCGGTGATTTGTTCCGTTGGTGATTTGGATGGTTATTGTACCACCTTACAGGATGTCGTAAACCCATCCGGCCCAAATCCATTATGTCTTTCTAACGGTGGTGGTGTGCCCAATAATACAGCCTGGATAGGTTTCGTAGCCGGATCAAGCAATATGGCTATTGAAGTGATACCGGGCAATTGTCTCGATGTTGGTGGTAATACGGGGTTTCAAACTGGTATCATCACCGGCTGCCCGCCAAACAGTAAGGAGATAGTTTGTACCGGCACCTGTGTAAATGCCCCTTATTTGTTGAGTAGTCAGAATTTTGTACCGGGGAAACTCTATTATCTCTGGATTGATGGATGTGGTGGTTCGTTTTGTGATGTAACAATAGATATGATACAGGGCAGCATCCAATCAGCAGACCCACCGGGCTCCATTGGCAATATTAATGGAGAAAATCACCTTACCTGCACATCCAGTTTCGTAACATACAGCGTGCCACCTGTTAAAGGTGCCACTTCTTATTACTGGACTCTCGATGGTTTGCCGGTTGGTGACATTAAAAAAGATACGAATTCCATTTCACTTCAAATAAAAGATGCAGGTACACATCTGCTTTGTGTTGATGTTGCCAATTATTGTCACGATGTCACAAGTTTGCCTGCCCAAAAGTGCTTCCAGATAGAGGTCGAAGGAATCTTACTTACTGACACAACACTTGTGCCTCTACTATGTTACGGAGACAAAAACGGAGCAGTCGGATTTGAAGTCTCGGGCGGAACTCCACCATATTCTTTCCAATGGTCAACCGGTGATACAACTTCTTCCATCAGCAATCTCAAGGCAGGTAATTATCTACTTACTGTAAAAGATGATTCGGTATGTAGTAAAAATGTTGTTTTTAACCTTTCCCAACCTGACAGCCTTGAACTGATTCTATATATCTTCAACACATCAGGGCCCGATTTGCTCGACGGTAAGTCTATTTTAAATGTTGTTGGTGGCACACCTCCTTACAAGATTTTATGGAGTACAGGCGATTCAGTTAATGTACTTGACAAGCTTTCGCCGGGAGGCTATTGTGTAACCGTGACAGATTTCAATGATTGTGTAAAGTATGCATGTGGTGTATTAGAAAAAGGATCCGGAACAGGAACAAATGAACCACTCGGCTCGGATTGGAAGCTGTTTCCTGTACCCGCGAAAGATTATTTGTACCTACAACATTTACAACCCGATAACCGAGCGGTACAACTGAGAATAGTAAGTGCAGAAGGAAAAGAAATGGTAAGGAGGCATGAGAAAAATACAACATCTACCATTCCATTGTTTATCGGAAATTTGCCATCCGGTGTTTATTACCTGGCTGTTTTTCACGATTCAAAACAATTGTACGCAAGATTTGTAAAGCAATGACCGTTCTTAGGGTTTTTCCGGAATATGGGTTTACGTATATCATTCAATTGGGATAATTGATAACTCATTACGAACATTGCACCCAAAAGAAATGTACAGGGTGCGTAATTTTGGCAGAAAAATGATTGATGAACAGAATAATTTGTTGAAATAAAAGAGAATAAATATGAAATCAGGATTATTTACATTTTTAGTTACCATCACCAGCATATTTTACATACAGGTATGCGCATTTGCACAGTGTAATGACCCTTTCGAACCAGGTCTTAATTGCGAGACTGCACCTGTTTTTTGTTTTACGCAAGATCTCGATGGATACTGTACAAAACTACCGGATTTTTCTAACCCGACAGCCCCTATTCCTATGTGCAGTGGGTCAGGGGGTGGAGTTCCGAATAACTCGTTGTGGCTTGGATTCGTTGCAGCTTCCAATAATATGGATCTTCTGTTGCTTGCTGACAACTGTACAAGTGCAGCAGGAAGCTTTGGTTTTCAGGCAGGAATTTATAAAGGTAATTGCGGTGGACCATTTGAAGCCATTGCTTGTCAGGGCCTGTGTCGAACTGATTCTATAAACCTGTCAACAAAATCTCTTATTCCGGGAGAACTCTACTATATCGTTCTTGATGGATGCAATGGTTCAGTCTGTGATATCACCATCGAGCTTAAAAATGGTGAGTTGGCTCCGGCAGTATTAGATGATCCGATTGGGCCGATAGCAAGCAAAAGCAATGAAATTTGTATCGGCGATTCTGTCTTGTTCAGCATTCCACCTATGAAAGGTGCAAGTGCTTATTATTGGACCCTTGACGGGAAACTGGTGGGTGCACCAAACCTCATGTCAAATTCTGTTAAATTGAACTTTACCACTCCGGGTAGCCACCAATTGTGTGTAGATGTTGCTAATTCCTGCTTTGATGTGTCATTACCGCCAACTCAACAATGCATCGACATCTCTGTGTACAACCTTACTCTGGCAGATGCAGACGTAACATCGCTTTTATGCTTTGGTGATTCTGCCGGTACCATCAGCATAACACCACAGGGTGGGCTGGCACCATATAGCTTCAACTGGTCAACCGGTGCCACCACACCTTTACTTGATAATCTGAAAGCCGGAAATTATACAGTAACTGTTAGTGACGCTCTTTCATGCAATAAAATATTCAGCTTTGAAATAAATCAACCCGACAGCCTCCAGATTGTGGTCACCAACACAAACATGACCAATAACAATATAAACAATGGCAAAATATCTGTCGTTGCTTCCGGCGGTACAGCACCCTATACTTATCTGTGGAATATCGGGGCGACTACTACCACCATCGACTCATTGGGTGAAGGAATATATACCGTAACGGTCACCGACAGTAAAGGCTGTACGTTGGTACAAAATATTTTCATGAGCGGACCTGATTGCGGACTTAGCATAACTTTTGCGAAAGAACACAACAACTGTAATGGTGGAAGTGAAGGTACAGCTTGTGTTCAGGTGGCAGGCAATTTCGGACCATATATTTATAAATGGAACGGCACTCCCGGTGATTCTTGTCTGACCAATCTCAAAGCAGGCTATTATTTCGTCACAATAGTCAATACTGCAGGTTGTGAGGTGAAGCAATTCGTTGAAATCAAGCAGCCACCTCCAATTACAGTGCCGGATAGTTCTATAACCATCATAACAGAATCATATTTCGGAGCTGGCGATGCACAGGTTGTTTTGTCACCGACCAACGGTACTGCACCATACAGTTTTCTTTTCGACAATGGTACTACAGATGGTACTTTGCTCGCTGCCGGCAATCATATTGTGACCATAACTGATGCCAACGGATGTACGTCAGAATTTCACTTTAATGTACCGGCAATTCCATGTGATTCGTTGGGAGTACAGTCTGTAGATATTGACATAGTCAAGACGTGCAACAACGATACAGTTTCTGTTTCAATTATCAATATTTCTGGTGGAAAAGAACCTTACTCCATACATTGGAGTAATGACAGTACATCTATATCTGTCAAAGATTTGTATGAAAATATAACTGCATTGACCGTAACAGATTCATTCCATTGTAGCCTAGTTATTCCACTCAACATTGTTAAACCTGCTGAGTTACAAGTGACGCTCGATTTTACTCATACATCACAGGGTAAGTCTAATGGGAAAGTGACGGCAATAATCAAAGGTGGCGAGGCACCATTCAAATACCTATGGAGTACAGGAGACACCCTTGCTACTATCAAGAACCTTAGCCCGGGAACTTACTGTGTAACCATTATTGATGCACAGGGTTGTATGCTTGTAAAATGTGGCAAAGTAGAAGACGGCACTTCCACTAACGAACTGCTCAGTGCTGGCTGGAAATTATTCCCCAATCCTGCGAATGATTTTATTTTTTTGAAACAGATTCACCCCGATGCTTCACCTATATCTATCAGTATATATGATGTTGAAGGTAAGGAATTGCTCAGTACAATCAAGCAGAATACTTCAGGTGTCATTCAGGTAGATATCAGTCACCTGCCCCCGGGAAGTTATTATTTGTCACTGAAACACAAAGACAGAGATCTGTATGCGAAGTTTTTAGTGAAATGATTTTCGTATATCTAAAAAATCCCGCTTGAATAAACAGGCGGGATTTTTTTTATGATTTAACAAGCAACTTTTACAATTTCAACACATCAAGGAATGCCTTTTGCGGTACTTCTACCGAGCCGATTTGGCGCATTTTCTTCTTGCCTTTTTTCTGCTTTTCAAGGAGTTTACGCTTACGCGAGATGTCACCACCATAGCACTTAGCCGTTACGTCCTTCCTCATGGCAGAGATGGTTTCCCTTGCAATGATTTTTGCACCTACTGAAGCCTGGATGGCAATCATAAACTGTTGTCTTGGCAATAATTCTTTAAGTTTTGAACAAATTTGCCGACCCAATGCCTGTGCTTTATCTTTGTGAACCAGTGCCGATAATGCATCCACGGGCTCGCTGTTAAGTCTTATGTCCATTTTTACCAAGTCCGACTCGCGATAATCAAGCGGCGAGTAGTCAAACGAAGCATATCCACGTGAAATGGATTTTAATCTGTCATAAAAATCAAACACAATTTCGGCCAGTGGCAGTTCGAATACCATTTCTACACGTTCTGGTGTTAGGTACGATTGCTTTTTGATGTGGCCGCGTTTTTCAAGACAAAGTGTTATGATAGAACCAATGTATTCCGGGGCAGTGATAATCTGCGCTATGATGTACGGCTCTTCTACTCTGTCAAGCACAGTTGGTTCGGGTAGGTCGTTGGGTGTATGAATGACAACCTTTGTTGTAGGATCTTTGGTCAGGTATGCATGGTACGACACATTGGGTACGGTGGTAATAACTTCCTGGTCAAATTCGCGTGAAAGCCTTTCCTGTATAATCTCGAGGTGAAGCATACCGAGAAAACCACATCTGAATCCAAATCCCAATGCAACAGAAGATTCGGGTTCGAATACAAGTGAAGCATCATTCAGCTGAAGTTTTTCCAGGCTGTCTCTTAAATCTTCAAAATCATCATTATCAATAGGGTAAATACCTGCAAATACCATCGGTTTAACATCTTCAAAGCCCTGGATGCCTTCTGCACACGGATTATCGACACTTGTGATGGTGTCACCCACTTTTATTTCTTTTGATACTTTAATACCGGTGATGATATACCCGACATCCCCTGCCTTGAGTTCGTCTTTGGGTACCTGATTGAGCTGGAGGATGCCTATTTCATCTGCATTGTATTCCTTGCCGGTATAGAAGAAACGTACTTTCTGGTTTTTACGCAGTGTACCATTTATTATTCTAAAATAAGCAATAACGCCTCTGAACGGATTAAATACAGAATCAAAAATCAGAGCCTGCAATGGAGCTTCCTCTTCGCCTTTAGGGGAAGGTATTCTTTCCACAATAGCTTCGAGCAGTTCATTCACTCCGGCACCGGTCTTACCACTTGCGTGTAGTATTTCTTCTTTTTTACAGCCAATGAGGTCGATAATCTGGTCAGATACTTCTTCTATCATGGCATTGTCCATGTCTATTTTGTTGAGTACCGGTATTATTTCCAGATTGTGTTCGATGGCAAGGTAAAGGTTGGAAATGGTCTGTGCCTGTATGCCCTGGGTGGCATCCACAAGGAGTAATGCACCTTCGCAGGCTGCAATAGAACGTGAGACTTCGTATGAAAAGTCAACGTGTCCGGGTGTATCTATCATGTTCAAGGTATATCTCTCACCATTTCGGTGATAATACATTTGAATGGCATGACTCTTAATGGTGATACCGCGTTCGCGCTCCAAGTCCATGTCGTCCAATGCCTGGTCCTGCATATTGCGTTCAGAGATGGTCTTGGTATATTCCAGCAAACGGTCAGAAAGTGTACTTTTGCCGTGATCTATATGCGCTATAACACAAAAATTTCTAATATTTTTCATAGGGTGCAAATATACGGCTTTTTCAGATTCAAAACCACCAGGATACTATTAGTTTGATCATAATATTATTGTCGCCAATTGGAAATGGTATTGTTTTTTGCCGGAATATACAGTTTCACTCAATAACAATTATTTCACTTGATGCCTCGATGTCAGCATGGTGAAATTATAATCAAACGTTAAATCTTTAGTTTTGAGTGACGAATTGATTACATTTGCGTTTTACAAGTATATGAAGAAGTTACTCTTATTATTTGCAATTACAGCTTTGAGCACAACTGCCGCAATTGCTCAGATTGAAAAAATCATCAATCAAGATTTTAATATCGATCAATTCAATACAGTTCAATTCGAACTTTCAAAGGATTATTATCTTGAAAAATGGGCAGGTACAACCATCCTCGTCGAAACTAAAGTTAAGCTTACCGGTGCATCACCGGCTATTCTCAAGTTTGCCATAGAATCTGGTCGTTACGAAATACTAAATATAGAAGACGGCGACAAAGTGACATTGAAATCAAAACTCAGCAAACCACCACTTCTCAAAAACAAATCGGTTGATATTGAAGAAGTTGTTGAAGTGAGGATTATGGTACCGGAAGATTTCAATACTGAAGATTTTTCGGTTATAACACGTGAGAAAGATACCAATTCTTCTACTATCCGCAATGAAGATTGAAGTGCTACGATAGACACTCTTAAGCCCCTGTAGAAATTTTCACTTTTGCCTTCGCTCTCAACGTGTTAAGTGAGGTATTTTATGTCAACTTTGCCGGTATTTTCATTGCACCAAACATGCTGATCTATATTTTAATATAAAATCTGAAGGCTTAATAATTTATTCGTTCTTAATGAATAATAATGTACAGCTCTATTAATTCACAGGGTGTACTTGAAGATATTTACCAAGATTTATACCGAATACTTTACCTTTGTTGTTTTCTTAAAATAGAAGCCCGTATTCTTATGTACCAGCAGGTTGAAATAAAAGTCGCACCCGAATTTGTTTCTGATGAGGCTTATCAGTTTTCGCTTATTGGTGATTCATTAGGTATGAATCCGTCTGCATTTTCGGCCAGGCTGGTAAAGCGTTCGATTGATGCACGTAGGTTTCCGGCTCATTATTTGCTTCGTTTCGATGTATTTACCGATATGGTACCTGACCCGGAACCAGCTTTACTTTCAGAATTTAAAGATGTAAGTGAAGCTCCTGAAGTGCTTATCATCGGGGCCGGGCCTGCCGGTTATTTTGCTGCCCTTGACCTTATAGCACTCGGCCTCAAACCGGTTATTTTCGATCGCGGGAAAGATGCCCAAACCCGACGTCGCGACCTCAGAGCCATCCAACAGTTCGGCATTGTTAATCCGGATTCGAACTATTGTTTTGGTGAAGGTGGTGCAGGTACTTATTCTGACGGTAAACTATATACACGCTCCAACAAACGAGGTGAAATACTTCGTCCGCTTAAGTTGCTGGTAGAGCACGGCGCATCTCCGGACATACTTGTAGATGCACATCCGCATATCGGATCCAATAAACTACCCAAAGTCATAGCCAACATCCGTGAAACCATCCTTCATCATGGCGGTCAGGTACATTTTGATGCTAAACTTACGGACATTATCCTCCGTGATGGCGAAGTAAAGGCTGTGCGCATCAATGACAAAAAGGAGTACAAATGTGATACCTTAATCCTTGCAACAGGCCACTCGGCGCGCGACATATTTTACTTGCTTCATCAAAAAAATATTTTGATAGAAGCCAAAGCATTTGCACTTGGTGTACGGATAGAACATCCACAAGGCCTCATCGACAAAATTCAGTACAAGCAATCACCCCGGAGCGAACATTTGCCTGCTTCTTCCTATAAACTAGTAACGCAGGTAGGTGAGAAAGGCGTTTTTTCGTTTTGTATGTGTCCGGGCGGGTTGATCGTGCCCTCCGCTACTTCACCGGGCGAACTAGTCATGAATGGTATGTCCATGTCTCGTCGCGATTCCCCTTTTGCCAACAGTGGAACCGTCGTAACTGTCTCGGAAGGAGAAGTAAAAGGATATGATGACGCAGGCCCGTTAAAACTTCTTGAATATCAGAAAATGGTCGAACAGAGTTTGTTCGATAAAGGTGATGGTAGCCAAAAAGCACCCGGTCAAAGGCTTACAGATTTTTTCAACAGAAAAATTTCTGCTAGCATACAGGAAAACTCCTATATACCCGGTGTTTACAGTGCCCCCTTGCATAAATGGCTGCCAACGATGATTTATGAACCACTCAGACAGGCAGTAAAGGATTTTGGAAGAAAAATGAACGGTTATTTTACAGAAGAAGCGCTTGTGGTAGCTACCGAGAGCCGTACCAGTTCGCCAGTGCGCATACCACGTGATAAAGAAAGCCTGATGCACCCACAAGTGAGAGGCTTGTTTCCTTGTGGCGAAGGTGCAGGTTATGCAGGAGGAATTATTTCAGCAGCAATGGATGGCGAGGCTGTTGCCAAAGCTGTTGCCAATTATAAAACAAAAAGATAAAATGAAACACTGGGCAGATTTATTAGGAAGAGTATTGTTGTCGGCAATTTTTATTTTTGAAGCTTACGATTCTATCAAATATCACCACACCACACTCGAAGTGATGGCTGCTTACAATATTACTTGGAAGCCGGTATTTTTGCTCAATCTTTCAATTTTTTTACTCTTTGCAGGTGGGCTTATGGTTTTGCTTGGGTACAGACCAAAACTCGGAGCCTTTATGTTGCTATTATATTGGGTTCCGGTAACCTTCATCAGGCATTCTTTTTGGAATGATCCTATATCGATAGAGCGAGAACAGTCTGTTCATTTTATGAAAAACCTGGCCATTATCGGTGGTCTGATAGTGGTACTGGTGAACGGAACAGGACGGTTTAGCATCCGCAAATTGTTTGATACGACCAAATTTTAATTTTACTCGGAATTTTTTTCTTTAATATTGTTGAAATTTCAATAATTGGCTTACTTTTGCCATAACGAATAGAATGATAAGGTTTTAGACTTGTTGTTTTTTCAAAATACCTATTTAGCAAACATATTAATACCCGTGAAGTGACGAAGGCTGTAATAATTGAAGATGAAAAATTAGGCGTAACAAACCTGACAAACATGCTGGCACGATATTGCCCTGAAGTAGAGGTAATAGGTGTAGCAGGTTCTGTTACCGAAGCAGTTGACCTTCTAAACGACCCGGACTGCAATCCTGATGTCGCATTCCTTGATATTAATCTTTCCGACGGCCTGGTTTTTCAGGTTCTCAATCAGCTTGATGATGTAAATTTTGAAGTCATTTTCGTAACAGCCTACGAACAATTCGCCATTAAAGCATGTGAATACAGTGCCATCGGTTATATCTTAAAGCCAATTGATGGTGAGCAACTCGTAGCAGCAGTCAGCAGAATCAAACCCGGCAAACTCAATAAGATTACAGAACGCCTTCAGATGTTCAGCCAGCATTACAATGTGCCGAATAAATTTGAAAAAATAGGTGTGGCAGCCATCGACGGCATATACTTCGTATATCTGAAAGACATCGTCAGATTTGAAGGAGAAGACAATTATACACATATTTTCCTGAAAAATGGTGAGAAAATTACAGCATCCAAAACCATTAAAGCCTATGAAGATATGCTGGCAGGGGCCAATTTTTTCAGAGTGCATAAAAGCCACGTCATCAACCTTAATTTTATTAAAAAATTCGTCAAAGGTGACGGCGGATTTTTGGTAATGGAAGATGGCAAACAAATAGATGTATCCAGAAGGCGACGACCGGCATTTGTAGAACACATGCAGAAACTACAGGAAGAACTCTAATACCGATTGATACCAACTGAAAACAAAACCTACATTTTACCTAAAACTACAGCCATGAAAACCAAAAAGCAAAAAACCCTTGCCGAACTGAAAAAAGACCTTGAACTCATCAGCAAAAAGGAACTTACTCAGATAGTAGGAGGCAAAAAAGAAAAACCAAAATTAACCTGGACGATTAAGTGTGGAGGACTTATTCCTCAATAATTATATTTGCAGGATATTTTTCCGGCTATTACGCTATAACACTTCTTCGCCATGCAAACATACTCTGAAACCACACAATACATAGAGAAACTTGAGACATCCCTCGAAACCAATCTCGACCCGGCTGAGAGAATTAAACTTCTGAGCCAATTGATTAATTCGTGCCTATACACGGAGATAGTTAAGACACAGTATTATCTCGAAGAGCAGAAAAAGCTCTTTGTACAAGTAGATAATCCTGTCTATTACCTCCAGTATTTGCTTCATTCAGCCGCACTGGAAAATAATCTGTATAATTACAATTTTGCCGAGGCCATCTATCAACGGGCATTAGCATTGGCCGAATCACAGCTCGAACCAGTACAGATTATTGAATTTTATATCGATTATATAGGTACATTTCTCAACCAACACAATTTCGCGGAAGCTTCGTCTTATATAGCCAAAACTCGAAAGCTACTGGAACGATATCCTTCAGGTCGGATGGAAGCGCATCTGTTGGTACGTGAGGGATTTCTCTACCTGCACAGAAATAATTTTGCCAAAGCAATAGAATACCTTAACCGTGCAGAATCTGAACTTCTGTCGCTACCACAACTCACTATCAAGGACAAGTATTTTCTGAGCCTTGTGTTTAGTGGCCTGGGTACGGTATATGATAAAACATCTGAAAACAAAAAAGCTACTGAAGTCTATGGCAAAGTAATAGCATTGTGTGAAGAAAGTGGCATAACCACTCGTCTGGCATGGCATTATCTCAACCTCGGCAATTGCTATCTAAACGATACGCAGATAGACAAAGCCGCCATGTACTTTCGAAAAGCCATTACCTGCAAGGACGATATCAGCCGACAAGCCAGAGCAGCAGCTTCTGCCAACCTCGGTTTCTGTTCATCAGAACTTGGACAGAATGAAGAAGCACTCTCGTATTTCGAAAAAGCCGAAGTACTCTACAGTGATTTTATTCCTCCGGACACAGGCAACATTTCTGTAATAATGAATGGGCGTGCACTTATTTATGCAAAACTCGGTGATACCCATAAGGCCATTGCCTATTTCACACAGGCTACTGAATATGCCAAGCAAGATAAAAATTTTAAGCAACTCGCCCAAATCTGTAAAGATATTTCAGCATTTTACAAAGAGCAGAATGACTACAAAACTGCCTATGAATACCTCATGCTGTATGATGATTTCAACAAAAAAGCTACTGAAGAACTCAACAGCCGGCTACTCATAGAAAACGAGGTAAAATACGAAGCTGAAAAGAAGGAGAAAGAAGCTGAATTACTTCGCTTACAAGCTACCGAACTTCAGTTAAAGGCATTGCGCGCTCAGATGAACCCGCATTTTATGTACAATGCACTTAACTCCATTCAGCATTATATCACGTCTTATGAAATTTCTTCTGCTTCAACATATCTGGCAAAATTCGCCAAACTCATGAGACAGTCACTCGATTATTCTGAGATGCAGGTCATTTCTCTGGAAAAGGAAGTCGAATTCCTTCAGGATTATCTTTACATAAATAAAAAACTGAGGTTTCAGGACAAACTCGAATACGAAATAATAGTAGATGCCGAAATAGAAGACGATATGGTCGGTATGCCAGCCATGATTGTCCAACCTTATGTTGAAAATGCTATCGAACACGGTCTGCGCCTGAAAAATGACGGAAAAGTGATGGTTGAATTTCTCCAGCATGATGATGATACCATAAAATGTGTCATATCTGATAATGGAATCGGACGCAGGCAAGCATTCGAGCTAAGGGCTAAGGGCGCATACGGCCACAAGCATAAATCAAGAGGTACGGATATAACAGAAAAAAGACTTTCACTGCTCAAATCAAAAGATGGAGCATCCGGTGGTGTTACAATTATTGATCTGCATGATCCTGTTACCGGTGAAGCTGTCGGTACCCGTGTAGAGATATTGATACCAATACAGGATGTGATGCATTAATACATTTACCGTTGCTGAAATAAACCTGACCGTTTTCTGCATTTATCTTACCATTCCATCATTTGCCTGATTCAGCCCCTGTACAGGAGCTTATCTTTACATCGGTTTTCTCATAGTATGTTTGTTTTGTTGAAGCCTGCCCTCCTTTCCCAAATGTAGTGCAGGCTTTTTTCTTTTTGTAAAATTTTTCCCGTTAGCTGAAGTTTTAATGATTATTCACGAAATATTGCACCGTTCTTTTGGCTAATTCTATAAAAGGCACCAATTTTGTCAGGAGTAAATATTTTAGGAAATTTTAATAACACAAAAGATGAAAAAAATAGTGTTGACATCAAATGCCCCTGCTCCCATCGGCCCTTATTCGCAGGCTACGATTCATAATTCGGTATTGTACGTTTCGGGGCAGATAGCCATTGACCCTGCCACCGGCGAACTCGTCAACTCCGATATTGAAGCAGAAACACACATGGTGTTGAAAAATCTCGGTGCCATTCTCACAGAAGCAGGTATAGGATTCGAACATGTATTGAAATGTAGCGTATTTGTAAAGGATATGAATATGTTTGGTAGGATAAATGCTGTGTATGCTCAGTATTTTACAGGCGAACAACCACCGGCACGCGAACTGGTAGAAGTGGCCAACCTTCCTCGTTTTGTTAATGTTGAAATTTCGGCCATTGCCGCAATTTCTTAAAATCTCGCTATGCAAAGAATTCTCTCTGGCATTCAGCCTACTGGTGACATCCATCTGGGTAATTATTTTGGTGCTATTCGCAACTGGAAAGACATTCAGGATGATTATATCTGCTTCTTCAGTGTTGTAGATTACCATTCTATGACCATGCCTTACAAGGCTTCATCACTTCGTGAAAATACCTGGAAAATGGTGTTTCAGCTCCTGGCATGCGAAATAAAACCCGAAAAACTCTTTATACAGTCACTAGTACCAGAACACACTGAACTCTGTTGGATACTAAGTTGTGTTTGTAGCTTCGGCGAATTGTCAAGAATGACACAGTTTAAAGATAAAATGGATCAGTTGAAGACGCAGGATAAAGACAGCCTTGCCTCGGCAGGATTATTTATGTATCCGGCTCTGCAGGCAGCAGATATACTGATTTACAGGGCAGACAAGGTGCCGGTAGGAAAAGATCAGGAACAACACCTCGAACTCGCCAGAAACATTGCCGAACGCTTCAATTACCAGTTCGGGAAAGAATATTTTAAGTCTCCTGAACCGCTTTTTACGGAAATTCCCAAGCTGCTTTCACCGGCTGATCCGGAAAAGAAAATGAGCAAAAGCCTTGGCGAAAAGCATTATATCAACATCTTTGGTGACGAAGCATTCATTCGTAAACAGATAAAATCTGCAGTGACAGACACAGGTGAGCCGGTCGAAGGCAAAATGAGCCCGGGTGTGGGCAATCTGTTTACATTGCTCAAAGCTTGTGACAATATGACCGCACACGACAGCCTTATGAGTGACTTCACAACAGGTCAACTCAAGTACAGCATCCTGAAAGAAACTGTGGCCGATACACTCATCGGGTTCTTGTCTCCATTCAAACAACGCTATACCGAAATATTGGCCGATAAACCCAAATACAAAAAATTGATTCAGGAATCTTCGGCAGAAATAAGAAAAGAAGCACAACAAACATTGAAAGATGTACGCGAACTCACAGGCTTAATGAACCTAAAATACTGATATTCTGTAAAATATACCGATTTATGAAAATTTTTTGCGTCGGAAGAAATTATGCTGCACACGCTCAGGAACTCAACAATGACCTGCCTGACAATCCGCTTATCTTTATGAAGCCTTCTACAGCTATTCTCCACAAAGACCGCGACTTTTACATTCCTGACTTTAACAATAATATCCATTACGAAGCTGAACTTGTATTGAAAATAGCCAAGAATGGTAAATCAATTGAACCAAAATTCGCTTCAAAATACATAAGTGCCATTACTGTCGGACTTGATTTTACTGCACGCGATTTGCAGGATCAACTCAAAAAGAACGGCCACCCATGGGAGATAGCCAAAGCATTTGACGGATCGGCAGTCATCGGCGAATGGCAGGATGTCCGGCATTACCAACCGGCAAATACTAGCTTTAGTCTGGATATCAACGGTGTCAAAGTGCAGCAAGGCAATACTACGATGATGCTCTTTTCTTTTGATAAGATTATTAGCTATATCTCACGTTTTTTTACATTACAGACCGGCGACCTTATCTTTACAGGTACACCAGCCGGCGTAGGTGCCATTAAGTGTGGCGATGTGCTCGAAGGATTTCTTGAAAATGAGAAGGTACTTGAATGTAAAATCAAATAATGTTGAAAAGGCTGTGGTTTATTTATCGAAATATCTGAATTTACCTGCTTGACGCTTTGTACTCAAACAAAATATTTTTTTGTAAGAGCGAATAATACCTTACTTTTGTGATTAGATTGAGTAAAAAAAGTCAAAAAACCAAATATTATGCCGTACCTGTTTACTTCTGAGTCAGTTTCTGAAGGGCACCCGGATAAGGTAGCCGACCAGATTTCTGATGCGCTGATTGATAATTTCCTTGCATACGACCCTGAATCAAAAGTAGCATGTGAAACATTGGTTACTACCGGTCAGGTAATACTTGCAGGTGAAGTAAAATCAAAAGCTTATCTTGATGTACAGGAAATAGCACGCGAGGTCATCCGCAGAATTGGATATACCAAATCGGAATATATGTTCGAATCGCACTCTTGTGGAGTCTTGTCTGCCATACACGAGCAGTCGCCTGATATTAACCAGGGCGTAGAGCGGAAAAAACCTGAAGAACAGGGAGCCGGTGACCAGGGCATGATGTTTGGTTACGCTTCCAGAGAGACTGATAATTATATGCCACTTGCTCTTGAGTTATCACATTTCCTCTTACTCGAGCTAGCAGTCATCAGACGTGAAGGCAAATTCATGACCTACCTACGCCCTGATGCCAAGTCGCAAGTTACGATCGAGTACGATGACGATAACAAACCGATTAGGATAGACGCTATTGTTGTATCAACTCAGCATGATGATTTCGACAAGGAAAAAACCATGCTTAAAAAGATAGAGCAAGACATAAAGGAAATTCTTATACCACGCGTCATCAAAAAGTTGCCTAAACGCGTTCAGACATTGTTTGACAATAAAATCAAATACCACATCAATCCTACCGGGAAATTCGTTATTGGTGGTCCACACGGAGATACAGGCCTTACAGGTAGGAAAATTATCGTTGATACTTATGGTGGCAAAGGCGCACACGGTGGGGGAGCATTCTCAGGAAAAGACCCTAGCAAAGTAGATAGAAGTGCTGCCTATGCAGTTCGTCATATAGCCAAACACATGGTAGCTGCCGGTATTTGTGATGAAGCACTTGTACAAGTAGCTTATGCCATTGGTGTGGCAGAACCTGTCGGACTGTTCGTGAATACATACGGTACAGCCAAAATAAATATGACAGATGGTCAAATAGCCTCAGTCATAAAAGCTATACCTGAATTTAACCTAAGACCTTACAGCATCGAATCCCGTTTTAAGCTGCGTACACCTATTTATTTTGAATCTGCAGCCTACGGACACATGGGTCGCACACCTAAGGAAGTAGTGAAAGTCTTCAATAAAGGACGTGACAATGAGTTGAAAGTTAAGGTAAAACTCTTTCCTTGGGAAGAACTAGATCAGCTGCCGGCTATGAAAAAAGCGTTTGGTTTGTAATTGAACGCATTATTTTAGCAGGTATTTCATAGATCCTTGAGATACTGAGTTCCGCCAATCATCCTGTATTGCCGAATGATCCATCTCTGTCTTTTTATAACGTATGGGCCTGGTTTTGTTGCACTCCACTTCAGCGGACTTGGTAGTATGGCTATGAGCAGGGCAGATTCTTCCAGTGAGAGTTTAGATGCCGATTTTCGAAAATATCTTTTTGCTGCCGCTTCAGCACCGAAAGTCATAGGTCCCATCTCAATGACATTCAGATATACTTCCATTACACGCTCCTTTGGCCACAGCATCTCTATCATAAAGGTAAACTGAAGTTCGAAAATTTTTCTGACAAAAGACCTAGAAGGCCAAAGGAACACATTTTTCGCTACCTGCTGCGTTATGGTACTGGCACCCCTTTTTTTCTTGTGATTTTTGTTGTATTCCATAGCTTTTTCTATGGCATCAAAATCAACACCTGTGTGGTCAGAAAAATTCTGGTCTTCACTTGCAACAGCACACACCTTTAGATATGATGAGATATTTTCATAGTCAACCCAATCATAACGGATCTTGGCATTCTCGGATGAAAACTTACGGGAAAGCATAAGGAATGTACCAGGCGGATTGACCCAACGGTAGGTCAGAACCCAGATGAATGACAAAGCAAGATACCCAAGTAGGATGCGCAACGTCCATTTTTTTAGTTTCTCTTTTGTTTCCTGTTTGTTAAATTCCATTTAATTATTCAGCAATGTTTCTTAAGATTGATAAAAGACTATAATTTTATGCACTTTTTTATTTTCTATAAAACTCAGTAAAAATACTATATGCGTTTGATATTATTCCTGGCTACACTTTTCTTTTTTGTTGACGAAGTAAAATCGACCAACATTGTCGATGTACAGATTGATGTCGCAGGATATAAAAAAGACACCATTATCTTTGGTAGTTATTTTGGTGGAGAGCGTAAAGAAATTCACCCGGTCATTAGGTCAAATGACGGAAAATTTCATATCACAAGTGGGAAATTATTCCCCGAAGGTATGTATTATGTACAGTTTTTGCCCAATGGCGATTACTTTGAGTTTATCTTCGATTCTGATCAACAATTTGTTATCACTACCACATATCCAGGTATTCTTGATAAGATTAAATGTAGCGGCTCTGCTGAGAATGAATTGTTTTTTCAATGTGTAAGTATCATAAATGTCAATAGAAGTGATGCCGATAAGAAGATAAAAATGATTGGCCTTCTGCAATTTCGCGATCCCGAAAGGGCCAAAGAACTACAAAGAGAACTCGATATGCTCAATGAAACGGTGGTTCAGCAACAATTATATTTTACACAACGATACCCGAACTCAATATCGCACAAGTATGTAGTAGCCTCAAGTTTGCCCGTACCCGATGAGTATAATTTTCAGGATACCATTGAAAGAAAAAAAGCTGATCAATACGTACGAACTCATTATTTCGATAATATCGACTTCAATGATGGCCAATTGCTCAGATCGCCTTACCCTTACAATATGATTCAAAGTTACCTCAATATGAACCTGGATAGCCCTGACCAATTAATTGCAGCTGTTGATCATATAATGAAATTTATCATGCGTGCCAATGATAATAAAAAGGTCTATTTTGCCTTCCTTGCCAGACTACTTTCGTCTGATAGACCCAAAATACTCGAGTATGCACATGTTCATTTATTGCTCAGTTATGTACAGGGTGGTAAAACACCTTGGATTTCAAAAGCAGATTCTACACAGCTTGTTTCATTGGCTATCCAAAAGGAAAAACTATTAGTTGGCAAACCGTCACCCGACTTGATATTTGAAACCAAAGATGGCACCAAAAAAAGCATTCTGGCCAATGATGCACGTCTTACAGTCCTGTATTTTGGCGATTATAACTGCGATGCTTGTCAGGAGGGATTTTCAGGTCTGCTTGAATTTTCTGACTATTTTAAGGATAAAAATGTAAAAGTTGTTGGCATCTGTACCAACGGTGGCGATGAGTATAAAAAATGTTTCAAATATGCAGAAGCATTTCATGTTAGTTTCGATTTTCTCGCTGATCCGGTCAATGGTAGGAAAGCAAAAGAAATATTCAATCTGCCGGATACTCCTGTGCTTTTCTTACTGGATAAAGACAAAACTATTTTGGCAAAAAGGCTTGCCTTGCCCGAATTGTATAAAATAGTAAGCAAAGAACTCGAAAAAGATAAGTCAAATGAGTAAAAAATATTTGACTTTCTATTTTTTCTAAAAATAGGAGGTCAATACACCGTAATAAAGTCACAACTATACAATTTTTCATTTGGTAAATAAAATAGGATTCTTATTAAGGAATTTTTTATTTGACAGTTGCAAATAAAGGTCTGATTCACCGTATTGGTAATAATATAGATATGTATTCTATTGATTGATATATATATACGTTAATATATTTTGTACTTATTACCTTGTTCAATAAATTGGTGCGATCATATTCGTTAAGTCGAAGCATATTGTTTCCTACATTGATATTAGTTTTGTAAAGCCATTTCAAAGGAAATATAATGTCACAATTCATCAATAAAACAAACTGTTGGCTACAGATGATATTGTGACATTTCAATTTTTTTTTCACTTGTTTTGCAAATTTTTCATTTTTATTATTGCCGTGTAAATCAATGGTATATAATTTGCATTGTAAAATAATATAAAAAAATGAATGTGTTTAGATTTTTTTATTCATGACATTTTTTTGAAAACCCAAATTATTCATTTAAATTTGAGCAATTAAAATATGATGAAAACTCCGATAACTTTTGTACAAACAACTTTATCGGTTGACCTTCCCCAAAAACGCCGTCAGTTACCTGAGAAACCTGAAACCTGGCCGGATATATTCCGGAACAATTAATTTAACAAACTCTGAAAATCGATTATGAGAGGGGAAAACTTATTTTTCATTCTTGCCAACCAAAAACGTAATGTTATGACATTTTATCTACATGAGAATTCCATTTCGTCAGGTCAGACTTCACAATCTGTGAAAAGAGTCACACAAAGCACATTGCAGAGGTTATTGTCTTTGGTGCTTGTATGTGTCGGTTTCTTTTGGTCTAAGCCCGTCAGTGCCTCGTCATTTTATTGCCCGGCACCTGTCTTCACTTATTGTCCGTCTGATGTTACTGCTGAATGTGACAAAATACCTGCATTAATCAATCCGGTGGTTGACCCTGTGTGTGGGCCGGTAACGCTGAGCCTTAATGAAACAACAACACCCGGCGCATGTGCTCATAATTATATCATTACCCGAACTTGGACTGCTGTAGATGCCAATGGCAATTCTTCACAGTGTACCCAAAAAGTAACCATCCAGGATACTACACCTCCATTGGTTTATATAAATAAACCCGGCTTCATCAATGGCGATACACTAGAGCTCGACTGCGATGATCTGATTCCATCCTTTTCAAAACTTAATGTAGTAGCATTTGACAATTGTTCGAAAAAGATGAACATTGAGTTCGTAAGATGCACTTTCATGGGCGATTGTCTGACGGATGGTTATTTTCAGCTTGACACATATTATATTAAAGTAACCGATGAATGCGGCAATTATACAATTTATGAAACAGCCGTTAAAGTTACAGATAATGAACCACCTGTTATTACCGGTGTACTGGACGATATTACGCTTGATTGCGGCACTCTTATTCCCGATTTGCCTTTGGTAAATGTAAATGATAATTGTAGTCCTTATGTATCCTTACTCATAGATGAAACGACAACTCCCGGTAATTGCTCAGGTAGCTTCATTTTAACGAGAACCTGGACTGCTACCGACCAATGTGGTAATGTTGCATCTGAACAACAAAAAATTACTGTTGTGGATACCAAAGCTCCTGTATTGGTCAATGTGCCTGCCAATGTTACAATAAATTGTGATGCAGCCATTCCGGCACCAGCCAATGTATCGGCAACTGATAACTGCAGCACTAATGTTACAGTACATTTCTCCGAATCAACACAAAGTGGCAACTGCCCTCAGTCTTATACTATCATCAGAACTTGGACAGCCACAGACGATTGTGGAAATTCTGCCCAGGCAACACAAAAAATATCTGTAGTCGATGTTGTACCTCCGGTTTTCACTTACGTTCCGGTGTCAGGTACTATTGAGTGCAGCGTCCCTCTTACCGGACTTAGCACCGATGCCAAAGCCAGTGATAATTGTGACAATAAGGTAGATATCAGCTATCATGATGTGACTATCCCCGGCAAATGCCCGAGTGAATATACGCTGATAAGAACATTTACAGCTAAAGATGATTGTGGTAATTCTTCAACCGCTGTTCAGCAAATAAATGTGGTGGATACTACAAAACCTTTAGTCGAATTCAAAAATCCGATATTCGCGGGGATGAGTGCCGGTGATACATTAAGCTTAGAATGTGGTACTTACAAAGGTTTCGGTCCCGCTGATTTCACATTCTTTGATAACTGCGACCAGCACCCTGAGTTTAAATTGGTCGAAAATATCATCGTCAACCAAGCTTGTTATAAGTTATTGAAATGTATAGTGACGGTTACAGACGCTTGTGGCAATGTAGGCAGTCTCGAATTCTTTGTGGAGATAAAAGATACCATGTCACCGATACTTTCCAATTGCCCTCCAAGTGTTACTATAGAATGTGACCAGCCGCTGCCGGCTATACCAAATGTGAAAGCAACCGATGGCTGTAATCAACAACCTGTGGTGCATTTTACAGAAAATACCCTTCCGGGCAATTGCCCGCAGGAAAAAACAATCTTAAGAACCTGGACAGCCGATGATTTGTGTGGCAATACAGCACAGTGCAGCCAGACTATCAGCGTACAAGATACTAAGGCGCCTCAGATTGACTTCAAAAACCCGATTTTTACAGGTTTATCTGAAGGAGACACGGTGAAAGTAGAATGCGGTGTGTTCAATGGTTTTGGTCCGGATGATTTCACCATAACTGATAATTGCGACCCGAATCCGGTGTTTGACATGGTCGATATTTTTATTGTCAATACACCTTGCTATAAATTATTGAAATGTATAGCTACGGTTACAGACGCGTGTGGCAATGCTACCGAATTTATTTTCTATGTCGAAGTAACAGATACACAAGCACCGGTACTTGCCAATTGTCCTGCTAACATAACAATCGAATGCGACCAACCGGTACCATCAGCAGCCAACGTAACCGCAACAGATGCATGCGACCCTCATCCGAAAGTTAATTTTACAGAAAATACCCTTCCGGGCAAATGTCCGCAGGAAAAAACCATCGTCCGTACTTGGACAGCAATAGATGCGTGTGGCAATACAGCACAATGCAGC
>WBZR01000914.1_pt1 | contig 41930 bp, 29 predicted proteins | sample 5204231 | NCBI WGS metagenome assembly WBZR01 (sample SAMN12412403, study PRJNA552823) | activated sludge metagenome | isolation source: activated sludge from anammox sidestream of wastewater treatment plant... | place: USA: Virginia | collected 2017-08 | reverse complement strand
GCGCTGAGCCTGCCCCCCAGTGTGCTGCCCTCACAGATTCCGCTTTACATGGCGGATATGACCCAGCGTCATACCGCCCAGCCAGTGGTGGGTTCGCCGATCAAGGGTTCCCCCGAGCTGTCGGTGTCGCTGCAATTACTGGATGAACAGCGTTACGGACGTGAGTTGCAAATCCGCGACCTGGCGCAACGGGTGATTTATGCATTGTCCGCCGATGCCCATCGCATCGACATTCCGCTCCCCTTTACGATCGAAACCCAGGGCGGGCAGGTGATCCGCCAGCCGCGCGAAATGTTCCTGATTGTCCGCACGTTGACGCGCATGCTCAGCGGGGCGACGTTCAAAGGCCGCGTGCCGGTGGCCGATGGCGTGGAGGCATTTTTATTTGATCGCGCCGGAGTCGGCATTTTGGCGCTGTGGAGTCAGGACAATCAGCGTCAGACCCGGCCTTTGCGGATCAGTCCTCTGACGGGGGCGCTGCGCCTGGACTTGTGGGGCAATGTCACCCCGATCAGCTTCACCGCCCGGGAGCAGTCCGACCCGGATACGGTTGATCTTCCCATTGACGCCATGCCGACGTTCATCGTGGGTGTCGATGCGAATCTGGCGCAGATGCGCGCCTCGGTTTCCTGGGATCAGCCGCTGCTCGAATCAAGTTTCAAACCGCATCTCCGCAAGATTCGCTTTGCCAATCCGTATCGTCAGGCAATCAGTGGCCAGCTTAAACTCAAAGCGCCGCCCGGCTGGACGCTCAGTCCGCCAACGTTCCAGTTTTCGTTGAATCCCGGCGAAGTCTTTCAGCGTGATCTGACCATTGAGTTGCCCTACAACAGTCTGGGGGGTGAAAAAATCGTCAAGGCGGAGTTCCAGGTGCAGGCCGATCGCAGCATCGGTTTTCAGGTGGATGTGCCGTTGAAACTGGGCTTGAGTGATGTCGGAATGCAGACGCTGGCGCTGCGCGACGGGGATGACATTATCGTCCAGCAGATCATCAGCAATTACGGCGAGAAACCGATCGATTACGCCGCGTTTACCATGTACCCCGGGCAAGCTCGGCAGGAGCGGCTGGTGACCAATCTCGCGCCGGGCACCACCACGATCAAGCGCTACCGCTTTGATCAGGCGCAGTTCACCGCCGGGGCGACGGTCCGTTCAGGGATCAAGGAAATCTATGGCACGCGCATTCTCAATGATGAAGTGCCGATTCAGTAAAATGCGTAATCGCCACTCCAGCAACTCTGCCAACCGCGACAGGCTTACAACCCATATTCGCGCCAGCGCTGGCTGACCCGCTGGCGGGTGGTCTGATCCATTTCCAGCTCTTTTGGCCAGACGCGCACTTTGCCTTCTTCCTTCCATTTCGCCGTTGCGTCAAACCCGACTTTGCTGCCGGCGCCGGTTTCCGGCGCAGCATGATCGAGAATATCAACCGGGCCATAGGCCACTTCCATGTCACGGGCTGGGTCGCAGTTGCTGAACAGGTGGAACAGCACCTGCTGCTCGTCCTGAACATCGACATGCTCGTCAACCACGATGATGAACTTGGTCAGCGCCATCTGTCCCGCCCCCCAGATCGCGTGCATGACCCGTCGCGCCTGCCACGGATATTCCTTTTTGATTCGGATGTAGGCGCAATTGTGAAACACGCCGCTGATCGGCAGGTTGTAATCGATGATGTCCGGAATGAGCATTTTCAACAGCGGCAGGAAAATGCGCTCGGTCGCCTTGCCCAGATAATAATCCTCCATCGGGGGTTTACCGACGATGGTGGTGGGGTAGATCGGATCGCGCCGGTGGGTGATGGCGGTTACATGAAACGCGGGATACCAATGCGCCAGCGAATAAAAACCGGTATGGTCGCCGAACGGGCCTTCCATCAGTTTTTCATTCGGATCGACGTATCCTTCGATGACAATTTCCGCGTTGGCCGGTACTTCCATGTCAATGGTCCGGCACTTGACCAGCTCGATGCCGCTGCCGTTCAAAAATCCCGCCAATAAGAGTTCCTCCACGCCCGGGGGCAGGGGCGCGGTGGCAGCGTACGGTAAAACCGGTTCGCCCCCCAGCACAATCGCCAGCGGCATTTTTTCGCCGCGCTGCTGATACATGCGAAAATGTCGCGCCCCGTCATGGTGCATATGCCAGTGCATCGCCGCCAGATGGGATGAAAATTTTTGCACGCGATACATGCCGACATTGCGCTCGCCGGAGGTAGGGTTTTTGGTGTAAATGCCCGCCAGCGTGATGTACCTGCCCGTTCCACGCTGCTTGACGCTGAGCAGATGTTCAGGATGGAGCATCTGACCGCTGTCCAGATCACCATCAAGAGGCCAGCACTGGATGATCGGCAGCATATCCAGACTGGCGCTGGCTCCTTCGTGAACCACCTGCTGACAGATTCCGCTGCGCACGGTTTTGGGCGGATACGACCCCATTTTGATCAGGTCGGGGATGCGCTTCATCTTTTCGATCAATGATGAGGGGATGTCCGGTTTGAGCAGCGCCCCAACCCGTGCAGCCAGACTCTCCAGCGTATCGGTCCCCAGCGCGCGGTTGATCCGCCAGTACGAACCAAACAGATTGATCGCCAGCGGCATCTGCGCCCCAGACACATTTTCAAAAAGCAGCGCCCGTCCGCCCAGTTTGGCAGCGGGCGATTGATCCTTTTCATTCGACGAATGCGGTGCGGGCGACTTCATCACCCGATCGGCCACTTCGGCCACTTCCAGCACCGGATCGACCTGCGTCTTGATCCGCGCCAACTCCCCCTGGCCAGCCAGATCGTCAATGTAGTCTCGTAGGGTTGTAAAAGGCATGCGCAGGATTGTAGGGGGGCCGGCGGGCGTGACAAGGTGTTGTCATGACGAACCAGCACGCGGCCGGGCATCAAGGGGCAGGTGGCGGGTGTCGGGCGGTCTGGTGTGGCGCAGTAGTTTTATCCCACAGCTGCCAGATTGAACGAATCGCCCAACTGGTTTTGCAGGGCAGTACGTAAATTGGGATGCTGACGCAGATGCGGATCAGCCTGCAGCAGGGCGGTCGCCTCATCGCGGGCGATGCGCAGAAGCTGCATTTCATTGGTAATGTCAGCCAGTTTGAACTCAGGCAGGCCATGCTGGCGCGTACCAAAAAACTCCCCCGGCCCGCGCAGCGCCAGGTCTGTTTCAGCGATCACAAAACCGTCGGTGGTGTTGACCATGGTCTGCAGGCGCGAAACGGTTGTTTCCTGAATCGCATCAGCCAGCAGAATACAGTACGACTTGTAACGGCCTCGACCGACGCGACCGCGCAACTGATGCAACTGCGACAGACCAAATCGATCTGCACTGTCGATCATCATGACCGTGGCGTTGGGCACATCGATGCCCACCTCGATCACCGTCGTGGCAATCAGCACATCGATGCGCCCGTCGCGAAAACCTGCCATCACCTCCTGTTTTTCACCCGTCGAGAGCTGGCCGTGCAGCAAGCCCAGTTTCAGATCAGCCAGCGCCCCTTCGCTCAGGCGTTTGTACTCCTTCAGGGCGGATTTGCTGTCGTCCAGCCCATCGTCTTCGATGCGCGGCAGAACGATATACGCCTGACGACCCGATTGAACCTGCTGACGAATAAACTCATACGCCTGGGCAGCCTGGCCCTGCCGTAACCAGCGCGTTTCGATGGGCTGACGACCCGGAGGAAGCTCATCCAGCACCGTGACTTCAAAATCAGCAAAATAACTCAAAGCCAGCGTGCGCGGAATCGGCGTGGCGGTCATCACCAGATAGTGCGGCGAAAGCCCCTTGTCTTTCAGCACTGCGCGCTGACGCACGCCCAGCCGATGCTGCTCATCAACCACCACCAGCCCCAGGTTGGCAAACTCAACATCCTTCTGGATCAGCGCCTGCGTACCGACAGCCAGATGAATCTGACCACTGGCCAGATCGCCCAACATTCTCGTCCGGTCGCGCCGTTTGGTCCGGCCAGTATAAAGCCCGAGGCGCACCTGTGAACCCGCCAGCAGATTGCTCAAGGTCAGGTAATGTTGCTCAGCCAGCACTTCGGTCGGGGCCAGGAGCGCCGCCTGCATGTGATTGGCTACCGCTGCCAGCATGCCGTAAACCGCCACCGCCGTTTTGCCACTGCCGACATCCCCCTGCAGCAGGCGATTCATCGGTACGCCGCTGGTCAGATCGCGCACCAGTTGATACGTTGCGTTGCGCTGGGCGGTGGTGAGCTGAAAACCCAAACGCGCCAGAATGCGTTCATCCAGCACTTTATCCACGCGCAGCACGGGGGCACTGAGCCGGCCTTGACGCAGGCGTTTGCTCAAACCCAGCCCAAGCTGCATCAACATCAACTCATCAAAAATGATCCTGCGTCTGGCTGCCATGGCGTCGCGCCGCGAGGCAGGGCGATGAATCAGTTCATAGGCGCTGGCTCGTGGCAGCAGGTGATATTTCTGTAAAAGGGGGGCATCGAACCATTCATCCAGCCGGGCGGTGGCGCTTTGAAGATGCTGCGCGATGATCTGACCGATCACGTCGCTGCCCAGCCGGGCGGTGGCTGGGTAGATCGGGCGCAGTTTCGACTGGTTGATGGCGGGGGTATCCGTGCTGACAAACTCCCATTTGGGGTTCATCATCACGGGAAAATTACGATTGTGGCGCACCTTCCCCTTCACACGGATCATCTGACCCGGGTGCAGTTTGCTGCGCAGAAAGCTGCTGTTGAACCAGAGAATCGCCAGTTTGCCGGTGGCATCTTCGATGGTGGCTTCAAAACGCGGGCGACGGTGCCCGGCGACATAATTGACCGCCACAATTTCCCCGCGGGCGGACTGGATGGTATCGCTGCCTTGCAGATCACTGATGGTCGCTTCGGATGATTCCAGTTGATAGTCGCGCGGGAAATATTCCAGCAGATCGCCCAGCGTATGCACCCCCAGACTGGCGAACGCTTTGGCGCGCACCGGCCCTACGCCGCTGAGAGATCCGACCGGCTGGGAAAGCAGGCCGATATGTAAAAGAGGATCCGAAGCACTGGCGCTGGCACTGGGTAAGGATGAATCCGTCGATGAGTTGCTGGCCATAATTTCGCCGTCATAAGTCTGCTGTCGATTGTAACGTGCTGACGCGCAGGTTTGTGGGCAGGGTGGTTTTATTCATCAGCCCAGCCGTGCCGACCGATCAGTTTGACAAAGCGTACTCCGCAAATGTCAGCGGAATAAAGCTCGTTGCCCTGGCGGATCACCCCGATGAGCGTCTGTTGATTTTCCGGCCCGACGGGCAGGACGGCGCTGCCCCCGTCCGTCAGTTGTTCCAGCAGGAGCTGATGCGGAAGCGCAGGGGCGCCGGCGGTAATCAAAATGCGATCAAACGGCGCTGCTTCAGGCCAGCCCAGCGTGCCATCGCCAAAACGATAATGCACGTTGCGAATCTTCAGTTCCTGCAGTCGTTCCCAGGCGTCATCCAGCAGGGGCTTGATGCGCTCCAGGGTGTAAACCTCACCCGCCAGACGCGCGAGAATCGCAGTCTGATAGCCGCTGCCCGTGCCGATTTCCAGAACGCGGTGATGCGGCTCGACACCCAGGCGCTGGGTCATCAGCGCAACCATGTACGGCTGGCTGATCGTCTGCCCATGACCGATCGGAGCAGCATGATCACCAAAAGCGTTTTTACGAAACGTATCCAGAAAAAACAGCTCGCGCGGGACACTGTAAAAAGCCTCGATGACGCGCTGGTCAGTGATGCCCCGCCCGATGATCTGCTGCTGGATCATCTGGTGCAGCTCAGACTCAGTTCCAACGTCATTCATACCCCTGATTGTACTACGCCAGTGTGCGGTTGCCGAATGGACAATGCCCCAGGAGGTCGATTCCGTCCGTGCCAGTTGCTGCGCCACATTTTCGTAGCGGGTCATTCATACAATTTTGCCGGTACGTGCGGTGCAAAACGACATCCTTGTAGGAACGTACCAGATTCATCGGTGTCATGCCTTGACAGTCAGGATGGGTAAGCATCTGTAAATCAATCAGTTACATCTCATCTGGTTGCAGTGTCTCGGCGTGGCATGGCCGATGCTAAGTTGGCCAATCGACAGCCATCACACCGTTTGATGGGTCAGTGCGATTGTTAAAAGTCGGCAAACCCTCGGTGAAGTGGATGGTTCGGTTCGCCAAGTTGTTGATGTGCTGCAGGAGCGTGACTCTCATGAATTTTGATCTGCGTCGATTGTCGGTTGTGGGTGTGATGGTCCTGCTGCTGTGTCCAGCGCTGGTCATGGCGCAAACACCGGATAGTCAGCTTCCCATCGATTCGGGCGCGACCGCGTGGATGTTGACCTCGACCGCACTGGTGCTGCTGATGGTTCCCGGACTGGCCATGTTTTACGGCGGCTTGGTGCGCACCAAAAACGTACTGGGAACGATGATGCACAGTTTTGCATCGATGGCGATTATGGGTGTCATCTGGGTATCGGTTGGTTATTCCCTGTCATTTGGCCCGGATATTCTCGGTGGTTTTTGCGGTTGGAACCCGCAGATGCTTTTTCTGCATCAGGACCACAGCGCCATCGCGATCAACAACGCAACGTCGTCGATTCCCGAACTTGTCTTTGCCATGTTTCAGGGCAAGTTCGCCATTATCGCCCCGGCCTTGATTGCCGGTGCCTTCGCTGAGCGGGTTCGTTTTCGCGGATATTGCATTTTCATTGCCCTGTGGGGCTTGGTTGTCTACTGTCCGCTGGCCCATTGGGTCTGGTCGGGCACGGGTTTTCTTTTGACGATGGGGGCGCAGGACTATGCCGGCGGTACGGTCGTGCATATCAGCGCTGGTGTCAGCGCCCTGGTGTGCGCGATTTATCTGGGCGCGCGCAAGGGGTATCCGCAGACAGCGATGCGCCCCAACAATCTGGTGATGACACTCATTGGCGCTGGTCTGCTCTGGGTGGGTTGGTTCGGGTTTAATGCCGGCAGCAGTTTGAGCAGCAATTTCGATACGGTTCGCGCGCTGACCGTGACACAGGCCGCCGCAGCGACGGGGGCATTGACGTGGGTCATCATCGAAGCCATTCATCATCGCAAGGCAACCAGTCTCGGGCTGTGCTCGGGAATTCTGGCCGGTTTGGTGGCAATCACGCCGGCGGCGGGCGTGGTGAACGTGGCTGGCGCGATGATTCTCAGCGTGCTGGCGTCGCTGGTCTGCTATGTCGCGGTCTTGATCAAAATACGTCTGGGTTACGACGACAGCCTGGATGTATTCGGCATCCACGGCGTGGCGGGTATTTTTGGTGCCATGGGTCTGAGCGTACTTCTGCGTCCTCAAAGTGCTGCCGAGCTGACGTTGCGATTTGGCCCGGATTGGAGCATCACCCATCAACTGCTCGTGCAAGGCAGCGCGGTGGGTATTGCCATCATTTACGCTGCAGTGGTAAGCCTCATCCTGGTGTTGCTGGTCGAAAAGACAGTCGGATTTCGGCTGGATATCACCCGCGAAACCGCCGGTCTGGATCATGCCCTGCACGGGGAACATGGTTATGGGCTGCTCAATCTGCAGTAGTCCGCTTTAACAGCCAATACGCTTACGGTGAACTTATGAAACTCATCACTGCCATCATTCAGCCTGATAAACTTGACGCGGTGCGCGAGACGCTGATCAAAGCGGAAATCACGCGGATTACGGTAACCCGCTGCACCGGTCATGGCCGACACCAGCAGGCGGATCAGGGGGCGGATTTGTATCGCGGGCAGTCGGTCGTGCCCAATCTTCTACCGAAGATTCGGCTGGATATCGCGTGCAATGACGAGTTCGTGGAAATCGCCATCAGCGCCATTCTCCAATCTGCCCGGCATGAGAGCGGGCGCATCGGCGATGGTAAAATTTTTCTGACGGAAATGCAGGAATGTATTCGCATTGGCACGGGGGAGCGCGGGCGCGAGGCGATTTGAACTTAATTCATAATCATTTTGTGCGCGTTCGGCCGGTGCCAAAGGCGCACAGGAACATCTCGCCCCTGGCCGGCGTGGCCGGTCGCGGCTGCGCCGGGAATATCCAACTCACCTCAGCAGGAACAAAATTATTTCATACCCCAGCGATGGTTTGACAGCGCCAGCACGCTGCCTACACTCAGCATTTGGTCAGGGCAAGCCAGTTGATTTACAGTATTTTCAGAAAGAGTCAGGCAATGAGCATTAACATCGAATTGATTCACGGGCGGCAGATTCTTGATTCGCGTGGTAATCCAACCGTCGAAGTCGATGTCATCCTCGAGGATGGCACGCTGGGCCGGGCGGCGGTTCCCTCCGGTGCCAGCACCGGCGAACATGAAGCCTGTGAACTGCGCGATGAAGATAAAAAAGTCTATGTTGGCAAGGGTGTGCTCAAGGCGGTGGAGAACATCAACACCAAAATCGCCCCGGAGCTGATTGGTCAGGACCCGCGCAACCAGGAATATATTGACCAGATCATGATTGACCTGGACGGTACAGCCAACAAAGCCAAACTCGGCGCCAATGCCCTGTTGGGGGTGTCGATGGCGGTGGCCAAGGCGGCAGCGGAAGCATCGGGCCTGCCACTGTATCGCTACCTGGGCGGTAGTGCCGCCCGTACGCTGCCGGTACCGATGATGAATATTCTCAACGGTGGCAAACATGCGGACAACAACGTCGATTTTCAGGAATTCATGATTCAGCCTTGGGGTTTCGCCAATTTTGCGGATGGTATCCGCGCGTGTGTCGAGGTGTATCACAGCCTCAAGAAAGTGCTGCACAAAAACAAAATGAGTACGGCGGTGGGCGATGAAGGGGGTTTTGCCCCCAATCTGAAAGATAACGAAGATGCCCTGAAAGTGATCGGCGAAGCGGTCACCACAGCCGGTTATGAATTTGGCAAGCAGATTTATGTCGCGCTTGATCCAGCCTCATCGGAAATGTGGGACAAGCAGAAAAAAGGGTACAAGTTCTTCAAGAGCGATCCGGATCGGATTCTCAGTTCCGAACAAATGGCCGACTACTGGACGAAATGGACGGAAAAATATCCGATCCGTTCGATTGAAGATGGGCTGGCGGAAAATGACTGGGATGGCTGGAAGAAACTGACCGAACGCATCGGCAAAAAAGTGCAGCTCGTTGGCGATGATTTGTTTGTCACCAATGTCAAATTCCTGGAAAAGGGGATCAGCACCGGTACGGCCAACGCCATTCTGGTGAAGGTCAATCAGATCGGTACGCTCAGTGAGACATTTGCCGCCGTTAACCTGGCCATGCGCAATGGTTATGCTGCCGTTCTTAGCCACCGTTCGGGCGAAACGGAAGACGCCACCATCGCCGATATTGCCGTTGCCACCAACTGCGGGCAGATCAAGACCGGTGCCCCGGCCCGATCCGACCGCGTGGCGAAATACAACCAGCTCATCCGCATTGCCGAGGAGCTGGGCGAAGAACAGGTTTACGGCAGCCGGTTTTGGCGCAAGTAATTTCCCTGACTTGGGTTATAACGATAGACGGGAGATCGAACGACGGGCCAAAGCCGGTCAGACGATCTCCCGCTTTTGTTAGCCCCGGATCTTTCCTCCGATTTTTAAGCTAGCTGTGGCTGTAGGGCCGATAACTAATTTAAGGCCCGGACGCAGTCTTTGCGCTCGTTGCCAACAGCAGTTATGGATAACGCCAATCAACCGAACAATCTGAATCCACTCGATGCGCACGATCGGCATGATGCTCAGAACCATCATGTCAAGCTGCCGGCGGAAGATGCACTGAACAAGCAGGCTGACGGCGATGAACAAAATGCCCAGCCGGATTCAACTGACGCATCCATGCAGGCTGATTCGGCGTCAATGGATCAGCCGCAGGTGGATGACGTGCAAAATCGCCACGCCGATATCAGCGATAATCCTGATGCCAGTGACAATGCCAATGTGGCTGGGGATGAAGCTTTGGCAGGCGGGAAAGTTTCGGCTGATGAAGAAGTTTCGCCAGCCAGCCTCAGCGCCGCTGTACCGACGGCTGTCGGGGAGGATGAAGAATTTTTCGGTCCCTGGCGCATCGATGCCAATGACACCGGTGCTGCGATTAATATCGATGCGCACGCCGTCGAACCTCAGCCGCCAGCGGTCGCGTTTGCCCCCGGGTTTTTAGCGGTGGATGAAAATGGTCAGACGGTCAGTGATGATGCGGTTGAACAGATCGAAGCGGAGCTGCACCGCAAGCTGCCGTCGTTGGGATCTGAACCGCTGGAAGCCGAAAACCTGCTGACTGCCCGGGAAATCGAGGATCAACAGGCGCGCCAACCGACCGGTGGGGCGATCTGGACAATTCCGCTGATGTGTCTGGGTATCGCGATTATCGCCTGTTGTCTGATTATTCCGTTGACGGATGAAAATCATCAGATCATGTGGGAGCGTGAGAAATTGCGCCGCGATCTGGATCAGTTGCAAAAACAGGTGGATGTCAATGATCGCTTTCTGGCTGCGGTGACGGATGATTCGATTCTGGCTCAGCGGCTGGTGCAACGTCAGCTCAATGTGGTCCGGGCGGGTACGACGGTGCTGAAACTCAACGGCGCATCAGGCATCGAGCTTTCCTCCCCTTTTCAACTGGTCAACGTGCCTGAACCAGCAGCCATGCCCGCGTATGTTCCGGTCGGTGGGCGCTTTGCAGAACTCTGTCGCCAGCCGCGCACGCAGCTTTATATGATCGGCGGTTCGCTGCTGCTGATCGCCGCCAGTCTGGTGCTTGGTCGTGATGATCCCTCCCGCCGGCGCGACCTTGCCCCCTGAGCGCGGTTCACTATCATACGCAGGCATGGGCATCGACTTATCCGACATTCAAATCCAACGAAAAAAATTCGATAATCCCGTGCATGATGTAATGGAAAACGCCGCCCGCTGGGAGGTGAAAGTACACGATCATGGCATGGTGGGGCTGGTCGATGTCATGCCACGTTTGATTCCCGCCGGCAAGACTGCCGATGTCGCGATTGTGCAGGCGGCGCGGGTCAGTTACGGCGAAGGCACGAAGCACGTCAACGAAGATCGCGGGTTGATTCGGTATCTGGCCCGGCATCGCCATACGACGCCGTTCGAGATGGTGGAGTTCAAGTTCCATCACGTCATGCCTATTTTCATTGCCCGCCAGTGGATTCGTCATCGCACAGCCAATGTCAACGAGTATTCCGCCCGTTATTCGGTGGTGCCGGATCGTTTTTATCATCCGTCGATCGATAATGTCCGCCGCCAGAGCACGGTCAATCGCCAGGGGGGTGATGAACCGATCGAACACGCGACCGCCCAGGAATTTCTGAACTATCTCGACAAGTGCGAAAGCCTCTACAGCGATTATGAAAAGCTGATGGAAAAGGGTGTCAGCCGCGAGCTGGCGCGCATCGGGTTGCCGATCAACGTCTATACCGAGTGGTACTGGAAAATCGATCTGCACAATCTGTTTCATTTCCTGTCGCTGCGCATGGATTCGCATGCCCAGCAGGAAATCCAGGATTACGCCCGGGCCATGTTCGCCTTGATTCAGCCCATTGTTCCCATCGCGGCTGAGGCATTTCTGGATTACAACTTCCAGGCAATGCACCTGACACGCCTGGAAATCCAAGCCATTCGTACCGGTCAGGCGCTGGATACCACCAACAAGCGGGAAACGGCGGAATGGGAGCAGAAAAAAGCCCAGTTGGGACTGTAACGTTCTGACCCGTAACCAATGGGAATGGGTTTGTAATGGATATTGGCGCCGTCATCTTGGATGGGGGCGGGCTTGAAAAAATCAGATCGAGATTGGCAGAAGCTCGGCACTGGGGATTGGTTCGCCATGCAACCGGATTTTCTTCCAGTTTCCCCGATGAAATCGACCCATCAGGTAGAAGCCGAGGCAGATCCCAAACACCAGCGTCAGACTCCAAGGCCCCTTCACACCCAAACCCGGGGCGAAATAGACGAACAGGCTGCCACCACCGACCACGATCGTCCAGATCAGTATTCCCTGAACAATCGCCGGTACCAGCGTATCGCCAGCACCGCGCAAGGCGCCCATGTAGATAAGGAACATGGCGTCAAAAAGCTGATATAAAGCGATGAACAGCAGCAACTGCCCACCGATCTGCTTGATCTGTTCATCATGCGTGAACAGCCCGATCAGTTGGTAACGAAAGACGTAAAGGATAATCCCTGCGATCGTCATGTAGATGGCGCACGCCACAAACCCCAGGTGCGCCCGTCGCTCGGCCAGATCGGAACGACCCATACCAATGTACCGGCCGACCAGGGCTGTAACGGCAGCGCCGACTCCAGCAGCGGGCATGAAGCACAGCGACATGAATGTGAAGGCAAAACTGTTGGCGCTCAATGCAGCGGTTCCCAATTTCCCCAGGATGACGTTCATGAAAATTGCCCACGCCAGAACATCATTGATGAACTGGCAGCCTGAAGGAACGCCAATCTTCAAAAGCATGCGCATCCGGTTGAGCCGCAGACGGAAATCGTACGTATTGAATCGGGAGGCAAAGATTGGTCGAAAAACGTAAGCGCCCATGACGATCAATTCGATTGTCACGGCGGCGTTGGTTCCCCAGGCAGCACCCGCCACGCCCAGGGCAGGAAACCCCCAGTTGCCGTAAATGAGCAGCCAGTTAAAGAATAAATTCGCCACAGCGCCGCCAATCGCTCCCACCAGCACAATGCCCGGACGATGCAGACCCAGCAGAAAACTGCTCATGGCGGTCTGGGCAAGTTTGACAGCACCTCCCAGGCAGACAATGCGAAAATAATCCCCCTCGAGACTGGCCATATGTGCTTCATGCCCCATGGCTTGGAATATTTGCTGCGCAAATGGAAATGTCATCAGCGGCAGCAATCCCAAAACGATACCAAACCACAATCCCTGCCACATGAACTGGCCGGCAGCACTCAAGTTGCCCCGCCCCAGCACCTGGCTGGCCAGCGCGTTGACCAGAATCAGCACGCCAAAACCGAAACTCAGTACCGCAAAAAAAACAATGCCCGCCGTGCCAGACGCCGCCGCTTCCAGATCGCCCACCCGTGCCAGCATCAGCCGATCGGCAAACTGCATCAGCGTGTAGGAGGTCATCTGCGCCACCGTTGGCGCAGCAAGTGTCACCAGCTCAAGCATGGGCCTGCGCTGAAGCGGAACCGTTAAACCAGTGGCAATTTTCATAAAAAGACGGATCGTCAGCGCAATCGAAGAAAAACCAACGCGGTTGGCTCAATGATATTGGCGCAATCGACTGAAGCAAAGCGATGGCGCAACAATATCGCAATGACGTGCGTTAAACGTGTCATAACATCACCAATGCTGCGCCCAGATGGTCGATGACAGTGGCAAATGCAAGCTGTCGATGCGAAGATAGGCGTCTTTGACTTAGTGGAAATGAAATGAAAAGTCGGCGAACGATTGCGACCTTGATTGCCTCGGTGGTGCTGCATGCCTTTACGCATGCCTATACAGTCGTCTTGATTCCGTTGTATCTGTTGATGGTGCAGGATCTGCATTTGCCCGGTGCCCGTTCGGCATCGCTGATCGTCACCATCTACATGGTGGTTTACGGTTTGGGATCCTACGCCGCCGGGATGTTGGCGGATCGATTTAATCGTGTCTGGCTGATGGGGATCGGGCAGATCGGCAATGCGCTGGTGATTATTGCGATGGGGCTGGTGCGCCAATATGAGTGGCTGATGGTTCTGGGTGTGCTGGCTGGTTTATTTGGGACGCTGTTTCATCCCGCCGCCAACGCGCTGATCTCGGCGCATTATCCGCGTAAAACGGGTCTGGGCATTGGTCTGCTGGGAATTGGCAGTGGACTCGGGTTTTTCTTTGGTCCGCAATATGCTGGTTGGCGCGCCACCGATGCCCGGTGGGCGTTTGCCTCGGTGGCCGACTGGCAAAAACCGTTGATTGAACTGGGCCTTCTTGGGATTATCTGCGGCATCGTGTTTATCGCAGTGGCGCGCGAGACAAGACGGCGTCGTCGCGCCAAAGTCCCAGCGCAGCGGTTGAACGATATGTCCTCCGATCCATCGTCCGTTGATTCGATGGGCAATGCCAAAGTATTGTCCATCGGTAAAAACGAGTCAGCTTCCAAGTCAGGCCAGCCGATGACGGCAACCCTGCGCTGGAAGGTTGTCGGAATCGCGTTGGTGCTGGGATGTCGCGATTTTGCCGGTTCAGCGTCATTGACCCTTTCCAGTTTGTTTCTGCAAAAGGCGATGGGTTACGATGTGCTCAAGGTCGGCTTGACGCTTGGCGCCATGATGCTGATCGGAATTATTGCCAACCCCCTGGCGGTAATCCTGTCTCCCGGCGGCAAACGCTTACCGATGCTGGTGGGCACTTTAATCCTTGGCGGGCTGACCATTGCGACCATCCCGCTCTGGTCATCGGTCTGGATCTTATGGGTGCTCTCCGCCTTCCAGATGTTCCAGTTCAGTTCGTACGCCATCAGTGATTCAGCCATTCTGGAGCGCGTACATCCTGATGTGCGCGGGCGCGTTGCCGGATTATTTTTAACTCTGGCGTATACGGCGGGGGCATTGTCGCCACTGGCGATGGGCGCGTGGGTCGATGGTCTGGGGGCGCGTGGCAGTGAAACTCAGGCGTATCTGCTGATCTATGGTGTGCTGGGTTTTCTCATGATTTTCGCATCACTTTCAATCCCGCTCATCGCTGGTTTGAGCCGCACGGCGTTGCGTCAGGCGAAATAAAAATCCCGACGCAGTAACGTCGGGATCGAAAGTCAAAATAGCTGCGCTGCGATGCGTTTCAGACCATCGCACGATCAATCATCATCGTCGTCGTAGTCGGCATCGTCATCGTCGTCGCCGTAGTCATCGTAGTCATCGTCATCGTCGTCTTCATCCTCCTCGTCATCATCATCTTCATCGTCGTCTTCGTCCTCGTCCTCGTCATCGTAATCATCGTCGTCATCTTCCTCGTCATCATCATCGAAGGGGAGGTCGTCATCATCTTCCTCCTCTTCGTCTTCCTCCTCTTCATCCTCATCATCATTCTTGCCACGGCGCTTGGCACCCTGGGGCAGCAGCTCGGGCCGGAGGCTGGAGGCAAACAGCTCCGCCACCGAAGAACCGATGACGCCTGCCATGGCGCCATCAACCGGATTAAAAGAGGCCTGGCTTCCGGGGAACAATACGGAGGACAATGCTGAACGATAAGTTTCGGTAGTCATGATCTTCACCAAACAGTGTTACAGTTATCAACCAGTTGCGCGTTATACCTTTTCATTCCACGGAGGCAAGTGCTTTGACGGTCAATCGCAAATCAATTTACTTGATTGACACCCATTGGCAAACGCCAATTCCCGCCACCGCAGCGATCAACTATTATTGTGCGGTACAGATAACGGTGAAAAATGAATTCGTCAAGTCTTAATTATGGTGGATTATTGAATCGCGGCACCGCCCTGTTTTTCCTCCGTTAAAAAAGTTGAAACTTTTGCAGGATTGTGGCATCCAAGCGATGATGAGAACAACAAAATTTTTCGAGGAGTCCATGATGAAAAGCATGTTTCGAGCAGCGGTGTTGTCCTGGGCGGTTATGGGCGTGAGTCTGGCGTGTGCCCAGCAGCCAGCGCCGGCCGATCAGGCGCAAAGCGCCCCGGTTCAACAGAATCAGGCTGATGTACCAGTGCGCAGCGTGGTTCTTTACACATCCGGCGTTGGGTATTTTGAACATTCCGGTCAGGTCAATGGCGATGCCCATACCGAATTGCGCTTCAAGACCGATCAGATCAACGACATTCTCAAGAGTCTGGTGCTGGAAGATCAGGGGGGCGGAACCATCCGTTCCATCACTTATCCCTCGCAGGATCCGATCGGAAAAACGCTGCGCAGTTTTCAGGTCGATATTTCCGACAATCCTGATCTGGCTGAACTGCTCAATCGACTGCGTGGCGCCCAGGTTGTGCTCCAAAGCGCCGAAGGGCAGCTATCCGGCACGGTGTTGGGGGTGGAAGATCGACAAATCCCAGGCGGGCCGGCGGGCGGGCCGGCGCTGAGTGTGCCCGTAGTCAAGGTGCTGACCGGCGGGACCATACGGGCGATTGATCTGCCCGGCTTGCGCTCGATTGAACTGGCTGATGCGCAATTGCGGCAGGAATTGAATCAGGCGCTGGTTGCGCTGGCTCAGTCGCGCGGGCAGGATAAAAAACCGGTGGTGATCGATTTTTCCGGACAAGGTCAGCGTCGCGTGCGCCTGGGTTATGTGGTGCAGACGCCGATCTGGAAAACCAGTTACCGGCTGGTGCTTGGTTCCGGCGATGAAAAACCGCGCCTGCAGGGATGGGCGATTGTTGAAAATCAGACGGACAACGACTGGAGCGATGTGAATTTGTCGCTGATCAGCGGTCGGCCCATTTCATTTGTCCAGGATCTGTATCAACCGCTGTACATTCAGCGGCCGGTGGTTGAACCGGAACTTTACACGAGTTTGAATCCCCAGCGTTATGGCGGCGGCATGGCCGAAGGCGCAGCTGATAATGTTGCCCTGGCAGCACCGGCTCCGGCTGCGGCGCTCAAATCATCGACAGGAGGAATGCGCAGCCGTGAACAGGATGCTTCACGCCAGTCTTTTGCCCTGGCGCGAACCGCAGAGGAAAAAATGGATATCGGCCGCAGTGTTTCTTCCATTGCTCATGCTGGTGATATGGGCGAGTTGTTCCAGTATGTCGTGCCGCATGTAACCCTGGCCCGTCAGCAAAGCGCCATGTTGCCGATCGTGACCGACGAGATCAGTGCCCAGCGGGTGTCGATTTACAATGAATCGGTGCTGGCGGATCATCCGCTTAATGGCGCGCAGCTCAAGAACACAACCGGCAAACATCTGCTGGCTGGGCCAATTACGGTTTTTGATGACGGCGCCTACGCCGGCGATGCCCAGATTGAAAACCTTCCACCGGATCAATCGCGGCTGATCAGTTATGGTATTGATCTCAAGATGCTTGTTAACGCCGGTGGTCAGGATAGTCGCTCCGAGGTCACGACCGGCAGGATTGTCAAGGGTGTTCTTGAGCTGACGTATAAAAGCGTGCAAAGCCGTCAGTATGTCGCCGATAACAAGGCCGACAAAGCGCGGTCGCTGATTATCGAACATCCGATCATGCCCGGTTGGGAGCTGGTTGATTCGCCCAAACCGCAGGAGACAACCGCCCAGGTCTATCGGTTTGCCACCGAGGTGGCAGCGGGCAAGCAGCAGACGATCAAGATCAGTCAGCAGAATATCCACCGCCAGGCCGTTGCGCTGCTGCCATTGGATCTGAATGGGCTGATGCTTTATCAGCGCAGTGGCGAAATCCCGCAGGCGGTGCGCGATGCCCTGGCCAAGGCCGGCGAATTGAAACGCACCCTGGCTGAGACCGAGCTTCAGATTGCCGCCAAACAGGAGAAGCTGGAGAGTTATCCCGCTCAGCAGACCCGGTTGCGCGAGAACATGAAAGTCATCGAGCGCACCAGCGACCTGTACGCCGGTTACATGAAACGGCTGCAGACACAGGAGCAGGAAATCCTTCAGTTGCAGGATGAGATCGAGACCCTGAAAAAACAGGCGCAGACGCAGCGTCAGTCGCTGGAAACGTACCTGCTGGGTTTGAATGTGGGATAACGGGTTGAACGCTGGATAACAGGTTGATGCAGGGCTGGTCTGGTGTTCCGGATCAGCCCTGTTTTTGTTGCCGGTGCTGTCAAGGGTTTATTCTCAGTCTGATCGGCGGATAAAATGAATTTATGGCATCTGTCCAACAACGCCTGAGCCAGCTTCGTGATGAGCTTCATCGCCACAACCGCCTTTATTACGTGGAGTCGCGACCTGTCGTCAGCGACCGCGAGTATGACCGGTTGATGGCGGAGCTGATCGAGCTGGAACGGCAGCATCCTGAACTGCTCACACCCGATTCTCCATCGCAGCGGGTGGGCGGCGATTTGATCGATGCGCTCAAACCCGTGCACCACAGCGTGCCGATGATGAGCATCGACAACACCTACTCCGAACCGGAAGTGCGTGCCTTTGATGAACGGGTTCGGCGGGTGCTGGGGGCCGATGAAGTTGTCCGGTATGTGCTGGAACCCAAAATCGATGGCGCGTCATTAAGTCTGCGTTACGAGAAAGGGGTTCTGGTTCTGGCTGCGACGCGCGGCCGCGGCAACCTGGGGGATGATGTAACCGTTAATGCCCGGACGATCGGTGCCATTCCGTTGCGGCTGGATGAAATGGAACATCCTGTTCCGCCCGTGGTGGAGGTGCGCGGCGAAGTTTACATGAACAACGAGGATTTTCAGCTCGTCAATCGTGAGATTGAAGCTGAAGGTGAACCGCCCTACGCCAATCCGCGCAACCTGACCTCCGGCACGCTGCGGCGACTTGATCCGAAAATCGTTGCCCGTCGCCGGTTGCGGTTTTTAACCCACGGTCTGGGGCAGATTTCGTCGATGCCGTCGCAATCCTACTGGGACTGGTTGTCCATCCTGCGAAGCTGGGGGTTGCCCGTGGCCAGTCCGGCGTATCGGGTTGAGAACATCGATCAGGCGATCGACAAGATTCACGAATTTTCCCAGGTGCGCAAAACGCTGCCGTACATGACCGATGGGGTGGTTATCAAGGTGGACAGTTTTGCCCAGCGTGATCAACTGGGCGCCACCAGCAAAGCGCCGCGCTGGGTTGTGGCGTTCAAGTACGAAACGGAGCAGCAGCCAACGATTTTGAACCAGGTGCGCTGGCAGGTGGGCAAGGGGGGCAACCTGACGCCGGTGGCTGATCTTGACCCGGTCTTTATCGGCGGGGTGACGGTGACGCACGCCACGTTGCACAATATCGACCAGATCAAACGGCTGGATCTTCATCTGGGTGATACCGTGATTCTGGAGCGCGCCGGCGAAGTGATTCCGTATATCGTTGAAGCACTGCCGGACAAGCGGCCAGCCCACGCCAAGCCCGTTGCTGCTCCGACGCACTGTCCCAGTTGTCATTCCAAGGTGCATCAGGAACCGGACACGCCGTATATCCGTTGTGTCAATCCCGCCTGCCCGGATCAACTGAAGGAGCGCCTGAAATGGTTTGCCGGCAGGTCGCAGATGGATATTCAGGATCTGGGGGAGAAACTCATCGATCAATTGGTGGGACTTGGGCTGGTGAAAAATTTTGCTGATCTGTACCGATTGAGCGTCGAACAGTTGCAGGGACTTGATCGGATGGGCCTCAAAAGTGCGCAGAATGTGATCGCTGAAATTGAATTGAGTCGGCAGCAGGGGTTGGATCGGTTGCTGGGCGGGCTGGGGATACGCCATGTGGGCAATCGTGTTGCGTATGTGCTGGCCAGTGCGTTTGGTTCCCTGGATCATCTGAAACAGGCGACCCAGGCGCAATTGACTGGCGTGGATGAAATTGGCCCGATCATCGCGGATAGCGTGCATGATTTTTTCCACAATGAGGCATCGCTGGCGGTGGTGGAGGCGCTGCAGAAGGCGGGCGTTGATCCGAAGTTCCAGACCAGGGCGGGGCAAGCCAGTGAATTGCCGCTGGCGGGGCAGACGATTGTTGTAACCGGCACGATGCAGCACTACACGCGCGACGCAATCGAGCGCTTGATTGTCGAGCAGGGGGGTAAGGCATCCGGTTCGGTCAGCAAGAAGACCGATCTGGTTGTGGCGGGTGAAAACGCCGGCAGCAAGCTGGCCAAGGCGCAGCAACTGGGTGTGCGGGTGATCAGTGAAAAAGAGCTGCTTGCGTTGATCGGCCAATCAGTTTAATTACCCCAATCACCGTCAGAATAAAATAATGCTCTTGCCGGGCTTCCGCGCGCACCAATAAGGTAAAACCGCGCAATAAAAAGGGGTGAGATCGAAATCTCACCCCTGTGGAAATTTATTTGCGATGATTGACGAGGCTGGCAGCGATGCTGCCCATCAATACGGGCAGCACCGGCCAGCGGCGGATCAGCGCTTTTTGGCCTTCTTCGCGGTCTTGGCTTTGCCTTTGGCGCCAGACGCCTTGCCCTTGGCCGCTTTAGCCTTGGGGGCTGAGGCGCTGGACTGGATGGCTGCATGAGCAGCCGCCAGCCGGGCGATGGGTACGCGGAAGGGGGAACAGCTCACATAGTTCAAGCCAACCTGGTGGCAGAAGTGAACCGACTTGGGATCACCGCCATGTTCGCCGCAGATGCCGCACTTGAGATCCGCCCGCGTGCCGCGCCCCAGATCGACCGCCAGGCGCACCAGTTTGCCAACGCCACCCTGATCGATGCTCTGGAACGGATCGCGCTCCAGAATTTCCTTCTCCAGATAGTCGGGCAGGAAGGTGTTTACGTCATCGCGGCTGTAACCGAAGGTCATCTGTGTCAGGTCGTTGGTGCCAAAGCTGAAGAACTCCGCCGTCTGCGCCATTTCATCCGCTGTGACGGCAGCCCGGGGCACTTCGATCATCGTGCCGTAGAGGTAGTTGACCTTGGTCTTCATCTCCTTCATGACCAGATCCGCCGTTTCCACGGTGATCTTGCGGCAGAAATCCAGCTCCGCCTTGGTGCCGGCCAGCGGAATCATGATCTCCGGCAGAACCTTGACACCCTGTTTCTTGCACAGGCAGGCGGCTTCGATGATGGCGCGCACCTGCATTTCCAGGATTTCCGGATAGGTGATCGCCAGGCGGTCGCCACGGTGGCCGAGCATGGGGTTGGCTTCATGCAACTGGCTGATGCGGGCCTGAATCTCCTCAACGGTGATTTTCAACGACTGCGCCAGCGCCTTCTGCTCCGACTCCTGCTGCGGCAGGAATTCGTGCAACGGCGGATCCAGCAGACGCACCGTCACAGGCAGGCCGTTCATGGCTTTGAAAATGCCGATAAAATCCTCGCGCTGGTAGGGCAGGAGCTGAGCCAGGGCTTTTTTGCGCGCCTCAACATCCTTCTTGTTGGCCAGAATCATCTCTCGCATGTGGTGGATGCGTTCATGGTCGAAGAACATATGCTCGGTTCGACACAGACCGATGCCTTCGGCCCCGAAATTGCGGGCGACCGTCGCATCATGCGGCGTATCGGCATTGGTGCGAACCTTGAGGGTGCGATATTTGTCCGCCCACTTCATGATGGTGGCGAAGGGGCCGGTCATTTCCGGATCGACCGTGCCGAGCTGACCTTCGATGATTTCGCCGGTGGAACCGTCGATGCTCAACCAGTCATTGGGGCCGTAGGTTTTTCCGCCGACGATGAGCCGGCGCCCTTTTTCGTCAATCTGCAAAGCGCCCGCACCGGCCACGCAGGTTTTGCCCCAGCCGCGCGCCACAACGGCGGCGTGGCTGGTCATGCCACCGGTGCTGGTCAGAATGCCCGCAGCCGAGTGCATCCCCTGTACGTCTTCCGGGCTGGTCTCCTTGCGGATCAAGAGCACTTTCTCACCCGCCTGCGTGCGCTCGTGCGCTTCGTCGGCGGTAAAGGCGCACTTGCCGACGGCTGCGCCGGGGCTGGCCGGCAAACCCGTGGCGATGACATTGCGCTGCGCTTTGGGATCAAACGCCGGGTGAAGCAACTGGTCGAGACTGGCCGGGTCGATGCGCAGAACCGCTGTTTTTTCGTCGATCAGCTTTTCCTTGACCATTTCCGCAGCGATACGCACGGCGGCAACGGTGTTGCGCTTGCCGGTGCGCGTCTGCAGCATATACAGCTTGCCGTTTTCGATCGTGAATTCAAAATCCTGCACATCGCGATAGCGTTTTTCCAGCAGGTCTTTGACCTTCAGCAGCTCCTTCCAACTCTTGGTGGACCACTTGGGCATTTCGCTCTGGCAATCCAGCGGCGTGCGGATGCCCGCCACAACGTCCTCACCCTGGGCGTTAATCAAAAATTCGCCGAAGAAACGGTTTTCGCCGGTGCTGGGGTTGCGGGTAAAGGCCACACCGGTTGCCGAATCGTCACCGGTATTGCCGAAAACCATCGTCTGCACGTTGACGGCTGTACCCAGCAAACCGCGAATATCATTGATCTGACGATAACGGATGGCGCGATCCCCCATCCAGCTCAGGAAGACGGCTTCAATCGCAGCTTCGATCTGTTTCAGCGGGTTCTGCGGAAAATCTTCGCCCAGATGGTGGCGATAGATTTTCTTGTAGCGTTGAACGACTTCCTTCAGGGCTTCGGTGTCCAGATCGGTGTCAAGTTCAACCCCGCGATTCTTTTTCACCTCGCTTAGCTCATGCTCGAAATAATGATGATCGATTCCCTTGACGGTGTCGCCGAACATGTTGATCAACCGGCGATAACTGTCATAGGCAAACCGCTCGTTGTTGGTCAGCTTGACCAGACCAGCGACAACTTCATCGTTCAAACCGATGTTCAAAACGGTGTCCATCATGCCCGGCATGGAAACCGCCGCGCCAGAACGGCAGGCGAGCAGCAATGGGTTTTTGGGATCTCCGAACTTTTTGCCGACCGCCTTTTCCACTTTCGCCAGATGGCTGCGGACTTCTTCCATCAACCCACGGGGCAGTTTCTGGCCGCCGTCGTTGTAATCCTTGCATGTCTCGGTGGTGATGGTGAATCCGGGAGGAACCGGCAGGCCCGCCATGGTCATATCAGCCAGATTGGCGCCTTTGCCGCCCAGCAGCGCCTTCATCGCGGTTGTTCCCTCGGCCTTGCCGGCACCGAAGAAATAGACACGCTTTTTCAGGCCCTTGCCGGCGCTGGCGCTTTTGCTTGTTTTCTTTACCGATTTACCCTTCGACGCTGCCATAAAAAAATCTCCTGCCGGCCCAACTGCCCGGGCTGCGCCGGCGCTGCAAAACCCGTTGTGGAATAAGACTTACGAAAGGCGAACGCGCCATTTCGTTTGCGCTGCGTCGGGAAATTCGCTGAATTGTCCGCGAAAAATGCGAACGCCGCGCGTGGAAGCGGCGAGTATAGTCAGGCGTAAGTGACTGTCAATTTCACCCTGGCCGTGTCGCGCGTGGAGGGTGCGTTGAATCATCGATGCTGGTGTCGCCGGCATTGGCGACGCGCAGCCAGCCCAACCGCACGGCGCTATAGGGTTTTGGGGCTGACGTGGCGTAAGTTATACTCACAGACTCTGGAATGCTCCGGTGAATCGCGGGGCATTGGATGTAAAATCGAATTCGACGACTTTCCCGTAAGAAACAGACTATGTTTGATGCACTTAGCGACAAATTAACCGGTGTTTTGCGTTCACTCTCCGGCCGCGGCCATATCAACGAGGAGAACGTGCGCGATGCGATGCGCGAGGTGCGCACGGCGCTGTTGGAAGCGGATGTGAATTTCCAGGTCGTCAAGGATTTCACCGACCGGGTGATGGAAAAAGCGCAGGGGCAGCAGGTGATCAACAGCCTGCAACCCGGGCAGGTCATGGTCAAGATCGTCTATGACGAGCTGGTGAACCTCATGGGGCCGGTGGATACCCGGATTTACATGGTTCAGCCCGGGCCGACGGTCATCATGATGTGCGGTTTGCAGGGTTCGGGTAAAACCACGACCTGCGGCAAACTGGCGATGTATCTCAAGTCCAAGGGGCATCATCCCATGCTGGCGGCGGCAGATCTTCAGCGCCCGGCGGCGGTGGAGCAGTTGCGCGTGCTGGGCGAACAGGTCGGCGTTCCGGTCTATACCGATACGACCAAAGTGGCTCCGCATGGGCAGGTGGCCAGGGGCGCAGCCGTGGCGGTCTGTCGGGCAGCCCTGAATCAGGCGAAACAGCTCGGCAGCGATGTGTTGATTCTCGACACGGCTGGCCGCCTGGCGATTGACCAGGAGTTGATGGACGAGCTGAAGGAGATCAATACCCAGATCAACCCCCAGCAGATTTTTCTGGTGCTCGACGCGATGACCGGCCAGGATGCGGTCAACAGCGCCAAAATTTTCAATGAACAACTGGAGCTTGATGGGCTGATCCTCACCAAGTTTGATTCGGACACGCGCGGCGGGGCGCTCTTGTCAGCCAAGATGGTGACGGGCAAACCGGTTAAATTTCTGGGCGTCGGCGAAAAACTGGATCGTCTGGAGGAGTTCCGAGCCGAGGGGATGGCCCAGCGCATTTTGGGCATGGGTGACGTGGTGGGTCTGGTCACCGAGGCGATGGAGAAGTTTGACCAGGGGCAGGCCGCCAAGCTGGCCGAGAAGATGCAGAAGGGGCGGTTGTCGCTGGATGATTTCATGATGCAGATGCGCCAGGTCAGAAAACTGGGGCCGATGAACAAGATCATGGGGATGATCCCCGGCATGGGTGATCTGGCCAAACAGGTCAACATGAAAGATGGTGATATCGAGCAGAAAATGGGGCGGATGGAGGCGATTTACAACTCCATGAACCGGCGTGAGCGCCAGGACACGGATATAATCGACGGCAACCGCCGCCGCCGTATTGCCCGCGGGGCTGGCGTTGAGCTGAGCGAGGTGGGGCAGTTCATCAAGCAGTTCCAGACCAGCCGCGACATGATGCACGCTGTTGGCGGAATGAACCGGATGCAACTGATGAAGGGTTTGATGTCCGGTGGTCTGGGGGCGCTGACCCACGCCGGCGGGTCGCTTTTGCGAACCAAACGCAGCGGGCATATGGAGAAGAAAGACCGCAACAAAAAAAAGAAACGCCGGTAGACCAGATATTGCCGGTAAGCAGGATTGATTATTGGGTGGCTGGAGGAGCGGTGGTGGACGCTGCCACTGAGGGTTGGTCGGGCGATTTTGACGACAAAACCACGCTGCTGCTGCAGGTTCGGCAGATCAGTTTGTGGCGCGGACGCCGTTGCCGCTTGATGACCCAGCCGCAGGTGGGGCAGCTCATCCAATACCGGGCGGCCGGTCGCGGCGGGGCAACGATCTCATTTTCACGATAACAGCGAATTGGGCGGGCACCGATTTTTCGGCACATCGTTTTCCATAGCGCGCCGTGACCATCGTGCGGCGTCAGGGCATGGGCGATTTCATGCAGCAGCGTGTCGCGCACCTGTGATTCATCATTAAGCAGGGTCAGCGGCCGGGAGAGTGTGATACGCCGCTGCGTCAAATTGCAACAACCGAAACGCCTGCGGGCGTGATCGAACGCAAAAGACCAGCCCAGTTCGGTTAAACCGTGTTCATTCATCAGGCTTTTGGCCAGATGCTGGGCCAGATGCAGGTTCATGGTGAGGAAGATAAATCTGAGGGTGGAAAAAGCAATCACGGTTTTCCGGCCATCGTTGGTTCGTGATGGGCAATCCGTGGTCTTTTTCCAGGGCAGTCGCAAGTAGCCCGCGAGGGTCGATGTATTAACGAGCCGCGACCGTGAGGGAGCGGTGATCGGCTCAAAACCGCTCCCTCACGGTCGCGGCTCGTAAGAGATTGCCTGTCGGACGCCTACTTGCGTTTGCCCTGGGTCTTTTTCCGGATTTCTGCGTAATGTCGCTGGTAATTAGTCGATGAATTGTGTTATAATGTGCTTTGGCAGGTATGTGGTCGGTCCACCTCTTCGACGGTTAGCGCTTGGAGCAGGGGAACTGCGGTCGCCGCCTCCTCCTGGGCCCGGAAGTGTTGTGGCTCCTTTCAGTTTTGACCCGGAAAGCGATCAATAGGGGTCATCAGCCCATCGATTACATCCAAGGAGATCACGATGGCCAAGCGTCTTTATGTCGGAAATCTGGCTTACAGCATGGACAGCTCACAGCTGCAGGAACTGTTTGCCCAGCATGGTGCGGTCAACTCAGCGGAAGTTATTTCCGAACGAGATACCGGTCGCAGCAAGGGTTTTGGTTTTGTGGAAATGGCCAATGACAGCGAAGCCGATGCTGCAATCGCCGCCCTGAACGGGGTGCAAAATGGCGGTCGCGCGCTCACCGTTAACGAAGCCCGTCCGCGCGAACAGCGCAGCTTCGGTGGTGGTGGCGGCGGCGGTGGCCGTGGCGGTTATGGTGGCGGCGGTGGCGGTGGTCGCGGTGGCCGTGGTGGCTACGGCGGCGGTGGTGGCGGCCGTGGCGGTCGCGAAAGCCGTGAGCGACAGAGCTGGTAATTGACCAGTGTCACGTCAGTGAGTTCATTGCCCCGAAGCCCGTGTTGTATAGCGCGGGCTTCGGTTGCGTATGGGGCAGGCCTGGAGTATCGCTGGGCAGTGCATTGCGACGATGAGATTGAACATGGAGACGACCCGCCTGGCACCATCTCCGACCGGCGCTTTGCATCTGGGCAATGCGCGAACCTTTCTGGTGAACTGGCTGCTGGCCCGTCAGAAGGGCTGGCGCATTATTTTGCGGATTGACGATCTCGACGGGCCGCGCATCAAACAACAGGCGGATCAGGCCGCGATGGAGGATCTGGCTTGGCTGGGAATCGACTGGGACCAAGGCCCGGTCTATCAATCCGCTCATCGGGAAATTCATCATCAAGCCATCGAACGGTTGGTCAATGGTGGCTGGGTTTATCCCTGTACGTGCAGCCGAAAAGACATTGAGCTGGCTGCCAGCGCCCCGCATGCTACCGATGGGGCGACGATCTATCCTGAGACGTGTCGACCGAAAAATGCCCAGCCAGTAATCACGGCGCAGCCATCGGCGCTGACGCCCGATTGGCGGATCAACGGCGGGGCGGCGCTGCGGTTTATAACGCAGGATCAGCCGCTGGTGGTGGACGATCATTTCGCCGCCGGACAGGTGTACATTCCGCGCCGCCAGTTGGGCGATTTTGTCGTTCGTAAAAATGATCTGCTGCCGTCGTATCAACTGGCGACGGTTGTGGACGATCAACAGATGGGCATCACGCAGGTGGTGCGCGGGGATGATTTGCTTGATTCGACGCCACGACAGATCCTGTTGTATCAGGCGCTGGGATGGGAAAAAAAGATTCCGCAGTATTATCATTTGCCGCTGGTGGTGGGTACGGACGGGCGTCGGCTGGCCAAAAGGCATGGCGATACGCGGTTGTCCAGTTATCGTCAGTCGGGCGTGAGCGCTGGTCGGGTGCTGGAGTTGCTGGCGCGCTGGTGTGGGTTGCGACTGGATCGACCACTGGGCTGTGCCGCTGACTTGCTTGAGCAGTTTGATCTGACAAAACTGCCAGCCGAGCCGATGGTGTTTACCGAATCAGATGAGGCGTGGTTGCGCCGGGGCGTGTGGTGAGATGAATAGCACGCGGCGACAAAGTTTTGTGCAGATCATCAGCGGCCAGCGTCGCGGTGCTGGTGCTGCGCTGGTGCGCGGTGCGGCGCGCATGGCCGAGCCTTTGTACGCTGGTGTCATGGCGATACGGAATCTGCTCTACGACAACGGGTGGAAGAAATCGCGTGCGTTGCCAGCGGCGACAATCAGCATCGGCAACATAACCACCGGCGGTACGGGCAAGACGCCAATGGTGCGCTGGTTGGCCGAGCGTTTGCGGTCCAGCGGTTATTCGCCGGCGATTTTGATGCGCGGCTATCGCACGGGTGACAGCACAATCAGCGACGAACAGTTGATGCTGGAAGATCAGTTGCACCGCCATCCCGGCCCGCGCGTGATTGTCCATGCCGAGGCGGATCGCGTGGAAGGGGCTGGCCATGTGGCAGCGCATCAGCCGGTCGATGTGTTCATTCTCGATGATGGGTTTCAGCACCGGCGGGCGCGACGCGATTTTGATTTGCTGCTGATCAATGCCGTTGAACCGTTTGGTTATGACCATGTGCTGCCACGCGGACTGTTACGCGAACCGCGCGGGGGGCTGCGCCGGGCCGATGCCATTGTGCTGACCCGCGCCGATCAGGTTTCCCTGGACGAGATTGCCCGAATCGAACGACAGATTCGCGCCCAGCACTGTGGCGCGCCGATTTATCGTGCCCGTCATGCCTTGGTATCGGTTCTGGATGGCAAGGATTCATTACCGCTGCAGAAACTGGTCGATCAACCGTTTTTCGTTTTTGCCGGTATTGGTTCACCGGCTGCGCTGATGCAGCAGTTGGACGATCTGGGCGGTAATTGCCGCGGCCAGCACTGGTTTGCCGATCATCACGATTACAGTTACGACGATCTGGAGAAACTGTCGCGTCTGGCGCTGGCGCAGGGCGCCAAGGTGCTGCTGACGACAGAAAAGGATTGGGCCAAATTGCGCCGGATGAAGCTGCATGCGCTGCTATTGCCGATCCAGCGGCTGGCGATGGCGATTCGTTTTGCCGAGGATGATGAAGCCCGCCTTTTCGACCAGATTTTGCGTGTTTTGCCGCGATTATCGGTGGTAAAAACGCCAGCTACACCGGTATCATCGCCGGATCAGGCTGATTCGCCTCCCGAAACCTCAGAAGGTTCGCACCCCGCGTAAGTCCGATATGCCCGGCGCGCTAATTTTGTGGTTGTGTTGCAGGCGGTAGTTGGGGAAAATAACGGTACATGGCTGAAACGGACATCTCATGGCAGGTGCTCCGCCGGATTGTTCAGCAATGGGCTGGCACGTCGGCGGAGCTGGTGGAAGTCAAGTCACTGGTGGGTGGCTCGATCAATACGACGATGAGCCTGACCATTTCCAGCGGCGAGCGTGCGGTGATCAAAATCACGCCGCATCGTGTAAATCTTCATTATCCCAACGAAGCACATCAGTTGGATTTGTTGCGCTCATTGGGCATTCCAACGCCGCGCGTCTTGGCGTTGAATCTGGCGTCACTGGAAGATCCGGCCAGCTATCTGCTGATGGAGTTTGTGTCGGGGATCAACCTGAATCAAGCCAAGGCGGTCTGTACGCCACAAGAATTTGACGGTTTGCAGCAGCAACTGGCGGAGATGGTGCTGCTCATGCACGATTGTTCGGCGGAGTTGTACGGACGAGTGACCGCCGAAGCGCAGGAGTTGGGTAGTTTTGCGAGCTGGCCACAGTTCTATCGCGAAGTTTACGATCAAATCTGGCAGGAGGCGTGGAAGCGACCGAACTTGTCGCCCAAGGTGCGGCGGCAGATCGCCAAGGTGCATGGCAAACTGGATCAGCTCCTGGTACACGATGACAAACCACGGCTGGCGCACTGGGATTTATGGGCCAACAACATTCTTTGCCGGTGCAGCCAGAGCGGACAGTGGGAGATTGTCGGTATCATTGACCCGGAATGTAAATGGGCGCATACCGAGGCGGAAATTGCCTATCTTGAGTTGTTCAAAACAGTCAACCCCGCATTCCTCAAACATTATCAGCAGAAATATCGTCTCAGCGATGACTATCGGCGTCTGCGCCGGCCCATTTACCAGATGTATGAACTGGTGAACCACCTGTGCCTGTTTGGCAATGAATACCTCACTCCGTTGGAACAGGCTGTGGAGCAGGCGGCGCTGGTCGCGTGACGACGCGCAGGCTGTATCGGCAAGCCGTATCGGGTGCGCCAATGCACCGACCACCATCGCCGATCATCACGAGTGATGGATGACTGCCAGCACGGGCGCAGCCGTGTCTGAAGCAGGTGTGTTGTTGCGTGCCTCGTGGATATCCTTGTCACAGCCAACCAGCAGCAGTAAACCAAACAGAATCAGGGCGAATTTCATCGGTTCTCCTTCGGGTGGAATCTTCCGGGCCATCGACGCGGCCTATTATCGCGGCTGAGCGGATTTTTGACAGGGGGAGGTCTTCAAGAACCGCGCAGGCGTTTTTTTCTGACGATCAGTCCGGTTCGATTGATCTGCGTTTCAAACAAACTGCCCAGCGAACCAGGTCGGTTTGCCCATTGGCGCAGATGCCGGCGCAATCGTTCAGCCTGATGGGCATCAGCACAGAAAAAATAACCGAATCCACCGCCACCAGCACCAGCCAGCCCCGCTGCCAGATAGTCGGCGCGCATTTCCATCTGCATGACATCCACCTCGGGCGTGGTGCTGCCGGGATAAAGCTCCTTTTTGATCTGCCAGTAACTGGCGATGTGCTGACCGGCACTGCGCCATTGGCTCTTGAGCAGCGCCTGGCGTAATCCTCGTGCGCCGTCGCCGAGCCGGTTCATCAAATCCAGAATGGCCGGTTCGCGCGCCAGCCACCGTCCCATGACACGGCGCAGAATGTCGCGTGCCAGCCGTTGCTGGCCGGAATAATAAACGACCAGCCGATCCTGTATCGCCTGATATTGCTGATCGGATAAATCCAACGATTCGACCTCGAGCTGCTGGGGGATACTCGCCTGGCTGCGGATGGATTTGATCCCGCCGACAATTCCACCCACCTGATCCTGCCAGCCACCACCGGTACTCAGCCGTTGCTCCAGCAGGAGCGTTTGTTCCATCAGGTGACGGAGGGTGACGCGCGTGTTGCGCACTTTGTGCAGCGCTGCCAGCAATGTTGCGGCCAGGATGCTGCTGGTTCCCAGCCCCGATCCCTTGGGAACGCGGCATTCGGTTGTGATGTGCAGCCCAGCGCCGAGCTTGCGCAGAAAGGTGGTCAACGATGATGATGGGGCGCCGTTGTCGGAGACGGACGGCAAAAGCCCTGTCATACCCAAAGCGACCTTATGCAAAGCGAAGGGGTCGTGAACATCGATGATCTGATCGTGTCTGGTCAGTTCGATCGATCGCCCTAGGTCATTGGATTCCAGGATGATTTTCGGCTGCTTCAGGGTGCGAACGATGGCGCGCACCGGAGGCTGGCCATTGAGATTAATCGCGACGTTGACCACATGGCCGCCACGTTCAAAACAATAGGGGGGCGTATCAGTCCATCCACCGGCCAGATCGAGTCGCACCGGCGCCGCAGCGATAATTTCCCATCCTGGCTGCAAACGATGCAGTACGCGCGGTTTGATGGAGATCGAGCGATACCCGATTTCGCTGGCGGCAGCAATACGGGAAAAGGCGCTGCGCATCGCCGGCTCAAGGCGTTTGTGGGCATCGGCGGGGTCGGGATAGTCGGGGCGTTTGAGCAACTGGCTGATGGACCAGAAAGCACGAGCCTGGTCGATTGAATGCTGGGCGTTTTCGGTTGATTGCTGCGCCCAGTGCTGGATGGCACCTTCAGCGGCGGTGTAGGCGCTGTGGCTGGCGTAACGACCGATGATCGAGCCGATGGGGCGGTCTTCACGCTGCTGAACCGCCTGAAGCAACTCCATGCTTTGCAACTGGGCGGCGATCGTTTCACGGTGTTCGATCAGCCTCTGCGGATCAGCCGATTCAAGAATCATCGCCATGGAATAGCGGCAGCTTCGCTTCCAGGCGGTGCGCTCGGCAGCGGACATGGGCGCACCAGCCAGACGGACGCTGCGGCGGGCGCAATCACGATCAGCCGTGATCGGGAACAACCGCGCTGTCCAGAGGGTGCGCTGATCCGGCGGAACGGCGGGCCAAATGTCGCGCGGCGAAACTCCGTGACGATTCAACCACTCACCCATGGGTTGGTTGAGATATCGGCAGGCGTCCTGATCGAAGCGCCCTTTGAAGTCATCCTCCACGCCGGCGCACACATGGGCAAAGCGCAACTGGTTGGTTTCATCGCGCACTGGCACTTGGAACAGCAGAAGGTTGTCACCCAGATCGATCGGCTGACGATCAACCAGAACCTGCGAGACCACGCAGCCGCTGCCAATGCGGCTGGGCGCGCGAAGAAAACTATGTTCGATCACGCTGCCAGCGCCCAGTTGGCCGATATGACCCGCCTCAGCCAGAAGCACGCTATGATAGACGCGCTGGTTGGGGCTGAGTTTCCATTGACTGTGGGTGAGTACGTTTTGCTGGAACAGCTCGGCAGCCGGCGAGGTCGAGCGGCCGGTCATGGCGTCACGAAACTGCAGCGTCGTGCCCAGATGAAGAAATTCGCCACCAACTTCCATGGCTGTGAAACCTGACCCATGCAGCGTGTTGAGCAGAATACGGCGCAGTGGTCGGCGGGCGGGATCAGATAAAAATGTTTTTTGGTCCAGTCCGTGGGTCAGGGCAGCGGCCATTTCCTCATAAAGATCCAGCGGGGTGCGGAATTTTTCATGCAACGGCGGGGCAGGGCGACGGCGCGATTGGGCTGACCAGCCAGCCAGAGAACTGAGTTTGCGCGTGGTGGGGGCATCAAAAAAGAGCAGGCCGGAATCGATTAAAATTTTGCCCTGATTATCAATCGCGCCGCGCTGGTGCATCTGTTCGGTGGTGGGTTTTTGCAGCGTATGGCGGATCTGGTTCTGCTTGTTGGTTACAAACACGCCGTGGGCACGACCCATCTCCGCATCGACGCGCATAGTCAACGCCGTGACGCCGGTTTTGGGCGCGCTGACGTGACGATGATCGAAAAGCAGGAACACGTCACCGGCCAGAACCAGCAGCCCCGGCCCCAGACGCTGAGGTAAACCCGCCAGGGTCAGATAAAGATGATCAAACAAGGTGGCGATCTGTCCATCGGGGCGCGGCAGAGGCAGGGAGGCGAAAATTTTGCCCACCGGCGAATACATCGGCAGGCGCTGGCTCATGCCGCCGGAATGAATCAGGAGAATGCGCAGGCGGTTGAAATCTTCGCTGGTGAGATTGTATCGGCGGATCAGTTGGCGCAGGGCGTTGAGCGTTGCCCCGCCGGAGCCGATACGCGGTCCGGGAGGATCCGCCACAACGAGGGATCGTTGGATTGCGGGGAAAAATGCACCGGCTGGCCCCACGGCGCGGTGACGCAGCGCCAGTTCCTGCTCGTAACCGCGTGCCTGGCGGTCGTTGGTCGCGGTTAGCACGACAAAATCCCAACATTCGCCCGGGGCTGATGTCTGCAAGGCGCGACGGTAGGCGGCCGCATTGGCTTGGAAGGCGACTTGTAATGTTTTGGCCTCCGTGCTCTGGGCCATGAATGCAATCCTTTGTCAGCGACCGTTGGACGTGGTGCTAGACGTCCAGATTCTTGGCTTCCAGGGCGTGTTCTTCGATGAACTGGCGCCGGCGTTCCACGTCCTCACCCATGAGCACACTGAACATACGTTCAGCCTCTCCAGCTTCTTCCAGTGTGACGCGAAGCAGGATCCGCTTGGACGGGTCCATCGTGGTTTCCCACAGTTCTTCAGCGTTCATCTCGCCCAGTCCCTTGAATCGTTTGATTTCGATACCTTGTTTACCGAGATTCAAAATTGACGGCAAAATCTGGGCAACTCCGGCAATATCCAGCGGTTTATCCCCAGATTCGCCGGCCAGGGCGTATTTGGTCAAAAGCTTTTCGCCACTGACTGATTCTTCCTGCGTCAGGAAATAATCATCGATGGACAGATCGAAACCATGAAGTTGCGCAAAGAGCTTTTCCAAGTCGCGCACTTCGTGCAACTCCTGATTTTTCTGCAACCGCAACCGGGTGGGGCCATTACCATTGCCATGATGGCCATTGCCGTTCTGGCCATGATTATGCCCAGCGCCCTTGGTTAATTCATCATCGGCGATAATGGCGTTGTCATTAAGGAACGTATCGCGCTGTTCCTTGTGATGGAAGAATTGTTCGCGGCCTTCGATCACAAGGCGATAAAGGGGCAATTTGCCGTTTTCGTCGCGTCGGGCGAGGAAATCAGCAAAATCGATCCCGCGCCGCTGAACCACACGCACCAGTTCCTCCAGTTTGCCCAGTAGATCGACCAGTTGCTTGAGCTGCGGGCCTTCGATCCGGCGCAGCTCGCGGGCATTGTCGCTGTCGCGGATAATCAAGGCTGTACCATCCAGTCCCAGGGTGGTCAGGGTTTCGCGCATGCTGCGCTCGTTGAGGACGTAATCCAGCTTCTTGCGGCGGGCGATCTGATACAGCGGTGGCTGGGCGACATAAATGCGGCCGGCCTTGATCAGCTCCTGCATATGACGAAAAAAGAAGGTGAGCAGCAGCGTGCGGATGTGGCTGCCGTCCACGTCGGCGTCGGTCATGATGACGATCTTGCCGTAGCGCCGTTTCTCCACGTTGAATTCTTCACGGATACCCGTGCCCAGGGCGCTGATGATGGTGCGAATTTCCTCATGGCCAAGCATTTTGACCATATTGGCTTTTTCGACGTTGAGGATTTTTCCGCGCAGCGCCAGAATCGCCTGGATGTTGGAATCGCGCCCCTGTTTGGCCGATCCGCCGGCCGAATCACCTTCGACCAGAAACAATTCGGTGATGTCGATATCCTTGCTGCGGCAGTCTGCCAGCTTGCCGGGCAGGGAACCGCTTTCCAGCGCGTTTTTGCGCCGGGTCAATTCGCGGGCTTTACGGGCGGCTTCGCGCGCCTGGGCCGCCATCAAACCCTTCTCGAAAATCGCCTTGGCGTCTTTGGGATTTTCCTCAAAATATGAACCCAGCCGCTCGTTGACCACGGAAATAACGAACCCTTCCACTTCGCTATTGCCCAGTTTGGTTTTGGTCTGTCCTTCAAACTGCGGTTCGGGGATTTTGACTGAGATAATAGCCATCAATCCTTCGCGTACATCATCGCCGGTGGGGCGGAGGTCCTTCATCAGGCCGTTGTTTTCCGCGTAGCGATTGATGGTGTTGGTCAAGGCCGTCTTAAAGCCGCTGAGATGCGTACCGCCTTCGTGGGTGTTGATGTTGTTGGCGAAACTTTCGATCGTTTCGCTGTAACCGTCGTTGTACTGCAGGGCAGCTTCAATGATGTAGATGACATCCTTGAGTTTGCCGTTATCCATGGCCTGATGCGTCACTTCCTTGCGCAGATGCACGATGGGATGCAGGACATTCTTCCCATCATTCAGGTAGCGGATGTATTCCTTCAGCCCTTCATCAAACTTGAATTCCTCCTTTTTACCGGTGCGTTCATCCTCCAGCGACAGGAACAACCCTTCGTTGAGATAGGCCAGTTCGCGCATGCGCTTTTGCAGGACTTCATAGCGCATTTCAATATCGGGAAAAATCTGCGAATCGGGCTTGAACGTGACCTTGGTGCCGGATTTGGCGGACGTGCCGATGGGCTTCAGATCGACTGACTTTTTACCGCGCTCAAATTCCATGCGATAGACTTTGCCATCGCGTGATACTTCAACTTCCAGCCACTCGCTCAGGGCGTTGACCACCGATGCGCCCACGCCATGCAACCCGCCGGAAACTTTGTAAGCGGACGTGTCGCCGTGGTCGAATTTGCCACCCGCGCCGAGTTTGGCGAAAACAACTTCCACGGTGGGGATTTTTTCGGTCGGGTGAATGCCCACGGGAATGCCCAGGCCATCGTCGATGACGCTGACCGAACCATCGGCGTTAATTTTGACATAAATGCTGCTGGCGCGACCGGCCATCGCCTCGTCGATGGAGTTATCGACAATTTCCCAGACCAGATGATGCAGCCCGCGCGTGGTCGTATCGCCGATATACATACCGGGACGGGCGCGCACATGCTCGGCACCTTCGAGAACTTTGATATTGCTCTCGTTATAAACATATTTAGGCTTGTCGGCCGGCGTCGGCGTATCGGACATTGAAAAGCTCCTGTGGGTTAGCGGCAGCGGAAACAAGGCTGTGCCAGGATCAGATTTCCGCCGGCCAATCAGGATTCAGCAATCCTGAAAACCAGCGGAAAATCAGGTTTCCGGCAGAGGCTACTCATTATCGCGATTTTCAGGGTAAATTCCATGCAGGCAGCGCAGTTTGGCGGATGGTTCAATTCGGGCGATCCATTTTTTTTGACGTTGTGGTTAAATAGTGGCGCGCTGGTCGTCCATCATACAAAAACAGGCAGCTTCCAGCCATGATCGCTGGTGAAGGATGGCGATGGTGATAGCGCTGAGCATGGCCACGGTGGCGATAAGGGTGATGCAGGTAGCGACCCCAACAGTTTGAGATGAAACACCGATCAACAGACGGGTGGTTATCTGAGGATGGAAAAAGTATTTATCCCAGCAGCCAAGGTTTGCAACATCGCGGTATATCCACCGGGAACGACGTTTGGCCCGCGACGGTTGCGCGATTACGAGCTGGTCTGGATGATCCAGGGTCAGGCGGAATATCGCCGAAAATGGCCGCGCGGGCCAGAGGAGCGCTATGTGGCTCCGCCGGGCAGCGTGCTGCTGTGTCAGCCGGGGGTGATCGACTCATTCATCTGGGATCCGCGGCATGTCACCCGGCATGGTTATATTCATTTTGATCTGCCGGAACTTCCTGCACACTGGCCAGCGCCGCACGATTGGCCGATTGTGCGCCAGCTTGAACCGGGTGACATTTTTCTACCGATGTTCCGGCATTTGATGGCATGGGGAAAAATTGATCAGGTGATGGGCGGATTAACGCTGTTGCACATGCTTGGCGCCTATATCACCGGCCGGCTGGCACCAGCTCAATTGCCGGTGGAAATGCTGCCCGAACCGGTGGAACGGGCGCTGCGATTTCTGCATGAATCGCTTGATGCTGATGCCACACGGTCCATTTCATTCAGCGATCTGGTCGATGCCGGCGCTGTCACGTCCAGCCACCTGTGCCGACTGTTTCAGAAGGCGATCGGTCAGACACCGGCGCAGGCCATCAAGCATGCGCGCCTGAATCGGGCGGCCGCGCTGCTGTTTCATAGCAATTATTCAATCAAGGAGATTGCGCATCATTGTGGTTTTTCCACGCCATTTCTTTTTTCGCGGCAATTCAAACAGGCCTACCGACTGTCACCCCAGGACATGCGGCGGCAAATCGCCCGGGGCCGGACACCTCCGACGCCGCATTTGCATGTTCTGACCCGGGTGGATCAATGGTGGATATGAAATGACCAATGCGGGCTATTTCCAATTTGACGCATTATTTTCAATAATCAGGCTGAATTCAACAGGATTACTTCATGAAATCAGCCTCGGATAACTCAGCTATGCGGGATATGGATGAATCGCTTCGTTATCGGGTGACGGTGGAGGAATACACCCGTTTCCGTCGTGACGGATTGGTGGTCGTTCGACAGTTGGTCTCGCCCGAACAAGTGCGGGAATTGCGTCAGCACACCGAAGACCTGATGCAAGGTCGGTTGCCTGAACAGCAAAAAAGCCACATGCAGCACCGGGATACATCGCGCGACACCGGCGTAACCTCTCAGGATCTGGAACTGCCGCCGGATGATCTGAGTCCGGAGGAAAAGGCTCAGTATTTTTTGCGTCTGCATATGCTGCATCGCAAGCTGGCATTGCACGAGCGGTTTATGCTTCATCCGCGCGTACTGGACGTGCTGGAAGTGTTGATCGGGCCGGATGTAATGGCGCTGCAGACGATGATGTTCATCAAACCGCCGGGCAAACCGGGGCAGGGGTGGCATCAGGATTCATATTACATTCCGACCCATCCCGATACGCTGTGCGGGGCGTGGATCGCGATTGATGATTGCGATGAGCAAAATGGCGCGTTGTGGTTTGCCAAGGGGAGCGGCGTTGAACCGATCTATCCACCGTGCCCGGAGGTTGGGTACGGGTTTGGCGACAAACTCGTGTCGGATATCACCTTCGTCAAGGGGGCGTCGGATTCAGATGACAGCAAGAACATGCTGACCGCTGTCGCGGCCAAATATGACCAGATTCTCGTTTCAGCCAAGGCTGGCGACGTGGTGTTTTTCAATGGCCATGTGCTCCACCGCAGCAAGGCCAACTGGTCGAAGGATCGTTTTCGCCGCAGCTTTGTCACGCATTACTGCAACGCCCGCAGCTTCACGCAATGGGGGGCTGATGACCGTCAGGAGACCACTTCAAACGATCTGGTGCGCGATCCTGTCACGGGCATGACCAATGGTGCGCATATTCTGGCGCGGGGAGACACGCATCTCCCCTTTGCCAAACCGCGGTTTGGTACGCCCTGTGCGGCCCTGCTCAGTGCTTCCGAGCGGCAGGCAGCGTCGAAATACGCCATGCGCATGATCGCCGCCAACAATAATGGCCTGCTGGGTTGTGCGATTGCCGATCCGACCGTGGAGCATGATCACGATCATGATTCAGACTCATCCAAACAATCAGCCGGTCACGGGTATTAAGTCATTGGCTGACGGAAAGGCGCCCTGCTGCTGATGGCATGGGCAGGGATGGGAAAAAACGCAGAGATTGGTTCTGTCGAAAGAATGATTAGCCGATGCTGGTTGTAGGTGTTGCATAACCGGCGGCAAGCAAAATAATGTTGTTTGCAATCGAGTGAAATCATTTGAAGGGCAAGAACTATGGATGCGTTAATGATCGGTGTTTCGGGGATGCGGGGAACCATTGGCCGGACGCTGGGGCCGGATACGGTTTTGCGGATGGCCGGGGCGTTTGCCCGATATTTGCATCAGCAGCATCAGCCGAAAAACGGGACGCATTTTCGCGTTGTTTTTGGTCGTGATTCGCGTCCATCCGGGCAGTTTGTGCGTGATGCGGCGGTGGCGGGTCTGACCGCCAGCGGGGTGGAGGTGATTGACCTGGGGATTGTGACCACGCCGGGGGTGGCGATGATGGTTCAGCACACCGGCGCTGATGCGGGCGTTATTGCCACCGCCAGCCACAACCCGATTCAATGGAATGGGCTGAAGTTTCTGAATGCCCAGGCGATTGCGCCGCCCCCGGAAGCAGCCGGGCAGATTCGGGCGTTGTTTGACGAGAATAAACCGGAATATGTCGCGGTTGAAAAACTGATCCCCGCCAGCAGTAACAGCCAGACGCATGCCCTGCATGTCAAACGTGTTTTGGATTATGTGGATGTGCTGGGTATCAGCACCAAACGTTTCAAGGTCGTGGTGGACAGTGTGAACGGGGCTGGTTGTGTGACCAGTGCAACGCTGCTGAGCAAACTCGGCTGCCAGTTGGTTCATCTGAACAACACGCCGGATGGCCATTTCCCGCATGAACCGGAACCGACCCAGGCGAATCTCACGCAACTGGCCAGTGAGGTTAAACGTCAAAAAGCGCACGTTGGTTTTGCCCAGGATCCCGATGCGGATCGGCTGGCGATTGTGGATGAAAATGGGGTGTATATCGGCGAGGAATATTCGCTGGCGCTTTGCGCCAAGTATATGATGAGCCGCAAGCCGGGAGTTGCGGTGGCGAATCTTTCATCCAGCCGGATGCTTGACGATATCGCCGCTGCCCATGGATCAAGCGTGGTGCGAACCTGCGTTGGTGAGGCGAATGTCGTCCAGGGGATGCTGGCCAGCGGCGCGGTGATTGGCGGCGAGGGCAACGGGGGGGTGATCGATACGCGCATTGTTCCCGGACGCGATTCGCTGGTGGGGATGGCGTATGTGCTGCAGTTGATGGCGGATACGGGGCTGAGCCTCAGTCAGTTGGTGGGGCAGATTCCCCGTTATACGATTGTCAAAACGAAGTTTGAATGCCGCCGTGAGGATGCGCAGAAAGTTGTCGAGGCACTGAAGGGCGAATTTGCCCATGAGCGTGTGGATACGCAGGATGGGATTCGTATTGACTGGGATCGCGCCTGGGTGCATGCCCGACCGAGCAACACTGAACCGATTATGCGCATTATTGCCGAAGCGCCCGAGCCAGTGCTGGCTGAGCGACGGATTGCCGAGGTGCAGGCGGTTGTGAAGCGCGTTTTAGGGTAGAAAAATCAGGCGAAGCAGGGTTTTTTATTGATAACTGCCATGGTGGGTGGCATTTATCGGTCAATGCGTTGACAGTGCCAGACGGCACTTCTAGTATTACCCGTCTAACATTCAACCACGTGGAGCAACGTTATGGCAAGTGCAAATACGGTGGAAATCACCGATGAGAATTTTGAGCAGGAAGTTTTGAAGTCGCCGGTTCCGGTGCTGGTGGATTTCTGGGCAGAATGGTGCATGCCCTGCCGGATGCTGGCGCCGACAATCGACAAAATCGCGACCGGTTACACGGGCAAGGTGAAAGTCGGCAAGCTCGATACCGACAGCAACCGCGATGCGTCGATCAAATATGGTATCAGCGCGATTCCGACTGTGATCCTGTTCAAAGATGGGCAGGTGGTGGAGAAGTTCGTCGGCCTGAAGAGCGAAGCCGACTTCCGCCGGTCGCTGGACGCGGTGCTGTAGTCAGCGCGGTATTCCAAGATCAATCAACGCCAAATAGCCGCTGGCAAGGCGCCGGCGGCTATTGTGCATTTAGAAGGTTGCTGCCATGGCGAATTTGCCACAGCGCGGCGGATCGCGGAAAATCGGCGGCTGGCGTTATTCGCCGGCCGGTTTGTGAGCGGCTTTTTCCTTTTCAGCAGCCTCTTTTTGTTTGGCTTTGCGCGCTTCGATAATCTGCTGAACCTCTTCATTTTGCTGATCACTCAGCAGCGTCTGGATTTCCGCCTTTTCAGCTTCTTCCAGCTTTTTCTTCTCTTGCACGTACTTGTTGTGAACTTCAGTGATCTGTGCCTTTTGCTCCTCGCTTAAAGAGATAAGCTCACGATAGGGCCAGAGGCGGAACTTGGGTGCTTTGCGCTTTTCGGCTTTGCTTTCCTTATCCTTCTCTTTGTCTTTGTGTTGCTCTTGATTGGCTGCGTCAGCCTTGTCCGACGCCTCCGCCTGATCGGTTTGATCAGCTTGGGTGGTATTGTCGGTTTGCTGGTTGTCGGATTCGGATTTTTCCGCCCAGGCTTGAACGGTGATCAACCCAACCAACGCCACCAGACAGATCAGCCAGCTTGTATATTTCATATCAGGCCCTCGTTCGCAAAAATGACAATGCGCCTGCCCGCGCGGGCAGGACGCGCCAGTCTATTTAACAGTGCGATGAATCAGTTCTGAAATTATTCCGGCGCAAGCGACAGACCGAAAAGCGCATGATTCGAGCGATTGTTCGCTGGCGTCATCTCAACCAACGCGGATGGTCGAAAGCAGATCGGCATTGGTGGGGAACTTGGCTAGAACATCCAGCAGGGTTTTCATGCTTTGGGCGGCAGGCATGTTCAGCAGGTGGCGCCGGATCTGGCGCGACTGGGCCAGCTCCTTTTCGCTCATCAGCTTTTCTTCTTTGCGCGTGCCGCTCTCGGTAATGTTGAGGGCTGGGAAAATGCGCAAATTGGCCAGAGCACGATCCAGCGTCAGCTCCATGTTGCCCGTGCCCTTGAACTCCTCAAAGATCACCTGATCCATCCGGCTGCCGGTGTCGATCAGGCAGGTGGCGATGATGGTGAGACTGCCGCCGTTTTCAATTTTACGGGCGGCACCGAAGAGCTTTTTGGGGATTTCCAAGGCGCGGTTGTCCAGTCCGCCGGACATGGTGCGCCCGCCGCCGCGCGTGCCGGTGTTGAACGCCCGGCCCAGGCGCGTCAGCGAGTCGAGCAGGACGATCACATTGGCGCCATATTCCACCTTGCGTTTGCAGCGTTCAATCGCCAGCTGCGCCAGATCCAGATGCTTATCGACGGTGTTGTCGTTGCTGCTGGCCCAGACCTTGCCCGGCACGTTGCGGCGCATGTCGGTCACTTCCTCCGGGCGTTCATCGATCAGCAGCAGGATCAGCTCAGCCTCGGGATAGTTGTGATGAATACCGCGGGCCAGATTCTGCAGCAAAATGGTCTTGCCGGTACGCGGCGGCGCGACGATCAAACCACGCTGACCAAATCCCACCGGCGCCAGCAGGTCAATCACGCGGGTGGTGTATTCGCTGGGGCTGTGCTCCAGACGCAGGGCTGGTTGCGGATCAAGCGGTGTCTGGTCGTACAGGGTGGTCTTGCTCAGCCAGTCATCAATGCTCTGGCCTTCGATCGAATCGATCCGAACCAGGCGCGTGCCTTTGATCGGCCCTTGCAGGAGCAGGCCGGTTTTGAGCTGATGATGGGCGATCAGTTCGCGCGGTACGGTGATGTTTCCCTTGACCGGTCGCAGCAACTGGTCATCTTCGCGAAGCTGACCTTCCTTGCGCGGATCGAGCTGCTGCAGTACGCCGGTGACAATCGGCGCGTTGGGATCCACCTGAATTGACAGAACGGCGCTATTGCCAGCCGACGGTTGGTGGTGTCCGTTGTGATTGTGATGATTCTGACGACGACGCTGCTGGTTCGGTTGATTCTGCTGACCCTGGGGCCGATCAGAGCGACCATTGCCGCGATGGCGGCGACGTGGACCGCGTCGTTGCTGCTTACTTGGTGTGTGCACGTTGAATTGGGGTCTTTTGTCCCCTGCAAACCATAATCACCCGCAAC
>WBZR01000847.1_pt1 | contig 41988 bp, 36 predicted proteins | sample 5204231 | NCBI WGS metagenome assembly WBZR01 (sample SAMN12412403, study PRJNA552823) | activated sludge metagenome | isolation source: activated sludge from anammox sidestream of wastewater treatment plant... | place: USA: Virginia | collected 2017-08 | reverse complement strand
AGCCGCCGTCAACCCAGGCGACGATGGAGTTGATCTCATCCTGCGCCAGCCCCCGCGCGTCGCTGAAATCGCCGCAACCGGGAGCGGGTTTCCACGGCGGCATCTTTTTCAGAATCACCTGTTCGCGGATCGCCCGCGCCCAGGGACGCGCATCCTGATAAGTCATCAACGAAAACGGAGCGATGTCGCCGGGATGATGACAGGTCTGGCAGTTCTTCTGGAAAATGCGCACGACCTCTTTGTTGAAGGTCGGAGTGGATTGCGCGCGTTTGCCTGTCTTTGTTGACGAATTCTCGCCGGGATTATTCGACGAGGCCCACGCCGCATCCCAGCGGTTCGAGACGAATATCGTGGCGGAAAACAATAACGCGAATAGAACGAGTGATGAGTGTTTGATGATCTTGATCACATCGCCTCCTGCTTGATGATTGGAACGTTTACTTTAGTTGTGCCGGTTGAGAAGCCTGATATTCGCCTGTCATTCCCCATTCAGCCACCGCTTCAACCACGCGTGAACCTCGCCATACCAGAAACGGCTGTTTTCGCCTTTCATAATCCAGTGATTCTCTTCGGGAAAAACGATCAGCTTGCTTGGAATGCGCTGCCGTTGCAGCACGCTCCAATTTTCAATCGAGTTGTTGAGCGGCACACGGAAATCATTTTCGCCGACGGTGATGAGCATCGGCGTTTTGAATTTCGCCGCGTAACGGATCGGATTCTGTTCGCGCCACACCGTGCCCTGCTCCCAAACGGGCCCGCCGTTGTTGAGTTCGCGCGAATAGATCGTGTCACTCGTCCCCCACTGCGATTCCAGATTGACCAGCCCCGCGTGCGAGATCAGGCATTTGTAGCGCGTCGTGGTCGCCTGCAGCCAGTTGGCCATGTGGCCGCCATAACTCCCGCCGCCCGCCGCCTGCCTTGACCCGTCAATGAACTTGAACCGCTTGATCGCTTCGTCGGCGGCTTCGTTGATCTCTTCGCCGGGGCCTTTGAGCGGGTCGAGTTGAATCTCCTGCGCGAACTTTTCGCCGAAGCCCGTCGAGCCGGTGTAATTCGTCAGCAACACGATGTAGCCGGGTTGCGCCAGCAAATGATAATTCCACCGAACGAAGAATTGATCGCGCCACATCGAGTGCGGGCCGCCGTGAATGACGACGAACAACGGATACTTTTTGTTCTCGTCGAAGTTGGGCGGCAGCGCGATCATCGAGTGAATCTGTTTGCCGCGACGGCTCGTGAAAGTGAAATGGCGGAGCGGTTGCCAGTCGAGCCGCGCAACGCGTTCGGCGTTGAATGCGGTGAGCGGCTTCTGCGTTTTGTTGTCCGGATCAATGCGCACAATCTCCGCCGGATTGATCGCGCTCTCCCAGTTGACGATCAACGTCGCAGACGGCGCGCGGCTCGGAATCGCAAGATTGGTGTAAACGCCTCGCGGCGCCTCCATCGCCAGCGCCACTTCGCCTCCAGAAGCCGGAACCGTGTAGAGTTTTTCGCCGCCCGAATCTTCCGCCAGCAAATAAAGCCGCGAGCCGTCGGGCGTGAGAGCGAAACCAGACGGCGAGCGGTCGAAACTGGCCGTGATGATTTTTCGCTCGCCGATCTTCGGCCAATCGAACCTCGCAATGCGGTCGAGGTTGTAAACCTTGTCGGTCGCCGGATTGACGCTGCAATAAAGCGATTTGCCGTCGGGGCTGAACGTCGGGCGCGCGTAGCTGTCTTTGCCCGCCGTCAACGGCTTCGGCTCGCCGCCGCTTGACGAAACCTGATAGAGATTCGTGTTGGTTTCGGAATAAGCCGCCGCGTTGCGATTGGTCATCGCGACGAAAATGATTGATTGTCCGTCGGGCGCCCACGCGGGCTGCAAATCGTCTCCGCCCGATGTCGGCGCGCCGGAATATCCCCGCTCCGTGGTCAGCCTCGTTCCGGCCAACAAGTCTCTAGCTTTCGCTCCCGGTTCGAGCGAATGAACGAAGAGATGCGTTTGCAACTCATCAAACCAGCGATCCCAGTTGCGGATCGGAAAGCCTTCGTAAACACGCGCGCGATACTTCCTGGCTCTGCGCTCAGCCGCGATGCGTTTGTTGTCGTCGTCGTTCATCGCGTTCGCGTAGACGCTGCTTTGAAACAGAATGAATTTGCCGTCAGGGCTGAATTTCGGCGCGCGCGCTCCGGTCGAGATGTTGGTGACGCGAATCGCCTCGCCGCCGGTCACGACATCAATCACGTAAATCTGGTTGACCTCGTCGTTCTCGCGCTTGGCCGAAAACGCGATCATCCGGCTGTCGTGGCTCCACGTCGCGCCGCTCTCGCCGCCTTTGGTGAAAGTCAGACGGCGCGGTTTCTCGCTTCCGTCCGCCGGGACGATCCAGAGATCGGTGACCTGATCTTTCTCGTCGTAAGCCGGTTCGACTACGGAAAAGACTACCCATTTGCCGTCGGGGCTTGGCGCAGGCGCGCCGACGCGCTTCATCAGCCACACATCTTCGTGAGTGATCGGATGTTTGGTTTGCGCAAATGTCGTGAAGGAAATGAAAGCGATGATTGCGAAGAGGATGATTCGCGGCTTGAACATAATCGCTCCTATAACACGCTACTTCGTTACACGCTTGCCGATGCAATACAGATGCGACGCTGTACGAATGAAAATCTGCCCGTCTGAAATCGCAGGCGAACTCAGGCAGTAATCGTTCATCGCGTTTTCTGCAAGGATTTCAAATTGCGGCCCGGCTTTGACCACAGTCGTCAGACCGTCCTCGTTCGAGATGTAAAGTTTGCCGTCGGCCAGCACGGGCGATGAACTGTACGTGCCGGGCTTCAATCGCTGCGGCGGGTAGATGTCTTTGCCGGTCTTGGCGTCCAGGCACATAAAGCCGCCGTTGTCGCGCACGATGTAAAGATATTTCCCGTCGGTCACCGGTGTGGGCACGTCCGGCCCGTTGTCAATTATCCAGGCTCGGTGCGAATTGGTGATGTCGCCGCGACCGCCAGCGCGCAACGCCAGATACGGCCTGTTCTTCGATCCGGCGTAAATCATCCCGTCCATCACGACTGGCGAATTCACGATACGATAGAAAGGATCGTTGTTCGGGTTCAGCCCGTAAGCGCGCCACAGTTCTTTGCCCGTAGCCAGGTCGTGTCCGGTCACGCAATCGCCGCCGCTGATGATCAATTCCAACGCGCCGTTGTAGCGAAGCAGCGCGGGAGTGATGTAAGAATCGGGCGATTCTCTGATCGCGGGCGTTGGCCGCTCGACGCGCCAGACGTTCTTGCCGGTCGTTTTGTTGATGCGCAGGATGTAGGACGGATCGTCGGTCTTCATCCCGTGCAGCACCGGAATATAAAGCGAATCTTCGTGCAGCAGCGGCGACGAAGCGAAGCCCCAGTTCAATCCGAATCGTCCGTATTCTTTCTGAATGTCGCGCGCCCACAATTCATTGCCTTTGAAATCGAAGGCTTTCAAAACGCCTGTGCCGGTCAGCGCCCAGACGCTCTTGCCGTCGGTCACGGGCGATGGCGAAGACATGTTCTGTTTGCGCATTTGCGTGTCGCCGGCGCCGAGCCATTTTTTCCACAACACGGTTCCCGCCTTGCGATCAAGACGCCAGAGATGAAGATCGCCCTTGAGCGATTTGTTGCGCTCGCCTTCGGACGTGTTGAGGAAGATGGAATCGCCCCAGATGATCGGCGTCGAGCCGCTCCAGGCGGGCATCGGCAGCTTCCACGTGACGTTCTCTTCCGTCGTCCATTTGACCGGCAGATTCTTTTCGGCGCTGATGCCGTTGAGCGCGGGGCCGCGCCATTGCGGCCAGTTGTCGGCTGAAACGATGTTGAGCGAAGCGATGAGTGAAAGCAGGGTGATGATCGAAACGAGCGTCAATGTGCGGCGCATCTCTTTTCCTCCGTTACCTTCGTTGATGATGTTTGCGAAACCAGGTGAAAACCGCTGCGGGCGGGCTGTATGGTAGACCAATCCATTCCAAAGTAGAAGTATCTGATTGTGGTCGTCGCAAATACGATCATGCCGGTTCGCAGGCGCGATTGCACGCCACGTTTGCAATTCCGCTCTTCGAGCGTGTAGCATCTCGGCCTGAGGCTGGGATATGAATCGTACAAAGCGCTCCCCAGCTTAATCGCCTATGATTGTTCGCTAAAAAATGAGTCGTCTGCATTCGCCAATCACATCTCCCTCGATGGTGATGACGAGGTCTTTTTGCGCCTGCGCGCGGCGGCTCATCCATTCCAAAAACGCGCTTCAATCCAAAATCGAAACGGGAAACGCTGATCGAGAACGCGAACGAACGCGCTCTCCATTCGGCCTCCGCGTTTTGGAAACCGCGAACAATTTTTAGGAGAAGCTTGAAATGAGTTTTAACAACGAACAACTGGCGCGTTATGGCTGGAACGACTTCTTCGCCGCGCATTTTCACGAATACGCCGAGCAGGGATTCACAGCCGGGCGCGTCGCGCTCGAATACAATCAGTTTTACCGCGTCCACACCGCGCAAGGTGAAATACTGGCCGAAACCGCCGGACGCCTGAGACACGACGCTCAAAGCCGCGCGGATCTTCCCGCCGTCGGCGACTGGGTGGCGATGCGCGTCGTCGAAGGCGAGAGCAAAGCCGTGATTCACGCCGTGCTGCCGCGCCACAGTAAGTTCATGCGCAAGACCAAAGGCTCCAAGACCGAGGAGCAGATCGTCGGCGCGAATATTGACACGGTTTTTCTGGTCACTTCGCTCAATCAGGATTTCAACGCGCGGCGGATCGAACGGTATCTGGCCATCGCGTGGGACAGCGGCGCAAGTCCCGCCATCCTGCTCACCAAAACCGATCTCTGCGACGATCTGGCAGAAAAGATCGCGGCAATGGAAGCGGTCGCAACCGGAGTCCCGATTCACGCCGTCTGCGCGATCAGAAGCGAAGGCCTTGAAGCTCTCGATCAATATTTCAGTCCCGGCAAAACGGTCGCGCTGGTCGGAACATCCGGCGTCGGCAAATCAACATTGATCAACCGGCTGCTGGGTTTCGACCGGCAGCAGATCAAGGAAATCCGCGAAAGCGATGACCGTGGCCAGCACACGACGCGTCATCGCGAGTTGATCCTGATGCCGAACGGCTCGCTGGTTCTGGACACTCCCGGCATGCGCGAATTGCAATTGTGGGATGTCGAAGAAGGAGTCGAGACGACTTTTGAAGACATCGAGGAACTCGCCGCCGAATGCCACTTCAGCGACTGCAAGCATCAGACGGAGCCGCGCTGCGCCGTGCGCGAAGCCCTGGAATCAGGCGCGCTCGCGCAGGAGCGTTTCGAGAATTATTTGAAGATGCGGCAGGAACTCGCCTACCTGGCAAGACGGCAGGATCAATTCCTGCAACGAACCGAAAAGAATCGCTGGAAAAAACTCTCGAAGCTGGCCGAAGAGAGATCGCGCAGCAAGCGGGAAGGAAAATGATCAAGTTATGATTGGCTTGGAAGGTGGGCTGCGTTTTCGCCTGGCCGGGGCTTCTTGCCAGGCGAAAACAGAAATGGAGCCGATTAGCGCAGGGAGACGACAATTTCGTTGCGGCGGATCAGGCGCAACTGATTCTGCGCAGCCTGCGCTGCGACTTCCGGGTTCTGTTTGATGCGGGTCGTTTGCTCTTTGATCTGCCGGTTAGCGTTCTTCGCGTTCTCGACCCGCGCCGAAGTCTCGTTGAATGAATCTCTGGCCTCGCGCTCCTGCTCGCGCGCGCTTGAGTAAGCCGAATACGAGAGCGCGGAAATCGCCAAAATGATCATCGCCAGCCAGACGTAGTTGGGAAAGCGCGGCATCCACCACAATGACCTTGCGCCCTCGAATCCCACGGAGCGGACTCTGACCGACGTTCTAGTCGAGTACGAATTTACTGCCTGTTTCAAGCAACACCTCCAGATCTTTCTTTGTATTTGTTTCTGCGTAACACCTCACCACCGGTTCGGTGCCCGACATTCGGAGCAACATCCACGACCCGTCGTCAAAGATGTATTTCACGCCGTCCATCCGATTTACTTCGGCTACACGGCGTCCGCCAATTGAATCAGGCGGATCGGACGACAAACGTTTTTGCAAACGGTCTTTGACTTCAGGCGTAAGTTTGATACCGACGCGCTCGCTGTAAAGCGCGCCGTCTTTTCGGAACAATTCTTCGATCATTTCGCCCAGGGACTTGCCGCGCGAGGCGACCATCTCAATGACCAGCAGACAGGCCAGTATTCCGTCTTTCTCCGGGAAGTGGCCTTTCACAGTCAGCCCTGCGCTCTCCTCGCCGCCCAGGATGATCCTGTCCTCATTTATCAACTCGCCGATGAATTTGAACCCGACCGGCGTTTCGTAAACCTGGCGTCCGTGTCGCCCGGCCACGCGGTCAACCAGATGCGTCGTCGCCACGCTCCGCGCTACGCCGCCGGACCAATCAGGACGGGATTCGCAGAGGTAATCGAGCACGAGCGCCAGAATGTGATTGGCCGAAATGAACGATCCGTCACGATCAATGAAGCCGAACCGGTCGGCGTCGCCATCCGTCGAAACTCCAAGCGCGAGTTTCTGGTCGAGCACGAGCTGACGCATCTGGCTCAGATTCTTTTCCGACGGCTCAGGGCTGTGCCCGCCGAAGAGCACGTCGCGATAATCGTGAACAGTGCTGACTTCGCACCCGCGCCTTCGCAAAACTTCATCCAGGTAACCCCGGCCAGTGCCCCACAGCGGATCGTATGCCAGCCGCAGCTTAGCTGAAGCGATCTTGCCGAAATCAATCTTCGTGGCCAAATCATTCAAATAATCTTCGCGCGGATCGAACGCGATGGCTTCGGCGGCGCTTTTTCGTTCGGGCCTTTGAATCTTGCCCGATTTAATCTCGGCGATACGCTGCTCAATCTTCTTCGTAACTTCGGGCAAAGCCGGCGCGCCGTCGGCGGTCGAAAACTTCATCCCGTTGTACTGCGGCGGATTGTGACTCGCAGTAAAGTTGATTCCGCCGCGCGCGCCTTTTGTCCTGATCGCGTATGAGATCGTCGGCGTGGGCGTTTCGCGCGTCGTCCAATAAGCTTCGAAGCCCAATCCCGCCAACTCGGCTGCGCATTCAGCGGCGAACCGTTCGCTCAAAAATCGCGTGTCATAACCGACGATGACGCTGCCGCCTGCGGCCTCTTCGCTCAAAACTGAAGCGATTGCGCTCGTGACCAGTCGCACATTCGCCAGCGTGAACTCATCGGCAATGATTGCGCGCCAACCTGATGTTCCGAATGTGATGCTCATAACCCCCTTCCGTCGGAAACCGTTGGTCGGGATAACAGCCAACTGAAAAATGATCTTTTGGATTTCTCTTCAGAGACGCGTCACTCTAACCGCCTCTCTGTCTGACCACTATGCTTAACTGAAGTGCGCGGGAAATTACCATCAACGCTAAATCCTGTAAAGCCTTTTTTCTCAATAGTTTCACCAGTGAAACTTGAGATTTTACCTGACCCAGCTTCTAATTTCTCATCTGGCTATTATTGGTGGAAATCACGATTGGGCAGAGTGGTGTAGCGGAGCACATCATCTTGTACTCAATTAGCCCCTGATGTGGATATGGTGTGCTTGCGCTTGGAGTTGAAACTTTCCAAATGCTTAATCCAAATCTTAAGCAAATGTTTTATAAATGAAATGGAAGGCGGGATTTTTAATAATTCAGGCTGGAAGTGAAAAGGCCGCATAGAGTTAAAAGCTAACTCCATGCGGCCTTTTCCACTTCCAGATTGCGCAAAATCTCAGGCGGCGAGTTTCTTTGTACGGGAACGCTTACCCGCCAGCGCGTCATCAATCATCTCTTCGACTTCTTCAACCGTCAGTTTGGTAACGTGAGACAGCTCTCGAATGATCAGATGGCGCGCGCGGGCCATGGTCTGCTGCTCTTCAGGCGAAAGCGTTTTCCCTTTGCTCAGCTTGGCCATAGTCTTAAGCGAATCGGCGACTTCGTATATTTCGCCTGACGCCATGCGCTCGGCGTTCCTGGCATTACGCTTCCGATGATCGCTGGCGACTTCAATATCTTTGCCCAGAAAGCGCAGCAATTTCGGGATGTCGGCCTTGTCAATCAATTTGCGAACCCCGACATCTTCGGCCTTGTTGACCGGGACCATCACAGTCGTCCCTTCCTGAAAATCTAAAGGCTTTAACTGGTATAGCTTAACTGTTGAGCCGCCAATGGTCTGCTCAAAAATCCCAGCGACACGGCAAATGCCAAGTCGTGGATAAATAACCTTGTTACCTTCTCTGAATGTCAATGCTTTGTTCTCCTCTTGCGCCAAATGAAGTGGCGGCAGTATAGCACAAAAGGCCATTTTTTGGCTCTATTGAGTCATATTTTCCTTATGCTCCAAAAGCGGACAGCAGGTTTCCGCCAAAGTCGCATTATTTCTGAACAGTTTGGCGTTTGGGTTTCTATTGCATTTTCGTTGGAACTTATGTCAGCGCCTGCGCCTTTGGCCGAAATTTTCGGTTCCGAACGTGCCGATGCCTTTCAGGGTGAACGCGAACAGGATGCGCGATTCGTTACGGAAGCCGGCGTTGAATGTCACGTGCTGGACGTTCAGGCTGCAACAATCCCAGGCCCACCCGGTCGTGGTCGTCAAATTGATGAAAACCCGCTCTCGCGGAGCGCCCGTGAAAAATCTGTCGCGCAGGTCGTAGCTGATTGCAAAGCCGCCGTATGGGCCGCGCGCCGGATTGCCCACAAATGCGGAGACGTCGAACTGGTTGCCGGGGAAAGTGGTCGGATCGTAGCGAAGCTGATCCGGGCTGAATTTATCAACTTCGATGCGGCGCGTGTAATACCAGGATTGGCTGAACGAAAAGAGTCCCTTTGAAATCCCTCCGCCGACAATGAAATCCCGTAGTCCGTGAAACCGCGTGTCGTAATTGAGCCGGACGTCGGCGAACAAAGCCTGCGTCGGACGCAACCGCGCCTTCAGGTTCAGCGGCGACACATCGCGTTTGACTCCCGCGAATGCGAATCCCGACAGCGTGTTCACGGGGAAGAACTGGTTGCGCTGGCCTTCGCGCAACGCTCCGCCGAAAGTCGGGTCGAAGAAGTATTTCTGCGTTAGAGTGATGTCCAATAGTTCGTGAGTCTGCGGCGTCGCGCCGTCAGTCCCCTTGCGCTTCACGAAAAAACGATTCGAGACGCCGTATTCAATTTCGTTCGTTTCGGCGATCAGGTCGCGCTCGTCAACCGGCAGCGTGCGGTCAAATTCGTCAATGCCCGCGATGCGGCGGTATTCGACGAACGGCTCGATCACGTGCTTGAACCACGGCGTCCCGTCGCGGCGATGGAAGACTTTGGCCAGCGCGGGCGCGCGCAAATCCACATCAAAATCAACGTAATTGCGCAGCAGGTTCTGCCCCACGACCTGACGCGCGACTGGGTCGAGGCTGTCGCTGTAAAAAGTCGAGCCCACGCCCACGCTCGGCGTCAGCGTAAATCCCGCGAACGATTTCAGCGGGAAAGTCAGTCGCGGAGCGAGATCGAGTCGTTGGACAATTGAAGGCGTCTTCAGATCAAAGCGGTCAGCCGAAGTCTCGCTGCGCCGCACCCCTTCGAGCGCCGCTCCGAATGAAAAATAGGCCGGGAACTTTTCAGAAACTTTCGTGCTCCGCTGCGAAATCTCGATGCTCGGCAACTGGCGCGTTTTGACGATTGAATTGGCCACAAACACGCTCTGCTCGCCGAACAAAGCGTTGAAGCTGAAAGAACGCCAGTTCTTGTTCAGGTAAAAAATCGAGCGCTCTTCGGGCGAGATTGCGGTCAGAATGTTGTCGGAGAAGACCTGGCGGAAATCGAACGACGAAGTGATGTTCACGTCGGCGACGGCCACAAAGCCGTTCTTGAAATACTGCACGGCGTCAACGTAGAAGCTGCTGCCGCCTTGATCCGGCAATTTGCACTGATCTCCGAGAGTTGCGCGGTCGCAATTGGGGAGATACTTGGGGCCGAGCAAGCGATCAAAGACCAGGAACGAGCCGAATGCGATGCGGGAATTTTCATCTGTGCGCGCGCGGAAATCGAAGCCGAGGCCGACGCCGCGCTTCGAGAACACATCGGTTCTGACCAGCAAGTCGGCGCTGCGCCCCAGAGTCTGAAAATACGCCAGATGAACGGTGCGCCCTTTGATCGAAGACGATCCGGAACTGGGCAGCAGGAAGCCCGACGAACGATCCTTCTTGCTGATCGAAATCGAGGCGTAAGGCAGGTAGAGCGCCGGAATGTTTTTGATGCGGAAGAACGCGTTGTAAACCTTCACGCGATGATCCAATCGAATGCGCGCGCGTTTCGCCGTGAAGCTCCATTTCGGAACCTTCTCCTGGCAGGCCGTCAACGCTGCGCTGTCCAGGTTGTAAGTGTCCGAGCCGGTCTTGTCAGCCCGTTTGGCGTCAACGACGATCATCGTCCCGTCGGGGGTGCGGCTGGTGAAAGCCGTAGGGTTCCTGATCGTGCCGCGCCGCGTCTTGTAATTGAATTCGATCAGGTCGCCAGTCAACCGCTGTCCCTGTTGTTCAAAATACACTTCGCCCTCGGCCAGCACATCGCCCGTGTTATTGTTGTAAGTAACCCTGTCGGCGATGATCAAAATCTCCCCGTCAGAAACCTGAACGTTGCCTGTCGCGATGACGACGTTTCCCTCTTCCTGCTGTTTTTCGGAAGTGATTTCGACCTTGCGTTCAGCGCCAGCGCCGGGCTGAGCGATGATCGTCAATTTGGTGGGCGGCGTCTGGCGCAGAGATTTCCTCTGTTCTTCCGCCGCGCCGATGGGATTTTCGACTTTCTTTTCCGTGGTTTCGGGCTGTTGCGCCTGGGCGCGCGCGAAACAGACCACAATGAATAAAGAGAAAGCGAGGAAATGTCTGAGGTAAAGCATGAAATCTGTCGGAGATTTAACGTCGCGCGCCACCCGCCGCAGCTCTTGAAGTCGCGGCGAAAATGCGGTCATAGAGTTCTTCCGGCGCCTCGAACGGTTCCGGTTCTTCGAGCGATTCGCGCACGCCTTCGACCAGACGGCGGCAACCATCGCAAACAGCGAAATGTTCGTTGAAGATCGTCTCGTATGCGCTCTCGATCAAACCGTCGAAGTAATCTGAGATCAACGCGTCGAGCGTCCGGCAACTGAGCATCTCGCCAGCGGTCGTGGCGTTGATGATGCGCTGTTCGACTTCGGTGAACATGGCGATCTCGCTCATCTGCGACTGCTTCCACTCGTGGCAGCCGTCAATCGCCTCGCGCACGTCATTGAAGAGCAGATGACAGGGACGGCAGGCCAGCAGATGTTCGCAGAAATTGCGGCGCTCAGGACGCGCCATCCCGCAATCGAGGTAATCACTGATCAATTCTTCAAACTGTGCGCACTCCATTGTGAACTCTCTCCGTGATTGTCTGGTGAGTTATCGGATCGGTGAAGGCATTGTAGTGAGCCGAAGTTTGGAATTCAAGCCGGGGCTTTGAGAATCAGCGCCGCAAGCGGGTCTCATCCGGGAGACCCGCTCGCTATCGCACGCGGCGCTGATCTTCATTCCAGATAAGGCTCCGAAGCGTCCGCCGCTCGCGGCGCAAGGTTGTTGCGCATGATTATCCGCGCGCAGGCGTTCCACCGCAGAATCGGATCGTCATTGTCAGCGGGGCGAATCGCCTCGGCTTTCTCGTACCATTGCATCGCGTCGTGCAGCCATTCGTAGGCGTCGTGGCTCGATCCCGGCCCTCCCTGCTGCAATCTGGCTTTGGCCTGCCGCTCGCAAACGATTCCAGCGCAGTAGGCCCGCTGGTATTCGTCCTTGATCCGCGACAACAATTCTTTCGCCTGCGTCGCGCCGACGCCGTAGCTCTTGTCGAAGCGATCCGTGATCGCCTTCAGCAGCGTGATCAGCGCGTCCTGATTTTCGGGATCAACGTCCAGCACATCCAGGCAAATGCTTTCAGCCGCGCCCGGTTCGTTGAGCAGGCGGTAAAAATGGGCGCGATCAAGAGCCTGCGCGATAGCGTCCTTATGAATCTTTTTCAGTTCGAACATAAGCCCTCCGAAAATCCCTGGGCGCGATCCCGCGATCAACCCAGAGTCCACAAAATGTAACCGGCCAGCGCGGTTCCGACTATCGCTCCACCGTAGCAGACGACGGCGATCAGTTCGTTCAGATGCTTGATCTGCAACCCGTCGTAGAGCGTGAAGCGGAACCGGTGCGCTCCGTGAAACAGCGGCAGCGAACAAAGCCCGAACAGCACCAGACGCGTCAACGGATGACGCACGAGAGCCAGCAAACTTTCACGGCTCGGCGCTTCGATCAATTCCAGCGGAATCGCCAGGCCGAACAGCAGGATCAAAACCGGAAGCATCAGCGCCGCGATCATCCCGCCGGAACTGAAAAGCGACCACAGAAACGGCTCGTTCGATCTTTTAGCCATGCTAATTCCCTCCCAGGATGAACCAGGCGATCACCACCGAGATCACGACCCACGCGGCGTAATTCGGCGCGGCGATCATCCAGTCGGGCAGACGCTTTCCGCCCACGCGCACCGGCATCGCTTTCGGCGCCAGGTTGAACCACGTGATCGAGTGGTAGAGCACGAAAAGGAACGCGATCACGTTGAACGCGATCATCAGCGGCGACTCCATCCAGGCCAGAAAATTCCTGTAACTCGCTTCCCCCTGCCCCAGGCTCCACAGCAACCACAGCAACAACGCTACGAAGTAGATCACTGCCAGACTGCTCAACTCTCGCAGGATGAATTTGAACGAGCGCCACTGCTGCGTCCACCACCAGGTCGAGACGCGCCGGCGGTACCACTTGGGATGGTAGAGGGTGTAGGCGTGTGATTGCTTCATTTCTTCCCCCAGGGCATCAGCAGCGACTTGTACCAATCGGTCACCGCTTTGATCTTGTACTGTTGAATAGCTCCCGCCGGATCAACGTTCTTCGGACAGACCCGCGTGCATTCGCCGTTGAACGTGCAGCCCCAGATGCCGTCGTGCTGCGAGAGAACATCCATGCGCTCTTCCTTCCCCTGATCGCGTGAATCCTCGTTGTAGCGCTGCGCCAGCGCGATGGCCGCAGGCCCGATGAAATGCTGATCCAAGCCGACGACCGGACACGCTGCGTAACAACACAGGCAGTTGATGCACATGCTGAACTGCTTGAAGTTGTCCAACTGCCGGGGCGTTTGCAGGTATTCGCCTTCGGAGATCGGCTTCTCTTCATCGCGAACGATCCAGGGCTTGACGGCCTTCAGCTTGCTCATGAAGTCCGTGATCTCGACCACCAGATCGCGCACGATTGGGAAGTAGCGCAGCGGCTCGACGCGAATCGGCCCCGGATCGTAGGCCGTCAGGAAAGTGGCGCAGGTCAGCTTCGGCTCGCCATTGACCATCATCCCGCAACTGCCGCAAACGCCCATCCGGCAAGACCAGCGGTATGAAAGCGAGCCGTCGAGCTTGTCCTTGATGTAATTCAAAGCGTCGAGCACCACCCAATCTTTGTTGAGCGGCACGTCGAAATTCTCGAAGGCAGGTTCGCCTTCCTGTTCGGGGCGGTAACGCGCGACTTCCAGTGTGATTGTTTTAGCCATCAATCCTCCACGATCCAGACATTGTTGATTGGCTTGCTTCAACTACAAAAGTTATTGAAGCTCATTATAGCCTTACTTCCCGTACACCCGCTCCGCAGGCGGCCAGCGTGTGATCGTGACCGGCAGATACTCGACTCGCGTCGAGCCATCGGCGTTGCGATAAACCAGCGAATGCGCCAGGAACTTCTCGTCATCCCGCTTCGTGAAATCGGTTCGCTGGTGCGAGCCGCGCGATTCTTTTCGGTTGAGCGCGCAGGCGATGATCGCTTCGGCCACATCGAGCATGTACGAAAGCTCGAAGGCGGCGGTCAGTTCGGTGTTGAACGTGTGGCTGTGATCGGAGATGGCGATGTCCTTGAATCGCTCCTGCAATTTGCCGATGGTCTCGGCGGCTTTGGCCAGACTGTCGTGAGTGCGGTAAATTCCGGCGCCTTCCTCCATCGCCTTCTGCATCTCTTCCCTGATCGTCGAGATGCTTTCACGTCCGCCGGTCTTGTTCAGGAACTGATCTTCCACTCTGCGCTTTTCGTCAATCGCCTGCGCCAGGATCGCCGCAGTGTTCCCTTCCTTCTGCTCCGAAGCGAACTGGGCCGCGTGAAGCCCTGCACGCGCGCCGAAGACCAGAAGCTCGGTGAGCGAATTCGATCCCAGGCGGTTCGCGCCGTTGATGCTGACGCAAGCGGCTTCGCCAGCGGCGAACAATCCTTTAATCGGCGTCGCAGCGTTAATGTCGGTGCTGACGCCGCCCATCATGTAATGCACCACGGGGCGCACCGGGATCATCTCCCTGACCGGATCTATGCCCTGATACTTCAAACACAATTCGCGCACGAAAGGAATTTTGGCGTTGATCTTCTTCTCGCCCAGATGGCGAACGTCCAGATGAACGACGTGGCCGTATGGCGTTTCGATGGTGCGGCCTTTCTCGTATTCCTTGACGAAAGCCTGCGACAGCCGGTCGCGCGGCCCCAGTTCCATCGAGCGCAGCACGGGCGTAGGCTCAGGCTTGCCCAGGTTGTAATCCTGCAAATAACGATAGCCGTCTTTATTAAGCAGCCATCCGCCTTCAGCTCGCGCGGCTTCAGTGATCAGAATGCCCGTGAACGGCAGCCCGGTCGGATGATATTGGACGAACTCCATGTCCTTGAGCGGCGCGCCCGCGCGCAACGCCAGCGACATGCCGTCGCCGTTCTTGATGTTGGCGTTGGTCGTGAATGGAAAGACTTTGCCGCAGCCGCCGGTGCAGATGATCACCGATTTGGCGAGGATGGCCTGGATGCGTCCGGTCATCAACTCGATGGCGACCACGCCGCGAACCTGCCCATCGTCAATCAGCAGCTTCGTGACAAACCATTCGTCGTAGCGCCTGACGCTCGGATATTTCAGCGAAGTCTGGAAGAGCGTATGAAGCATGTGGAAGCCGGTCTTGTCGGCGGCGAACCACGTCCGCTCATTCTTCATTCCGCCGAACGGACGCACCGCGACGTGACCGTCAGGCTCGCGGCTCCACGGGCAGCCCCAATGTTCGAGCCGCAGCAATTCTTTCGGAGCTTCACGGACGAAGAGTTCGACGGCGTCCTGATCGCACATCCAGTCGCCGCCGGAGATTGTGTCGTAACAATGCTCATCCAGCGTGTCGTTGGGTTTGATCACTCCCGCCGCGCCGCCTTCGGCTGACACGGTGTGGCTGCGCATCGGGTAGACCTTCGATACGACAGCGACGCTCAAGTTTGGATTGAATTCGGAAATCGCGATGGCGGCTCGCAAACCCGCGCCACCGCCTCCAACCAGAAGAACATCGTGAGCAGATGTATCCATAATGTTGGCGCCTGAGGCTGAAAGCCGATTGCGGGAAAACTCTCGCGGACAGGAACCGCTCGCCCGCGATAATTCGAGCAATCGGCGATGAGAGATTACTTTTTAGAACCTGAGTACAGCGCGGCGTGTCAACCTTGAAGAGAGCATCGTCTGAACTGACACGCCCAATGGTTGCATTTAATGAAAGGGAGAAAAGAAATATCAGCGCGACAACATAAAACGCGCGGCAGGCTATCACCGGGAAAAGAAAATTTCAAACAAAATTCCCCTCTCGCGTTCGCGCGCCTGGAAAAACTTTCGACCACTAATTATTCCGAGGTCAGCATGTTCACGAACTGCCGCGCCGCTTCGCTGAAGACTTTCCCCTTGCGATGAATGATGCCGATGGGACGTGTGAAGACGCCTTCGGTGAAGTTCAAAGCGACGAGTTGTTTGTTTCGGACTTCGTTGGCGACGGCGGTTTCAGGCAGGATCGAAACGCCGATGCCCGCCTCGACCGAGCGCTTGATTGTTTCGATGTTGTCGAACTCCATTCTGTAATTGACCGAGACTTTGCTCTGTTTGAGGATGCGGTCAATCGTCTTGCGCGTCGGGATGTCGCGCTCGAAGGCGATAAAATCTTCGCCGGCCAGAGCCTCGACGCTCACACGGCGGCGGCGCGCCAGTCTGTGCTCAGGGCCGCACACGATGATCAGTTTGTCGTTGCGGAAGGGGATGACGGCGATGTTGGGACGTTTGAGCGGCAGCGCGACGATGCCGAAATCAATCGCGTTGTTCAAACAGGCCTCGTAGACTTTATCGGCGCCGCTGTATTCGATGTGGACTTTGACCTGTGGATGCGCCTTGATGAATTGTTTGACGTAGGGCGGCAGTTCGTGCAGCCCGATGCTGTAAACGGTGGCGACTTTGATGGTCCCCGCGACGACTGGCGATTTGTCGCGCATCCGTTCTTCGAGCGCGCTGTAGCGTTCGAGAATCACTTTGCATTCGGCGTAGAAAATCTTTCCGGCCTCAGTCGGGGCGACGCCTTTGCGCTGGCCGCGTTCGATCAACTGCTGGTCGAATCGCCGTTCGAGCGATTTGACCTGCTGGCTGACGGCTGATTGCGTGATGAAATTGAGCGCGGCGGCTTTTGAAAAACTCCCGGTCTCGATCAGGTCGCAAAAGGTTTTGAGCGTTTCGATGTGCATGCCGTTTTCAGGGATTCAGCATCCGCGCGTAATCGGCCAGTGAATCCAGCGCGCACTCGGCGATGAAGACCTCGAATGAATCGCTGCGATCTTCCTTCACCCGCCCCGTTTGCTCTCGTTGCAAAGCGAGCAGGTAATCCATTCGCCGCAGCGGCGGAATGATCGTGACCGGATAGCCGTCCTGCAACAAAGCCAGATTCATCGCCAGCCGCGCCACCCGCCCGTTGCCGTCAACGAACGGATGGATCGTGACCAACTCCAGATGCAACCACGCGGCGAACGAAGCGCTGTGCGCCTCCCGGCGAACTTTTGGCAGCTTTTTGAAAAGCCTGCGCATCAGCGCCGGAACCCTGTCAGGGGCGGGCGGAATGTATTCGCTCCCTGAAATCCAGGCCTGCTGATTGCGATACGCCCCAGCCTGCTCAGCATCCAGATGCCGGTAAAAGATTCGGTGCAACGTCAGAATATCCTCTTCAGTGATTGTCTTTCCCCGCGCCAACCGCATCATCTCGTCGTAGGCTTCGGCGTGTCCCGTAGCTTCCAGATGGTCGCGCAACGGCTTTCCGCCGATAGTCAGGCCGTCCTCGATCACCACTTTCGTTTCAATCTCGGTCAGGCTGTTGCCTTCCAGCGCGTTGCTCGTATAAGTCAATCCAACCTTGTAATACTCGCGCAGTTGGCTGAGTTCACCTGCGCGCAGCGGCCGCGCAGCATCCAGCTTCGCTCTCAGCGCGTCAATCTGGTTCAGCAATTGTTGGAGCGTCATTTCAGCCACCTCCCGGTCAACCATCGCATATTAGCCCAGCTTATCTACAATTTTAAGCGTTTGAATTTTACTTATTCGGGTGATGCTGGTATTTTCTGCAAACTTAATGACAGGCATTACTCACTCAAACAAAGCGAAAAGTTTCATGGAGGCGAGATGGCGGCTACGGCTCGGAGTCTTCGGGCGTCGTTTTCAGGCGTCTTAATGCGTTTGTGGCGGTCTTCGCTCGGCAAAAAATATGTGATGGCGGTTACAGGGCTGATCCTGTTCGCTTTCGTCGTCGGGCATCTGCTCGGCAACCTGCTAATCTTCGCCGGGCGAACTCAGATCAACGAATATGCGCAAGTTCTGAAATCGAACTTGCCGCTGTTGTGGAGCGCGAGATTAGTGTTGCTGGTATCGGTTGTCCTGCACGTTGTGGCGGCTTCTCAATTGGCGCACACTGATCGGCGCGCGCGCCGCATCCGGTACAGCAAATTCCACATCCTGGATTCGACGCTGGCCAATCGCACGCTGATCGTCAGCGGCCTGGTGATCCTGGGGTTCGTGATCTTTCACCTGGCGCAATTCACTCTCCTGGTGGTTGACAGGAGCTACGCGACGCTTGTGGACGCCGCTGGCAGGCACGACGTCCACAGGATGATGATCGAAGGCTTCCAGAATCCGGTCGTTTCGGTTTTCTATATCATTTCGGTCGCGTTGCTTTCCCTGCACTTGAGTCACGGTGTCGCCAGTTCGTTTCAATCGCTGGGCGCGCGCAGCAAGAAGATCGAATGGAATCTCAAAAGAGTCTCGCTGATCGTGGCGATCGTGCTCTTCGCCGGTTTCGCTTCAATCCCGGTCGCCGTGTTGACGGGACTGGTTAAATAAGGTGGAGGTCGTGAGCATTAAACTCAATTCAAAAATTCCGGCGGGGCCGTTGGATGACAAATGGACCAGGTACCGGCAGGAGATGAAGCTGGTCAACCCGGCCAACAAACGCAAGTTCGACGTGATCGTCGTCGGCACGGGGCTGGCCGGCGCTTCGGCGGCTGCGACGTTCGGCGAGCTTGGTTACAACGTCAAGGCGTTCTGCTTTCAGGACAGCCCGCGCCGCGCGCATTCCATCGCCGCGCAGGGCGGCATCAACGCCGCCAAGAATTATCGCAACGACGGCGATTCGGTCTACCGCCTCTTTTACGACACGATCAAGGGCGGCGATTTCCGCTCGCGCGAAGCCAACGTTTATCGCCTGGCCGAAGTCAGCGTCCACATCATTGATCAGTGCGTGGCGCAGGGCGTGCCGTTCGCGCGCGAATACGGCGGCTTGCTCGACAACCGCAGTTTCGGCGGCGCTCAGGTTTCGCGCACGTTTTATGCGCGCGGGCAGACCGGACAGCAACTGCTCCTCGGCGCGTATCAGGCGCTGGAACGCCAGATTCATCTCGGCTCGGTGAAGATGTACCCGCGCACCGAGATGCTCGACATCGTGCTGATTGACGGGCAGGCCAAAGGCATCATCGCCCGCGATCTGGTCACAGGAAAGATCGAAGCGCATTCGGCCAACGCGGTCGTGCTGGCGACGGGCGGATACAGCAACGTCTTCTTCCTCTCGACCAACGCGAAAGGCTGCAACGTGACGGCGACTTACCGCGCGTTCAAGAAAGGCGCGCTCTTCGCCAACCCCTGCTACACGCAGATTCACCCGACCTGCATTCCCGTGAGCGGCGATCATCAATCGAAGCTGACGCTGATGTCCGAAAGTCTGCGCAACGACGGACGCGTCTGGGTGCCGAAGAAGCTTGGCGATAACCGCCATCCGGGCCAGATTCCCGATGACGCGCGCGATTATTACCTCGAACGCAAATATCCGAGCTACGGCAATCTGGCGCCGCGCGACATCGCATCGCGCGCGGCCAAACAGGTTTGCGACGAAGGACGCGGTGTGGGGCCGGGCGGGCGCGGCGTCTACCTCGATTTTTCAGACGCCATCAACCGCTTCGGCAAACACAAGATCGAAGAGCGTTACGGCAACCTGTTCGAGATGTACGAGCGCATCACCGGCGAGAACGCCTACGAACAACCGATGCGCATTTACCCGGCGGTGCATTACACGATGGGCGGCTTGTGGGTTGATTACGAACTGATGAGCAACATCCCCGGCCTGTTCGTGATCGGCGAGGCCAATTTTTCGGATCACGGCGCGAACCGACTCGGAGCGAGCGCGCTGATGCAGGGCCTGGCTGACGGTTACTTCGTCCTGCCGCAAACCATCGCCGGATATTTCGCGGGACAGAAGAACGGCAGGTACCCGAACGACCACCCGGAGTTCAGGAAGGCCGAAGAGGAAGCCCGCTCGCGCATCAACAAACTTCTCTCGATCAAGGGCAAGCGCACGGTGGCGGACTTCCACCGCGAGTTGGGCAAGTTGATGTGGGACGATGTGGGAATGGCGCGCACCGAAGCGAGTCTGAAACAGGCGCTCAAACGCATTCCCGAAATCCGCCACGAGTTCTGGGAGAACGTCAACGTGCCCGGCAGCGCCAGCGAATTAAACACGGCGCTGGAATACGCCGGACGCGTGGCCGATTTCCTGGAGTTCGCGCAGTTGCTGGCTTATGACGCGCTGGAACGCGAAGAATCCTGCGGCGGACATTTCCGCGAAGAATATCAGACCGAAGACGGCGAGGCGTTGCGCAACGACGAGAAGTTCTCATACGTGGCGGCCTGGGAGTTCAAGGGCGTTGACCAGTTCCCCGAATTGACCAAAGAGCCGCTCGTTTACGAAGAAGTGAGAATGACGCAACGCAGCTACAAGTAATTGAGTTAGCAATCAGCAGCCGGTCGCTGGGAAATCCTGGACTTGCTTGTGACGGCGGCTGGCCGCTGGTTGCTTCAAAATTCAGTTTGGAGTTTAAGCAGTGAATCTGACATTGCGAATCTGGCGGCAGAAGAACGCCAACACACCGGGAGAGTTCGTCACCTACGAGGCCAAAGATGTCAGCCCCGACATGTCTTTCCTGGAGATGCTCGACGTGGTCAACGAAGAATTGATGCGGCGCGGCGAGGAGCCTATCGCCTTCGACAACGATTGCCGCGAGGGGATTTGCGGGATGTGCAGTCTGATGATCAACGGCGTCCCGCACGGGCCGTTGCCGCAAACGGCGACCTGCCAACTGCACATGCGTGTTTATAAAGACGGCGACGCGATCACGATCGAGCCGTGGCGGGCCGCGCCGTTTCCAGTCATCAAGGATTTGATTGTTGATCGCAGCGCGTTCGACCGAATCATTCAATCGGGCGGATACGTTTCGGTTTCGACCGGCGGCGCGCCCGACGGCAACACGCTCCCGATTCCGAAAGATGACGCCGACAGGGCGTTCGACGCCGCCGCCTGCATCGGCTGCGGCGCGTGCGTGGCCGCGTGCAAGAACGCTTCGGCGGTGCTCTTCACCTCGGCCAAAATCTCGCACCTCGCCCTGATGCCGCAGGGCAAGGTCGAACAAGACCGCCGCGTGTTGAAGATGGTCGCGCAGATGGACGAGGAAGGCTTCGGCGCCTGCACCAACATCGGATCGTGCGAAGCGGCCTGCCCGAAAGGCATCACGCTCGACAACATCGCGCGGATGAACCGGCTGTATCTGAAAGCGTCGGTCAAGAGCGGGCTGGAATAGGTCTTCCAGCGCCGATTGCTCAGCGCTGATCTTGCCGGCCTCCTTCAATTGAATATCAATCCCGGCGACGCCTCTCGCGCTTGCCTGCGATAATCTCCCGTGCTTTAATGGCGCCGCTTTTCAAGCTCCACAGGTAAAATTGATTTATCGGCCAGGCGCTGTTTTCCTGTGATTTTCTTCAACCCGACTGCGGCTTTCATTCAGGAGGAATACCAACATGATTACTGACAATGATCTGCAACAGATTATGCCGAGATTGCCGCAGGCGAAGCGCCAGCTTTACCTGCCTTTCCTCAACAAGGTGATGGAGATTTACGAGATTGACACGCCGCTGCGCGCGGCGGCCTTTCTCGCCCAGATCGCCCACGAATCGGTCGAGCTGAGATATATGGAGGAAATCTGGGGACCGACGCCGCAGCAGAGACGATATGAGCCGCCCAGCGATCTGGCGAGAAAGCTCGGCAACACCCAACCGGGCGACGGGTTCCGCTACCGGGGGCGCGGCCCGATTCAGATCACTGGCCGATCCAATTACACGACATACGGCGACCTGCTAGGTGTTGATCTGGTCATCAATCCCGATCTGGCGGCGACGCCGCAATACGCGTTTTCGACGGCGGCTCTGTTCTGGAAGAGAAACGGGTTGAATGAACTGGCCGACGTTCAGGATTTCATCACCATCACCAAACGCATCAACGGCGGCCTGAACGGATTGGCCGACCGCCAGAAATATTATGCCATCGCCAAAAACGTGCTCGGCGCTGATGAACCCGGCAGCTTCGATTTCACCACCGCAGCCATAGGGTCGTCATTCGGCAGCGCGACGGCCATTGCCCCCTCCGTCTTGCCCTCTGCGGCTTTACCCAGAGGGCAGGAGCTGATCGAACAGGATTCCGCCCCAATCACCGCAGCTTCCCAAAATAAGACGAAGCCTGTGGCAAAAAAAAAATCTGCTCGGCCAGCTAAGAAACCGGCTGGTAAGCTGGTTTCGGTGAAGAAGGCCGCGAAGAAAGTTACCAAAAAGGCCAAGAGCAAATCGCCCAAAAAGGCCGCGAAGAAAGTCGTCAAAAAAGCTGTGAAAAAGGCGGCAAAGAAACCGGCAAAGAAGGCCGCCAAAGCAGCAGTGAAACCAAAAGTAGCCAAATCAACCAAAAAAGCGGCGAAGAAATCCGGCAAGGCTACGAAGAGAGCGCCCGCGAAGAAATCCCGCCGCTGAGATTGAATCTGGCGTTCTCAACTGAAAGTGAAAAGGCGCGAGCCGTACGGCTCGCGCCTTTTCACTTTCACCCCACGTCGCAAACCCGGCCCAACAAATTTCCAAACTGTCACGGACAAGTCGGCGAGTTGTTGAGAATGTTGCTGTCGTTGACGATGAACGAGATGTCCGGCTGCCGGCGTTTGATCGTCGCTCCGCCGGTGTTCCTCGGCGCAATGTGGCAGCGGTCGAACCACGCCGAAACCACGCGTGTGTCATCACGCAGTTTCGTGAGGCAGCCTTCGCGCGTGATCACGCCGCGACCGATCATCGTGAATCCGTTCACTCCGCAATGAACGAACTTGTATTCGCCGGTGAACGAATTGAACAGCAGATAATCGCCGTTCCCGTTATCCTGGATGCAGACATCCCAGACCTTGATCTCGAAGCTGCACGAAGCCGTCGCTCCGCCAGAATCGGTCGCCGTGCAATTGACCGTCGTCACGCCCAGCGGCAAGGCCGAGCCGGAAGGCGGATTGCACACGACAGTCACGCCGGGGCAGTTGTCCGTGACCATCGGATCGGGGAACGTGACGATGGCCGTCGTGCTGCCCGGTGTGGCCGCGACCGCGTCACGATCCGACGGACAATTAATCACCGGCGGCGGATTCATCGCCGTCACCGTGACCGACTTCGAGTTGTTCGCCGGATTCGGATCGAAAGTCGGCGAATTGATCGTCGCCGTGTTGCTGATCAACGCGCCGTCGGCCAGAGAGCAATTCGCTTCGGTCGTCAACGTGATCGTCGCGGTTGCGCCCGCCGCGAACGTGGCGAAGGTCACCGTGCGATTCTGCCCGCTGCCGCCGCACACGCCGCCGCCGGTCGAATTGCACGAATTGAAGAGCGCGCCGGGCGGCAGGTTGTCGCTGACCGTGACGTTTTCAGCGAACGTCGGCCCGTTGTTCCTGACCGTAATCGTGTAGGTCAAAACGCTGCCGGTCAGCACGGGATCGGGGGCGCCGGTTTTCGAGACGACTTCCAGATCGGCTGAAGGCTGGATCGAGAAGTTCGTGTCAGAAATGTCGAAGAAGATGTTGCCGACCGATTCGACCTTGATCCGCGCCTGATTCGTGATCGCGTTCGGAGTGATGATCGTTTCGCTGCCGTCGTTCGGCGTGCTTGCGACCAGCACTGAAAAGTTGTTTCCGCCGTCGGTCGAAAGCAAAAGTCTGACGTTGGCGCAACTGACAGGCGCGGCGGTCGTGCCCGCGACATCCCACGTGATCGTTTGCGATGAACCGACCGGCCACGCGGCGGCGGCGTTCGGCTGAGTGACGCGGAAAGGCCCGCTGCTGGTGGTCACGTTCACCTGCATCTGCGCGCTGGCCGTGCCGCCTCCGCCCGCGCGGTTGTCGCGAGCCGTCACCTGGAAATTCATCGTGCGGTTCGTGCTCGGCAAAACTTCGCCTGTGATGAATGTCCTGCCGCCTTGCGTGTAAGTCGCGGGCGGATTGTTCGCGTTGTTCAAAATGTATTGCAGCGATGGGAACGTCCGCGAAGGATTTGAACTCGGCGAATACGAACGAAAGATCGGGCGCGAACCGTTGTCGCTTTCCGGCGGCGAGGCCGCGCCAAGATCGTATTGCTCCCAGCAAAACGTCAGCGCGTCGCCGTTCGGATCGCTGCCCGAAGCGGTCAGCGCGAAAGGCGTCAGTTGAGGGATCGTGAAATTCGGCCCCGCGTTCACCGCCGGCGCGCTGTTGCCGGTCGCAACCTCAGTGTCGCAGGAATCGCCGTTCACTTTGGCGACAATCTGTTCGAGGCTGCGGACGTGAAAATAGGCGTCGCTGTTGCGCTGCAAATCCGCCGCGCCGCAAATTCCGGCGTAGCCCATAATCGTCGAGCCGCTGCCCGGTTCGTAGGCTGAGGACGCCGTGTACTGGCTGCCCGCGCAACTGCCGTTCGAGTTGTCGTTGAACGTGTGCGTGCCGCCGAACTGATGGCCCATCTCGTGAGCGACGTAATCAACGTCGAACGGATCGCCCGTCGCGCCGCCGAGTTGCGTGTAACCCGCGCCCTTGCTTCCACCGCACACCGTCCCGATGCCGCCCGCGTTGCCGCCGCCGCCATTGCCGAAGACGTGGCCGATGTCGTAATTGCCGTTGCCGATCACGGTGTCGAGATTGGTTTGATTCTCGGAGCCGATGCTTCCGGTGTTGTTGTTCTGATTCGGCGACGCCTGATCGCCGTAAGGATCGGCGGTCGGGTCGGTGTAGATGATATTCAATTCGTCGGCGACGAAGACCATCCGTACGTTGACTTCGCGCTCGAAGATGCCGTTGACACGGTTCATCGTCGTCGTCATCGCGGCGAACGCGCGCGTGCGAGCTTGCGCGTCGTTGTCGCCGGATTGCCGAAAGCGGTTGACATATTGCCCGGTCGCGGCCAGCGCCAAACGATAGCTGTGCAGCGTGCCGCCGGTTACGACGAGGGCGATTTTGTTTGCTGAAAATTGGCCCTGCGCGTCGTTTGTGTTTTGTTCGCCAGCGTCCGGCACGAAGCATTCGAACTGTTGTTTTTCACGTTTGTAATCGCGTTTGTTGTAGCTGATGTAATTCGCCGCGCCGCCTTTCGCGCCCTCGGCGGGAAATGGATCAATGATGATCGCGCCGTGTTCGGTGATGATCTGCGCGTGCAGGCCTTCGGGCGTGATGTCCAGCCGGAGCGTCGCGGCCGGATCGTCAATTCCCTGCCCTGAGTACGTCTTGATCTCAGGAACCTGTCTGGCGAGTTCGGGCGCCATGATCGGCGATTCGACGATGCGGAACCGCTGGAACGTCCCGTCGGGCATTGGCAATGCGATTTCGGGCGCGGACGTTTTCGCCTCGGCGGTAAATTCCATCGGCGCGGCGGTCAGACGCTGGTTCAGCAAATTCCGATTCAATCGAAACGCGGCGTAGCGTTCAGGCAGATTTTGCCGCTGATCCTGCCCCTGCGACTGACGGGCGCGCAACTCGTTTTCTTCCGCACGCTCCCACAGGCCATCGCGCGATCTTTGATTGTCCTGCCGAACGCGCGACACAGCGCCGGCTTGATGCGGTTGCCGCATGAGCGCCGACGCCAGAAACAAGGCGCACAACGAAACAACAAAACAGATTCTTCTGTTCGCTCTCAAAATCAGACAACACTGCCTGAGGACTGAGGAAATCTTCGGGCCATTCATACAAGTTCTCCCACGAAAAAGCGCATGGAGTTCAGCCTTTAGGCTGCTGGTCTTGCCGTAAAGTACGGCTGGCGGAGTCAAGCAGCCTAAAGGCTGAACTCCATGCGCTTTTTCATTGTTTCAGGACGTCGTCACGAACGACATGAACGACTCCTTTGGTTTATGACTCCTGCTCAAAATTCGGGCAGTCGCCTCTTCGCGCCGCCCTCATTTGAGTAAGCGTAAAAACCGGTCGAGAACTTGAATGGTCTTGAAAATTTTTGGCTAAAAGAGAGAGCGCGGAAAAGACGGAAATAACGGAAAGGCTGTGAGCTTGCGGCCGTTTCCGTTATTTCCGTCTTTTCCGCGCTCTCACCTGATTCCCACGTCGCGGCTTCCTGCCGTTGACTGAGGCGCCGTCCAACGATTACTCTTGCTCCTACCTCAAGCAGCAAACCCGGACACAATCAGATCAGCAGATGTCCCACAACCGAATTTACAATTTGCCCCATTCACCCAACTCATGAGGATGCTATGCCGAAGTATATTTTCGTCACCGGAGGAGTAGTCAGCGGACTGGGTAAAGGCATCGCCGCCGCGTCAATCGGCGCGCTGCTCGAAGCGCGCGGGTTGAAGATCGCGCTGATGAAATTCGATCCGTACATCAACGTTGATCCCGGCACGATGTCGCCTTTCCAGCACGGCGAGGTCTTCGTCACCGACGACGGCGCCGAGACCGATCTCGATCTGGGTCATTACGAACGATTCACCAGCGCGCGCCTGACGCAGGCCAACAACTGGACTTCGGGCCGCATTTATCTTTCCGTCATCGAAAAGGAGCGGCGCGGCGATTACCTGGGCAAAACCATCCAGGTGATCCCGCACATCACCAACGAAATCAAAGACGCGATCAAAGCCGTTTCGGAAGGCATGGACGTTGTGATCGTCGAAATCGGCGGCACGGTCGGCGACATCGAATCGCTTCCCTTCCTCGAAGCGATTCGCCAGATGGGCAACGAGGTCGGGCGGAACAACGCGACGTTCGTCCACCTGACGCTGGTGCCCTACATCGCCGCTTCGGGCGAGTTGAAGACCAAGCCGACGCAACATTCGGTCAAGGAACTGCTGGCCATCGGAATTCAGCCTCATATTCTGATCTGTCGCAGCGACCGCGAATTGCCCGCCGAGATGAAGGCCAAGATCGCGCTCTTCTGCAACGTTTCGGAAGACGCCGTGATCAACGCGCCCGACGTGAAATCGGTTTACGAGATACCGCTGGTCTTCAATCACGAAGGACTCGATCAATTGATCGTTGAACTGCTCCGGCTGCCGCTCGGCGACACCGATCTGCGGCAATGGACGGCGCTGGTCAATCGCATGCACAGCGCGCGCGAATCGGTGACCATCGGCATCGTTGGCAAATATGTCGAGCTTGAAGATTCGTACAAGAGCCTGATCGAAGCCTTGATTCACGGCGGATTCGCCAACAGCCTGCGCGTCAACCTCCGCTGGATCGAAAGCGAAGACCTGATGACCAACGACCGTTGGGAAGACACACTGCTCGACGTTGACGCGATTCTGGTTCCGGGCGGATTCGGCAAACGCGGAATTCCGGGAATGATCCGAGCCATCGGCTACGCGCGCCGCGAAAAGAAACCGTTCTTCGGCATCTGCCTGGGGATGCAGTGCGCGTCAATCGAATACGCGCGCAACGTTTGCGGCATCGAGGACGCCGATTCGACCGAGTTCGATCCCGACACGCCGAACCCCGTGATCTTCAAACTGCGCGACCTGCTCGGAGTCGAGGCGATGGGCGGCACGATGCGGCTCGGCGCTTACGAATGCGAACTGACGCCGGGATCGCTGGCCGAAAGCATTTACAAATCGAATCCGATCTCCGAACGCCACCGCCACCGCTACGAAGTCAACCCGGCGTTCAAAGATCGTCTGGCGGAAGCCGGTTTGATCTTCTCCGGCAAATCGCCGGACGGAAAATTCATCGAGATGATCGAGCTTGCCGATCACCCCTGGTTTCTGGGCACGCAGGCGCATCCCGAATTGAAATCGAAGCCGCTCGCGCCGCATCCGCTTTTTGCCAGCTTCATCCGCGCGGCTTACAATTACCGCCTGCGAGACGAAATCGGAAATGGCAAACGCAACGGCGCCGATGAACACAGCGAAGCTGAACTGGCGCTGCAAGGCGCAAGACAATCGGTGTGATATGAAGATCCATCAGTTTGATCAGGCATCGAGATCGCTGGCCGCACGCCACAACGAGAAGGCCAACAAGCTGGAACAGCGCGGCCTCATCGCCGAAGCGGTCAAGTATTACCAGAAAGCGATCAAACTGTGGCCTTCGTGGTCTGTGCCCTGGTACAACCTCGGCTTGTTGCGCAAACGCCAGCACAACTGGCAGGAATCGCTGCGCTGCAATCAGAAGGCCGTCTCTCTCGATCCTTCGGATCAAGCCGCCTGGTGGAACCTGGGCATCGCCGCGACCGCGCTTGAAGATTGGGCCGAAGCGCGCCGCGCGTGGAAGGGCTTCGGAATCGAGATAGCCGATGGCGAAGGCCCGATTGAGATGAAGATCGGCTCGACGCCGATTCGCCTGAATCCGGATGACGATGCGGAAGTCGTCTGGTGCAGGAGAGTTGATCCGGCTCGCGCAATCATTGATTGCGTCCCGTTGCCGCAATCGGAGCATCGCTTCGGCGACTTGCTGTTGCACGACGGCGCGCCGAACGGGTTCAGAAAAGTAGGAGGTAAGGAAGTCCCGGTCTTCGACGAACTTGAATTGCTCGCTCCGAGCGAATACGGAACGTTCGAAATCATCATTGACGGCGTCAGCGCCGAAGACATCGAGAAACTGAACGAACTGGCAGGCGAGCGCGGGCTGGCCGCCGAGGACTGGTCGGCCAACATCCGAATGATCTGCAAGGCATGCAGCGAAGGCCGCCCCCATAACGAACACACGCGCGAGGCGGTTCAAACAAATTATCGCCGCATCGGTTTCGCCGCGCTTTCCGAGACGCAGGCGATGGAGATTTTGCGAAGCTGGATGGCCACGAGGCCGCAGGCGAAGATCGAAGAAATCAACTGCCTGCTCAAACCGGCATTCATCAACTGACGAATGAACGATTTTTATCAGGACTTCAACCGGCGCGAAGGCGATCTGTTCCTGATCGCCGGCCCGTGCGTCATCGAGTCGGAAGATCACGCGATGATGATGGCGCGCGAGCTTTCGCGCATCGCATCGCGGCTCGACGTGCCCTTCGTCTTCAAAGCCTCTTACGACAAAGCCAACCGCTCATCGGCCCGTTCGTTTCGAGGCGTTGGGATGGAAGAGGGGCTGGGCATCCTGCAACGAATCAAAGACGAGGTCGGCGCGCCCGTCATCACCGACATTCACGAAACTCATCAGGCCGATGAAGCCGCCGAAGTCGCGGACATCCTGCAAATCCCCGCGTTCCTCTGCCGCCAGACCGATTTGCTGAAAGCCGCAGCCGCGACCGGGCGCGCAGTCAACGTCAAGAAGGGACAATTTCTGGCGCCCTGGGAAATCGGCAACATCATCGAGAAGCTCGAAGCCGCAGGCAGTCGCAAGATTATGATCACCGAACGCGGGACGAGTTTCGGCTACAACAACCTGATCGTTGATATGCGCGCGTTCCCGATGATGCGCGAATTCGGCTACCCGGTGGTGTTCGACGTCACGCACAGCCTGCAATTGCCTGGCGGTCTGGGCGACGCGACCGACGGGCAATCGGAATACATCGAACATCTGGCGCGCGCGGGCGTGGCCTGCGGCGTTGACGGATTGTTCATGGAAGTTCACGACAACCCGCCTGCGGCGCTGAGTGACGCGGCGACGCAATTCGCGCTGGACAAACTTGAACCGCTGCTTGAAACTTTGCTCAAAATTCATCAACTGGCCCGGCCAATTGCAATGAGGCGGCTCTGAAGCGTTCAAAGGAAAGATCACCGGCAAATTGCCCGGCAAGGTTTTGACAAGATCAAACCGTTAGCCGAAGGAAACAACTTTTATGGGAACAGAAGAAGCGATTACGGAAAAGACGGAAATAACGGAGCAGACGGAAATTTCCTCCTGGTTTTTTTCCGTCTTTTCCGTAATCGCTCTTTCCTGCTCCGCTATCACATTTCGACAAAGATGAAGAAGATATTTTTTAGCCTCGTTTTCATTTCCCTGTGCGCCCCGCTCGCCTTCGCGCAGGAGTTCGAGATCAAGAAGTACGAACTCAACGCGCGCGTCGTCCCCGAAGAACAAAAAGTTGACGTGCAGGCCAAGCTGCGTCTGGTCAATCTCTCAGGCTCCGATCTGACCGAAAGGATTCTGCTCTCGCCTGATGATAAACCTCGCTTGACGTTCTTCCTCAACCCGAAGGCGAAGGTCGAGGCGATGAAAATCAACGGCGCCGCGATGCAATTCAAAACCTCCGAGGACACGCGTAACAACCTGTTGCGCGCATACGTTGACATCACCAGCGGCATCGCGGGCCTGCGCGAATTCGACGTTGATTTCACCTATTCGATTCCGGCAGCCGACCGCAGCGCAGCGCTGCACGTTTCCAGCGAAGAGACGTTTCTGCTCCCGGCCGGCTTCTGGGTTCCCGTGACGCACACGCCATACGCCGATCACGGAGCCGACACAGCGCCGTTTTCGTTGACGGTCGCGGCGCCCGCCGGGTTGAAGATCATTTCGTCCGGCGTCCGCAAGAGCGAAAACTCGTTCGAGCAATCGCTGGCCGCTCAGCCTTTCTTCATCGTCGGCGATTACGACGTTGTCTCGCGCGGCGGCGACGCCTATCCGGTCGAAGTTTATTACTCGCGCGGTTCGGGCGACATCGGAAGGCAGCAGGCGGAACGCATCGCTGCGGAAGCCGAACGCGCGGTTATGTTCTGCGCCAAATACTTCGGCGTCGCGGCTGTCGCGCCTTTCCGCGTTATCTCCACGCAGGCGCGGCAACTCAACACCGCGACATCCGACACGTTTTCGGCGACGCGCGAAACCTCGGCGCCGATGGTCGGGGCCGTCACGATTGACGAAAATATCTTCCGCCGCGATGCGGTTGATCTGGGCGCGATTGAATTGCTGTCGGGCGCGGCTGCGCGAGCATGGATTGACGGACAGGTTCTGCTGCGCGGACGTGGCGCGGGGATGTTGCGCGACGCGCTGCCGGTTTATATGGTGGCGCAATATCTGGGCGAGCGTTTCGGCTCGGCGCACCGCGACGCGGCGTTCGAGCGATTCCGCCGCGCTTACGCGACCATCGCGCGCAACGACGCTCCGCTGTTGATGCAAAGCCAGCTCGACCGCAACTACGCCACCAGCGTTTATAACAAAGGCGCGCTGGTCTGGCGGATGATCGAGAAGACCATCGGGCGGCAGACGTTCGATTCCGCGCTGCGTTCGTCGCTCGCGCGCGGCAGAGTTGACGCGCTCAGTCTGGCCGGTTGGTGGGCGCCGCAACAAGGGCAACAGGGGCGCGGGCTGGCGCAACCGCACCCGCTCTGCCAGCTTTCGCGCTGCGCGAATTTCAAAGAGAACCTCGTGTCCGCCGGCGCTGACCGCAAAATGGTCAGCGAGCTTTTCAACAACTGGATTGACACCGTCGCGCTGCCCGATTTCGCCATCGGACAGCCGCAGAACACGGCCAGCGGCGTCGAATCAACCGTAACCAATTTCGGCACCGGAGATTTCACCGTCGAAATCGTGGCGACGACCGACAAGGGCGAAAAGATTCCCAGAACCGCGATGGTCAAAGCCAGCGAATACGGCACAGTCAATTTCCCCGCCGGCGTGAACATCAAAACTGTCGAGGTTGATCCGGACAAGATTTTCCTGCAAAGCGATTACTCGAACGACGTTTTCCCGCGCCGCGCGTCGCAATCCGAAGCCTTCGGCCAAGCCAACTTCGCGTTCAGCAAAAACGATTTCGTGACCGCCGAAGCGAAAGCCCGCGAAGGTCTGGCCGCCGCGTCGAACACTCCGACGCTTCAAGCGTTGCTGGGCCGGGCGCTGCTCGCGCAGAAGAAAAACGACGAAGCGGCGAAGGTCTTCAATGACGCGCTCAAAGCGGAGCCGCTGCCGATCCAGGCTTACGGCTGGGCGCATCTCGGTCTGGCCGAGCTTGCGATGCAGCAAAACAATTTCGCCGAAGCCGCGCGGCATTACCGTTTCGCCGCCGCCGCCGACCTGGACGCGCCAACGACCATCGCCGCGCGCGACGGAGCGCTCAAAGCCGAACGCGGCGCCAACGCCGTGAAAATCCCGGAAGACATCCGCGCCTTCCTGCAAAAGTTCGACGCCACTGTGCTGCAAGGCAATTCCGCGGCGGTCAATCAATTCGTCGAATTGGGCAACCTCAGGAAATTCGCTCAATCGCTGGTGGTCAGAAAACCTTCGGTCTGGACGACCGAAGCCTTGCGCGCCGAAGAGTGGGACGCCAGCCGCACGGCGGTTGACGTAACATTGAAGATCAAGATCGAAGGCAAGGATTACGCGGGCCGCGCGGTGTACGTCATCAGCCGCGCGGGTGGTAACCTGCTGTTGAGCGAGGTGCCGACGTTTGACGTGAAGTAGAAATGAAAATGGTGGGGCAATTTGGCAAATTGCCCCACATTTTCGGAGGAAGCGTTATGGCAGTCCCCGAAGAACTGCTGAAGATTTCGGTTGAAGGATATCTGGCGTTCGAGGAAAAGAGCGAAGTCCGCCACGAGTACGTTGCAGGCCATACCTTCGCAATGGACGAAGCGACTGAAGCGCACAACCTGATTGCGGGAAATGTTCTTGCTCGTTTGCGTCCGCACATACGCCGCAGCGGTTGCCGGGTGTACGCGGTTGACATGAAAGTGCGCGTCGAAGCCGTTGACGCTTTCTACTATCCCGACGTGATGGTCACTTGCGAACCGTTCGCGGCCAAAAGCGTCTTCAAATCAAAACCGATCCTGCTGGTCGAAGTCCTCTCCCCCGGCACGGCGGTAACTGATCGCCGCGAAAAGCTCTCGGCTTATTTCAAGCTTGAAAGCCTGATCGAGTACGTTTTGATTTCGCAGGACGAGAAGCGGGTTGAAATCTATCGCCGTGACCAGCGGGGCAAGATTCAGATGCAAGTTCTCGTCGCGAATAATGAAATTCGCTTTGAATCTACGCCGAACGGCCCGCTCACGCTGACAATGGATGACATTTACGAAGACGTGATTTTCTCCCAAACGGCTGCGCCTCCGGAAGACCAATGAATGTTCCAGAAGAAATAAGCGCCCGCGCCCGCCCCATCAAACTCCTGCTCACCGATTGCGACGGCGTGCTGACCGACGGCAGCCTGCATTACACCTTCGACGGCAAACGCGTGCTGGAAGGCGCGAAAGTCTTCCACGTCCACGACGGGCAGGGGTTGAAGTTCGCGCGAGAAGCCGGCTTGAAACTCGGCGTCATCAGCGGACGCGTCTCGCCACCACTTGCCGCCCGCGCCCGCGAATTGCAATTTGATCATCTGCATCAAGGCGTTGACGACAAACTCGCGGTGTACGAACAGATCAAAATCGCCGAACAACTCGCCGACGAACAGATCGCCTACATCGGCGACGACCTGCCCGACCTGGCTGTGTTGCGCCGCGCTGGATTGGCCATCGCCGTCGCCAACGCCGTTGACGAAATCCGCGAATGCGCTCATTTCGTGACGAGCAAACCGGGCGGTCACGGCGCAGTCCGTGAAGCCATCGAATTGATCCTTAAAGCGCAGGACAAGTGGGATGCCTTGATCCGGAATTACGCGCGATGACGGCCACGCGACAGGCGATCATCAATCTTTCATTGTAATGCTAAATCGTGTTACACATCCGCTCGCTGACTTCCCACAAACGCGTGACCAGTTCCCTGTCGTAAGATTGCGGATTGGATGCCCGCTCTCTTCGATCAACGAAATATTTGCCGGTTACGCCTTCGACTTCGGGCGATGAAGCCAGCCAGATGATCGTGTCGGCGCCTTTTTCAGGCGTTCGCATAAACAGCGTAAACAGGCGCACGAGCTTTCCGGCCACGCCTTTGAGGTTGCTGAAGATGTTGGTGCTGACCGCGCCGGGATGCATGCAATTAGCCGTGACGCCCGTTCCTTCCAGCCTGCGCGCCAGTTCGTAAGTAAAAATCACGTTCGCCAGCTTCGATTGCGCGTATGACCGCCAGCCGCTGTAACCGTTCTCCATACTCAGATCGTCGAAGTTGATGCGCCCCGCTCTGTTCGCGTCGGACGCGACGTTGACGATGCGCGCGGGCGCGGACGATTTCAGCAGATCGAGCAATTCAGCCGTCAGCAGGAAGTAGCCCAGATGATTCACGGCGAACGTCGTTTCGTAGCCGTCGGCGGTGAGTGTCCTGTCGTCGTTGTAAGCCCCGGCGTTGTTTACCAGCGCGTTCAATCGCGGATATTTCGCTTTGACTTCGGAGGCCAGCCGCCTGATCTGATTCAACTCGGAGAAATCGGCGATCATCAGGTCAACGTTTTCATTGCCGGTTTCTCTGACTATCTCATCGCGCGCGACCCCGCCTTTGTCGCGGTTGCGGCAAACCATAATCACCGTCGCGCCGCCCGCCGCCAGAGCCTTCGCCGTGACTTTGCCGATGCCGGAGTTGGCGCCGGTAACCAAACAGATTTTGTCGTTCATAGTTTTTTCGGGAAGATGGATTCGATTTGAAGGCGCGATGCTAAGGCGCCTCAGGCCGCTTGTGAAGGAGTGAGAGGAAAACTTGACAGGATTGACACCAGGCTACGTCAGGCGTTAGTTTCCGCGCCACGCGGTAAAGCTTCAGAACTCCACACATCAAAGGAAGACAAGCAGGTATGGCCGATTGGCATTTTGCGCAGACTGACCCTTCGGAGGAGTTGGCGCAACTCCACCATTTTTCGATGAAGAAACGCCAGCCCGCAGGCAATGTCGAATTCGTCATGAAATGGCGGAACCCGCCACGTGGCAAAAAAAACTTGCGAATGCTTTCTGAGGCTTCGGCGGCGAGATCGCTCTCGTGGCGCACCAGAAAAATGGGGACCAGGAAAATATCAGACGGCTTCGTTCAGGCTGAATTGAATTTCGGTATTTAAGGTTTCGTTTGATAAAGCCGCGCCCGCACGCGCTCGATCACGAATTCATCGGCCAGCGTCCAATTCCACTCGGCTTTGATCTCCGGCCGTTTGTGCGGGGTGATGATCAGCAGGGAACCGGAGATCATCGCAATGCGCGCAAGCAACGCGGGCAACCAGGACTCCTCGATCAAATGCATTGCGAAACTGCAAACAATCAGACTGTAACTTCGTTCGGCGAGCGCGCCCGCCGCGATCTGCTCGAAGCTGAAACTCTCAGCCGCCTTGCCCGTGCGCGCCAGATAAGCCTCATTCGTGTATGGATCAACGCCGTCAATCTCTCCGGTGCCGAGTTCGCGCAAAGCCAGAGTAGCTTCGCCGCTGCCGCAGGCCAGATCGAGAACCCGCGTCAGATCGAGCCGCCAGCGTTCGACGGCCTCGCGCAACACCTCGCGGATGACCGGCTCGTGCGGGTTGCGATAATCAGCGCCGAATTGCTCGTAGTAGCCTTCGACGCCATGCTCTTCATACTGATGGCGAATGGCGGGAGTCTCATCGTCTGCCGGAGTTCGATTCATCTGGATTTGACCCGCGCGAATGATGTCACACGCCCGCAAGCCGAACAAGAGTTTTGAGCGTGCTATGATGAGAGCGGTCATTACCGTTTCATCGGAGTCATTAAATGTTTTTCGAGAGAATAGCCGAAGAGAAAATCAAAGAGGCGTTTGAAAAAGGCGAGTTCGACAACCTCTCCGGCAAAGGCAAGCCGATTGACCTCGAAGCCTACTTCGCCACGCCCGCCGACCTGCGCCTGGGCTATTCGGTCTTGAAGAGCGCAGGCTGCGCGCCGCCTGAGGTCGAATTGCAGAGAGAGATTGAAGAACTGAAAGCGCGATTGGCCTCGTGCGATGACGAACACAAGCGTCAGGCTCTCGGCAAAGAGATCGAGGGCAAGACGCTGAAGCTCAACCTGATGATGGACGCCAACTGGCGCGCCCGGCGAAGAAAAAGTTGAGTGAGGTCTGAGGCGATGTCTTGACAGCATTCGCCACGATAGAGACAATGTGCGCTCGTTATGGAGGCATGGCCGAGTGGCTGAAGGCGGCGGTTTGCTAAACCGTTGTAGGGGCTAAAACTTCTACCGAAGGTTCGAATCCTTCTGCCTCCGTTTTATCTTTATCATTGAACGTAATTGAACGATCAGCGCGTGGCGATTTCCGGCGAATTGCTCCACGTAAAAAACAGCTAAAGAGCCAACCGGAAATCCGGTCTTACAGGTCACAATTGGCCGTTCACAAGTGGAATCCGCAAAAAGACCTCGCGTTGTTACTGGCGCGAGGTCTTTTGTTTTTAGGTCCCCAAATCCTATGAATCAGTTTCACGAATTCATCAAAGAAGATCGTGTCCGCGTCTTCGACGGCGCGACGGGCACGATGATCTATTCCAAAGGCGTATACATCAACCGCTGCTACGACGAGTTGAACATCTCCAACTCCGACATCGTGCTCGCCATCCACCGCGAATACGTCAAAGCCGGCGCCGAGATCATCGAGACCAACACCTACGGCGCTTCCCGGCTGAAGCTCGCCGCGCAGGGGTTGGATGACAAGTTGGCCGAGATCAACGTCACGGCGGCCAGGATCGCGCGCCGAGCCGCTCAGGAAGCGCATCACGATGTTTTCGTGGCGGGCGCAATCTCGCCGCTCGGCGTTCGCATCGAGCCTTACGGCCCGACTTCGGTTGATGAGGCGAAGGAATTATTCAAGGAACAGGTCGAGGCGATGCTCGAAGGCGGCGTTGATTGCTTCGTGCTCGAAACTTTTCATGACCTGGCCGAAATGCGGCAGGCGATCAGAGCCGTGCGCGAATTATGCGATCACGTCATCTTCGCGCAGATGACGATCAACGAGCAGGGCGCGACCGCGTTCGGCGCCACGCCTGAAATTTTCACCGAGCGGCTGGATCAATGGCTCAACACCAACGGACAGGATGTGATCGGGGTGAACTGCTCGGTCGGCCCGCAGATCATCCTCGAAGCGATTGAAAAGATGCGCCCGCACACGGCGCGGCGGCTTTCGGCGCAACCCAACGCCGGATTTCCGCGCGATGTCGGCGGACGGCAAATCTATCTGGCTTCGCCGGAGTATGTCGCAAAGTACGCGAAACGATTGATCAATGCTGGCGTGAAATTCATCGGCGGATGCTGCGGCACCACGCCTGATCACATCAAGCTGATCGTGGACGCTGTGCGCGCGCTCAGCCCCGGACGCCGCACCGTCAGCGCCGTCACAGTCGCCGATCAGAGCGCGAAAGTTGATCCAGCGCCATTCGCCGAACGTTCGCGCTTCGCAGGCAAGATCGCCAGCAATCAATTCGTCACCAGCGTCGAAATCGTCCCGCCCAAAGGCTGCGATCCATCGAGAATGGTCGAGGGCGTGCGCAGATTGAAAGAAGCGGGCGTTGACGCCGTGAATGTGCCCGATGGGCCGCGCGCTCAATCGAGGATGGGCGCGATGGCCGTCTCGGTGATCGTCGAACAGCAGGTCGGCATTGAAGCCGTCACGCATTATTGCTGCCGCGACCGGAACCTGTTGGGGATGCTGTCGGACTTACTCGGCGCGGCTGCGCTTGGCCTGCGCAACTTCCTGATCATCACCGGCGATCCGCCGAAGATGGGGCCGTACCCTGACGCCACAGCCGTCTTCGACATTGATTCAATCGGCCTGACGAACATGGTCAATCGTCTCAATCACGGCCTCGATCCGGGCGGCAACCCGATTGGCGAGCCTACGAAATTCGTCATCGGCGTGGGCGTCAATCCCGGCGCGATTGATCTCGATTACGAAATCCGCCGTTTTGAATGGAAGGTCGAAGCGGGCGCCGAATACGCTATCACGCAACCGGTCTTCGATGTCGAACAACTGAAAAACTTCCTCAAACGTATTGAACATTGCCGCATTCCGATCATTCCGGGCATCTGGCCGCTGACCAGTTACCGCAACGCCGAATTTTTGAACAACGAAGTGCCCGGCGTGTCGGTGCCTGAGCCGATTCTGGAACGGATGCGCAAGACGCCCGACGGCGCCGCCGGTTTGAAAGAAGGCGTGAAAATCGCGCAGGAGATGTTGATGGAACTGCGGCCATACGTTCAGGGCGTGCAAGTCTCAGCGCCGTTTGGCAAGATTCCGCATGCGCTGGAAGTGTTTGAAGTTCTTTCGTAAGGAGCAATGCCACTATGAATATTCTGAAAATAATTCTGATCGCCGTGGCTTTCGTGTTTGCGGTGTTTGGCGTCCTGATGCTGATCGGGATGGCCTTCACGCTGCTGCGCGCGATGTTCTGGCTGGCTGTGATCTGCATCGTCGTTTGGTTGTTGTGGAAGATGTTCGGAGCCAAAGGCGACGAGCTCATCGCGAGGAGCGATGATTACAACGAGTTGCAGAACACAGAGATGACGCTGGACGAGTACAAGCGGAAGATCGAAGAACAATTAAAGCGGGAATCTGAGCGGCGTTCTTGAGAAGGTCACATCAGACTCATCTGTTGGGTTATGGGATGCTGCGAGTGTTAGGCTCTGGAGGAGGCGAAATGGCTCTATTTTCTTGCCCGTATCTGCAAGGCGAAGTCGAATTGACCGACGAAAGGGAAAAGCACATAACCGAACAGCATCCAGACCTGTTGCCAGAATATCGAGACAGTATCGCTGAAACGTTGGCTGACCCCGACAAGATTCGCCGCAGTTCCCGCTTCAACAATGCTCGACTTTTCACCCGCTGGTTCGATAATGTGCGAAACGGGAAGCACGTGGTTGTCGTGGTTGTCACTGACGCCGCTCCGAACGAGCGCCATTGGGTTGTGACTGCTTATATCGCCAGGAAACTGGCAGGAGGTGTGATCGAATGGACACGAAGCTGAGTTTCAAATACGACCGCGAATCCGACATTCTCTACATCAACAAGCGTCCGCCTTACGCGGAGCAGGAATCAGAAGAATTAGGCGACGATGTCGTTGCGCGCCTTAATCCGGCAACGGGTGAGATCGAAAATCTGGAGATTCTGTTCTTCTCAACCCGATTGCTGCGGAACGAGATGCTGGAACTTCCGATTGAAGCGGAGTTGCGGTTAGTAGCTTGAATTGACGCTGGGGAATTCTCCCGAGAGAACAGTACCTTTCCGAACATCAGGCGGCAGAGCCGCTAAAGAGGTGAGATATGGCAAGTGGAATACTTCCTCCTGAATTGAAATCAATCGAACAACTGTTCACTGGTGATGCCCGTTTTCGAGTCCCACAGTATCAGCGTAGTTTCGCTTGGGGTGCGGACGAAGTAGAAGAACTCTGGGACGACGTACTAGCTGCGATGGGTAGGAAGAACGATTATTTCATTGGGACACTCGTTCTACAAAGCAATAAACAGGGATTGTTCGAAATTATTGATGGGCAACAAAGACTAACTTGTACCTCCATGATATTTAGCGCTGTTAGAAATGCTTTCAGGGCTAGGAATGATTCCAGGGAGGAAAAGGTTTTTGCAGGTTTTTTAGGGGCCAGAGATTTTACTCGTGATTCTCTACCTAAGCCAAAGCTTGAATTGAACAAGGTAAACAACGAGACATTTGTTAAGTTTGTAATTGAGAGCGAGAATTACAACAAGGTAGAAAAGGCACTAAAGAATAAAAGTATTGATAGATCAAATCGCCTACTGCTCGAAGCTTATAAATTCTTTCTTGGCAAAGTAACGACTGAAACAGCTAAGAAAGGCACAGATTCAGATGAGTTCCTTGTTCCATTGATTGACTGCTTAAGAACGTCTATCAAGCTAATTACTATTCCAGTAATGACAGATGAAGATGCTAATCTGTTTTTTGAATCACTCAATGCAAGGGGCAAAGAGCTAGCAGTATCGGATTTGGTGAAAAACCGCCTGTACTCTGAAGCCCAAGATCAAGTTGTAAGGGCACAGCAACTTTGGGAAACAATGGAAGCCGAGCTAACAAGACGGCCGATTCCAGAGTATTTACGTCATTATTGGATTGCGAAGAAGGCAGAGGGAAAATATCCAGTAGTAAGAGAGAAAAAGCTCTATCGTGCGATTGCCAGCGAAGTTGGCGGACAAAAACAAAAAACCATTCAGCTTCTGAAGGACTTGAGTGAAAGGGCGCAAGATTATGCCAAGATTGATGATTATAGTCTTTGGCCAGATGACGCTAGCTACGATAAGTCTTTCGAGGACAATCTGAGTGAACTCAGGCTGTTTCGCATCCTCCAGTGTAACCCACTGCTTCTTAACGCAATTCAGGTTTTCAAAACCCCTAAGGCTATTGCAAAGACTTTTCGCATAGTTGCAAACTTTTCCTTCAGATACTACATCATCGGGAATCAATCGCCGGGCAATCTTGAACGAGAATCGGCCAAAATAGCTGGCGGTGTCCGTGATAGAACTTTGACTTCTCCCAATGACGTAGCCGATGCACTGCGAGCGATCAATCCTGACCCAACATTCCGAGCGGATTTTGAATTGGCAACCTTGCCTAAATCGAGGGCAAGGGTTTCTCGGTATCTTCTGGCGAAACTTAACGACCACTTAGCGAAACAATCCAGCAAATCAGGCGGTGAATCCATCGCAAATCCAGATGCCAAAACAGTGAATCTAGAGCATGTTCTTCCCCAAAGCGTTCCTCCTCTTTGGAAATCCAATTTTTCCTCCGGAGCAGAGCCATCCGAATACATTCATCGAATCGGCAACTTAACACTCTTGAATGCTAAGGTTAATGCTGATGCCGCAAATAAGACTTTTCAAGATAAGATAAAACTCGCTCTGAAACAGTCCAATCTACCAATTAATGCTTACTTTCGGCAGTCGCTTACCAAATGGGGAGAAAAGGAAATTGAGCAGCGCCAAAAGGAGATGGCAAGGCTGGCATTGGACGTGTGGAAGCTTTAAATCATTGTATGAATTACACGAACAAATCCATAAGTACCAGGCAAAAGCTCGAGTTTCTCCTCTGCCAACGCATCGTCATCATTGACGGCGCGATGGGCACGACGTTGCAGCGTTACCAACTCGATGAAGCCGCCTATCGCGGCGAGCGGTTCAAGGATTGGGCGCAGGAACTGAAAGGCAATCACGACCTGCTCAACCTGACGCGGCCTGATGTCGTCGCCGAAGTCCATCGCGCCTATCTCGAAGCCGGCGCGGACATCATCGAGACCAACACCTTCAACGCGCAGGCCGTCTCGCTCACCGATTACAAAATGCAGCATCTGGCTTACGAGATAAACGTCGCGGCGGCGGGCATCGCGCGTCGCGTCGCGGATGAGTTTATGGCTGAGCATCCCGAACGCGCCTGCTTCGTAGCCGGAGCCATCGGGCCGATGAATCGCGCGTTGTCGCTCTCGCCGGATGTGAACAACCCGGCCTTCCGCGCGGTGACTTACGATCAGGTGATGCAGGCTTACTACGATCAGGCGCGCGGGCTTGTGGACGGCGGCGCGAATATTCTGATCGTCGAGACGGTCTTCGATTCGCTCAATTCAAAAGCCGCGCTCTTCGCAATTCAAAAACTGTTTGATGACACGGACGTCAAGCTGCCGGTGATGTGTTCGTTCACGATCACCGATGCGAGCGGGCGCACGCTGAGCGGGCAGACGGTCGAGGCTTACTGGAATTCGGTTTCAAACCACGATCTGCTCAGCATCGGCATCAACTGCGCGCTTGGGCCGAAAGAGATGCGGCCTTTCATCGAAGAGCTTGCGCGCATCGCGCCGATCTGCGTCAGCGCGTACCCGAACGCCGGATTGCCCGATCCGTTGTCGCCAACAGGTTTTCCTGAAACGCCGGAGACGATGGCGCCGCAACTGCGCGAGTGGGCGCAGGCTGGTTTCTTGAACTTCGTCGGCGGATGCTGCGGCACTACGCCGGAGCACATTCGCGCGATTGCCTCGGCGGTGAAAGATTGTCAGCCGCGCGCGGTTCCACAGGTTGAACCTTATCTGCGGCTGAGCGGATTGGAGCCGTTGACGCTGCGGCCCGACACCAACTTCATCAACATCGGCGAGCGGACGAACGTCACCGGCTCGCCGAAATTCGCCAAACTGATTTTGAACGGCGAGTACGAAGAGGCTTTGAGCGTCGCGCGGCAGCAGGTGGAAAACGGCGCGCAGTTGATTGACGTGAACATGGACGAAGGGATGCTCGATTCCGAAGCGGCGATGGTCAGGTTTTTGAACTTGATCGCCGCCGAGCCGGACATCGCGCGCGTGCCTATCGTTGTTGACTCGTCGAAGTGGTCGGTGATCGAGGCCGGGCTGAAATGCGTGCAGGGCAAGGCCGTCGTCAACTCGATCTCGCTCAAAGAGGGCGAAGAGAAATTCAAAGAGCAGGCGCGATTGATCCGGCGTTACGGCGCGGCTGTGATCGTGATGGCGTTTGATGAGCAGGGACAGGCCGACAGCTACGAACGCCGC
>WBZR01000704.1_pt2 | contig 42100 bp, 45 predicted proteins | sample 5204231 | NCBI WGS metagenome assembly WBZR01 (sample SAMN12412403, study PRJNA552823) | activated sludge metagenome | isolation source: activated sludge from anammox sidestream of wastewater treatment plant... | place: USA: Virginia | collected 2017-08 | reverse complement strand
AAAAAGGCTTCTTCGGAGGCTGGGGCATCGTGGGCGGGCACACCGCCTTGGGCGCCGGGCTCGCCTTCGCTGCAAAGTACCGCGACGAGGACAGGGTCACGCTCTGCTACCTGGGCGACGGGGCGGCGAACGCCGGGGTCTTTTTCGAGTCGCTGAACATGGCCGCCCTGTGGGACCTGCCCGTGATCTTCATCATCGAGAACAACAAGTTCGCGATGGGGACGCGGTTGGAGTACCACGCCGCCGACACCGAGATGCACAAGCGGGGTTTCCCGTTCGGGATGAGGCACGAACGGCTGGACGGAATGGATCTCTTCCAGGTCTGTGATGACGCGAAACGGATCGTGGAGACCGTCCGCAAGGAAGGGAAGCCCTATCTGGTCGAGGCGATGAACTACCGGTTCGCGGGCCACGGGGCTGCCGACAACGACCGCCAGCTCTACCGGACCAAAGAGGAGGAGGACGAGGCGATGAAGCGCGACCCGATCGCCCTCTTCCAGGCGAAGGTCTTGGCCGAAGGCGCGCTCACCAAGGAAAGGATGGCCGAGATTGACGCCGAGCAAGCCGCGCGGGTCGAAGAGATCTACGCCCGAGCCGACCAGAGCCCGCACCCCGACCCGAGCGAGGTCTATGAGGACCTCTATACCGACATGGAACCGGAGAAAGGGCACTAGGATGGCGATCGAGACCACATACCGCGACGCACTTCGCACCGCGATCATCGAGGAGATGGAGCGGGACGAGGACGTCTTCGTCGTCGGGGAGGACATCGGCCGCTACGAGGGCACGTTCAAGGTCACGAAGGGGCTTTTCCCCAAGTTCGGCTCGGGCCGGGTCGTGGACACCCCCATCTGCGAGCCGGGCTTCACAGGGATCGCCATCGGTGCGGCCATGACCGGGCTCCGCCCGATCGTGGAGATGATGACGATGTCCTTCTCGATCCTCGCAATTGACCAGATCATCAACCACGCAGCGAAGATTCACTATATGACGGGCGGGCAAGCCAAGGTGCCGCTCGTGATCCGGGGCCCAGGAGGGGCGGCGCATCAGCTCTCCGCCCAACACTCCCACTCGCTGGAAGGTTGGTACGCCCACGTCCCTGGACTCAAGGTGGTCGCCCCGGCGACGGTCGAGGACGTGTACGGGATGTTCAAGCAGGCCGTGCGCGACGACAATCCTGTGATCTTCACGGAGAACCCTGGACTCTACGGGATCAAGGGCGCAATCCCTGAGGACAAGGACTTTACCGTGCCGTTCGGCCAAGCGAGGGTTGCGAGGGAAGGGAAGGACATCACGCTCGTCTCCTATTCGAGGATGGTACACGTCTGCCTCGGCGCGGCGGAGGCGCTGGAGAAGGAAGGCGTTTCGGCTGAGGTTGTGGACGTGCGGTCGCTCCTCCCGCTCGATACCGCGACGATCTATGGCTCGGTTCGGAAGACGCACCGAGCCATGGTGGTCTATGAGGACTGGCGGAGTGGCGGCTTTGGCGCCGAGATCGCGGCCAGGATCGGTGAGGACTGCTTCGACGACCTGGATGCTCCCGTGGGGAGGGTCGGCGGGCTCAATGTGCCCATGCCCTACTCGCGGATCCTCGAACTGGAATGCACGCCGAACGAGGACGACGTCCTCGCGGCGGTGCGAAAACTAGGCTAGAGCCTGCTGGTGACGCCGCCCCGTTCGGGATTGGCTCTGTGACGCAATAGGGAGCTCGAGGGTATCTTCCGCGACGATGGTTGCGAGCAGGACGGGGCTGTTTCGCCGCCGATCCCGGCAGTATGCAGGGTTGTTCCGGATCTATCTGAGCGACATGCTCGCTTACCCGGCCACGGTGACGATATGGGTCCTCACCGACGTGGTCGGCGCCTTCGTGATGCCCCTGGTGTGGCTCGCGGCGAAGGGGAGCGGCGAACTCGGTGGCTATACCCCGGAGGGCCTCGTGCTCTACTACGTCTCGATGCTGCTGGTGGCCGGTTTCGTCACGAGCCACTTCATGTGGGACATTGGTATGGAGATCAAAGAAGGGGTCTTCAGCGCCCATATCATCCGCCCGATCTCGTATTTGGAGTTCATTCTTTGCCGAAACGCGGCCTGGCGCTTGGGCCGGACCCTGGTGACGCTGCCGTGGTTCGTCCTCATCGCCGTGGCCTTCAGCGGCTCGTTGGGCGCAGCGAACGTCCACTTAGGTTGGGAGACTTTCGCCGCCCTGCTCCTCGGTCACTTGGTGAGCATCGCCACCGTGCTGGCCATGGCCATGCTCGCCCTCTTCTTCGAGCAGGCCCGCTCGATCTTCGAGATGTACTACGTCCCGATGCTCTTTTTGAGCGGTCAAATGTTCCCAGTGTCTATGTTGCCCGGCTGGACGGTGTGGCTTGCGAAGGGAACGCCGTTCTACTACACGACGGGCGTTCCCACGGAGATCCTCGTGGGCAGACTGGCCGGGGCGGACGCGCTCTGGGCGATGGCGGGCCAGATCGGATGGATCGCCTTTGGGCTCGTGGCGTACGGCATCCTGTTCCGACTCGGGATGCGCAGGTATACCGCGGTAGGACTCTAGGGACACTTGGTATGCCCGAACCGCGTCCTAGGATTGCACCATGATCGCCAGCATCGCAACTTTCGCCCTGCTTGCCGCGCCCTCGCAATCGTCGTCGTGGGACGTGCGCCGCCTCGGCAACGGGGGGGAGACCTTTGTCGCGACAGACGGGGCGGGTGCGGTCTATGCCACGAGCCATCTTCCCACCCAAGTCTTCTCCAGCCAGGACTGGGGCGCGAGCTTCGCCTCCCCCAAGGTCTTTGGCGACGTCTTGGGGGACATGATCGTCCTCGTGAGGGGGAAGGGGGAGGCTACCGTGTGCTACATGCCCAAGTCGCTCGACGGCATGGTGACCCATGCGACGAAGGACTTTGGAAAGACGTGGGAGCGAGGGGACGGCATCCGGGGCAGGCCGCTCGACCGCGAATGGCTCGCCTATGACCCCGCCACCAAGCGGACCTATCTGAACTACTCCGACGGTTACATCGGCGGGCCGAGGTCGAAAGGCGTCTTCGTGGCCGCTTCCACCGACGGCGGCCTCAGCTTCGGTACCGACGTCCGTGCCGACAACCTGACCGAGGGCAACTATGCTATTGATCCCGGTCTCTCGATCTCCTCGACCGGGACGCTCTACAACATGTACACGAGCTCGAGCGACTACAACACGGTGGACTCCTATCACTTCAGCTACTCCACCGACCAAGGCAAGACCTTTACGGGCCACCGAAAGATCGAGGGGGTGAACAAGGATCTCGGCGACACCCAAGAGCGGTGGATGCTGGGAGGCGTGACCGCCCACGGCGAGTCGCTGGTCACCGTCTTCTATGTGAACTACGTCTCGGTCACGATCGAAGGGAAGGAGTATCGGCCGCTCCTCGCAATGTATCGCACCAGCACGGACGGCGGGAAGACCTTCGAGCCTTCCAAGATCGCAAGCCCCCAAGGGGAACTGGAGAAGGCGGTCCTCGCTCACGCCAAGTCCCGAGGGGCAGACTCCGAGGCACCGTTCGTACAGTGCGTGCCTTGGGCCTGCTACGACGCCGCAGGGAGGCTGCACATGGTATGGCAGGACAACCGCGCCGGCTCCGCGGAGGCGGGACGGTCGAAGTGGACGGTGCGCCATGCCGTCGCGGGGGAGAAGGGCACCTTGGGAGCGAGCGAGCAAGTCAGCGCGCCCTACGAGGCGATCCGTCCCCCCATGGACTTCATGGCGTGCGCAGCCGATAGCAAGTACATCTACGTGACTTGGACCGAGAACCCAGGCTCGACGAACGCATGGGACTTCACGGGCACGTTCTACTTCGCCAAAAAGTCCCTAGGAGGACCGTAGTACGGCGAAACCCACGGGCCGGACGAACGTCCGACTATGGGACAATGGAATTGAGGCAGACATTGCGTCTCGATTTGCACCAGGCGGCAAGGATGCAGGTGGCGGATAAGGCGGTCGGTTATGAGACCGACGCCGACCTCGTAGTTCGTGCCCGAGGTGGGGACTTCTCGGCCTACGAGGTCCTCTTTGAGCGGCATCGCGCCCTGGTCTACCGGTTCGTGTACCAGATGTGCCGTAAGCAGGACGATTCCGAGGACTTGACCCAAGAAGTGTTCGTCCGGGCCCTGAGGAACTTGGACCGGTATCGAGATCAGGCGAAGTTCACGACCTGGTTGCTCCGAATCGCCTCGAACCTCGTCGCGGACCGGGCTCGGTCCCAGAACCGTCGCTCGGTGCTCGAGATCGAGCAGGCGAGCGACGGCTTGGCATGGATGACCCGGTCGAAGGCGACGGACCCGGTCGAGAACTTGGAGCACGAGCGGCTTCAAGAGGCCGTGGAACGCGCCCTGGCACAACTCAAACCCCAACAGCGGGAAATCATCGTGATGAGGGACGTGCAAGAGCTACCCTATCAGGATATCGCCGACGTTCTGGGCTGCACCGTCGGCGGGGCAAAGCTCCGGGCACTCCGGGCTCGCAAAGCCTTGCGAGACCTCACCCTCGCGCTCATGGGCGGGGAGATCAAACTATGAAGGAGTTTCGCGAGATCAACGACCACGTCTTCGAGGGCGAGCCCTTGAGTCCAGGCATCAGCCCGCGCGAGACACGACACGCCGAGGCGATCCGTGCGGCGCTTAGGTCGGTGAAGACGCCTGAGTGCAGGCTTCAAGTCGAGCACTTGCGGAACGCCGTGCTGGACACTTCCTCGCGCCGGCCCGCCCGGCCCGTCAAGTGGGGCTGGCTGGGTTCGGGGCTCGGCATCGCGGTGGCAGCCAGCATGCTCGCCGTACTCCAACCCAAGGCGGACGTGGAAGCACCCGTTCTGGGCCAGGCTGGCCAGCCTGGCATCGTGGCCCTTCAAACGGAGCCCGCCGAGGGCCAAGCTGTGCCCAAGGTAAAAGCCGAGGTCTCTGAGCCCCCTGCCGCCGCCAAGGCGACAAACGTCGCACCCGAGCCGATGCGAAGGCCCAGGTCGAGGATTCGCGTTCGGCCCAAGTCTGAGTCCAAGCCACCCTTGAACGAGGCGACCCTGCTAGCGAGACAAGAGCCGCAAGCGAAGCGCGACGCCCCAGCACAGAAAGCCGAGACACCCGCCGAGGCGGCCGTGGCGCCAGCCGCAGGCTCCACAGCGTCCGAGCAGGTCGTAGTCGTAGTGCAGCCCGGCACCGATCACGGGAAGGCTATCGAGGTGGGCCTTGGTCAAGACGTTCTGTTTGGCGGCTAGTCTCCTCGGAGCCTTCCTGCCACAGGAGCGAGCGGCCGTGGATGGCACCGCGTGGGAACGCGCGCAGGGCGGGATCCTTGTCCTAGAGCACCTGGGTGTGCCGACCGGGGTCGCGGCGGTGATTGACGAGCGCGGCCTCTTGCTCGCGCACAAGACCTCGTTGCGGACGGGCCCCATGGCGGTGCGAATGCGCGATGGGAGCATCCTTACCGCAACCGTCGTGGCGCAAGACGAGGTCACTCAGGCAACGCTTCTCCAGATCCCCCCGATCCGCACTGAACTGCGAGCCCTGAGCGTCGCGCTCACCGCACGGGCCGGTGAGCGGGTCCTTGCCGCCACTCCTGCGGGCCCGGTCTATGGGCAGATCGCAGGCACGGACAGGGTGGGCCAGATGCGACCCTCGCTCCGCTATCTCCCCTTGAGCGAAGTCTGGCTGGAGGCGAGCGCGGCCACGCAGTCGTCTTCCGTCCTGGTGAACGAGCGGGGCGAGATCGTCGGCCTGCTCGGTGCGAGCCTCGCCGAGGAGACCCGACCTGCTGCACAAAAGGAGAGCTTCGGTGGAGGGGCTGGTGTAGGTGCGAGCGCCGCGAGGGCGAACTATGGGCCAGGCTCGCTTCAAGTGAGCTATGCGATCGGGCCCAAGGTGATGAAACGGGTGGTGGACGGCTTTCGATCGCCGAGCCGAGAGGTGAAGCATCCGACGGTCGGCATCCTGTTCCGCATGTCCTCCGGCGCGGGGGGCGTAATCCTCGACACCGTGCTGGACGGTTCGACGGCACAGCTTGCCGGGCTTCGTGCAGGTGACCGCGTGCTCACGGTGGAAGGCAAGACGATCTCCGATTCGGTGCAGCTCGCCGTAGTCCTTTTCGAGGCCACCCCTGGTTCGACCATCACCATCGCGTACGAGCGGGACGGCCAGACCAAGACCGCGAAGGTCAGAGTGACGAGTCAGGATATGGTTCTGACGTCACGGACAATCCACTTGTAGTTCCGCGCGCCTCGGAACTCGTCCACGTCCAGCTCAATCGCAGCCTCCACGTCGCTACCGCTGGGGATCGCAGCAAGTCCAGCCGCCTTCCCGAAAGCGATGCCTTGGATCGTCTGGCGGCCCGCTTGGAACCGGGCCCAGGCGTGCTCAGGCTTGGAGGTCGGCTTCGCTCCCATGAGCTTGAGCCCGCGCACTCCAAAAATCGGCTTGGGGTTCCCTTGGCCGAAGGGTTCGAGGGCGAGCAGCGCTTCGCCATAAGCCGGACTCGCCTCTTCGGCGTCGAGCATCGCGGTGAGGCGTAGGCGAGGGGCATAGTCCTCCTCGGTCAGACTCTCGCTCGCGCGACGCTCAAGGCTCGCTCGAAGCTCTTCCAGGCGTTCGGTCTGGACGGTGAACCCTGCCGCGAGCTCGTGGCCCCCGCCGGAATCCAGGATGTCCGCCATCCCCCGGAGAGCCAAACCGACGTCGAAGCCGGGCAAGGATCGGGCCGACCCACGGGCGATCCCGTTGTGGATGCTTGCCGCAAAGGCCGGGCGACGGAACTGTTCGAGCAACCTTCCCGCCACGAGCCCTACAATCCCTTGGTGCCAGTCGGCGGAAGCGACGAAGATGATCGGCCGCTCCCCCTGACCATCGCTCACCGCGGCCTCGATCGCTTGCTGGACGGCGTCGCGTTGCTCGTCCTTGCGGCGCTCGTTCACCTCGTCCAAGTGTGCGGCGAGCATCGTACACTCTTCCGTACACTCCGAGGTCAATAGCTTGAGCGCTACGGTCGGGTCGTCAATCCGTCCCGCAGCATTGATCCGCGGCCCGAGCACAAAACCGACGTGTCGGGCGGTGACCGCCTCCTTGATGCCTAGGCGCGCGACCTCCTTGAGTGCGCGAAGCCCCGCCTTTTGTGGATCGAGCATCCTCGCAAGGCCGATCGAGGCGATGACGCGGTTCTCATCGGTGAGGGGCATAAGGTCGGCGATCGTGCCGAGGGCGGCGAAGTCCATGTAGGCGCGGTAGTACTTGTCCACGGGGGCACCGATCTCCTCCGCCAAGGCAGCCCCGACCTTGAGCGCGACCCCGACCCCTGCCAGCTCCTTCCATGGGTAGTTGTGGCCCTCGCGCTGTGGGTTCACCACTGCGTGAGCGTCGGGGAGCGAGTGGTCCACCTGGTGGTGGTCGGTCACGACCACCTTCATCCCAAGCTCCCTCGCGGCTCGGATCGGCTCGTAGGCTCCCGAGCCGCAGTCGCAGGTGAGCATGACCTGGGCGCCTGCGGCGTGGGCCGCCTTGATCGAGTCCATGTGGATGCCGTAGCCTTCCGTCACTCGGTGCGGGACGTGCGGGCGGACCTCACAGCCGATCTTCCGGAGGAAGCGCGTGAAGAGGGAAGTGCTCGTCACGCCGTCCACATCGTAGTCCCCGTGGACAAAGATCGGTGCCTTGTTCTCGCGCGCCCATGCCAGCACGGACACTGCCTCGCGAATGTCGGGAAGGAGCCACGGAGAGTGAAGCTGGTCGAGGCATGGGTGCAAGAACCGGTGGGCAGCTTCGGGTTCCGTGACCCCCCGGGTCACCAAGGTCGCGGCCACGATCGTGGGAATCCCGAGTTCGCGGCAAAGGACCGCCTCGGCCGAGGCGTCGCGGGGAAGGAACTCCCAACGAGCGGGAACGGCCTCGGCCTGTCCCATCGCCTACAGTTTCTCTACTGCTAAGAACTCGAGCTCGACCGGGGTATCGCGTCCAAAGATGGAGATGAGCACCTTGACCTTCTCGTGCTCAGGGTGGATCTCCTCGATCTTGCCGGTGTAGTCAATAAAGGGCCCTTCGATGACTCGGACCACGTCGTTCTTGCCGAACGCGACCTTGGGCGCCACTTGCGACTCCTCGATGTTCGACATGATCCGCTTGACCTCGTACTCTTCGAGGGGCACGGGTCGGTTGCCGCTCTGGACAAAGCCTGTGATGCCGGACGTGCCCTTGACGATCTTGTAGGTCTCGTCTGTCAGGTTCATCTGAACGAGGATGTAGCCAGGAAACACCTTGCGGTCCACGAGCACGCGCTTACCTGCCCGCGAGCTCATCTCCTGCTCGGTCGGGATAAGGATCTCAAAGATGTCCTCGCCCCATGCCCCCTCGATCTCGGCCCTTCGGGTGAGCAACGATCGAACCTTGTTCTCATGGCCCGACAGGGTGTGAACGGCGTACCAAGCCCTTGCCACGGCCTACGAACCCCCCGTGACAAAGATCTTCAGGACCTGCTCGAAGAAGAGGGAGAGCAAGTAGAGCAGGCCGGCTACCATGAGGCAGACCGCGAAGACCACGCCCGTCAGGCGCGTCGTGTCGCGGCTGGTGGGCCAGCTGACGTGCTTCATCTCCCGCACTACGTCGCGGTAGAAAGCCTTGGGCCCCCGTCCCAGCTTGGGTACCGGGATGGTGGCGGACTGATGCTTATCTGCCATGTGGTTCCTCGTGCCACCAGGACATACGGCTCCGCACCGCGCAGTCCATGGGGATGCCTGGATGGTACCGCAGACGGAGGGGTCGGTTCGACCCCTTTTGGGCCGGTTAGCGAGAGATCTTGATGATCTCGTAGTTCAACACGCCTGCGGGCGCCTCGAACCGAGCAACGTCCCCTTTCGCGTGGCCCACGAGGGCTTGGCCCATGGGCGACTCCTCGCTGATCAGGTCGTTGTCGGGGTCGGCCTCGACGCTTGCAACGATCCGCAAGTTGAACTGGACACCAGAAGCCACGTCCTTCACCGTCACCTTGCTGCCCAAGCCGACCTCCTTCGTCGAGATCTCGCTCGGATCCATGATCTCAGAGTTGGAAAGGATCGTCTTGAGGTCGCTGATGCGATTCTCGATGAAGGCCTGTTCCTGCTTGACCTCGTCCAGTTCACTGTTGTCCTCGCTGAACTCGCCGTGGTCAATGCTTTCACGAATGCGCTCGGCGATCTCGGCTCGCTTGACCTTGGTCAAGTGCTCCAGCTCGTCCTTCAGACGGGCATAGCCGTCTGGCGTCAATATGTATCCGCCACCGGACTCCAGTTCGAATTCCTGCATTCCGCTCCGAGCCGGCGATTGTAGCACCGCCGCCCATTAGAGTGTCAAGACGCGCTGAGTCCCGCAGACGTTACCGGAAAGGGGACTTTTGTGCTCGATCCTGCAGGTAACCTGCGTGGAGTGCGAGCGGCGGCCCTTGCGACTACGATCTTGATCCCTTGGCTGGCCTTCGGGATCGAGACCGACCCGGCCCTGGTCGCTCCCGACCTGATCCTCAACGTCCGGGAGCACCCGACGACCGCGGACATCATCGAGGCGAGGGCGCGAGACCCGCTCGTCGAGCCCGAGAGGCTCGCCGCGGCCGCCCGTGCCCTCGGCGAGCGGGTGGGATCGCCGCCGCGAGGGTTGGAGGCGGAGAGGATCGCCGTCCCCGGCCCTCGCGGCACCAAGATCGCCCGTGCCTACTTTGCGACCGACCACGTGGTGGACCGGGCCAAGGGGACCGTTGACCTCACGAGCCTGGTCCAAGCGTTCTGCGACCCGAAGGGCGAACCTCCGATCAAGAACCTGGCAATCGTCCTCGATGGCGAGAAGCCGGTCGCAGAGCTGTCGCTCAAGGAGTATAAGGACCGCAGGGTGTGGATGCGTGCCGCAGCGAGCGAGGATCCGCCTGGTGTCGAGATCAGGATCAGCCTCCAGACTGATTCTCTCGAAGGGGTCCGCGTCCCCTACCGCAACGATGAGAACTTGCCCGAGAACCCGGTCGCTCCCGTGGAGGTGGGAATCCCCACGCTCGTCTGGATACTTCTCGGTACCGCCGGACTTGCCGCCGGTGCCTTGGTATACTCCGTGCTCGCTCGCCGAACCCGGCGATAGAACCTCAAGGAAGACATGGCCGACCTCGCAACCCTGAAGATCACCGACCTCATTCAGCTCGGATACGACATCGTGGCCTCCGACGTGATGCTCAAGGTCGGATCCAAGCCGAGGATGAAGAAGGACAGCTTCATCCAAGACCTCCCCGGAGAGTGGCCGGTGCTCAAGGAGGAGGACGTTGTGCGATTGCTCCACAGCGTCATGAGCGAGCGGCAGAAACGGGTCTTCGAAGAGACGAACGAGATGGACCTCGCCTTCGCCCTCGAGGACAAGTGCCGCGTCCGAACCAACGTCTATCGGCAGAGAGGCGGGCCCGCGGCCGTGATGAGGATCATCCCGTCCAGGATCCGCACCCTGGAAGAACTCGGCCTGCCCACCGTGCTCAGCGAGCAGACCCGGCACCGACAAGGACTCATCCTTTGCACGGGCCCCACCGGCTCCGGAAAGACGACGACCCTCGCCGCGCTCCTGGACATCATCAATGAGGAGCGACGGTGCCACATCGTCACCATCGAGGACCCGCTCGAGATCGAGCACTTCGACAAGAACAGTTATCTCAGCCAGCGAGAGGTCGGTCTCGACACCGAGGACTTCATGCCTGCGCTCCGTGCCGTGGTCCGTGAGGCGCCCGACGTGATCCTCATCGGCGAAATGCGCGACACCATCACCATGCACACCGCGCTCCAAGCGGGTGAGACGGGGCACCTCGTGTTCTCGACCGTCCACACCGCGTCCGCATACGAGACCCTGGACCGTATTATCAACATGTTCCCGCCGCACGAGAAGGTGCACCTCTGCCAACGTCTGGCGAACTCGCTACGGGCCGTCATCGCCCAGAAGCTCGTGCCACGTGCCGACGGAAAGGGCCGCGTCGTCGTCCCCGAGATCTTGATCTGTACCCCCACGGTGAGCAAGGCGATCGAGGACGGCCACTTCGGCGATATCTACCACCTGATGAACGAGGGCGGCTTCTGGGGCATGCAGACGATGAACCAGGGGCTCGTCCGGTACGTCAAGGCGGGCATCATCACGGAGGAGGTCGCCGTACAATACGCCGGCATCGTCTCCGAGCTGAAGCAGATGCTCCGCAGATAAGGGGCTCGGATCGGGACGGCATCCTGCGACCTGCGGTTCGTTCGCGGTTGCCGTTTCCGGTTCGTTCAGGGTGGGAACTGGCCGCATCGGATAGAATCCATGTGTGGAAGGGTTCCGGAAGCACACGGGCAGGATCGTGGTCTATGACGCCGACCAACTCGACACCGACCGGATCATCCCGGCCCGGTTTCTGAGCCGAGTGAGCCGCTCTGGATACGGAGAACTGCTCTTTCACGATGTGCGAGGCGAGGGCTTCCCGCTGGACGAGCCCTCGGCGCAGGGAGCGACCGTCCTTGTGACCGGCTCGAACTTTGGCTGCGGCTCCTCGCGAGAGCACGCGGTCTGGGCCATTCAGCAGGCCGGGTTCGTGGCCGTGATCGCGAAGAAAACGCCGGACGAGAGCGGCTTCTCCGATATTTTCCGCAGCAACTCGACCAACTGCGGCCTGCTTCTCATCGAGCTACCTAAGGCCAACCACGCCATGCTCGTTCGAGCAGGGAGCGGTGCAGAAGTCACCATTGACCTGCCCAACCAAACCGTCACCCTAGGAGACGGCCACATTCGTTTCGAAATCGCCGCCGCCACGAAGCGCCAATTGGAGTCTGGCTTGGACCTGATCGGGACCACGTTGGCCCTGGACGGCGAGATCTCGCAGTTCGAGGCCCAATGGGACTCCTTCGTCCCGCAGGAAGTACCCTAGGGGGGTCGTGATGCGTCTAAATCCAGTAGGCAAGATGCCGAGGTACGAAACGATGAATGCAATCCTCTTGATGATCGCTCTCGCAGGGTGCGGGCAGGGCAATGCCGCGACCGGAACCGCCCAGACGGACAAGCCGCGAGCCGACACCGGGCAGACGAGCTTGCAGGACTCGGGAGGTCAGGCAGGAGGTCAAACGACCGGCACCCAACAGCAGCCCAAGAACCAGCACCGAAAGATCGAGTACCGGTCATTTCAACTCGACGACCTGGAAGTGGCGGACGTCAAGTTCGACGAGACCGTGATCAAGATGTGGGTGATGGACACCGACGCCAAGCGGGCGGAAGGGATGATGTTCCTCCAAGACGGAGACTTCAAGCCTGAGGAGGGGATGATCTTCGTGTTCAAGGTCGCCCAGCCGCTCTCCTTCTGGATGAGGAACACCCTCGTGCCGCTCGATATCGCCTATTGTGACGCCAAAGGGGTCGTCTTGAACACCTACACGATGCGGGCGCTCGATGAGACCAGCGACTACTCGAGCAAGGGCAAGGCGATGTACGCCATCGAGCTCAAGGCGGGCACGATCAAGAAGCTAGAGATCGCAGCAGGCGACAAGTTCGAGATTCCAGAGACCGTAGTCGCCAAAGACTAAAGCGGAACTGGTAAACATCGCGGATCGGTAGCTCGCGAACAACACGGCTGTACCAGGCCATGTCCTTTGTCCAGGGCGTGGCCTTTTCGATGTTCTGGACCCTCGCCCTCTACTTCCAGATCAAGGTTGCCGCGCTAAGCGGGGCCCAGCAAGTGCTCTTAGGCTCGGTGGGCGAGGCCGCGATATTCTTGTGCGAGATCCCGACCGGCGTGGTCGCCGACGTCTATTCGCGGAAGCTCTCCATCGTGATCGGGTACCTGATCCTCGGTTTGGCCTTTGCGGTTCAAGGATTGGTCCCAACGTGGCCAGTCATGATCCTCGGCATGGCCGCGTGGGGTCTGGGCGAGACGTTTCTCAGCGGTGCGAAGGAAGCCTGGGTCGCGGACGAGCTGGTACACGAAGGGCGCGAGCACGAGGTCCCTGCCACCTACGTCGCCGGGAGCCGGGCGAACCAGATTGGGGCGATCCTTGGCGCATGGGCGGGAGTCTTGGTCGGGCGGGCCGACCTTCGCCACGCGCCCATCGCGAGCGGGGCCTTGTTCTTGCTCTTGGGGATCTGGCTCGCACTCGTCTTACCGGAGACGGGCTTCGCTGCAGCCACCGGAGGGAGGGCGAAGGGGTGGCAGGGCATGATCAGTACTGCGGGGGACGGGTTGACCCTCGTGCGACGCTCCGCGCTCTTGCCGGGAATCTTGGTACTCATCTTTGTCTCCGGGGTGGCGAGCGAAGGTTTCGACCGCCTCTGGGTGAACCACTTGGAGACGATGTTCTCGATCCCGAGCCTTGGCGCGCTCGGTCCCGCAGGATGGTTCGCGCTTCTCGCCAGCCTGTCCATGGGTTTGACCTGGGTCGTGCTCTGGATCTTGGAGCGGCGCTTCGAACGACGAGGCGTGGCCTATGCCCCGGTGATGACGGTTCTGAACGCGATCGTCGGCGCCGGGATCGTCGCGTTCGTCTGGGTCGGCTCGTTCTGGGGGGCCGTGGTGCTCTATCTGCTGGCGAAGGCGGCGCGGCGTGCGATGGAGCCCGTCCGCGCCGCCTGGGTGAACGACCAATCCGAGCCGAGCGTGCGGGCGACGATGCTCTCCATGAGCGGTCAGGCACATGGGCTCGGCGAGATCGCTGGGGGCTTGGTGGCCGCCGCAATCGCCGCCGTCACGGGCGTACGGCTCGCGATCACGTTCTCGGGGTGTGTGGCGGGCCTGGTGTCGTCGCTCTGGGCGGCCCGCCTTGGGCGCATCGAAGCACGCCGAGATCCAGCGTGATGCTAGACTCGCGACATGGTCCTCTTCGCCGCAATCACCGCAATGCAGGTCGCCGCACTCCAGCCCGTGGATCGGAACTCGGAAGCATGGTGGGCGGAGCGCCACGCCGCCTGCGTCGAAACCACGAAAAAAGGTGGGTTCGACGTCGCGTTCTTGGGCGATTCCATCACTCAGGGCTGGGAAGGAGCGGGAAAGCAGGCTTGGGACAAATCTTTCGCCCCCCTGAAGTCGGCGAACTTCGGATTCAGCGGAGACCGGACCGAGCACGTCCTTTGGCGACTCGCGCACGGTGAGCTGATCGCGGCCAAGCCCAAGGTCGTCGTCCTGATGATCGGTACGAACAACCTGGGCCATGGTTCGAGCAACCCTGCGCAGACCGCCCAGGGCGTGCGAGCGGTGTGCGATGCCATCGTGAAGGGATCGCCGAGCACCCGCGTTCTGCTCTTGGGAATCCTCCCTCGAGGCGAGAGCGCGGACGATCAGCTGCGAGTGGCGGTCGCCCAGGCCACGGAATCCTTCCGAGCACGGGCCGACGGAACGGAAGTCTTCTTTGCTGACACGGGCTACCCGTTCGTTCGACCCGACGGCAAGCTCAAGGCGCTCCTCATGCCCGACCTCCTCCACCTCTCGGAGGGCGGCTACGAGGTCTGGGCCAAGGCGATCCTCCCCCAGCTGCAGTCGGTGCTTCGTCGAAACTAATTCTTAGAGCGGGAACCGTCCCAAGTATTTTTCGGGTACAAGGTTCCGAGTCTATGAGGACGTTCTTCGTATCGCTGGCCGCTGTGGCGGCCGTTTTTGCGTCGGCACAAGACAACTCCGGCCCGGTCGGGCAGATGCTCGGCAAGCTCGTACCCCGCGAGTTGGGGCCCTCGACCATGGGTGGCCGGATCATGGATCTCGCGGTCTATGAGAAGGAACCACGAATCTTCTATGTGGGTTTTGCCGGAGGCGGTGTCTACCGCACGGACAGTGGGGGCACCGTGATGACTCCCATTTTTGACAAGAACCCCTACATGAGCATTGGAGGCCTTGCGGTGAGCCAGTCGAACCCAGACGTGCTCTGGGTCGGCACCGGTGAGCCCAGCAGCCGTAACTCCACGCTTTGGGGCGGCGGGGTCTACATGACTGAGGACGCAGGGAAGACTTGGAAGTTCAAGGGCCTCGAGGAGTCGCGCCACATCTCCAAGGTCCTCATCAACCCGAAGAACGAGAAGATCGTCCTGGTCGGGGCGCTCGGTCCGCTCTGGGCGACCGGCGGGGAGCGGGGGCTCTTCCGGACCGAGGACGGCGGGGAGACGTGGACGAAGACGCTGGACACCGGCGACAACTCCGGAATCATTGACCTCGTGATGGACCCGAAGAACCCGAACGTCGTGCTCTGCTCCAGCTGGCAACGACAACGGTGGGCCTACGACTTCGTTTCGAGAGGGAAGGGGTCTGCCCTCTGGAAGAGCACCGACGCAGGCAAGACCTGGAAGAAGATCACCAAGGGACTGCCCGACATGGAGCTGGGCCGAATCGGCCTGGCCGTCCACGCGAAGAACCCCAAGATCTGGTACTCGATCGTTCAAGCCGACCAAGGGAAGAGCGGCGTCTACAAAAGCACGGACGGCGGCGAGTCGTGGGCACAAGTGAACACCCTCAACCCACGGCCGTTCTACTTCAGCTGCATTCGAGTGGATCCCAACGACCCCGACCGGGTCTATGTACTGGGGGTCGGCCTCCACTTGAGCACGGACGGAGGGAAGTCGTTCCGACAGATGAACATCCCCCTGCACAGCGACCACCACGCGGCCTGGATCGACCCCAAGGACAGCAACTACCTCTTGATCGGAAACGACGGCGCCCTCGGGCTCTCTCGGAACAAGGGTGTGACCTGGAACGTGATTGACAATATGGCGGTGGGGCAGTTCTATGGCGTCGCCTATGACTACCGCAAGCCCTATTGGGTCTATGGCGGGCTTCAGGACAACGGATCATGGGCCGGCCCAACCCAGACCCGGCAAGGCGCGACCGGTTCGATCCACTGGGAGTTCGTCTCCGGGGGGGACGGGTTCCACATGCAGGTTGACCCGACGGACTGGCGCACGGCCTACGCCGAGAGCCAAGGCGGTGCCGCCCAACGGGTGGACCAGGAAACAGGACAAGGGCGTTCGATTCGCCCCAACCCGCAACGGATCCCAGGCGAGCCGGAAGGCACCCGGTACCGGTTCAACTGGTCCACCCCGATCGTCCTCTCGCCGCACAACCCGCGAACGGTCTACATCGGGGGCAACAAGCTCTTCAAGTCGGTGGATCGCGGGGATACCTGGCGCGCGATCAGCCCTGACCTAACGACAGACAACCCGGACAAGCAGAAGCCGCCGCAAGGCGACCAGCAGACCGGAGCCGAGAACCACTGCACGATCATTACGATCGGGGAGTCGCCCATGAGGCCCGGCACGATCTGGGTCGGTACCGACGATGGCCTCGTTCACGTCACGCAGAACGACGGCGCCGGGTGGGACAACGTGACCTCGCACGTGCCTGATGTGCCTCGCTTCACCTGGGTGAGCCGTGTTCGACCCAGCAAGTACAGCCCAGGCAGGTGTTATGCGAGTTTTGACGGTCACCGGAACGGCGATCCCAAGCCGTATCTCTACGTAACGGAGGACTTCGGCCAGACCTGGAAGGCGATTACCAAGGGTCTGCCTCAGGCTTCCGTCTACGTGGTCACAGAAGGGACGGTGAACCCGGACTTCCTCATGGCGGGAACCGAGGTCGGGATGTTTGTTTCCCTCGACCGCGGCGAGAACTGGGTGAAGTTCGAGGCCGGGGCGTGGCCGAACGTTCGCACCGACGACATCGTGATCCATCCAAGGGAACTGGACGCGATCATCGGGACGCACGGGCGGAGCGTATGGACGATCAACGTCAGTGCCCTGGAAGCCCTCTCGGTGACCGAGCGGGAGAAGGACGTCGTCCTCCTAAGACCCCAGGACATCCTCGACCTCGGGCGCGTCCCAGGAAGGTGGTTCCCGAGCGGCGAGGAGTTCGGAGCGGAAAACACGCAGCCCGGAACGCAAATTTTCTACTGGCTCAAGAGCCAGACGAGCGAGGCGGTCAAGGTCTTGGTGAAGAACTCCGCGGGCCAAGTGATGGGAACGCTGAACGGAACCGGCGAGGCTGGCCTCAACCGAGTGGACTTCCGGCCGCCCCGCAACCGGATGTCGGGCACAGGGGACTACACCGTGGTGCTTCAGGTGGGGGAGAAGGAGTACACCGCTCCGCTCCGGATGGAGAAGGCCTACCTAACGCCGCAGTCCAACAACGGGAACGAATAATCACATAATAACGATTATCAGAAAGTGCGGTGGGCTAAGAGCCCGCCGTGCCCTCCCGGCATTAGAGACTATGCTGACTCGGCCAAGAGCGAGCGTTCGAGACGCTCGGCAGCGCGCTCGCAGGCCCCCACGACATCCTCGAAGACGCTCGTTCCGTCCTGCTTCCGGCGCGTGAGGAGGAAAATGCCGACGGTGGCGGCGATCGCCAACACGCCGAGCGTGATCCCCAAGCCTGGGCTCGTTTGCGCAGATGGATCCTGGTTCATAAAAGTCTTCCTACAGAGTTGGACGGCGTTGGCATTCTCGGCGTTTTTTGCGGGACTCATGAGGGGGCCGTTAGTACCGGTCGTCGGTAGACTGGGGGCCACGGATGCTCGATAGACTCACTCGGAGGCTGACTGGGGTCTTTTCGAGCCTTCGGCGGCAAGGGCGCCTCTCGGAAGACGACGTGAACAACGCCCTGCGGGAGGTTCGCGTTGCCGTCCTCGAGGCGGACGTGAACTACGGCGTCGCCAAGGACTTCTTGGCCCGGATCAAGGAGAAGGCGGTGGGCGAGAACCTCTTCGGGAGCCTCACGGCCGATCAGACCCTCGTCAGGATCGTTCGGGACGAAATCGTGGAGCTTCTCGGGGAGGACGTCCCGTTCCACTGGGCTCCCGCGCCCCCCACCGTGGTCCTCATGGCCGGGCTTCAGGGTTCGGGCAAGACGACCACCTGCGCCAAGCTGGCCCGGTGGCTGGTCAAGGACGGCAAGAAGCCCATGATGGCCGCATGCGACCTCCAGAGGCCCGCCGCCGTCCACCAGCTCCAGGTCTTGGGCGAGCAGGTGGGGGTGCCCGTCCACACGGGGCAAGGTTCGCCCGTGGACGTTGCAAAGGAGGCGATTCAGCGAGCCCGCCACCTCTTTTGCGACGTCTTGATCGTGGACACCGCGGGGCGACTGGCGATGGACGCCGAGCTGATGAACGAGCTCGCTGCGATCGAGAAGGCGGTCGGCTCCCACGAGCGACTTCTCGTTCTCGATGCCACGATCGGGCAGGAATCGGTGAACGTCGCCCAGGCCTTCCAAGACCGCTTGGGCCTCACCGGGGTCGTGATCACGAAGCTGGACGGGGACGCGCGAGGTGGCGCAGTCCTAAGCGTGCGCGCGGTGACCGGCGTTCCGGTTCGGTACGTGGGAACGGGGGAGGCGACCGACGCTCTGGAGCGGTTCTCTTCCGAGAGGATGGCGGGTCGAATCCTCGGCATGGGCGACGTGCTGGGCATCATCGAGAAGGCCGAGGAGGCTGCCGCCGACGCGGACACGGCCGCGATGGAGGCGAAGTTCAAGAGCGGCAAGCTGGACTTCAACGACTTCTTGGAGCAAATGCGGATGGTGCGCAAGATGGGCCCTCTCAAGAAGGTCATGGGGATGGTTCCGGGTCTGGCCGGGGCGATCCCGGAGGAGGCGATGGATCAGATTGACGACCGCAAGCTCGACCATCTTGCGGCGATGGTCCTCAGTATGACCCCCGAGGAGCGTGCGAACCCGGATATACTCAATGGCTCACGACGGAAGCGGATCGCACGCGGGTCTGGTAGGAGCCCTGAAGAGGTCAATCGGTTGGTCGAACAGCTCTACCAGATGCGCAAGACGATGAAGCAAATGTCCCTTTTGGGCAAGCGCACGAAGCGGTTCCGCCGCCGGTAAACCTAGAGAACAACCATGGTCAAGATTCGCCTGCGAAGGATGGGCAACCGACACCGCCCCTTCTATCGCATCGTCGTTGCCCGCAGCACCGCCTCCAGGGACGGTAGCTTCATCGAGCAGATCGGTACCTACAATCCGGTTACCCAACCCAAGCTCATCGAGCTCAAGGGCGAACGTGCCCTGCACTGGCTCTTGGAAGGCGCCCAGCCGACCGAGACCGTCGCCGTGATCATGAAGAAGGAGGGGGTTCTGGAGCAGTTCTTCGAGCAGCGGCCCAAGGCAAAGGCGAACTTCAAGTTCCTCGACAAGCGGACGTCGGCCATGAGCCGCAAGTCGGTCGTGACCGAGGTCGCGCCCGAGCCGAAGTCCGAAGCAGCCCCGGCGCCGCCGGCGGAAGCCCCTGTGGTAGAGGCCGCTGCCGAGCCCGTGGTGGAAGCAGCAGGGAGCGAGCCGGTGGAGGAAGTGGTCGCGGAGCCCGTCGTGGAAGAGGTGGTCGCGGCTTCGGAGCCTGACGAGGGTCAGTCGTGAGCTTGAAGCCCCTGGTACAGAAGCTCGTGGAGTCCGTTGTGGACAATCCCAAGGCGATCAAGGTCGAGGAAGAGGACGACCGTGGCGCGGCCGTCTTCCACGTCGAGTGCGACCCTGACGACGTAGGCCGGGTGATTGGAAAGAACGGTCGGGTCGTGAACTGCATCCGCCAGGTGGTCTCGGCCGCGGGCGCCAAAGCTAAGATCCGTACCTACGTCAAGATAGATTCCGACTAGGCTGATGACCCACGAGTCCGAGCTTCGGATCGGCCGGATCGTGGGGGCTCACGGGACTCGCGGCGCCGTCCGCGTCGAAACCATGACCGACTTCCCTTCCCGTTTTGCGGCTGGAAAGTCCGTGTTGCTTCGTGGAGCGCCCGTGACGATCGTTTCGGCGTCCTTTCACGCGGGGCAGGCGCGATTGGTCTTGGAAGGAGTGGACACACGGGAAGCTGCCGATGCCCTCAAATGGGAGTACGTCTGCGTGCCCGCAGGCGAGCGGCCCGAGACCGGCGAAGGCGAGTACTTGGAGCGCGAGTTGGTAGGGTGCACGGTCGTGGACCCCCAAGGTCGCCCCTTAGGCGAGTTTGAGCGGGTCTTTCACACTCCTGCCCACGACCTCTGGCAGGTGAGCGGGGTGCTCGTACCCGCGATCCGAGAGTTTGTCGAGAGCGTGTCCCTGGCAGATCGCCTCATCGTCGTACGACCGATCCCTGGAATGTTCCCGGAGGAGAGCCCACCATGAGTACGTTCATTGACGAGGTTACGCTGACGGTTCGGTCAGGCAGAGGGGGAAACGGCTCGGCCACGTTCCACCGTGAGAAGCACGTGCCTCGAGGTGGGCCGAACGGGGCCGATGGTGGCCGTGGTGGGGACGTGGTCCTCGTAGCAGCGAGAGGTCTGCGAACCCTGTTGGACTTTCGGTTCCGAAGGACCGTCTTCGCGGGGGACGGAGGAAACGCCAAGCAGAACAAGAGGGGGGCCGATGGCCATAGCGAACGGGTCGAGGTGCCGGTCGGCACCCTCGTGAAGACCATGGAGGGCGAATTGCTGGGAGACCTCGCCGAGGACGGATCCGCGCTGGTCGTGGCGAGGGGGGGAAGGGGCGGCCGCGGCAACCTCCACTTCACCACCAGTGTTCGACAGGCACCGACCTTCGCTGAGCAAGGTGAGCCCGGTGAAGAGCTCGAGATCCATCTAGAGCTTCAACTGATCGCTTCCGTCGGTTTGGTGGGGCTCCCCAACGCGGGCAAGAGCACTTTGCTGGCGGCGGTGAGCGCGGCCAAGCCCAAGATCGCCTCGTATCCCTTCACCACGATCACGCCGAACCTGGGTGTCGTGGCGGTGGACGACCAACGGTTCGTCATGGCCGATCTCCCTGGCTTGATCGAAGGAGCGAGCGAGGGTCACGGCCTCGGGCACCAGTTCCTCAAGCACGTCCAACGGACCCTTGTACTCGTCCACGTCGTGGACCTCTTCCCTGTGGACGAGTCCGAACCGATGGAGAACTTTCGAACGGTCGAGGCGGAGCTTCGCTCCTATTCGCCGGAGCTAGGTTCGAGAAGGCGGATCATAGCCCTCAACAAGGTGGATCTAGGCTCTGCCGAGGACGTGTCGGCTCGGGCCGCGCCCTTCGAACAGGAAGGACTTCCCTGCTTCCTCGTCTCCGGAGCTTCGGGTCAAGGACTCCCGCCCCTCCTTCGCGAAATCGCCTCCCAGCTGCAGGAAGCAGAGGCGGACACGGAAGAACAACCTCCGGTGCGGCTCGTCCAGACCCCGGTGCGCACGATGGACACTTGGGTCATCGAGCAGGACGAGGACGGCTTTGTCGTCCTGGGCAAAGGCGTGGAGCGGGCGGTCAAGATGACGAACCTAGCGAATATGGAAGCGGTGAGGTACCTCCACCGCAAACTAGAAAGAATGGGATTGATCTCGGCCCTCCGTGATGCAGGGGCCCAGCAAGACGATACGGTGAAAATCGGCGAGTTCGAGTTCGAGTTCGAGGACTGGGAACGATGAGAACGGGGATCCTGGGAGGCACGTTCGACCCCCCTCACAACGGTCACATCGCCCTCGCCCATGCTGCCCGAAGTGCCTTGTCGCTCGACGAGGTTTTGCTCGTCCCTGCGTCACGGAACCCGAACAAGGAGCATCCCCCTTGTGCCTCGGCTCGCGACCGGTTGCGAATGTGCTCGTTGGCGGCGGCGGGCGAGACGGGGATCGCGGTGTGCGACATCGAGGCGCAACGGAGCGGGTTCTCCTACACGGTGGACACCCTAGAGGACCTCTGCATGGTCCGGCCCGCGGACTATTGGCTGATCATGGGTGCGGACGCCCTGAGAGGCTTCATGGACTGGAGGGAGCCCCACCGCATCCTGCGATTGGCTCGCCTCGCGGTGGCGGTTCGGGACGGCCAGGACGTGAAGAGCCTAGTGGAGGACTGGGATCCCGCCGACCGGGCGAGGGTGGATCCGGTCCCAATGCCAGAGATGCCCGTTTCGTCGTCTAAGATTAGGGAGCAACTGGTTCGCGCGGCTCCCGGTACGATCTCCGTTGCGCCAACCGTGTTGGACTACATTCGTGAGCGAGGCCTCTATCAATAACCGCGAAAGCATGACGGCAGCCGAGAAGGCCGAACTGATCGCCGAGTTCGCCGACGATATGAAGGCGGAACGCATCGAGACCCTGGACGTGAGCAAGAAGACCTCGGTCATGGAGATCCTCGTTGTCTGCACCGGGACGAGCGACACCCATGTGACCTCTATCGCCGACCGAGTCGAGGAAAAGCTGCGCGAGCGCGGCGTGCGTGCGTTGCGCTCTCAGACCGGGCCCAGCGCGAACGGGTGGTGCCTGTACGACTTTGGGGACGTCGTATTCCATGTAATGCTCGAAGACAAGCGGCAGTTCTACGATCTGGAGACCCTATGGCGGACGATCCAAGACGACCCGAATCTGGTATAGGCAATGCGGCGCCAGCCGTGACCCCGGAGCAACTCGCCGAGGCCGACGACTTGCTTCGCCTCTCCCATCTCGCCCTCGTGCGGGGCGATACCAAAGAGTCGGACAGGATGCTCGAAAGGGCCTTGGAGGTTGCACCGGGCTCCGCGCAGGTGCTCGAGGAGATGGGAGATCGGCAAGTGAAGCAAAGGAAGCTTCAAGCCGCGAAGGAGAGCTACGCCGCCGCACTCGCCGCAGAGCCGAGCCGGGCAAGCGCGGAACGAAAATATGGCGAGACCGTGTTGGCGCTGCAAATGGTGCTCGATCCTTCCAAGATCCTCGGGGACGGCCTCTCTGAGGACGACTCCTTCGTGAGCGCGCGCGCCCTCCCCATCCTCTCGTTCCTCGTGCCTGGGCTGGGCCAGATCGTCAACGGCGAGGTACCCAAGGGGCTCACCATGCTCCTCGTCTGGGCGGGCTCGATCCTCCTGACCGGCATGCTCAGTGACCAGTTCCGGACGTTTGGCTCATTGCTCCAGTCCGGTAGCGACTTCAACGCCCTCGCACTCTTGCCGCTCTTTTCCGCGGTAATGGCCTTTGGGTGGTCGGTCGGGGATGCCGCGAGCACGGCCAAGCTCAAGGAAAAGCGGCAGATCGTCCGCCCGACCCCACCGGTGGACAAGGAGTTCTAGGCCAGGATTGGCGAGGGTCGCAGTCGTCGGAGGGGGATCGGTGGGCCTCTGGAGCGCGTACTCCCTTGCGTTGTGCGGGCACGAGGTCTCGGTTCTCGAGGCCGGCGCATTCCTCGTCGGGTGCTCGATGAAGAACTCGGGCCTGCTCGTGCCGAGCCACCTGACCCCACTCGCGGCACCAGGGATCGTAGCCAAGGGCCTCAAATGGCTTGCCGATGCCAAGAGCCCGTTCTACCTGCGGCCGAGCCTCGATCCCAGGATGGTTCGCTGGGCGGCGCTCTTCCGCCAGTGCGCCACGAAGACGAAAGCTGCCGAGGGGGCCGAGGTTCTCTCGCGGCTCTCCACCGAAAGCTTGAGCCTCTATCGCGCGCTAGCTTCGGACCTTGATCTCGGCTTGAGAGAGAGCGGGCTGCTGATGCTCGCCCGGACGCGAGCGGGCCTGGAAGAGGAGGTCCATGCCGCAGAACTGGCGAACAAGTTCGGTGTGGAAGCCCGAGTCCTTCGCGGCAACGAGCTGGGTGCGCACGAGCCCTTGGCCGAGTGTTTTGGCGGAGTCCTCTATCCTGGCGACGCCCAACTTGACCCCACTCGAATGATGTCAGCCATGCTAGACAGGCTCCGCGACATGGGAGCCTCCCTGCAGGAGAACCTGGGTCGGGTGAGCCTTCGCTTGGTCGGGGAGGAAGTGGCGGCCAAGATCGGCGGGGCTTCCTGGGACGCTGAGTTCGTTGTGCTCGCGTGTGGTGCCCGCTCCGGCGTGGAGATGCAGGAGCTGGGCCATCGCCTACCCATGGTGGGCGGGAAGGGGTACAGCTTCGATGTTCCCGCCTCTGGCCTCACGGTCGCGCGACCCACCATCCTCGTCGAGGACAGAGTGGCCATGAGCCCTTTAGGAGACCATGTGCGGCTTGGCGGAACGATGGAGATTGGGACCGACCCGGAGAAAGTGGCGGTGAGGCGCGTGCGGGGCATTGCCGACGCCGTCCCAAGGTATTTGGCAGCCGCCGCACCCGAACCGACCGCGGTATGGTCAGGGCTACGGCCCTGTTCCCCCGACGGCCTGCCCTACGTCGGTCGAACGGCCATAGCAAAGAACCTCATCGTGGCGACCGGGCACGCTATGCTCGGTATCACGCTCTCTCCAGTTACAGGGCGGCTGGTCGCAGACTCCTTAGAAGGTCGCAACGAACCGGAGCTCTCGCCCGACCGATTCCTCTAGTCTAGGATGCGCAGGGAGAGGGCCGGGGCTCGCACGGCACCGGTCTTCTCGATCTTGCTCAAGACCTGGGCGATCACGGGCTCGCTCGTAACGTGGGTCAGGATCGTGAGGTTCCCCGCCGCCCCTTCCGCGCCGACCAGACGTGCCTGGGCATGGGTGATCGAGACGCCGTGCTCACCCAAGGCCGTTGCCACCTTCCCGATGAGGCCAGGACGATCATGGACCGGGAAGCGAAGGTAGAACCGGCTCGTGCCCGGCACGTGCCGGACCTTCGTGCTCTTCGCAGGATCCCAAGGGATCCGCCAATCGGGGTGGCGGACAAGCTCCACGATGTCTCCGAGCACGGCGCTCGCGGTCGGGAGGGAGCCTGCGCCCCGTCCATAGAACAAGGTTTCCCCGGTGGCCTCGCCGCGCAGGAGCACCGCGTTGTACTCGTCGCTCACGGGGCCAAGGACATGGGTGTATGGCACGAGGGCGGGGTGGACGCGAAGATCAAGGGCGTCCTCGACTCGCTTTGCGACCGCTACCGGCTTGATCACGTACCCAAAGCTGTCGGCGGTCTGGATGTCAATGGGCTCGATTGCCTCGATCCCTTCCCTCTCGATCTGGTCGAGCCCGACCGCGGTCTGGAACATGATCTCGGCGAGCAATATGAGCTTGTGGGCGGCATCGGAGCCGTTGACGTCCAGGGTCGGGTCCGCTTCCGCCAGTCCGCGCTCCTGAGCAAGTGCGACGGCCGTCGCGTAGTCGAGCCCGTCCTGGTGCATCCTGCTCAGGACGAAGTTGGAAGTGCCGTTCAGGATCCCGACCATTTGATCCACCTCGTCCGCGATCAACCCCGTCGAGATCGCGCGGAGCAAAGGTATCCCCCCGCAGACGCTCGCTTCGAATCCGATCGGCCTCCCGGACGCATGGCTCGCGGCCAAGAGCTCGGCCCCGTGCCGGGCAAGCACCGCCTTGTTCGCGGTAACCACCGACTTCCCTGCTCCCAGGGCCCGGAGGATGTAGCTCCGGGCAGGCTCTATACCTCCCATCAGCTCGACGACCACGTCCACGTCGTCGGCCTCGATGACCTGCGCGGGGTCGGTCGTAACCATCGAGGAAGGAAGCCTGCGCTCGCGCGTATCGTCGCGGACGAGGGCGCGTGTGACACGAATCTCGTGGTCGAGTCGGTGCCTGAGGTTGGCACCGCCCTTCTCCAGTAGATCTACCAGCCCCGAGCCGACGGTGCCGAGTCCGAGAATCCCGAGCCGGGTCGCCTTCACGCGGGCGTGGCTTCTAGGGCTTGGTCAAGGTCGGCAAGAATGTCCTCAATGTTCTCGATCCCGATGGAGAGTCGCACGACGCCCATCGTGATCCCTACCTTCTCTCGAACCTCGGGATCCACGCTAGCGTGGGTCATGGTCGCGGGATGGTTGGCGAGTGAGGCCGTTCCGCCGAGCGACTCGGCGAGGGTGAACAGCTCCAAGGACGATAGGAACTTTCGAGCCGCGGCCTCGCCGCCCATGAGTTCGAGGGAGAGCATCGCTCCCGGACGCCTCATCTGCATGCACGCAACCTCGTGGTTGGGGTGCTCCTCTAGCCCTGGGAAATAGACGGACTTGACCTTGGGATGGGCCTGAAGGTGCCTCGCGACCGCCTCCGCGTTGTCACAGTGGCGCTGCATGCGGAGCTCAAGGGTCTTCAAACCTCGAAGGACGAGCCAGCAGTCCTGCGGGCCGGGCACGAGCCCGCACGCGTTCTGGATGAACTTCAAACGTGAGTGGAGCGCGTCGTCGTTCATCGTGAGCGCACCGCCGATCACGTCGGAGTGGCCGTTGAGGTACTTCGTCGTCGAATATAGGACCACATCGGCCCCGAGTTCCAAGGGCCGTTGGAGGATCGGGCTTGCGAACGTATTGTCCACGACCACCGTGGCACCGGCAGACTTGCCGATCTCGCAGGCCGACTTGAGGTCGGTGATGCGGATCAATGGGTTCGAGGGGGACTCGAGCCATACCATTCGGACGCCGGGCCGCATTGCAGCACGGAGCTGATCGAGATCCGTCGTATCCACGAAGGTGAACCGGATCCCCAGGTTCGCATAGACCTTGGTGAACATGCGGAAACACCCGCCGTACAGATCGCCGCAGGCCACGACCTCGTCGCCCGTGCTGAGCGAGTTCATCACGCACGCGACGGCAGCAAGGCCACTGGCATAGACAAGCGCGTACTTGCTGCCCTCGACCTCGGCCAGGGCTTCTTCGAGCACCGTGCGCGTCGGGTTCTCGCTTCGGGCGTAGCTCAGCTTTCTACCGAAGCTGTCGCGCGGGTTTCCGGGCTCGTCCTGGGAGAAGGTCGCGGTCTGATAGATCGGAAACGTGACCGATCCGACCGTCTTGTCCTTGGGGACCCGGCCGTGTACGGCGCGGGTGGATGTGCCCTTACTTCTTGACATACTTGGCCGGATCCTTCTTGAACGCGCCAGGACACCCGTCGCAGCAGAAGTAGTACCGCTTCCCCTCGTAGTCCTGGTACCCAACCGCTTTCTCGGGGGACTCGACCTTCGTGCCCATTACCGGGCACACGACATTGCCCTCGGCGTCCTTGCTGATCTCGATGTCCGTGGGCCAGGCCGCAGCCTGGAGCTTGGCATCTCCCGTGGCGGCGCCGGTGGACTTCACGGCATTGGCGTTCTCGCCGGAGGCAGCAGCCTCGGGCTCCGGGGCGCAGCCGATGAGGAACACGACGGCGAGAGCGGTGAGGGTGGCGGCGAAGGTTCGGAACATGTCTTCATTGTATCCAGTCCCTGGGCGATCCCATCGGGCCTTGTGTACACTGGCGCCATGCCGGTCGTCTCCCAGCGGGGCAGGAACATGCCACCTTCCCCGGTCCGCAAGCTTGCGCCCTTTGCCGACGCCGCCAAGGCGAGGGGGGTCGAAATCCTCCATCTCAACATAGGGCAGCCGGACCTGGAGAGCCCGCCCGCCTTCTGGGACGCGGTACGAGGCTCCACTCTCAAAACCTTGGAGTACGGCCATGCCAGCGGGCTTGCCGAGCTCCGCGAGGAAATGGCGGCGTACTACCGTTCCATCGGGATCAGTGTGGATGCCGCGCAAGTGTTGGTCTGCACCGCCGGCTCCGAAGCCTTGAACTTCGCCCTCTCCGCGTGCCTCGAACCGGGGAGCGAGGTGATCGTACCCGAGCCTTTCTATGCCAATTACATCGGATTTGCGACTTGGTTCGACGGTAAGGTCGTCCCAGTCCCCACGAGGATCGAGGACGATTTCGCCCTTCCCTCGACGCAGGAGTTCGAAGCTAGGATCACGCCGAGGACCAGGGCGATCTTGATCAACAATCCTGGGAATCCTACCGGCACGGTCTTTGCCGACCGCCAGCTCGAAGAACTCGCCGAGCTTTGTGCCTCGAAGGACCTGTGGCTTATCAGCGACGAGGTCTATCGCGACTTCAACTTTTCCGGACGGCCAATCCGATCCATCCTCCAGCTTGATGGTTTGGGAGACGCAGGGATCATGGTGGACTCGGTGAGCAAGCGATACTCTCTCTGCGGCGCCCGGGTCGGCTTCCTGGTGAGCCGCCATGCGGATTTCAACGATGCGACGGCCCGACTCGCGATGGCCCGGCTATCGCCCCCCACCCTTGAACAGCTCGGCGTGGTCGCGGCCCTGCGGGACACCAAGCCAGAGTATTTCGAAGGCCTCAGAGCCGAGTACCGCTCGCGGAAGGATCTGCTCGTCGAGAGACTAAGAGCGATCTCTGGCGCGGTGTGCCCGGAGATCGAAGGCGCGTTCTACGCCATGGTCCGATTACCCATTGACGACTCCGACCGGTTCTGCCAGTGGCTCTTGGAGGAGTTCGACCATGAGGGCGCCACGGTGATGCTCGCCCCAGGGACGGGCTTCTATGCGACTACAGGAAGCGGTCGGGACGAGGTGAGGATCGCCTATGTCCTGGGGAAGGACAGGCTGATACGGGCGATGGACGCCCTGGAAGCCGCCCTCGCGGTGTATCCTGGAGCCAAGGTACCGACGGCTTAGTAGGTCGGCTTGGTCAGCCAGTGCTTCGGGATAGGCTTGAGCCCGCTCAGTACGGCGGCCATCTCAGGGCTCTTGAGCACTGAGGTGGCCACGGTGAGCGAGACCTTACCGGTCGGGGTCAGGATCGTCACCTTCTGCAGGTTCGGGAGCTGGAGTCGGTTCTTCTTGGGCGCGCGGAACTTCCACTGCCCGGAGTGGCGGTGGCGAATGTGCTTCGCATTGTTGGCGCGCTTTCCGCTGACTTGACAGATCCTTGGCATCGAACGAGACTCCCGTGGAGGGCCCGCGAGGCGGGCGGAGACTATTATGCCGCGAATCCCAAGGCTCGGTAGGACTAGAACGTATCCAGCATGGAGACAGGCAGCGATCCGAAGAACCGAGCCGCCGCTTCGGCGTCTCTGCGGACCTTGATCTGGACGAAGCCGTCCGACACGAGTTGGGAGAAGGAGGGCGAACCCATGTACGCTTGGCTCAAGGTCGCGACCGAGAGGCTGAGGCCTGCGTCGTTCGAGGCTGCCACCTCGACCCGCCCGTTGTCCCAGCCAACCGTCCACGGGCCGCAGTTCCACCGGGCGTGGGCGTCGTCCACATGCAAGGTGAACGTTCCTTTCCCCTCCGGCTGGAGCAGTCGGAGCGCGGCGGGCACATCCACCAATCGGAACATCGTCATTCCGTGGCGGCGTGCCTCCATTCCTTGCTCCATAAAGTGCGAAAGGAACCGACTGTCTGGCGGTTCGTTCCACCGAATCGCCTCTTGATTGCTCACCATGGAGTGGAAGAGGTTGATTAGGGCGTCATGGCCTTCCGCGTCGGCATAGACCGCCTCGCTCGCCTCCGCCGTGCCCCAGAACCCGTCGAACTTGACGACCGCATAGGCGCGCACGGGGTTGCCCAACGCGTAGATCGCACCGTTGGCCGGGGCGAGGCGAAGAGCCCACTCCTCTGTGCGCCGTACGAGGTTCCCCGAGCGCGTCGCAGCAAACTCTGCATAGCAGCCCTGAAGCTTCTTCCAGTCTTTGGGATCGAGCCGAGCGACCTCCATGCCGCTCGCACGCCTCGGAAGCCGATGGGACGGGCTCTTGATCTGCCACTGGTACCCGCTCAGGCCGTATCCGAACCTCGCATAGTAGGCGTTCTTGAAGGCATAGAGGGCGCTCAAGGGTTGGCCGTTCTCCCTCATAGCGCCGAGGAGACCCGCCATCAAGTCCGCGCCGTGGCTCGATCTTCGATCCTCAATGAGGGTCGCGACGGCGGCAACGCCCCCACACCGCACCGGCACCGGGCCCCGAGCCACCGTATAGTCGCGCACTCGGCACGCGCTCACCACCCGGCCCCCCTCTCGCACGAGGAACCGCTTCTCCCCCTTGGACGGCGGTGCCGCGGGCTCCCTGGGTGCGGACTGGGTGTAGACCCAGTGGAGGACGCTGTTCCACTCCTCCACGGTCGAGGGCTTGACTTCTTCGAAACCCGCCATCGGTCACTTCAAGTTACCATGCCTTCACCGGGTTCGTCACCGTAGTGGCGTCGCACTTCCGGCCGGAACCACGCCAGGAGAAGCGGGAGGCAGATGGGCGTGAAGATCACGCTCCCCGCGCCCAGGACGATGTTCACCAAATGGACCTCCCACCTCCGACGGCCCGCGTAGCTAGGAAGGGTGAACGATATGGCGGCGAAAACGAGCGCAGCCACGGCGAACGTGACAGAGATCATCTGGATCGCCCATGCCGCCTCCTCGTAGTCTATCGAGTTCGGCACGAGGCTCCACCAGTGGGATCGAAAGTAGAAGCATCCCCAGGCCAGGGCGAGGTTCAGCAGTCCGTTGAGGCAGCAATAGACTGTGTACCATGCGACGGCCCTTGGCATCACCGTCATTCTAGCGGCCCACTGCGCCAAACTGGTCGAGTGCGCGCCCCGTTCGACGTACTCTCACTCGCAGCGGTCGCTGACGAAGCTCAAAGCTTGGTCGGTAGCGCGCTGGAGCGAGTTTGGGAGCCGGAGCCCCGAACCGTCGTCCTCGGACTTTATGCGGAGGCCGAGCGATGGTTCTTGCTCTGCGCGTCCCCAGGGAGGACTCGCGCCCATCTGATCTCCCGCAGGCCCTCCGGGCCCAAGCCAAGAGGGCCCCTCGCGAACGCAATCCTTTCGCACTTGGAGGGGGCGGTCCTCACGGGGCTCGCAATTCGTGGGGACGATCGTACGCTCGACCTGTGCTTTGACCAGGAAGGCCGCCGATACACGTTGGTGGCCGAGCTCCACGGGCGCATGCCCAATCTCATCCTCGTGGACCCGGCCGGGAACTGCTTGGGGGCCGACCGATGGTTGGGCCCAGGGAAATCGTCGCGACCGGTCGTGCCGAAGAAGCCCTACGTCCCGGTTCCAGGCTCGCTCCCGCTCCCGATCGAGCCCTTGCCGCGGCCCGACCTGGTTTGCCTCCCCCCCTTCGCGAAGAGGCTGGCGGAGGCAGGTACCGACGTCGCCGAGGTCTGGAGGGAGCGCGCCTGGTCGCCGGTCTTCTCGCCCGATCTGGGGGCCTATCCGCTCCCTGTCTCCGCGCTCGGGATCGAGGCGGTCTCGCGCGAGTCTTTCTCGCAGGCTCTGGAGCAGGCCTATGCGAGCGAGTGGGTCGAGGAGCAGGGTGACGCGATTCGCCGGCGGCTCTTGGCTCAAGTGACACGGGTCACTATGGCCCGTGAGGTCGCACTTCGGCAGATCGAGGACGCGGTGGCGGCGAGCGGGCGAGCCGGTGAGCACCAAGCCGCAGGCGAGCTACTCCTCGCCTATCAGCACGAGGTTCCTTCGGGCGCGAGCGAAGTCGCGCTCCCCGGATTCGACGGCTTGGAGATGCGAATCCGGCTCGACCCGGACTCCACAGTGGTCGAGAACGCGACCCTGCTCTTTGCCAAGGCGAAACGGGCTCGGGCGCGGGCAGCGGGGCTCGGGGAGCAGCGCGCTCGCTTCGAGAGCGAGATTCGTGAGACACGTGAGTTTCTCGTACGGATCCAAGGGGCAACGTCCGCAGACGAGCTGGAAGCTCTCGCGCTCGAGGCTGAGCAGCGGCGCTGGGTGAACGCGCCCGGCACTGCCAAGAAAAAGCAAGAGAGACCTTTCGAGGGGCACGCGGTCCGCGAGTCGCTCTCCCCTGGTGGATGGCGGGTCATGGTGGGAGAGAACGCCACGGCGAACGACTATCTGACCTCGAAGGTCGCACGCCCCCGAGACTTGTGGTTCCACGTCCGTGGGGCCCCCTCATCCCACGTCGTCTTGGCCACGAACAATCAACCCCAAAGGGTCCAGACCCCTGACATCCTCTTTGCGGCCACGCTCGCGGCCAAGCACAGCAACATGAAGCACTCGAGCTACGTCTCCGTGGACTACACCGAGAAGCGCTATGTGCGCAAACCGAAGGGGGCGGCTCCGGGACTGGCCGTGTACTCGAACGAGAAGACGGTACACATCGAGCCTTGATGCGAGATTTCTGGCAGCTCGACATCCGCGTGTTCCGAGTGCTGCACGAAGGATGGGGCCAGTCTTGGGCCGCCCCCCTCGCGAAGCTGCTGAGCGATAGCGGCCTGGGCCACATCGCGCTTGCGGGTCTGATCGCGGTCGTGGCGTGGCGTCGGTGGCCCCGGTGGGCGGCGGCTGCGTGGTCCCTGGTCTGGGTTCTTGCGGTCGCGCTGGTGGAGCGGGACATCATATCTGTGCTTGCGTGCGGCCTTGCTTTGGTCCTGTTCCGAAGCGTTCCGACCAGGACACTCCTGGAGGGTCTCGCCTCTGCGGTCGCCGCCAGCCTTGTCAGGCTCGCGGTGGAACCTGCATTTGATCGGATGCGCCCGAGTAACCTCGCGTTCGCGAGACCACTCGAAGACGTCTATGGCGCGAGCAGCTTCCCGAGTGGCCACTCCACGATGGTGTCCGCCTTGGTCGTCTCGGTGCTCCTTTCCGGGGTCGGCAAGCGAACTTCGATTGCCGGTTGGCTCGCGGCATGGGCCGTCCTCGTGGGGATCTCCCGAGTGGCGGTCGGTGTTCACTTCCCTAGCGACGTGGTGGGGGGGTTCGCCTTGGGATCAGCGGTGGCTGCGCTCTTGGTCATGGCGTGGCCGCTACCTCAGGAGGTTACGGACACAGCTGCGAGGTCTTGATGGCTAAAGCTGCCCAGCCTTCTGAACTTATCATATCGGTCGGCTTTGAGGCTCTCCGGGGACATCGCATCCAACTGGGACAAGTGCAGGGCGATCGCGTCCCGAACTCCGGCGGCGGCCTCGTCGTAGTCGCGGTGCGCCCCACCGAACGGCTCAGGGATGACTTGCTCGACGACGCCCAGTTCCAGGGCCGTTTGTGCCGTGAGTTGGAGCGCAGCGGCTGCCTGGGGTCCTTTCTCTGGGGCACGCCAGAGGATTGCGGCGCAGCCTTCGGGCGGGATTACGCTGTAAATCGAGTGCTCGAGCATCAAGACTCGGTTTGCGACCGCGATCCCTAAGGCACCCCCGCTCCCACCTTCCCCGATCACCACGCTCACCACCGGTACGGTCAAGCGGAACATCTCTAGCATCGAGGAGGCGATCGCCTCGCTGATCCCGCGCGACTCGCTCTCCACACCTGGATCGGCGGCCGGTGTGTCCACAAAGGTGAGTACCGGCATCCGAAACCGCTCCGCCATTCGGAACAGTCGGATCGCTTTCCGATAGCCCTCGGGCTTGGCCATCGCATAGTTTCTGTCCGTCCTTTCGGTTAAGTTCCGCCCCTTTTGGTGCCCGAGCGCGATCACGGGCCGTCCTTGGAAGAGTGCGGGGCCGCCGACGATCGCATGGTCGTCCGCCGCCGCCCGGTCTCCCGCGAGCTCCAAAAACTCGGAGAAGATGCGGGACACATAATCGAGCGTGTAGGGTCGTTGCTCGGCGCGAGCGAGGAGCACCCTCTCCCAAGGCCCTAACCTGCTGAAGAGGGTTTCGATGTAGTTGTCGCGCCTCTGGCGAAAGCGCCGGATCGTTTCTGCGATCTCCGCCGCCTTGTCTCCCGACTCGCCCGCGGCGAGCGATTCCAGGTTGGCGATTCCTTCCTCGAGCTCGCGAAGGGGCTGCATCCACTCCTTGTAGGTTTTAGCCATGCGCCGCCCCGTGGAGCAAGCGTCCGCCCAGAGTCCGGCACAGGGTGGCCAGCGTGGGCCTCAAATCCTTGCGGGGCACGATCCGATCTATCATTCCTGACCGCATGGCGAACTCTGCCGATTGAAAGTCCTTCGGTGCCTTGTGTACTCCGGCCTGCTTGGCGACTCGCTGCCCAGCGAAGCCGACCAGGGCCCTGGGCTCGCTCAGGATCACGTCGGCGACGCTGGCGTAGCTGGCAAGCACGCCTGCCATCGTCGGATCGGTAAAGACTGCGATGAAGGGGACCCCGGCTTCCTGGCACCGTTCCACGGCCGCGGTCGTCTTCGCCATCTGCATCAGGCTCAAGATGCCTTCCTGCATCCTCGCCCCGCCGCTCGCACAGAAGACGATCGCCGGGATCCGGGCGTTCGCTGCCTCCTCCAGGGCGAGGGTTACCTTCTCGCCTGCCACCGAGCCCATGGATCCCCCCATGAAGTGGAAGTCGGAGACGGCAACGCTCACGGGCAATCCTTCCAGGCGCGCCGTTCCGATGGTTACGCTGTCCATCGAGCCGGTCTTGGCTTGCGCCTGTCCGTATTTGGGCGCGTACTCGGGAAAATTGAGCGGATCGTGAGAGACCAAGGTGGAGGCGGACTCGCAGAAGGTGTCAGCGTCGAAGGTCGCGTCCACGCGCTCTCGCCAGGTGAGCCGATGGTGGTGGCCACACGTTCCGCAGACCTTGTGGCTCGCCAGAAACTCCGTGGCGAACAAAGTCTTGCGGCATCCTTGGCACTGCACGAACATTGCCGAGGAGCCCGATTCGGCCTTCATCGTGAGTCAGGATACCGTCCGTTCCTCAGGATTCGGGGGATTCGGGCATAATCCCCGCATGGCTTGGAAGGTGACCGTGCTACCTGGGGACGGGATAGGCCCTGAAGTCACGGACGAGGCCGTCAAGGTGCTCAAGGCGTCGGGTGCCGACATCGAGTTCGAGTTCGCCTTGGTCGGAGGCGCGGCGTACGACGCTTCCGGTCACCCGTTGCCCGAGGAGACGGTGGAGGCGTGCAAGCGTTGCGACGCTGTGCTCATGGGCGCAGTAGGCGGCCCGAGGTGGGACAAGCTCGAACCCGTAACCCTTCGCCCCGAGGTCGGCGCGCTCCTTCCACTCCGCCGCGAGCTCGGGCTGTTTGCAAACCTGCGACCGGCCAAGACCATGGAGGCCCTAGTGCATGCCAGCCCGCTCAAGGACGGGCGCAACCTCATTGACCTCGTCGTGGTCCGCGAACTCACAGGCGGGATCTATTTCGGCACACCTCGGGGCAGGCGGGACGATGGGAACACCGCCTTCGACACTTGCGTCTATTCACGGGACGAGGTTCGAAGGATCGCGGAGTGCGGTTTCCAGATCGCCCGTACACGGTCGAACCGGATTGTAAGCGTAGACAAGGCGAACGTCCTGGAGACCAGTCGGCTCTGGCGCGAGGTCGTGGAGGAGACGGCCGGGGTCTATCAGGACGTCAGCCTGAGCCACTTGCTCGTGGACAACTGCGCGATGCAGATCGTCCGCGACCCTTCCCAGTTCGACGTAATCCTCACCGAGAACATGTTCGGGGACATCCTAAGCGATATCGCGAGCATGGCGACCGGCTCGCTCGGTCTCCTACCCAGTGCGAGCCTCGGCTCCGCGGCCGGGACGCGAACCTTCGGTCTTTATGAGCCTGTCCATGGATCGGCTCCCGACATCGCGGGCCAGGGCCGAGCGAACCCCCTCGCGATGATTCTGAGCGCGGCGATGATGCTGAGGCACAGCTTGGACAGTGCCGATCACGCCGACCGGATCGAGAACGCGGTGGAATCAGCGTTGTGCGAGCGCCTTCGGACGGCGGACATCTTCGAGAACGACACGAAGCTCGTGACCACTTCCGAGATGGGCGACGCGGTGGTCGCCAAGCTTGTCTGAGCCCTGCGTCCACGTCATCGGCGCGGGCTTCGCCGGGGTCGAGTGTGCGTGGGCTTGCGCGAACCGCGGGGTGTCCGTGCGCCTCTTCGAGATGCGGCCCCAAGTCTCCACCCCCGCTCACCGCACGGCACATTTCGCCGAGCTCGTCTGTTCCAACAGCCTCAAATCAAAGGCGTTGGATTCCCCGGCAGGGATTCTCAAGGAGGAGATGGCGAGCCTTGGCTCGATCGTTTTAAGGAGCGCGGCCGCGTGCGAGGTGCCGGGGGGACAGGCCCTCGCGGTGGACCGTGAGGCCTTCGGTGAGTTGGTGACCCAAGAAGTCCGCCAACACCCAAGGATCGAGGTCGTAGCATGGGAGTGGCGTCCCGAGGATCGTGAGCCTGCGGGGATCACGGTCCTTGCCACCGGTCCCTTGAGTACGGATCCGGTGTCGCGGTGGCTTGCCGTAGCCACGGGTCGGGAGCACCTTCACTTCTACGACTCCGTCAGTCCGACCGTCCACGCGGATTCGATTGATACATCCATCGCGTTCGCCGCGAGCCGATACGACAAAGGAGGCGACGACTACCTCAACTGCCCGATGGACAAAGACGAGTACCTGGCGTTCGTTCGTGAGCTCGTGGCAGCCGAGCGGGTGCCCTTGAGATCCTTCGAGACGGGCGGTGTGCGCGTTCCGGACACGGGCCATGAGGATCCATCGAAGATCCCCTACTTTGCGGGTTGCATGCCGATCGAGGCTATTGCGGACCGCGGGGAGCGCTCGCTCGCTTTCGGCAACTTCAAGCCGGTGGGCCTGACCGATCCCCGAACGGGCCGCCGGCCCTATGCCGTGCTCCAACTTCGTCCGGAGAACCGTGAAAAGACGCTATTCAGCCTCGTCGCGTGCCAAAACCGGCTCAAGTGGGGCGAGCAGAAGAGGGTTTTCAGGATGGTTCCGGGACTCGCCGAGGCAGAATTCGCCCGGTTTGGCGTCATGCACCGGAACACGTACGTGGACGCACCCCGGGTTCTCGACCATGAACTGAGGGTCGCCGGGCTGGAGAACGTGTTCGTGACCGGTCAGCTCACCGGGGTGGAGGGCTATGTCGAGAGCGCGGCGATGGGTATCTGGTCGGGACTGGTGGCCTCCCACCAAGCCCAAGGCGGTTCCGTGGAGCCCCCGCCCCGCGCCTCTGCGTTGGGGAGTCTCCTCGCGCACCTATCCGACCCAACCGAGCGCGAGTTTGCCCCCATGAACATCAACTGGGGGCTGTTCCCGCTGCCTGAAGAACCCGTTCGGGACAAGGGCGTTCGGCGGGCAGCCCAACTTGCCCGTGCGCGGGAGGACTTTGCCGAGTGGCGGGCTCACGCAGCCGGGTCGGAGTAGATCCCCTTGGCCGACTCTGCACTGGCGTAGTCCCAATTGTCGCAGTCCAGCCGTTTGCAGTGCACCATACGTTGCACCGAACCGTCCTTCATTTCGACGCTCGCCATCTGAGCGAAGCGGCACTCCAGGCACATCTCCGGCTCGATGAGACGGACGACCTTTAGCTGTTTCTTGCGCATCTTGCACTCCTCAGGTGCCGCCCGAAGACACAGTCAATCATCGGGCCCACCCGGTGCGCGTCTCCTTGCGAAGTTGCTAGGTTTGAACGGGGCCCCAGCCCCATTCGGTAGAGACCGCGGCCGCCTTCCGCACAAGGTCGAGGTACTCCTCGTGCGAGACTTGGTACCCACCGAGCCATCTCAGGTGGGGGGTCATCGTCTGTACGTCCATCGTCAGGAAGCCTTGCCGCCCGCACTCCTCCACCAAGCGAGCGAGAGCGAGCTTGCCCGCCTCAGGCTCGGTGTGAAACATGGACTCGGCGCAGAAGAGCCCCCCGATCGCGGCTCCATAGACGCCGCCGACGAGCCGCTCCCCCAGCCAGACCTCGCTGCTGTGCGCCCATCCTTCGTCGTGAATCTCGCAATAGGTGGACAAGATCTCGCTCGTGATCCAGTTCTCGCTTGGTCGCTGGCAAGCCCTGACTACCTTCTCGAAGGCGCGATCGAAGGTGTGGACGTACTCGGACTCCCGCAGTGCGCGGGCAAGGGAGCGGTTCTTGCGAAGCCCCTGGATCGGCAGGAGCCCGCGCGGATCTGCGAAGTACCAGGCGTGCGCACCGTCCTCGCCACCCATAGGAAACATCCCCGCCAAAGCCGCCCGACGAACTGAGGTCGGTGAGAGCGTCAGGGCGAAGGGCTGAAGGAGCATCCGGGCCTTTGTGATTTTGGCCCTTTCCTGCCGACGGCTACGATCAGTCCGCTGCCCTCGGTACCGTTTTCGAACGGTTAAGGACGCAGCTTGGCCCAGCCTACAAGTGCCCGGAGCCCGCCGAGGCCCCTCCGCGCCTCCGCCGCGCGAGGGCGGCGAGCAGGCCGGGCTCTGGGACGGGGGTGAGGACCACGGTGAAGTACTGCCCCCCCCGGTACTGCGCGTTCGCGAGGACCTGGCCGCGGTCGTTGACGTCCCATCCCTTGGCGATCACCCAGTCCGCCTGCAGGCCGGGGAGCAGCAGGTCGTCCAGGTAGCGGCTCCCCGTCGCCTCGCTCCAGTACATCCCGACCTCGCGCCGCCCGTTGCCCGTGATGCCCACGGCCTCCAGGCGCTCGTTCAGCGCGAGGACCCCGGTCGAGTAGTCCTGGCGCTCGGGGTGGGGGATCACGAAGATGGAGCCGTCGGGCCGGCGGAGCCAGCTCGTCCAGGTGCCCCCTCCCACGGCGGTCCCCGCGACGAAGCCGGACTCGGTCACGTCCCGTGGGTCCAGCTGGTGGTTCGCGTCGTACCGGGGGACGACCACCAGGGTGCCGTCGGGCTGCCAGAGTACGGCCTGGTGGTCGTAGCCGCCGGTGAAGTCCACGCTGATCCCGGCGGTGAGGCCGGAGCTGTTCACGAAGTGGGCCTCGGTGCGGTCGCCGGGGCGGAGCTGCTCGAGCCACTCGAACTCCCCGCCGGGCCTCAGCCGCCAGGCCCGTGCCGGGTCGTTGCTGATGAAGGGGCTCTGGGTCCCGACCAGGGTCCCGTCGTCCGCCACCCCGGTTCCATAAGAGTTCTCGGTGAAGAACCCCTCGCCGTAGACCCGGCTCTCGCCGGTGGACGGGTCGAAGACGAAGGGCCGGTTCATTTGGCCGCGGATTTGTGCGACCCCGACCCCAAGCCCAGAAGGGCTTGCCCCCCTGATTACCGCAAACTCGTATCCTGAGGGAGGAGGCATCGGCCTGGCCCCGACCCCTGGAGTCCAGTACGTCCCGGTGAAACGGTCTCCTTGCAACACCCCGCTGTTGGAGATCTTGAAGTACCGGTAGGGCTGGGGGATCGCCTCGAGGGCGAAGAGCGGCTGCCCGGGGGCCGCCCCAGCCGCCGGGGCGGCGGCGAGGGCGAAAGCGGCCCGCCTCACAGCGGCGGCCTCACGAGGACCTAGCACTGCACGATGGACGCCCGCCAGAGCGCCCCGCCGCCCGGGCCGGACGACGGTTCCCCGGCGCGAGCGAGAGCCTCGCCCGTGCCACGCCTGACGAAGTCCGGTGCGTCCATGGCTCACGTCAGCGTCCGCGCCTCCGCCGCGCGAGGGCGGCCAGGCCCAGGGCGAGGGCGGCGAGCATCCCTGGCTCGGGGACGGGGTTGAGGACCACGTTGCGGAGCTGGCCCGAGGGCAGATAGGCGTAGGCGAGGATCTGTCCCAGGTTGTTGACGTCGCCACCGGCGGTGACCCGGTAGCCGCCGTAGCCTGGGGCCAAGAGGTCGTCGAGGAGGCGCATCTGCCCGTCCGGTTCCCAGAGCACGCCTCGGAGCCGGGTACCGTCGCTTGCCTCGCCGACCAGCAAGCCTACGTCGTTCACTCCGTACACGTACGAGGTGTGCGTCGGGGCGATCGGGCTGATCCGCTTGCGCATCCCGTTCTGCTCGTCCCAGACAAAGCCCTGGGTAGCCCCCCATCCGGTGGAAGACCCGACCACGATCGAGGTGTTGGAAATGTCGGCCGTGCCATACTGCCAGTCCGTCCCTAGCGTCCCCATCGCCACCGGCGTGAGGTCGGGGCGCCAGAAGACGGCGTCTTCGCGGTTCAGCCCGCTGTTCATGCTCCGGCCTGCCGCCTCGCCCTTCTCGTTCACCTGGCTCGCCTCTACGGTGTCGCCGGGTCGCAGGGCAGGGAGCCGCTCGGGGCCCGCGCCTTCGGACCAGCGGAAGCTCCGCTCGCCAGGCTGGCCCGAGTACTCTCCGACCACGTAGCCGGAGTCCGAGGCGTCGTACAGCTCCGTGAGCTCGAGGCCGGGGATCGGCACCGTCCCCCGGTGCCGATCCCAAACGTACCCGGCCCGTCCCCCCGTGCCGAAGGCGTAGCCCGCGACGATGCCTCCGTCGCTCGCCCCCTTGACGAACGTCTGCGGCATGCCTGGCGGCAATTGAATCCTCTGGACGCCTAGATCCGGGTGCCAGACCTCGCCCTCAAAGCCTGTGGCCAGCCCGGTGTCCGAGATCGCTTGACCGCTGAAGGTGGTCGAGGGGATCACCGTCACCGTGTACTGGCGCTGGGCCGAGGCCAGGGCGGCGGCGCAGAGCGCCGCCGCGACCATCGTCAGCCTCACGGCAGCACCAGAACCCGGACGGATTCGAACGATGCCCGCCAGAGGGCAGTTCCGCCCGGGCCCGAGGCCCGAACCCCCGCCCGGGCGAGCACTTCGCCCGTCCCTGGCTTGACGTAGGACGACACACCGGTGGAAACAGTCCGCACGATCGTCCGCATGTGGACGTCGAGGTTCTGCGCCGTGCCGAGCGTGTCCCACAGCAGCGTCGTCCAGTTGAACATCTGGACCTCGACCGTGAACGCCCCTGCATGCTCGCGCCTTGCCGTCGCCCGCACTGCAATCTTGGCAGGCACCGCAGCCAAGAACTCTTGGGCCTGCACGAGGACACGGGGGAGAAGCGGGTTTGGCACCGCGCCGCGCTCGACCGAGTAGTACCGCCCGTCCATGAGCTTCATGTCCGTCGTAGCTCCGCCTACTCCGGCGCCGTAAACGAGCGAGTGCGTCGGTGAAGCGCTGCCCAAGGCCCAATCGGAGCCACCGGCCATCCAAAGGTCGGTGCTCGGCGGATCCGAGATCACGATGTGCCCGCCGGCCACGAACTCGCGCTGGATGCCGGTCAGCGAGATGCCGGTGACCGAGGAGTCTGCGTCCGGATCCAGGTACGACCACAGGTCGCTCGCCGCGCCGTCGTTGGCGGCGGCGGGGTCGGGAGAGCCGGTCCATACGTAGGGGAACGGCGAGTCCCTGGCGAAGGTGACGACAGGCCGCGACGTCGAGTAGGCGCGGTTGGTCGCCTGGCGGGGCTCGCCGAAGGCTGTGCCGACCCAGCGCACCCGTCCGTCCGGGTCGCCTGTGTAGCCGAGCGACCAGACGAACGCCTCGCCGGGAATCGGGAGGTCGGAAGCCGTCGTGGGCAGCATCCAGTCCACCGCGTAGGGGGAGTTGGGATCGCCCGCGACCGTGTCGGTCACCGCGACGACGTAGCTCGCGCGGTCCGATCGCCTGTCCCAGCCTTCGGCGTTGCTAGCGGTCTTGATGACTTGGTAGAGGCCCTGGGCGTCCTTCTGCCAGACGACCGCGACCGAGCCGGGCGCGCCGATCACCCAGCCGCCGACTAGCCCGTCCTTGTTGACGGCCCGTGCCCCGCTGCCCGCCCGTCCTGCCAAGTCGAAGGAGAAGTTCGTCGAAGGTACGGACCGATCATAGATGAACGCGCGGAGCTGGCCGCCGGTTGTCAGCTTGTACGACCCGACGGCGTTGTCCTCCTCGTCCACGTCCCAGAACGTGCCGGAAGTGTACGTCCCCGTCTGGTCGGCCAAGACGGCGAACGTGCTTGCGTCCGGCCAGTAGCAGGGGTAGGGCCGGCCGAGGTGGTCCGGGGCGTCGGACTCGCCCACGAACACCCCGGCGAAGTTGCCGGCCTTGCTGGTTGAGTCCCGGTCCGCGCCGCTGGTGTCGGGAACAGGCAACAGGGACGTGCCCCCCGTCGCGCTCCCCGACCAAAAGGCGGCTCGGTAGAACGGCGGGTCATTGGCGAGGGCTACCCCCCCCCCCCGCAAATTGACGAGAGCGCGAGCCCGAGGGCAGCGCGGCGGATGTTTGTTCTCTTCGTCGGGATTCCTCCATGCCGAGTGTAGTCTCCACCGTGCCTTCAGAAGGAGTGCGGCAATTCAATCCTCGTAGCATTACCGGGTAGAGAGGCGACCGGGGCGCGCTCGCCTGCGGAGCCGACCAAACCCCGCGGTTCGCCGTAGGCCATGGCCCGAGCCGCCCAGAGTGGCCAGGTATCCTGCCTTCCCGGCCCTCGGGCCGAGAACACACGGTCGTGGACGCCGCTGGGTCCGCCCCTGGGGGGTGGTCAGGTGGGCTCTCAGCCACGGCCGGAGGAAACAACCCAGGAAACAACTATGCCTCAGATCAGCATGAAAGAGCTGCTAGAGGCGGGCGTGCACTTCGGTCACCAGACTCGGCGCTGGAACCCGAAGATGAAGCGGTACATTTACGGCGCCCGCAACGGCATCTATATTCTCGACCTTCACCAGACGATCCGTCTCTTCGAGGACGCGCTCAACTTTGTCCAGCGCGTCGTCGAGGACGGCAAGAGCGTCCTCTTTGTCGGCACCAAGAAGCAGGCTCAAGCCGCGGTCAAGGAAGCGGCCCAGCGGTGCGGCCAGTACTATGTCGTGGAGCGTTGGCTCGGCGGAATGCTGACAAACTGGGAGACCATCCAGCAGCGCATCACGCGCCTCAAAGAGCTTGATCGAATGGA
>WBZR01000907.1_pt1 | contig 42146 bp, 24 predicted proteins | sample 5204231 | NCBI WGS metagenome assembly WBZR01 (sample SAMN12412403, study PRJNA552823) | activated sludge metagenome | isolation source: activated sludge from anammox sidestream of wastewater treatment plant... | place: USA: Virginia | collected 2017-08 | reverse complement strand
ACGGATCGGAACTGGGTCTGTTACAAGTGAAAATCTATTGGGAAAAAGCTATCGCTAAGCATGGAGATATTTAATGACAAAAAGCAAATGAATAGAGAATACATAATGGGAACTGCTGAAAATTACTTGCAGAAATATTTCGGATACAACACATTCAGATCTCCGCAGGAAGAAATAATCAACAATGTACTTCAAGGAAAGGATACAGTTGTACTGATGCCTACCGGTGGCGGCAAATCTATGTGCTACCAGTTACCCGCCTTGATGATGGAAGGGTTAACATTGGTTATTTCACCACTTATTTCACTGATGAAAGACCAGGTTGACGCATTAAAGTCGAACGGAATAGAAGCAGAATACCTAAACTCGTCCTTGTCAGATATAGAAGAAAGGATGATTAACCAAAAGATAACAAGCAATCAACTTAAAATTCTCTATATTTCACCTGAAAAATTGCTACGCTCAAGCATCTTTGGGCAGTTGAAATATTATAACATCAAACTGATAGCGATTGATGAGGCGCATTGCACATCTCAATGGGGGCATGATTTCAGGCCGGAATATGCGCAATTGAAAAGGATTAGAGAAACATACCCGGAAATACCGATAATTGCACTTACAGCTACAGCAGATAGAGCGGTACGAAGTGATATAGCCGAATTGCTCGGTATGTGGGATGAACAAGTGTTCATCAGTTCATTTGACAGACCCAATCTTTCACTAGCGGTAGTACCGGCAACGAACAGGTACAATCAAATACTCAAGATGATTGGGAAACATGCAGATCAAAGTGGTATAATATATTGCTCAAGCAGAAAACAAACCGAGAAATTGACAGAAAAGTTGGTCTCGGAAGGGTACGACGCAGCATGTTATCATGCCGGTCTTGATCCGTTGGAAAGGAGTAGGGTGCAAGCGGCATTTATAGAAGGTAAGTTAAAAATTATTGTAGCGACCATAGCATTTGGAATGGGCATCGACAAGCCGGATGTGAGATTTGTAATGCATTACAATTTGCCTAAAAACCTCGAAGGATATTATCAGGAGATAGGTCGGGCAGGCAGAGACGGGCTACCCTCAGAGACAATTTTGTTCTATGGATACGGAGATGTGGCTACTCAGATGCATTTCATCAATCAGATTGAGAATGAAGAATACCGTAAAATTCAGGAAGATAAATTAAAGCGAATTCAGGAATATGCCGAGTCGCAAATATGCCGGAGAAAAGTACTTCTTGCATATTTTAGTGAGCAGACAGCAGCAGATTGCGGAAATTGTGACGTATGTCTGAATCCGCCAAAGTACGAAAATGGCACAATCCCTGCCCAAATGGCTTTGTCGGCCATTACCCGTACCAACGAACAGACTGGCATGACTACCACCATTGACATTCTGAAAGGCACATTTACGCCGTCGATTAAAGAAAATGGCTATGACACATTAAAAACCTTCGGCGCAGGAAGGCAAATTACTGCTTCCAATTGGGCTATGTATATCCAGCAATTCATTCAGCAAGGAATCATTGAGATTGATTACAAAGACCACAGTAAGCTGAAACTCAATGAAGCTTCACGGATGGTCTTATCCGGGCAAAAGGAAGTAAAATTGGTCAGTTACGAGACTACAGTTGAAAGGCGCAATGCTGGCAAGGTGCCAAAAGTTCAAAAAGCAATATCTGCCCTAACACCTGATGAAAACTTGTTTGTATTGCTGAGGAAAGTAAGAAAAAGCATTGCAGATAAAGAAGGAAAGCTGCATTACCATGTGTTTGGAGATGCAACACTCAAACAGATGGCAGCCATTGTGCCTTTAACGAAAGAAGAGTTGCTCCGGGTGACGGGTGTTGGAGAGTACAAGGCACAGAAGTATGGCGATTTCTTTTTGGATGTAATATCAGATTTTGTTAAAGGAAATCCTGAATTGAAGAATCAGAGTGCCCAAACATTTCATGCGACACCTGAACCTGAGAAAAAAGCAATGAAGCCATTGGTAGGAAAAGAGCAAAAGAACCAGATATTAGATTTGTTCAGACAAAAATATACGATTGAACAAATAGCAGCTGAGTTCGCACGCTCAAAGGAAACCATACTGAAATATTTGCTCGAATTTTACCGTAACAATCCTGAAAGTTTAGATGTTTATCAACTAGTAACACATGAACAAGTTGAACTTGTGAAAGCTGCAAAAAACGCACTCGACCAGACTGATCGGCTTAAACCGTATTACGATTATTTTAACGGACAGCTTGATTATGATGTTATTCGGGTTTCGCTTGCTGTGTTACAGATGAATCAATAAGCTGTAAGGAAAAAGTTTCCTCATTTTTTGTACCTTTGGAATCTCAATTTCATTACAATTAAAAATCAGAATAATGGAATCCATCAGTATATTTGAAATGATAAAAATCGGAATTGGACCTTCCTCTTCCCATACTATGGGTCCATGGAAAGCTGCCCAGATGTTCGTAGATGAATTGGGTGATGACCTTGAAAAACTTGTAACCATATATGTGCATCTTTATGGTTCATTAGCCAAAACGGGTAAAGGACACGGCACAGATGTAGCTGTATTGATTGGGCTTACAGGGGCAGATTATACCCAAATTGATACTCGTGAGGTGATGCCATTATTCGAAAAAATTCGGGAGGAGAAAAAAATGCTTGTCAAAGGGAAATATGAAATTCCATTCATTTACGATGATCATTTGATATTCGATTACCAACATTCATTGCCATACCACCCGAATGGAATGACTTTTATTGCTACGCTTGAAAACGGAGTGCAGATTAGCAGAAGCTATTATTCAGTTGGCGGTGGTTTTGTTGCTACCGAATATTCCAATTCGGTGGTAGAAAATGCTATACGGACACCTTACCCGTGCCATGTAGCTGCTTCAATACCAGAATACTGCAAACAACTCAGCTTGCGTGTGTCTGACTTGGTTTATGTAAATGAGGAGGCATGGCGTCCTCGAGATGAAATTAATGCAGGTATAAAAAAAATTTGGAAAGAAATAAAAGATTGTATTTTCAGAGGAGTTTATACAGAAGGCATTCTACCCGGTGGCCTAGAAGTGAAAAGGCGAGCACCGGATATAAACCGAAAATTGCTTGGACCGCACGTAAAACCCAAAACTGCCGAAGCCTGGATCGAGCTAGTAAAGGCATGCCAGCCGAGTTTTAACAATATCAATAAGTGGGTATCCTGCTTTGCACTTGCCGTCAACGAAGAAAATGCTGCATTCGGAAGAATCATTACTGCACCTACGAATGGTGCCAGTGGTGTAATGCCGGCTGTTCTGATGTATGCTTGGTGTTTTGTGCCCGGGTTTGATGAAGAACAAGTCATGAGATTTATACTCACAGCAGGAGAAATAGGCACGATTTTTAAGAAAAATGCGACTATTTCTGCAGCAATGGGTGGTTGCCAGGCTGAGATTGGTGTTTCGTCTTCGATGTCTGCTGCCGGACTTACCGAATGTCTGGGCGGCACACCCGATCAGGTACTTATGGCAGCTGAAATAACCATGGAACATCACCTTGGAATGACCTGCGATCCTGTTGGTGGCCTGGTACAGATACCCTGCATTGAGCGTAATACAATGGGTGCCATCAAAGCCATAACAGCTTCGAACATAGCTTTAGAAGGAGATCCGGCATCGGCAAGGGTAAGTTTGGATGATGTTATACACACCATGTGGGAAACGGCAAAAGACATGAATTCGAAGTATAAGGAAACATCAGAAGGTGGGCTTGCAGTACAGATTCCGGTCAATCTGGCAGCTTGCTAGGAAAAAAATTGGCGTTTTTTTATACTTAAGACGACTCTTCTGAATTCTGGTGAAAACAATTGTGCAGGTTTTATTAGTTTTGCGATTCTTAAAGTCGGTCGGCCGATCATTCAGCCAACCGGAAATAAACTTATATGTCAGTAGTAGTAAAAGGTTTAACTAAATATTATGGCGATCAGGCTGCACTCCGCAATATCTCTTTTGAGGTAGAAAAGGGTGAAGTACTTGGCTTTCTTGGTCCTAATGGTGCCGGGAAAACCACTACCATGAAGATATTAACTTGTTTTATTAATCAGTCAGAAGGGTCGGCACTTGTCAATGGATATGATGTTGAAAAACAACCGTTGATGGTTAAACGCAGTATTGGTTATCTACCTGAAGGCAATCCGCTGTATAAAGATATGTACATTAAGGAGTATCTGCATTTTGTAGGGAGTGTGTTCAAGGTGCCCAAGCTGAGCAAAAGGGTGGATGAAATGATCGAACAAACAGGCCTTACACCCGAACGAAACAAACTTATAGGACAGTTGTCAAAAGGCTACAAGCAAAGGGTAGGTCTTGCACAGGCATTGATTCATGATCCTCAGGTATTGATATTGGATGAGCCAACTTCAGGCCTTGACCCTAACCAATTGGTCGAAATCCGTCACCTGATTAAAGAACTCGGCAAACAAAAGACCATCATATTCTCTACGCACATCATGCAGGAAGTACAAGCGATTTGTGACCGTGTTGTTATCATCAATAAAGGTGAAATCGTGGCAGATGATTCAATTGAAACCTTGCGTGAGAAAGTAAAAGGTTTTAAAGTGCTGTTTATTGAATTTCAGGAGAATGTTGAGATCGGGAAGCTCAGAATGCTTACCGGAGTGAAGAAAGTAGAATCGTTGGGAGGGAATAAATTTCACATATTCAGTGATTCTGATAAAGATGCCCGACCTGTGGTATCAAAATTTGCTACCGACAACGGACTAACAATGCTTGAAATCCGTACCGAGATGTCAAGTGTGGAAGATGTATTTCAAAAACTAACCCAAGGGAAAAACGGATAGTAATGCGTAGTATTTATTTGAAGGAAATCAACAGTTTTTTTAGTTCGCTTATAGCTTATCTGGTTATTGGTGGGTTCCTTGCTTTGTTAGGCCTTCTTCTTTGGATTTTTCCTGATGACAACATTCTAGAAGCTAAATTTGCATCGCTTGATTCTTTGTTTAACGTGGCACCGTTGGTTCTGATGTTTCTTATTCCGGCTATTACTATGCGTTCGTTTGCTGAAGAAAATCAAACCGGTACGATAGAGTTACTGGTAACAAAGCCGGTTGCCGACTGGCAGATAATCCTGGCCAAATTTCTTGCATGCCTGACTTTGGTAATTATTGCCATTTTACCTACTTTGGTGTACTATGTGTCGGTTTACTTGCTTGGATCACCTGTAGGTAACCTTGATACAGGAGCAATCATGGGTTCGTACATTGGTTTGGTATTCCTGGGAGCCTGTTTTGTCAGCATTGGCATATTCGCTTCTTCTCTTACCAAAAATCAGAACGTAGCCTTTATTATAGCTACTTTTTTATGCTTTTTGTTTCATTGGGGATTTAGTTATACGAGCAGGATACCCGTTTTCGTAGGGCGATTTGACGATCTTATTCAGTCTCTTGGCATCGATTTTCACTACGGCTCTATCAGCCGTGGCCTTGTTGATTCGCGAGATGTGGTTTACTTTTTCTCTATTACCGGATTTTTTCTGTTTTTGACATTATTGATGGTAGAGCGAAGAAAATGGTGATTTAAAACATGAGTATGAAATTATTATCAGATAAGAAAGGAAATAAAAGTTCGGGATCACATCGACTTACACAAGCTGTGATGCTGGCACTGGTATTGATTCTTCTCAATATTATTTCTTCTTATTTCTTCTTCAGAATTGACCTGACCGGAGATAAAAGATATACGCTTACCGAACCAACCAAAAATTTGCTCAAAGGTGTCAAAGACATTATTTCGGTCAAAGTATTGCTCGATGGAGAATTCCCTGCGGGTTTCAAAAGACTCCAACAATCGGCAAAAGAAATGTTGGATGATTTTCGTTCGGTCAACCCAAATATCACGTATGACTTTCAGGACCCAAATGCCGGTACACCTGAACAGATTAATGACATGAGAGCAAAATTCAAGGAGCTTGGCATCATACCTACTAATCTGAGAATTCAGCAAGATAATAAAACGGAAGAAAAAATAATCTTCCCTTATGCAATTGTTAACTATGGTACCAGGAAATATATTGTCAACTTACTTGAATCAAATGTGGCAGGCACATCACCCGAAGTAGTTCTTAATAATTCTGTTGGCCTTTTGGAATATAAATTTGCAAACGCTATCCAAAAATTGTTGAAGCGTGAAAAACAAAACATCCTTTTTACCGCCGGACACGGAGAACTCCAGCAACTAGAAACTACTGACCTTGAATCGACGCTAAGGGAATCCTACAACACAGGAAGGGTTAACCTTGATACCATTGTACAAATTAAGAATGCCATTGACCTTCTTATTGTAGCAAGACCGCGAACCGAATTTGATGAAAAAACAAAGTTCAAGATTGATCAGTATGTAATGAATGGCGGTAAAGTTCTGTGGTTAATCGATAAACTTGCCGTATCACTTGACAGCCTTCGTCGTCCCGGCAATGCCTATGTACCTTACGATTATTCGCTTAACCTCGACGACATGTTATTCAAATATGGTGTGAGGATACAGAATAATCTTATCCTGGACATGGAATGCTCTAAAATCCCATTGCAGACTGGAATGATAGGCAATACACCTCAATACGACCAGTTTCCATGGTATTATTTTCCGGCAGTGATGCCAAAATCCAATAATCCTATCGTTAAATCTCTTGATCGGGTAAATCTGTATTTCCCGTCCACCATTGATACCATACAGACTAAAACCCCTGTCAAAAAGGAAATACTGTTGGCATCATCAAAATATTCAAGACTTCAACCCAATACTTCCAGGTTAAACTTTGAGGTACTTAGGTACGATCCTGAACCCGAACGATTTAACAAACCATATCAGCCGATGGCTGTTTTACTGGAAGGTAAATTTCCATCATTGTTTGAAAACCGGGTTTCACCTGAAATGGAAGCCGGCCTCAAAGAACTAGGTATGAAATTCGAAGCAGTGAGCAAAGAAACCAGAATGATAGTTGTGTCTGATGGCGACATAGCCCGTAATTCATTCAACCCGGCAACAGGTGAAATGCGGCCTCTAGGATTCAACCAATATGAAAGAAGAGTATATGCCAATAAAAATTTTCTCATAAACTGTGTTGACTATTTGATAGAAGGCAGAGGAATTATAGAAGCCCGTGCAAGAGAAGTAAAATTACGTTTGCTCGATACAGTCAAGGTTAGAGATGAGAAGGGCTTCTGGCAGTTGATAAATGTGTTGCTGCCGGTCGTGTTACTTGTATTGGCCGGGATGAGCTATTTTTGGTTCCGGAAAAAAAGGTATGCGTCTAACTAATGCATAAAAGTTAATTAATCAAGAAGAAATGAAACGTTTAGTTATTCTCATATTGTTATTGCTTATTGGTTCATTCGCCGTTTATAAACTTACTCGCGAAGATCCATATTCAACATTGGGCAAGGATAATGACTTCGCTGTACAGGATACCGCTCAAATAGGCAAAATTTTTATTGGCGACCGAAACGGTAATTCTGCACTACTAACCAGAAATGGTGTTTGGTGGATGGTCAATCAAAAATATAAAGTAAATCCTCCTGTGATGGAATCATTGCTAAAAACCATCTATGGTCTGGAAACATTGTATCGCCCTCCTGTTGAAGCTGCCAAAACAATGGTGAAAAACCTGGCAACCAAGTCGGTAAAAGTAGAAATATATAACAAAAGCAACAAACTCATCCGGGTATTTTATGTCGGTGGTGTTACGCCGGACGAAAGCGGCACCTATATGATCATGGAAGGTGAAGATCAACCATTTGTAGTAGGTCAAAAGGGTAAGGATGGTGGAATAAAAGTTAGTTTCTTTACTGAAGAAGAAAAGTGGCGTGACAAAGGTATTTTCCGTTATGCGGTTGATGACTTGAAAATAGTAAGTGTAGAGTATCCTAAGTTGAAGAACAAATCGTTCATACTTACCAAGTCACAATCAGGGTATGATGTTGTACCTCTCATTGAAGGCGTACCAAAGATAAATGCCAAACCAAATCCATCAAAAGTTGAAAGTTATCTTACGGGTTTTAAAAAGCAAATAGCTGAGGCATTTGAAAATAAATTGCCACGACGCGATTCACTCATGCAACTGCTTCCTTTCAGCATCCTCAGGACAGAGGATATGAAAGGACAAAGACATGAAGTGAAATTATATCCGATCATCCCTACAAATCGGGATGGACAGGCCTTGCTCTATCAGGGAAAACCGGTACCTCATGACAGGTATTACGCAGTAGTGGATAATCACGATATCATGTTGGTGCAGGAGTTGGTGTTTGGCAAATTGTTGTGGTCTTACGATTATTTTTTTGATAAGCCAAAATGATGAAGCGCAGTATCCTTTCAATCCTTATACTTTTCCTGTCATTTCAGTATTTATCCGCTGCATCTGATCCGCCTGCATGGGGGTTCTTTGGTCACAGACTCATCAACCGAATGGCGGTATTTACATTGCCACCCGAAATGATATCATTTTATAAGGCGAATATCGAATATCTGACAGAACATGCCGTTGACCCGGACAAAAGAAGGTATGCTGCCAGACTTGAAGCAGCTCGACATTATATGGATATGGATCAGTTTGGGTACTACCCATTTGAAAGCCTGCCCAGAACTTGGTATCCCTTTTTGGCTACTTATGCCAATGTGTATGTTGTCCTTGATGACAAGGATACTGTCAGAGTGATGGGTGAAGGTGTGTGGCGTGGTTCGAATAAGGAATACAAAGTGATAAGTGACTCTTTGCTCGCTTTGCTTGACACACAGTATTATAGAGTACCATTACGTGACATGCATCAGTTTGCCGCTTTTAGTATTAATAAAGCCTACCGACATGATGAATGGGAATATAGCCGTGATAGTCTAAAAGGAATATTCCCGAATGCAGCATTCCTCAGTAGAGTGACGAAAGTCTTTGGTAATGCAAGTTTTTCAGAACATGGTTTACTACCTTATAATTTGGATGAAATGTTCAACAGATTAGTTAAAGCTTTTGTGGCAATGGACAAAAATGCCATTTTGAGGCTATCTGCAGAGCTTGGCCATTATATCGGTGATGCCCACGTTCCATTGCACACTACAAAAAATTACAACGGCCAATTGACCAATCAGGACGGGATTCATGCATTTTGGGAAAGCCGGATTCCGGAACTTTTTGCGGATGAAGAATTTGATTTTTTAGTCGGAAAGGCCCAGTTTATTAAAGAAACAAACGACTATTTCTGGAAGGTCATTTTCGACAGCAATGAAGGAGTGAAACTCGTGTTGGACATAGAAAATAACCTCAAAAAATCTTTCCCTGAGGACCAGCAATTTTGCTACGAAAACAGATTGCAACAAGTGATCCGCACACAATGCCGTGATTTTGCAAAGGCTTACATGGTAGCACTCGATGGTCAAGTGGAGGACAGAATGCGAGAGGCTATAATCTCAGTCGGTAATATCTGGTACACGGCCTGGGTTACAGCCGGACAACCTGATCTTAAACTGCTCAAAGATGCTCAACTCTCAGCTCAAGAACAAGCCGACCAGGAAGAGCTTGAGAAAAAATTCCAACAAGGTAAAGGATATGGAAGAAATCATGAGTGAACGTATAACATAAGTATAGTTTTGAGTTTATTTTGGATTGTAATTTTTTCACATTTTAATCTCTTCAAGGAGATCTTAACTACATTATCCTGAAAGAAATTGGAAATAACTGAATCCGTATCTAAAAATGACCACACTCTGTACGGTCTGATTGGTTATCCGCTTGGCCATTCTTTTTCCGCTATGTTTTTTAAGGAAAAATTTGCAAGGCTCGGGCTCATTAACCATGACTACCGTTTATTTGAGCTACAAGATATTTCGGCAATAAGAAATTTTACAGTTCAATACAAATCTCTGAGAGGATTTAATGTAACCATTCCACATAAACAGTCTATTCTTGATTATCTGGATGTCATCAGCCCTGATGCAATGAATATCGGAGCAGTCAATTGTGTCAAAATCAAAGATGGAATCTGGACAGGTTATAACACGGATGCCCTTGGATTTCAGATTGCTTTAAGTATGTTTTTGCAAGAGAATTGTATAACAAATCCAAAGCAAGCAATAATATTAGGTAATGGCGGAAGTTCAAAGGCTGTGCAATGGGTGCTCAACCAGGAAAATATACCCTTTGTTGTTGCCTCCAGACGGAATACATCTGACACCATACATTACGATGAGATTACACCCGAATTTTTTGAAAAAATTGGAATCATCATCAATACAACACCACTTGGCATGTATCCGGCCACCGGAACTGCTCCTGAATTGCCATATCATGCACTCAACAACAAACATTTATTGATTGATCTTGTTTATAATCCCGAGAAAACACTATTTTTGACTCGCGGATCTGCAATGGGTTGTAAAATAATGAATGGTAAGAAAATGCTTGAAGAGCAGGCCGAAGCATCATGGAATATTTGGAATACCTAACATAAATCAGACATGGCAAATAAACTGACACTTAATCTGAATGACACGCAAACTGCTTTCAAAAGCAAGTCTGACAGAGAACTTAAAAAAACAGCCTGGTTATTCAGGCTTATGAGTAATGCGACCCTTACTAAAATACTTTCCTCACTCGGTGTTTGGGCCGCCAAAATGCGTCTCCCGATTTCGACCAGGATTATCAAGAATACAATTTACGAACAATTTTGTGGTGGTACCACGCTGCTCGATTGCCAGAAAACCATTGATAAACTTAACTCCTACAATGTGCTAAGTGTACTCGATTACGGAGCAGAGGGCAACGAATCAGAACACTCATTTGATGCTACCATGAACGAATTCTTGCGCGCCGCTGAATTTGCTTCTCTGCATGATTCTGTACCGGTAATCAGTATGAAAATAACCGGGCTTGCAAGGTTCGGCCTTCTTGAAAAAATAAGCAGTGGCAACCCACTAAATGAGTCAGAAACCAAAGAATACGAAAGCCTTCTGAAACGTGTAGATGCTGTTTGTCATAAAGCGCACTCTAAGAATGTTGCAGTATTTATTGATGCCGAAGAAAGCTGGATACAACAAGCTATCGACGACTTGGTGGATAAAATGATGGAACGATATAATCAGACAAGGGTCATTGTCTTCAATACATTTCAGATGTACAGGCATGACAGACTAGCCTTTATACACAAATCATACGAAAGGGCATTGGCTGGAAATTATTTTTTTGGTGCAAAGCTGGTACGTGGTGCATATATGGACAAGGAGAGAAAACGAGCTCAGGAAATGGGCTATCCTGACCCGATTCAACCAGATAAAAATGCAACCGACCGCGATTACGATGCAGGTATCAGATTCTGCCTTGAGCATTACGAAAAAATTTCTGTCTGTAATGCAACGCATAACCTCGAAAGCTGCAAAAAGATGGCCGATTTTATAGAAGGAATGAATGTGTCTAAAAATCATCCTCACCTTAATTTCTGCCAACTCTATGGCATGAGTGATAATCTTACATTTAACCTGGCTGCTGCCGGATACAATGCCGGAAAGTATCTGCCTTATGGTCCGGTTAAAGATGTTATTCCGTATCTGGTACGGCGGGCTGAAGAAAATTCGAGCATAACCGGTGATATTGGTAGGGAGTATAGCCTTGTTTTATCTGAAATGAAAAGACGCGAATTGTAACTTTTTATGTAGTTCAATGACATTCCGCATCTTTTCGGATTGTATATAGGTTTATTCTATCTCCATTTCAGTTTCGGCAATATGGTTATTGCGTTTGATAGTGGCTGTATATTTCCCTGATTGGATATAATATTTGCCGTCATCTGCTTTGTTAAGCATTATTTCTGCTTCAGGGTTTTCTTTTCTGGCTGCCTTCAGGAGTGTGTTGGTATATTTCGGGATGATTTTTTCATCTACCGTGCCATTATATACAAATTTGTTGAGACCTTTTATGGCATTGATTGAAGTGCTGAATAGGACATTTTTGTCTTCATCGGTAATGCTTATATTGGATAGTCCTGGTTCTTTGCTGTAAAATGAAATTTCTATTTCAGGTGATTTTGGAGCATCCCATGCAGAAAATTTCTTGCCCCATGCGTCGGCTTGTATTGTATTAATAGGGAATACCATTAATTCTTTTGCCAGATTTTCATTATTTAATTGCTGCACATTGGCAACATCTGTTATGTAAATACTTCTGCCATGGGTACCTATTACCAGCTTATGGTCACGCGGATGTACAAACAGGTCATGAATGGATACACCCGGCAGTGAGTGGTTCATGCCCATAAAGCTTTTTCCTCGGTCAAGGCTCACATACAGACCGTGGTCAGTGCCTACATATAGTATATCTTCATTCTGAGGGTCTTCCTTGATGACGTTGATCGGTTCGGCAGGTAGAGTTGTGCCGATGCGTGTCCAGTTATTGCCATAGTCATCAGACATATAGACGTGACTTTCGAAATAATCATTGCGGTAGCCATTCAAACTAATATAAATCCTTGAAAGAGAAAATGCCGAGAACTGAACTCTTGAAACCCATAGTATGGCTGGTAATCCTTTGCTTATATCTATCCAGGTGTAGCCACCATCTCTGGTTAAATTTATTTTACCATCATCGCTTCCGGTGACTATCTGCCCGAATTTTAATGGACTTTCGTGAAAAGTTGTTAAAGTACCATAAGGCACATTGCCGGGTTTGCCACCGTTGGTTAAGTCGTCTGATATGGCTGTCCATGTTTTGCCTTGGTTCATGGAGCGGTAAAGTTTATTGGCCCCGAAGTAAAGTATGTCCTGATTAAAAGTAGAAAGCGCTACCGGACTTTGCCAGTTGAAGCGCAATGGTCGTTCGCCCAATTCGTGTGTAGGTGATATGAACTCATAATCTCCGTTTTTTTGATTTATTCTGAAATAATTGCCAAACTGGTATCCTGTATAGACGGTCTGGTTGTCGCGGTTGTCAATGGCTACCTGCATACCATCGCCACCGATATAACTTTTAAATCCATATTCTCCTGTACTGTGCCATCTGTCGGACAATTCATTTTCAGAACTGCCTTTCCACACACCATTGTCTTGCATGCCACCATATATGTTAAAGGGCTTTGCCATATCATAATTAACCGAATAAAACTGCCCAACCGCCGGCGAATTGCATTTTGCCCAGGTTTTTCCATAATCGTAGGTAATGTTGATGCCACCGTCATTGCCGTTGATGAGATGACCGTTGTTCGCAGGGTTAATCCATAAAGCGTGGTGATCTGCATGTACATTGTCTCCATCAATGGCTTCCCATGTTTTACAGCCATCATTTGACATGAGCAGAGGCACACCCAATAGGAAAACTTGGTCAGGATTGTCGTAGGCAGTCCGGATCTGTGCAAAATAATACCCGTAGGAGTAAAACAAGCCATCGAGATTTTCTTTATTCATTTTTTGCCAAGTCTTGCCGTTATCTGCTGAGCTATATACTTCAGCGCCTTCTATCGGTTGGTCAGATGAAAACAAAGCGGCATTTGCATCTTCAAGATAATCTGCAAGTGCAGAGGGTTGTATTTTGTCCGATTTTATCATTTTTATGACTTTTTCGGCTGAATATTTTACAGGAAAATTATTTTTTACCAGAAATGCTTTGAGTTTTTTTGGAGGAATAGCGAGAAACTGCTCCTTTGTCATCTGACGAAAATCGGACTTTACAAGTTCAGCTTTTTTTATTTCAGTTTTGTCTGTCGGGCGTTTGGCTTGGTTGTCTATAACAGCATAAATCATATCCTGATTGTTTTTTCGTGAAATAGATAGACCAATGCGTCCGCAGCCTGGTCCTGAAGGAAAACCTGAACCGGCCGAAGTAATCAATTGCCAAGTGTTGCCGCCATCATTGCTCATGTAAATGCCCGAGCCTGAGCCGCTCTCTGTAAAGTGCCAGGCCTTTCTGTCGCGTTGCCACATAGCTGCCCACAGCTGTTGATTGTTGGCAGGATTCATTAACAAATCGATGGCTCCAGTCTTTTCATCGAGGTAAAGTGTTTTATTCCAGGTCTGCCCGCCATCTGTGGTTTTGAAGACTCCACGTTCACTATTATCAGAATAAAGGTGCCCTGCAGCAGCCACCCATGCTATATTGTTATCACTTGGGTGTAGGATGATACGCCCGATGTGGTGGCTATCCCACAATCCTTTATTTGTCCAGGTTTTTCCGCCATCATCGGATATATACATACCATTGCCACTGTATGATGATCGTGAAGAATTATTTTCTCCTGTACCTATCCAGATGCGTCCGGTTTTCCAGTTGACTGCTATGTCGCCTATGGTCATCACTGCCTGCTTGTCGAATAAAGGAGTAAAACTCTGTCCGTTATTCGATGTTTTCCAAAGGCCGCCAGATGCGTATGCAACATAAAATTCGTTGTAATTGCTCGGGTTGACATCAATATCCACTACTCTGCCACTCATAACAGTTGGGCCTATAGATTTAAATTTGACCGGCTTTAGCAATGATATGTCATCCAGCAGAATTCTTTGTGCAAATGCTTTGTCACGTTCGGCAGCTTGTGTTGGAACCGGTTGAGAATATATTTTTCCCCAGTTGAATGTAATCAAGAATAAGAATAGCCAGCTTTTTTTCATTGGTTGTAAAATTTAGGAAAGGTAAATATAGCATTTAATTCAGTTTGTATTCATTTTTTAAAGGTACGATAGCACAAACAGTGGAATAAAATTCACTTCATTTCGTTGATAGTTTGTAAATTTGTTGAATGTTTAAAAAGCTCGACAAACTCCTTGTTACCAGTTTTATTCCTCCATTCATCGTAGCGTTTTGTATTGCTGTTTTTGTGTTGATGATGCAGTTTGTATGGGTGTATATTGATGAAATTATCGGTAAGGGAGTAGAATTGTTTGTACTTATAGAGTTGCTGGGTTATCTATCTGTGTCAAGAATACCAATGGCGCTACCACTCGGTGTACTGATAGCTTCGGTAATGGTCATGGGCAACCTGGCCGAACGATATGAGCTTTCGAGTTTTAAGTCGGCCGGTATTTCACTATACAGAGTGATGTTGCCCTTGATGTATGTGATGGCTGCAGTTTCTCTCTTTTCATTTTATTGCTCAAATAATCTTATACCGGTAGCCAATCTTAAGTTCGGAAGCCGATTGTACGATATCAGGAGACAGAAGCCTGCACTTAGTCTTGAAGAAGGTGTCTTCAATGATGATTTTGAGGATTTCGTTATCCGTATCAAGAACAAATTGGCCGATAATCAGACCATTGAAGATGTATTGATATATAATCAGACCGGCAATTTTGACCAAATCAACCAGATTACAGCCAAAAGTGGTAAAATGTTTACCAGTGCAGATAAGCAGTACCTTGTTATGCAGTTGAAGGATGGTGTACAATATCAGGAACTCAATCCGAGTAATCAGAAAAATGAAAAATATCCTTTTGTACGTACGAGTTTTCAAAAACTGCAAAAAGTGTATGACCTGCGGGAGTTTTCGATGAATAAAACCGATGAAGAGCTTTTTAAGTCGCACCAGATGATGCTGAAGACGGCAGAACTGTCACATAAAATAGACAGTATAAACCAAAAGGTTGCAGAACGCCGTCATTCGGTAGCAGAGATGGTACCCAGATACCTTACAGCCCTGAAAGAAAAGCCAAAGACAGACGGAAAAGCCAAAAGCAAAGCTGACAGCCTCATGAAAGAACTTCGCGAACAGCCTATAGAGATAAGGTATGAAGACCCGGCAGCGCAGACCAAAAAACCTGAACAGGTACAAAGTTTCATCCAATTATATACTCAGGATAAACAAGAGAGTCTGCTTGCAAGGGCAAAGACTACGACCCGTAGCGTACAGAGCGAACTCATCTCATTGAATGAAAGTATTCAGCGAAGCCTAAAAGCTCGTAATCAACATCAGTATGAAATGCATATTAAATATAGTATTGCTTTTATTTGCTTTGTATTTTTGTTTATTGGCGCACCTATGGGTGCAATTGTGAGAAAGGGCGGTTTCGGCTACCCATTACTTATTGCTATTGTATATTTCATGATATTTATCGTTTTGAATATTTTATTTAAAAATCTGACAGAACAACTCGTCCTTAATGGTGTGCTTGCTGCCTGGATGCCGGTATTGGTACTTGCCCCGCTTGGAATGTTTCTTACAATGAAGGCCGCACGTGACACATCATTTTTCAACACAGATCAGTTTGCAGCCAGAATGCTCAAGGTATGGCATTGGGTCATGAGGAAAAAAGTAAGCAGCCACACCTCTTAATATGTTATTCAGATTATTTCGTTACAGACATATTTATATTCCATTACTGTTGCTATGGGTAGTAGGTTTAATACTTATATCCAATACCTTTAAAGGACAAGAAGTGCTGTATGTTGAAACGCACCGAAATCATTTCTGGAATGCTATCTTTGGCTCTGTTACCCAGCTGGCTGAGTTTCCGGTATATGCGATCATCGTTGTGTTGTTGTGGCTGTCTAATCGACGCGAAAAGGCACTTACCGTAATGATAGCAGGGCTCATAACCATTTTTGTAAGTGGTGGGTTTAAGGAAATTTTCCAAGAACCAAGACCGGCAAAATATTTTGAAACAACCAACCCAGCCATCGAACTTCCTGCTGTTCCGGGGATAGCGTTACACCGGGGGCGAAACAGTTATCCGAGTGGTCACTCTATGGGGGCATTTACACTTTTTGTAACGCTGGGTTATCTTTGGCCAAGACAGCGAATATTTGGCGTGTTGTGTGTCATGACGGCCGCTACCGTGGCATTTTCGAGGATATATCTCGGTCAGCACTTCCTTACAGATATAGTTGCAGGCTCATTGGTAGGTACTTATATTGCTTCATTTAGCTATTTTGTAATTTTCAAAAAAATACTAAAAATCAAAACAAAAAAGCATTTAACGTAACCAATATTGATAATTTGTTTAATTTTGGCAGTTAAGAAATGTTTATACACAAACAAATACAGTTATGAGGAAAATTTTTCTCCTTTTTTTATTCATATCCGGAAGCCTTAGTTTATTTGCTCAGCCGGTATATGATGATTGTCCTGCTTATAACGTAGGCGTTGCACCTTTTTGTAATCCTTCAGTATTCTTTACCAATGTTGATGCTACCGCCAGCGACATAGGTGCCAAAAATATCCCAAACTGCTTCAGTGACGGTGATGTAAATCGCGATGTATGGATATCTTTTGTTGCCAGTGATACCATACTGGATTATGTGATAACCGTAACAGGCCTGAAAGATGGTACTACTCAGGCAATGAAATATCCTGAGATTGCACTGTACAGAGGTGATTGTGGTGTTGACGAGCTTGCATTAGTACTTTGTGCAGGATATAACCCAGCTGTAAGTGATACGTCGGTGACCTTGACTGCTACCGGTCTTACGCCGGGTGCTACTTATTTCATGAGAATTCATGATAACAAAAAAGGAGACAATACAGTCCATTCAGGTACATTTGTACTTTGTATTAAAGAAAAAGATCCGGTCATTTCTATAACTGAAGGCTTCTCCAATGCCTGCTCCGGAAAAATAGTAGATTCGGGTGGAGAAACCGGTAACTATAAATCAAACGAAAATTATTTCTTCAAAATCTGCCCTTCCGGAAAACCATCCTGTATCGTACTGACACTTGACTATTATAATATAGATAATGCAGGAGATGCACTCACTTTTTATGATGGCGATAATACCGCAAGCCCGGTGATTGATGTACTTTCAAGCAACAATCAGACAGGTGGTGGCGCAGTGGCCTATAAAGTAAAGGCTACCTCAGGTTGTCTGTCTATTGGATTTAAATCTGATGCATCGCTTAATCTTGATGGATTTTCGGGTTCGTGGCAGTGTAGTATAGCTCCTTGTCCGCCGGATGAGGTCATTATTGTAATTCCGGATGTTACAAAAGAACAGATTATTGCTTCAGTATCGACTCCGGCTACGGTCGTAACAATTGATACCATCAAATGTGCAAGTGGGGCGTATGGTTCGTTTACTGCTACTGATAATTCAAATCTTGGGTTAAAGAAGGGATTGTTACTTACCACCGGTACAGTAGCCGGTGCGCAAGGGCCCAATAATAGCGGTTCTACTTCAGGTTTTGCCAATACTCCGGGTGATTCCGATCTTGATTATTTATCGCAGTTACAAGGTAGTCAAACATTGTCAAATGATGCATGTATCGTCGAGTTGGATGTATTTGCAGCTACCGACGAACTTGCCTTTGAGTATGTATTCGGTTCGGAGGAATATCCCGAATTCGTTAATTCCAATTTCAATGATATCTTCGCATTCTTTATTTCCGGACCGGGAATTGTCGGTGACCCAAATATAAAGAACCAAAAAAATATTGCAGTACTACCGGATAATACCACTTTTGTACAAATCAATTCGGTGAATAATTTGCTTAACTGGGAATACTATCGCAACAATCTCGGTGGACAAACAATACAGTACGATGGGCTTACCTCTGATTTCAAGGGCGTCAAAACGAGCCTTTCGGCAAAATCGAAAGTTACACCTTGTAATACCTATCACCTTAAGTTTGCAATAGCTGACCGTGGTGACAGCTCATGGGACTCCGGCGTATTTATTTCTGACCTAAAGAGTGGTACGGTTAATTTTAATGTAACCTACAATTCTGGTATAGATTATATGATAGAAAAATGTACCGGTGAAGATGTTGTCAATATTAAATTATCGAACCCGCTCGATTATTCTGTATCGTATAAAGTAGCAGTAGGCGGTACTGCCACAAAGGGTGTGGATTACAATATGACCATACCTAATACTATTACGTTCAATGCCGGCGAAACAGTTTTAAGTTTTCCGATCAATCCGATTGCTGACGCAATTACCGAAGGTGTCGAAACAATAACCATCACACTAAGTAATAACTTCGGATGTGGTGATGTAACCTACGCCGTATTAACCATCGAATTGCATGATGCACCTTACGCGGCTATTTTGAATGATGTGGATACTGCTTTTTATTGTAAAGGTGAAAAAATCAACCTCTCTGTGTCAGGCTGTAATACTTATACCTGGTCACCTGCAGGCATCATGAATGACCCAAACATTGCTAATCCGGTAGCATCGCCTACTGATGATGGTTATATATATGTAACCGGTGAGATTGCAGGTTGTGTCGCTTATGATTCAATTTATTTGAAGGAACTAAACCCTCAAGTGAAGATTCTCCCGCTTGCCACAGATAAACTCTGCGAAGGAAAGAGTGTTAAACTCACTGCCACCAATAATACTTTCAACCAGGGGTTCTCCTGGACACCTGCTATCGGATTAAACAGTACTACCAATTCGACTGTAACAGCATCACCAAAAGTGACGACAACATATTATGCCCAGGTTGATCTATCGGGTTGTGTTGTGAAAGATTCGGTAACATTGTTAGTTGATCCATTTGATTTTCCTACAGTTTTTTCTGATACTTTCAAGCTTTGCCAGTCATATCCTATCAAGCTGGCTTCGGATATTTTCTTCTCTACAACAACCTACCAGTGGACACCTGCAAAATATCTCGACAATCCGAATGCTTCAGGCCCAATAGCTACACCGGGCGAAGATTTACTATATACATTGGTAGCTACAAGCGAGAAAGGCTATTGTGTTGATTCGGCTAAAGTGTATATAGATGTTATAGATGCAGAAGTGAATATACTTGATCAGGCTGGAATAGAAAAAGATACATTTTACCTGTGTAAAGGTGACAGCCTACAGCTCAATTCAACTATTAAACCACTAGGATCGCAGATAAAATGGAGCTCAGAAGAAGGCACCATCAACAATGACCAGGCTGGAAGTGTAGTTATCAAGCCCACTTATTCGCAATGGTTTGTTTCAAAACTCACTACATCTGAATGTGTCGTTTATGATTCCGTCTATGTACAAGTTGATTCATTGCCACTAGACCTCGGTATTCATCCGGCAGATACTACGGTTTGTCAGGGGTCGATTGTAGTATTGAAAGGCAATACTTACGAGCAAGGGCATTTCCCTAATTTGATATTCAACTGGGAACCAACATTTGACGCCAAAACACCTGATTCGTTATACAACATAGTTATAGAAGCAAATGCCAGTTACACTTATCAGCGATTTGCATACAGCGGGGCTTGTGTGAATATATCAGAAGCAAAGGTGAATGTGATACCGACTAACTTCCTGAGTATTTCTCCACCGCAGGCTACGGTCTGTCCGGGTACAACCATTGAACTAAAAGCCGAAGCTGCACAGCCCGGTGTTACCAACTTCGAGTGGTCACCTGCTGACGGACTTTCGTGTACACAATGTCAGACTACTATTGCCACCATCACAGGTGGCTCTAAGACATATCAGGTAAAGGGCGAATTTATGGGTTGTCCGGTGCAAGCAAGTGTAACCATTAATGAGTCACCACTGCCATGGGTTAATTTCCCGGCAGACAATATTATCTGTGAGTCAGAATCAACACCATTAAATGAGTCACCAGATCCGACATTCACATATAAATGGACAAGTACCGATCCTAATTTTGGTACTTCAGTGAGTTCGAATCCTGTGGTTTCGCCGCTCAAGACTTCTACTTATTATGTTACTGTTAGCAACAACATTGGTTGTACAGCTATCTATCAGCACGAAATCGTAGTTGCCCCAACGCCTACCCTTACAGTTTCAGCAGATGTGACCATCTGCCCTGGCGAAGAAGTGACGCTTACCGCTACATCGAATGCAGGCGGTAACTATACTTGGAGCGACGGCCAGACCGGTTCTACCATTGTTGTAAAACCCGGAGGAAATACTATATATACCGTGTCATTTGAAGATACCTACGGATGTGGAAAAGCTACAGCATCTACCATCGTATCGGTTGATGTGGTGCCTTTGGTATCAATCAAAGCAACACCTGATTCACTGAATGTTAATCAGGGCGATCCGGTTACGCTTGAAGCGGTGACTGACCCACCTGGCGCTATTGTTACGTATGCCTGGAAAGAAAATGGCAATGCTCTTAGTCAGACTACTAAGGTGATTACTGTTACACCTCTTGAGAATCCGACCAAATATACTGTCACTGTTACTACACCTAAGGGTTGTGCGGTATCATCCGAGATTGAGTTTAATGTACTCCCTGCCGAATGGGACGTGCCAAATGTCTTTACTCCTAACGGGGATGGCAAAAATGACGTGTTTAAAATCGTTCTGAAAGGCAAGAATATAAGCATCAGCCAGTTTAGTGTTTACAATAGGTGGGGACAGAAGATCTACGACAAGGCCGACAACAATGGATGGAACGGTGATGTAAACGGTAAGCCGGCACCTACTGATACTTATGTTTACTGGATAGTGTTAAAAACACCTAAAGGTGACGAGGTTTTGAAAGGCGATATTTCTTTGATAAGATAAGATAATATACTTACAATATAACAGAGGAGGTCAGCGTATGCCGGCCTCTTTTTTTTTGTCATATTAAAGTTAAATTGTATCTATGAGGGTAAATCTCAGGTATATTTCTTTAGTTTTACCGCATGAAATTGGTGGCGATTTTTTTGATGGTAATTTGTGTAAATGAAAGCGTGAAAGCTTTAGATACGCTCAGCCTTCCTGAAATTACCATCCTTGAAAAACAACATATTTTACATGCACTTGGTAGGAATATTTCTGAAACAGATACAGTTTTCAAAATATTTTCTGACCACAGCCTCAATGCACTGATAGAATCAGCCGGAATTGGTATATTGAAAAATTATGGTGCGGGTAATAGTTCCATTTTCTCAAATCAGGGAACGGCTGCACAACATAACCAAGTAGTATGGAACGGTATAGCCTGTAATAATGCACTGCTGGGGTCGAGCGATATTTCTTTGCTCACATCGGGTGAATTGAATGACATCAAAATCATTCAAGGAACAACCAGCAGTTATTGGGGAGGTGGTGCTATTGGTTCTACCTTGCTGCTAAGGACTTTATTTGACGACAGATATCTCATTTCTGTCGGTATGGCCTACCAGTCACTCGGTAATCAAAGACTGAGTGTCAGTATTAGTAAGAATCTTGGCAAGTATGCTGTATATTCGAAAATATCAGCCGGTAGAGGAGAGAATAAATTCACTGTGCTGAATTATACTGATCCGAAAAAGACTGAAAGAACATTTTCGGCTCCCTATGATGAAAGACAAGTAGAGTTTTCAACTCAACGAAGTTTCAACAAAAGTCGGATACAGGCTCATATCATGTATGCCGACATGGCAAGACAATTAAGCAATAGCCTTACAGAAGCTGAGACAGATGCCAGGCAAGGAGACAGGATATCCCGAGGCGTGTTGCAGTACGATTGGTCTTTAGCCAAAATGCGGATAACTTCGTTAGCAGGATACACTTTTGACAGAATAATCTATAAGGCAGCTCCGGTACATGATACCGGACTGGTGCATGCTGTATTTTTAAAATCGGAAATTAAGTATAACTTCAAATTTGGTCAGTTATATGCCATTTTACAAAACAAATATGAAGCAGCTTCTAATTCTTCATTTAAGAACAAGGTTTCGAGAAATACTGCCAGTGTCATCGCAGGCTTTACTACACGTTTGGCAAAGAATCTCAGCTCAAATGTTGAAGTCCGGGTAGAAAAGCAAGGAGGCAACAAAACTATTGCGGTAGCTTCTGCAAGCATCGAGAGTAGTTACAGGGGTATTGATTTGAAGACTTATGTGTCCGGAAGTTATAATAATCCTACACTCAATGATTTGAATTGGGTGCCTGGTGGCAATATACATTTGAAACCGGAGAAAGGAATAAATGCCGGAGTTACCATTTCCAAAAAATGGTATATTTCACCCATAGAGAACAAAACTACGCTTGAAGGCTTTTATCATAATATACAAGACTGGATACAGTGGGTGCCGCAGGGAAGTATCTGGAGTCCTGTAAATTTCAAGCACGTCATCAGTTCAGGTGTTGTTTTTGACCAACAGTCGTTATTACAAACAGGCAGCAGTCATTTTATACTAAATATAAAGGGCACTTACACACATGCTGTCAACATTTCTAAATTGCCGGAGGCTAACTACAACAAACAATTGGCTTATATCCCCGGTTTGACAGGGATGTTTTCTCTAAGTTATATATCCGGTAGTAAGCTTTCATTAAGGGCCGAACTGCTGTCGGTTGGCGAAAGATATACAGTATTCGATCAGTCTGCGTCGTTGCCATCTTATGCAATCGTAAATCTGTATGCCGGTAAAAAAATAGTGCTGAAGAAAACTGAATTATTGCCATATCTGCAGGTCAATAACCTGCTGAATAAATATTATGAGTCTGTAGCATTCAGACCCAGAGAACCATTGCATTTTTTAATCGGATTTAAAATAAATATTTTATGAAAAAAATTTTAATTGTTTGTTTGGCGTTATCCGCATTTTTCTCGTGTAAAAAGGATGACCCGATTACACCCGGTAAGTACGGGGCAGGGTTGCTTATTCTGAATGAAGGTCCGTTTGGTACCGGCTCGGGTACAATAGGATTTTGGGACCGTTCGGATAAAGCACCGGTCAATGATGTGTTCGAAACAGAAAACACAGGTGCCAAGCTTGGCAATATTCTTCAGTCGATGACACAGTCTGGCGAAAAATTCTATTTTGTTGTCAATAACTCGAACAAAGTCGTTGTTACCGATAAAAACTTCAAGTATCTTAGTGAAATAAGCGGTTTGCAGTTGCCAAGGTATTTGGTTGTAAAGGGCAGCAAGGCTTATATTTCACAGTGGGGAAGCGACGGCCTTACAGGTTCACTGGTTGTAGCCGACCTTGCTACAGGTCAGTTGACAAAGACCATTCCACTTGGTAAAGGGCCTGAAAATATGCTCATTAAAGGCGACAAACTCTACGTTTCAATGGTTGGTGGGTATGACCGTGACAACAGAGTAATGGTGGTTGACCTTGTCGGAGAAACAGTTTCGAAGACAATCACAGTGGATGACAATCCTTCCAACATTATAGATTACAATGGTCAGATACTTGTATTGTGCAAAGGTTTTACGGATTATGTCAATCCGGCAAACAGTACCAATGGCAAGATTGTAGAAATATCAAACGATGCAGTATCGGCTACGTATAATCTGTCAGAACAAGCAGATAACCTAATCAGGAAGGGCAATAGCTCAACTCTTTATTTTACACTTAATGGCAAGCCATCCAAATGGGAATACAAGGCTGCTAATTTTGAAACTTTACAAGGTGCACCTTTTATCTACAAGCTTTCCTATGATGATGTTGCAGGCAAAGTGCTCATGTCAGATGCAGTAGATTTTGCGTCTAAAGGAAAAATATTGGTAGCAGACGAAAACCTGAACGTGAGCAAAACCATCGATGCCGGTATCATTCCTTCATTGGTCTATGTCATAAAATAATCAGTTCTCAGGTTCATTTAGAATCTTTTGAATTTCTTTTTCTGTGCTTCGGAGTCTGTTTTTACAATAAGTGACCAGCTCCGAAGCACGTTTTATTTTTTCGGTGAGCTCTTCGACTCCGGTTTCTGAATTTTGAAGGTCGGAGAGGATTTTCTGGAGTTCGTTGTATGCCTGGTCGTAAGTCAGATTCTTTTCTTTCATTATATTTTGGTAATGTTTCCGGTCATTTTGCCGATGATTGAATAAATATTTATTTCGTCACCTACTTTAGGTTTATTCTTTTTGCCAATTCTTGCATTATTGTGTTCTACAATGCTGTATCCACGTTTGAAATGAGCCTCAGGTGATAATTGGCTGAGCAAGGTTGAAATATGATCAAGTTGGGTTAAATTGATGTTGAGTTTGTGTGTTGCTACCATCGGTATTTGGCCAAAAATAAGGTCGAGTGATGATTCGGCCCTCGAGATGGCTGAGGTGGCTATCCAGTTGAGTCTTTGTTTAGCATAATCAAGAACTTCGGTGTGTTGTTGCAGATTATTCTGTATTTGGATGGATATACTGCGGCCGAGTTCGATTATGTTGCTTTCATAACGCATGTTGTGCTGGATGATGTATTCTGCAACAGCAGTTGGTGTCTTAAGTGATGTGTGTGCAACCATATCAGCGATGGACTGGTCGATGTCGTGCCCGATACCGGTAAATACCGGCAATGGCATACCGGCAATGGTTTTTGCTATCAGTAGGTTGTCAAAATCTGAAAGATCTACTTTTCCACCACCACCTCTGATGAGAACAACACAGTCAAATTTGTCTTTTTGTTTGATTATTTCTTTCAGATTTTCAGTTACTTCGGGTTCTACATTCTGTCCCTGCATAGCTGAATGGAACAATGTTACCTCATGATGGTAGCCAAAGATATTGTCTTGCAGCTGATTTTTGAAATCCTGCCAGCCTGCCGCATTCTCGGATGAAATGACAGCTATTCGTTGCATTACATAAGGGAGGGCAATCTCCGCGTTTTTGCCCAACAGGTTTTGTTTTGCAAGCTCGTTAAGGATTTCCTGTCTGCGGAGGGCGAGTTTTCCAAGTGTGAATGACAAGTCGATGTCTTCAACTATAAGTTTGAGGCCATATTTTTCGTTGTATTCTACTTTTACTTTAATGAGTATCTCTTTCCCCGGCTGCAGAACCGACTCTTTTTCGGGGCCGAGTTTTTTACTGATGGCCATTAATTGGGTGCGCCAGATGACTGCCGATGCTTGGGCTATTATTTCATGATCGAATTCCGAATTTTCTATTAATTCAAGGTAGGCATGGCCTCTTGATTCTCGGAAGGAAGCGATTTCGCAGTTGATCCAGATACTTTCACTGAAGTTGAGTGCTATTACTCTGCGGATGTATTCGTTGAGTTGGTATAATCTGAGTGACTGATTCAATGGAAGGATTTATATTTGCAAAGTTATCTGTTTATTTTGAAATAATTGCAGTCATGCTCAGTACATTTGTCCTAGGCTTTGGATGAATGGTTTGGGTAATGTTATTTTCTTATTTATGTTAGAAAAAGTGATTGACATGAACGAGGAAAATTTTCTAAAAACAATCAAAACACCCTGGAAATTCAGGTGGTACCTTTTCACCAAATTGCCACTTGCTTGGTTGATGGGCATCCGTTTGCTTGTTATCGACCATAGCCATTGTACGGTCATCCTGCCATTCAAGAAGCGCAACCTCAATCCGTTTAGAAGTATGTACTTCGCTGCTCAGGTAGTTGCAGCCGAGTTGAGTACAGGCATATTGTTGGTGATGGCACGCGAGGCTGCCGGTGATGTTTCGATGCTTGTAAGCAGAATCGAATCTGAATTTTACAAAAAAGCCGTTACAGATTTACGCTTCACCTGTAATCAGGGAGAAATGATAACTGACATCATCCGTAAAGCAGTGGTATCCGGTGACCCAATGACCATCGTAGCGGAGTCAATAGGTAAGGATGAACATGAAGATACCGTAAGCATAACGCGGATAACCTGGTCGGTGAAACGCAGAAAGAAATAGGCTGATCAGTTGACAAATTTGATTTTGTATTCGGCTTGTATATTGCCTTTTTTAATATTCTCGAGTTTTTTCTGGATGAGTTTTTTCTTCAACGGTTTCAGTTTTTCAACAAAAAGTACACCTTCGATGTGGTCGTATTCGTGCTGAATGACTCTTGCATTGAGGCCATCAAAGGATTTTGTGTGTTTGGTGAAATTTTCGTCGTAGTATTCAATGGTGATATTCGGTTGTCGCATAACATCTCCTCGTACAAACGGGATGCTAAGGCAACCTTCTTCGTAGGCCCATTCTTCACCTGACTCTTGAAGTATGCGGGCATTGATAAAAACGGTTTTGATGCCATCGGATGCTTTATCTTCATCCATGGTTTGTATTGTATCAACAATAAAGAGCCTGATGTCTAACCCTATCTGTGGTGCGGCAAGACCTACACCGTGGGCGTTGTACATAGTTTGCCACATATTTTCCAGCAGTGTCGTAAGGTTTGGGTAGCTTGAATCTATATCGGTAGCTACTTTTTTTAACACCGGCTGACCATAAGCATATATCGGTAGAATCATAAGTTTATTGATATTGACCTGCAAATATAAGGAAAATTACCTAAAAGTACTGTGCCTTTCCTATATCCGGCTATCTTGGTAGGCTTTAGAGTGCAAAAATTCTTCGAGGATGATTACGGCACTTACCTTATCTATCAGTGATTTGTCTTGTCTTTTTTGTCTGCCAATACCGCTTTGCAATATTACCTGCGATGCCTGACGTGAAGTAAACCATTCGGCTTGCCGGAAGATTTTGATCTGTGGGAATTTTTGTGCAAAATTATTTAGAAACACGTCAATCTCGTTGGTGAGGTAAGTATCATTTCCGTCGAGATGTGTTGGGTACCCGATGACCAGCATAGATACTTGTTCGGTTTCGAAATATTTTTCAAGGAATGTCATCAAGTCTTTGGTCTGTAAGGTTTCCAGGCCATTCGGAACGATTTGGAGTGGGTCAGTAACGGCTATTCCGGTGCGTTTTGATCCATAGTCAAGTGCAATAATTCTGCTCATCTGTGGTATATAGTGTTTCGGTTTTTTGGTTGCAGGAATATTGTGTTATTGTTTTTCGCCGCTGAATACAGTATTGTCAAGCTTGTTTTTTACAGCCAGACTTTGCTTGTCGGGGCTTATTTTACTCCATTTGATTAACCACGACTGAGAGTCGCCCTGAATGTCCGAAGTACCGGATTCTGATAAAGAAATATTGTCTTGTGCAAAAGCCGGATTTCCGTTCAGATGCTCCATTTTTACAGTAATATTATCGATTTTGGTAAGTTTGACCTGAGTAGTGACATAGTTGGAAGTGCCTGTTATGAGCTGACCTTGGTAGGTGCCTTCAACCTGTGCTGTCAGGTCGGGTTGGTCAGGTGCTGATTTCGAGCACGAAGCTATTGTAAATGATAATAGAGCGAATACAAAAAGATAAACTGTTTTTTTCATGAGATAATTTTCAACAAATATACGAAAAATGGAGATTAATTCAATATTCAAATTCCCGTAGGGAAAAAAATTAACACAACCGAAAAATCAGTTAAGCATATTGAAGGTAAAAATTAATAAAAAAAAGTCCCTGCTCTTTCGGGCAGGGACCTTACAACCAATTCGAAAATTGGTGTCAACCAACAAAAAACCTTATTCTATGATGATCATCTTCATCGTTTTAGATTCTGTTGCAGTATTCAGCTGATAGTAGTAGATACCGCCGGCACCGATTTCAGCTTTGTGAAGCTTAATTTGGTTGAGGCCTTTGTTGAATTCGCCTTCTATCATTTTGACTACTTTACCTTCTACATTGGTGATTACGAGTTGAGCATATTCGTCCTGAGGCAGGTAGAAGCTGATATTGGTAACATCACCAAACGGATTCGGATTGTTTTGCAACAGTCTGAAATCGTATTCACCTGGTTCATTGTCTTTTACGAACTGAAGTCCGATGTCGAATGTCTCAGTAGCTTTGTTATACGCTTCAGCAGGAGTTAGGTCAGAGCTTGTAGCGACACTGTTGCTTAATCTTGTATTTTTCAATACTTTGAAAGTTATAGCAAACAGTTTGGTGTCATCTGCAATACTTGTTGACGGTCCGTTCCAGCTGGTAGTAATCAAACCTTTGTCCACGTAGCTCAGGCCGAAGTTTTCAGCATGGAGCCCGTCGAGGTCTAATGGCTGTATATCTGCAAATTCGAGTTTGTCTGTATCGAAATTAAGCGTGTACTGGTAGCCAATGGTATTGATGAAATCTTTCGATTTTACGACCATGGTATAGCTTTCGCCATTTGTCAGGTCGGCATCATCAGCGATGAAGTTCAGCGTACCGGCAGCATTACGTGTTTCAGTAGCTACAGCAGCATTAGGCAGAGCATCACCGGTGACATCACCGATCTTTATTCCGATAAATTCAACTTTCATAGGTGATTGCATATTTTGCAGATTACAAACTTCAGGGAATGGTTGTGACCAAGGATTTGTTGGAACAGGGAACACGTACTTCTTGTCCACGAATCTCCACGAATCATTGTTCGAGTAATTCTGTTTGACGTGAAGTATCAGTTTTCTGATTTCGAGTAAGTCGGCGGTCGTTACATTGCCACTCTTGTTAGCATCTGCTGCAATCATTTTGTATGGCGAATCGAGCTGTTTTTTGCCTAGTATATGATTGGTGATCAATACAAGGTCAAGTGTGTTAACACCATTGAGCGGATTCACATCTTTCTTAGGTACTACGGTGTAGCTGCTTCCCTTTTTCATAGCCGGGAATTTGAACTTACCGTTATCGTTTGTATTGTAAGGAGGCATATTGCTTCCGGCAAGATTTACATTCACATCACTTACCATTTTACCCTGCATTGTAGAGATATCACCACTGACGATGATCATATCCATTGTATCGCCACATACATTCATGTTATCGGAGATCATGATGAATGTTTCGCAGTAATCTTGGTTGCCTGCTTCGTCAGTTACCCACATGCGTACTACTCTCATGCCAAGGCTGTCGCAAGTATATACAACGGTTGTGTCATTGACATCAGTTGAGTAAGAGAATTTTAGCTTACCCGGAGCTGTACAGTTGTCAGAACTACTTGCATTGAACGCTTTAGCAGGAATAGCCACCATACCTGTAACCATAATGTCGGTTGATAAACCTTTATGGCATACCGGTGTAGGCTTCTTACAATCGTTAACGGTAAATGTAAAGTCGCAAATATCGTAGTTGCCACAACCATCTGTAACCTTAAACCATACACGGTGCTTGCCAAGAGGTACAGATACATTCATAGTAGGTGTGCTACCTGAGATATCATACGTACCATTAGCTGTAATGTCCAGTTTCCATTCGTATTTGAGTTGGTCTGGTTTGGCACAGCCGTCGTAAGCCAGTTTGGTAATCGATACAGGGTTGTTGTTACAATCTTCTGCCATTGAGCAGATAACAGTATCCTTAGGGCAAGAGTAGAAGTGAGGTTTTTCATTGTCTATCACCTTAATGACTTGTTTTACAATGAAGTATCCGTCACCATCGTCTCGTAAGTGTCTTGGATTGTTATTGAGAACAATACCGCCTTCGGTGTTGTTGGCAGAAGGGTTGTATTTACACCAGTCAAGCACTTTCCATGTACGGATGATTTTGTAACAAGCATCTGGTACCACATCGAATATTTCATCAATGTATTCTACTGCTACGAGTTCGCAGTCACCGTTATGAGAAATTGACTTCAGACCTGCAAGATCTTCGAATTTCTTACACTCGGTGATAGTAACATCAGCCGGGAAAAGGATATCAAGAGGTGTAGTGTCTATTAGTTTGACTTTCTGATCACAGAAACCGGTATTGCCCGATTTGTCAGTGGCTATCCATCTTCTGGTGATGGTTACATTGTTTTGGCATTGCCCTGGAGAGTTTGCATCTACCCATGTAAGGTTGACGCCACAATCAGAAGCATTGTCTGTAACAATCGGTTTGAGTGACAGAGGTGTATTGTATGAAATGGTCAGTTTTGCAGAGTTAAATGTACCACCGCCAAGTGGTGCTCCATCTATTACCTGTACTGTCCAGATTCCGTTCGGATTTTCACCGTCGAAGTAGCTTAGTGCATTGTATTGTGACTGTACGTTGCCCACGATGGCAGTAGGGTTTCCGTTGCAGAAGAACGGAGCGCCTTCGTCATCAAATGTAGCATTGATGTCAGTTGTAAATGCACCACATGAACCACCCTGGAATAGTGTTACTACTGTACCTGCAGGGCTTATCAGTTTGAGTGTCAACTGGTCGATGTAATCGTGTTTGATGTCAAGACCGAGGTTGATATCTTCAATTGTAGCATAAGGAGGCAAACCACTCACTACTATCTTTTCTTCCAGTGTCACCGGGAAGTTGATGGTAATGGTCTTGTCAACCTTCTTGTCAAATGAAATGACTGCAGGGTCTTCAGGTGTGTATGGCTGACCACACTGTACTGAAATATCAGAAGGACATAGTACGGCAGGCTTGATTTTGTCAACGACAGTCACCTGTACCATACATTCATTATAATTGCCTGAAGCATCAGTTACTCTCATCACCACAGTTACCGGCCCATTGTTGACATCGCAACAATAGAATGGAACCTTATCTGCGAATGTTGTAGCATCGGTGCCAGGGCAAGCAGGATTATCCATCCTTCTTACAGTGTATTTCAATGCACCACCACACTCATCATAACTGCCAGAGTCAAATGAAGTAGCATTTACAAGTGTTACCGGATTAATCAAAGATACTACAGTAAGTTCCTGACAAACTGCCACAGGTGGTTCGTTTTCTTTGATGTCAACATCGACTGAACAGCTGGTAATATTGCCACAAGCATCTGTAGCAGTATAAGTAAATGTGTAGATTCCGAAAGGTATCTGGAATATTCCACCATTGCTGTTAAGCTCAGTGACGATTCCGTTCACAGTAACCTTGGTTTTAACGTTTACGTTCTTCGCCTGGCTACAGTTGTCTTGTACATTGATCTTCGGAGCCTGAATAATGGCAAGGCACTTATTGCCATTACCGCTGACTGTATAGTTAAATTCAGAAGGCTTAGGGCAAGTCAGTGATGGACCTTCCTTGTCTTTGACGATAATTACCTGTATGCCGGTAATCATGTTATTCGAACAGGCATCCATTACTGTCCAGGTTCTTACTATTTTGTAACTGTTATCACAGATTGGTATCACTACATCTTGAGGAGGAGCTACCATCAATTCACAGAACTTGTTGATAGGTTTTCCATCGATGGTTGGTACACCCGTAACAGCCGGGTTGGTGTTTGGATTTACACAACTAATAGATGGTGCGTCTTTGTCGTCAAGGTTTGGTGGGAATACCACTTCGGCAAGTGTGCCTCGTTTTACAGAAATAGTCTGTGTACAAGGGGTGGCGCTGTTGCCGTAATAGTCTCTCGCAAACCATGTTCTGGTAATGACAGCAGAGAAATCGCCTGTACATGTAGGGTTGTTGATGGTTTCATTATAGGTAATAGTAGCAGGATCAACGCCACAATTATCCTTGAATACCGGATAACCAACAAGTGAAGGGTCAAGACCGTCGTTGTTACAACTTACAGTAACATCAGCACAAGTGATGGTAGGTGCGAGTTTGTCTTCTACCAGGATGTTGCCCCAACATTTGTTACCGGTAAACGGATCGATAATACTTACCTTGAAGGTTTTGCCAAGATCAGCACATGTAACAATATTATTTGTCTTACCTTCAATGCTCACTTGATACTGCGACCAGCAGCCGTAGTTTCCTTCAAGAACTACGTCTGAAGTAATAGTTGCAATACCTGAAGGATCTAGTGAAACATTGTGAAGACTTCCGCATGCAAGCTCGACAGGAGGCACAGGGAAAATCTTCACCTGCATTGTTATTGTCTGTTCACATCCTGCATACTGCGTGTTTGGAGTGTTCGGTTGTGCTGTAAATGTGTATCTTACAGTATAAGTGCCCGGAGCCAATAGTGCAGGATTAAGCTGTGTAATATTGAGCTGTACTGCAATGGTGTTGGTAGCATCATACAAGTCAAAACGTTCGTTAAGTGCCACAGATGGAGCTGCTGTTCCTTGCAATTGGACAACCGGATGGTTAGCGCAATAGTCAGGGTTCAGTCCAACAAACTGTGGATTTGGGTAGTAACAAAGGTTACTCAGGGTCAGTGTATCACCAAGTCCATTTGCAAATGTGATATTGTATCCCAGGCCATCCACATGAATACCATTCATTCTGTAAACGCCAGGAGCTACAGCTATCGGTTTATCCGGGCTGCCAACACCGGTAGTTACCGGAATTGGTGCTGCAGGAGGAGCAGGGCTGGATGTTTTATATAATCCAGTTGCTGTTACAATATGCCAAGTTTGACCGGATGGTGCAAAGATGGTAATTTCTTCATCAAATTGGCCATTGGTCAAAGTTGTCGCGTTGTTTTTGCAGTGACAAGGGTCAGTTGAAGTAACAGAACATGCAACGATGTTGTAAGTTACAGATACAGGATTGCTCACACAACCACTAACAGGATCGGTAATGACAACATAAACTGTCTCAGTACCAAGAATGCCGGTAGGGTGGTATGTGTTATTATTAGGACCCGAGACCTGAGCCGGATTGACCGGAATGGTAAGGGCTGCATTCTTATACCAACTGAATGTGCCTGTTGTAGAGCTTGTAGCTACTGCATCAGGAATAAAACCGTCTTTGCAATACGAGCCGGCTCCAGTAACAGTCAGTGTAGGTACAGGCGCAACAGTTACAGTCATCGAGCATGTTGCCTGATTTCCATTCACGTCAGTTACTGTCCAAACTACCACAGTAGTAGTGCCTGGTGCATAAATGTCGCTTGCATCATCCGTGCCATTCTTGCTGTTGGTAACAGAAGCCACACCACAATTGTCTGAAGTAACAGGTTTTGGTATGGTTATTTTGCTTATTGTACACGGTACATTTACATTAGGAGGGCAGATAATGGTAGGTACCTGTGTATCCTTAAGTGTAAGTACAGCAGTACATGTGGCAGTATTACCTGCTGCATCTGTTACTGTAAATGTTACCACTTGTGTATCATTGTTGGCGGCACCAAAAGAGGTACCTGCAACCGGTGTTTGGGTAACTGTTACATTAGGGCAATTTTCAGTATAAATAAGCTCCGGAATCATGTTAGGCACAACACCCGAACAAGTATTTAATACTGTACCTACATTGCGGCTAGGCGGGCAGGTAGTAATGATAGGAGCAATATTGTCCTTCAATGTCAGGACAGTAGTACATGTTGCAGTATTTCCACCGGCATCAGTAACGGTAAATGTTACAACCTGTGTGTCATTATGTGCATTGCCGAATAGCGTACCTGCAACAGGTGATTGTGTCACCGTTACAGCGCAGTTGTCTTTGTAAATAAGTTCCGGAATCATGTTCGGCACTGTACCTGAGCAAGTACCGGCATTCACAAAGATGTCTCTGTTGTCAGGGCATTTTGTAATGACTGGCTTCTGTGCATCCCTAACATCAATGGTGAATGTACATTCCTCAGAAATGTTGCCAAAGTTATCCACTGCAAAGTAGTGTACAGTTGTAATGCCTACATTGTAGTTTTTAGCATTTGCCTGACCCAAAATAGGATCATTCGAAGGGTCAGCATCACCTGATTGTCCGAAAATGTCAGGACCACCTAATACTGTAGCACCCGAAGTCCAGTAATAAATATCAACATCGGTGTCGCAGTTGTCAGTTGACTGTACTTTTGAGAAGTTGACAAATGCCATACACATATCCGGATCATTGCCTTGCACTATGTTTGAAGGGCAATTTTTGATGACTGGAGCAAGTGTGTCAAGTACCATAACAGGTGTAGTACAGGTGGCCAGGTTGCCGGCATTGTCCGTTACTGTAAGTGTAACCATAACGGTATTGCCTGCTTCAGCACAAGATACCTGCGTAGTGTTGATAGCAAGATTATTAATATGACAATTATCGAAAGAGCCATTGTTGATATCAGCTACCGCAATAGAAGCATTGCCACTCTGGTCGAGATACAACTCATAAGGAGTAGCGCACTGAGCTACCGGATTTTCATCATCACGAATGGTAACTTTTGCAGTACAAGTCGCAGTATTGCCGGATTGATCTGTAGCAGTTAGTGTTACTACTTGTACAGAGCCATGGCTACCTGCGAATATAGTGCCTGCGGCAGGACTTTGTGTTACTGTAATATTTAGAATTGAGCTACAGTTGTCTATTAATGCAACACCTGCTGTCAAATCAGGAATTGTAATAGCACAGTCTCCTGTTCCATTTACACTTGTGCTGATGGTTACATCAGATGCACATTGTGCAAATACTGGCTTTTCTACATCTTTTACAGTAATGGTAAATGTACATGAGCTGGTATTATTCGATTGATCTCTGACTATGTATGCCACTGTAGATACCCCAACAGGGAACATGATGGCATTCACACTTCCGGGAGAAGCTACTGTTGTGCCATCAGGATAAGTTATCTCATGCGAAAGTATATAAGGGCCAGGGCAATTGTCAGACATTACAGGATTCAAACCTAAGAATCCAACAGAACAATCATTGCCTGTGTCATCTACAGTAATACCATAAGTAAAGGCTTGATAATTCAGTCCCGAACCATCGTTGTTGACAATGATATTAGGCGGGCATGAAATACTAGGCTTTTGATTGTCAATTACTGTAACTTTGAAGCTGCATGTAGCTGGTCCATTGCCCGAAGGGTCAAAATAGTTATACACTACTGTAGTAACACCTTTCGGGAAATCAGTGTCGGGAGCAAGCCCTGAGGCAAGCGTACCAAGCTGATTCACTCCGCCACAATTATCATTGAAACGAGGCAATTCGTATGAAACAAACCCATCGCACTCGTTGCCATTGGTAGTGACAGTAATATCAGACGGACAAGTCGCTACTATAGGGCCTTCGTTGTCTTTGACATCAAGCGTGTATGTACACGAATTTTGATTGCCATTCACATCGGTGATGGTCCAGACTATAGTGGTAGGGCCAAATGGCAATGTTGAACCGTTGAGTGTAGCAGTACCATTGTAATTGTTTACTACAGAGAGTACACCACAGTTGTCATTGGCAGCGCTTGCATCCAGGGTGTTATCACCTACCAGGTATGCACAATTATTTGCTATAGCATCATCTGAAGTATAAAGAATGGTATTTGACGGACACGTGAAGGCCGGCTTTTCATTATCAACTACCTGAACATTGAAGCTGCAGGTGCTAACGTTTCCGTGTGTGTCATCAGCAGAGAATGTTACAGTGGTGTTTCCCACATTAAATTCTACATTTGATAAAGCACCACTTCCGTTATCCGGAGTTGAACCTGTTGCTGTCCAGGTAACATCAATGGTATTGCAGTTGTCTGTTGTAGTCGGAGCAAGGTTGCTCAGGATGATTCCACAATCCGGTGATGTATTGGTAGTGACACCTGCCAGTTGTGAGAAAATATCCAGACCTGTACCGTCTGTGTTAACCGAAACATCATGAGGGCATAAAACTGAAGGGAATTCGTCATCAACTACTGTAATATTAAACGTACAAGTATTGGTAGAGCCACTGTTGTCTTTTACTGTCCAAGTGACGGTGGTAGTACCAAGGTCAAAAATTTTGTGATGAAGGCTTGTGCCTCCAAAATCATAGTCGTGGGTAGCAGACATGATGCCGCAGTTGTCTGAAGCAATAACATCCAGGAATGTTCCTATCACCTCATATTCGCAGTCACCTCTGTCACCATCTGTTGATGTGCCGACTGTGATATCAGCAGGGCACATAGTGGTAGGGTCGCTCATATCCACGATATTGATAATGTAAGTATTGACAGTCTCGCAACCATTTGGAGATGTTTCTGTGGCTGTCAATGTGTGTGGACCACCCAATACTGTGCTCCAGTTGATACCAACTGATGGTCCATTTGTAGGTGTACTGAATGTTCCTCCTGAAGACAAAGTCCAGCTGTACGTGTTGGCAGGCGAATTGTCAACAGAAACAGCATAAGTAGCATTAGCACCAGGGCAAACCATATTCGGTCCACCTATAGGGTTTAATGCCGGTTGTGGGATTACCTCAAGGTCCAGGACAAAAGGCTGGAATGGTGCACAACCATTAGCTGGTGTTGCATAATACAATAGTCGGATCATACCGGTATTGATACCTTTGAACTCACCTGTCTGAGATGTAGTTGACTGTCCACCCGGAAGGGCATTAACATCTACAAATTCTCCGGTTCCTGTAAATCCGGCCGGTTGAGGGCTAGCTACAACCCATTCGTGTGTCCATGGGCCAGGATGAGCAGGGAACGAACCCGGCACACCTTCTACAAGTCTTGTAGCACTTTGACATACAAGATTTGATCCGTCAGGTGTTGCTGAGTTGAATACCTTAGGTAATACCTGTACTCTGATTTCAAATGTTGGTCCATAGCAGATTTCGGTTTCGGCACCACTCATGAAGTCGATTTGTGGTCTGAAGGTATATACTACGGTTTGTGTAAGAACACCATTGTTCATAAGGTATTCTGTAAAGTTGTTTCCGGATAGAACTTCATATCCGAATGTGTTATCGGTGGTATTGGGATGGCCTCCGTTCGGTGACCCGGTAGCCATCGTAGATCGTGTTACATCAGGCGCATTTGTCAGGTCAATATCATATAGCTCAAATTCTACGACAAATGGTGCCATGTTCATATTTTTCATATTCAGCACCTGAGTCAGTTCTGCTGCATCCATTCCGTCACTGCCGCAAATGGTTACATCTATTACTCTGTTCAAAAGATCTGTGAATAAAGTTGGGTCAAGATCAGGAGTTGGCATTACTGTTACCGGAATGCTTCTGGTAGTACCAAAACAACTACCATCAGGATCAGTGTTGTCCGGTAGCCCGGCAGCATTTACATGGTCGGGGTCAAAAGCCGGAGTTACCTCAATGGTTACTATCTGAGGCATCATCGTTGTATTGTCAAAATTTGGCAAACCAACTACCGGAGATACAAAACCAAGTTTGGTAATGCTAACACCGTCACTACCTACGTTGCTTAATAAGGCCGGATTGTAAGCTCCTGGTGTAATGCCTGCAGGTGCTACAATATTTACATCGTATTCTAGGTCGCCCTCATCATTTGGGCTTGGGTTTGGTTGTTCTACTACTTGAGTTGGGAACTGTCTAACCTGAATTTTACCGTTAGGTGAATCATTGTCACATATTACAATTGGATCTCCCTGGTTGTTCACGTCGTCGTTAACGGGTGCATCCTGGTTGTCCAGTTCTATCTGAGGTTTTGGATAAACTACTACCCTTACTTCTATTGGTGTACTGCCACTTGGGCATTCTGTACCATCGGCGAGGATGAAGGTAGGGGTGAGCTCATAAAACACTCTTCTTTCGTGTGGGGCAAGGTCAGAAAGGTTCATGACCGGAGCCGAACAAGGAATATTTGCATTTGATCCGTCAAATACTATGTTGCCCGGAGCCAGTACGGTTTCTGAGCTACCCATTGTACCCATACCGAGAGGGCCACAATCTGACTGGACATTTACTTGTCCGTCATTGAAAGGGAATGCTCCGGCAGGTCCTGTAATGGTTGTCAGTTTCCAATTTAGTTTAAATCCTGTTACACCACTCGGGAAAGCCGAAACTGTACCATTGAATTCAAAATCGGACATCGAACAAACTCTTCTTGTCTGATCGTTATTGCCTTGTGCATTTACCGAAGTATTGCTGATGGTTACAAAATTAATTGGGTCTGGTATTACATGAATGGTAAGTGCAAGCGTTGCACCTGAGCATTCGGTTGTAGTGTCTCTGCCCGGAATGCCGTCTGCTTCAAAATACGGTGTGAAGGTAAAACTTACATCTGCCGTTGCTGATGAAGAATTTAACATCGGGAACAGATCACCGGAAGCAGGAAGGAGACTTGCAGGAAAATTATTAACCGGAGGGAAAATAGTGATACCTGAAGGGTCATTAACCACAACCTCAACCCATAATGGATTGCCATTGATATCAGTAAGAGCACCCAAGTTTTCACCTGCAATTCTTACACCCATACCAGAACAAATAGTCGTTTCAGCTGGGTTGTTCATTGCAGCTGTTACCATTGTAGCCGGGCCCATAGGGTTGCCAGTAAAATCCAATTTTGTAAATGTTCCTTTGATGGCTGCAAGACTGTCAACAGTTACTTTTGCTAGTCCGTTGAACTGGCAGCCTGTACCTTCACCATCAACATCGTAGTACATGTCAAATGTGCTACCAATAATTGGATTCGGATTAAATGTTAATGTGTTGTTAGTAGGATCATAGCTTGCACTGCCAGGGGGAACAAGTCCCGGATTATCATACCACGCTACACTAGTTTGGAAGGTTTTTCCGGTTATCGGACCGTTGGCAATCAAAACTTTTTTGGCCATAGCCATAGAGCCTGTTGCCGGATCTGGCGGACAGACCTTTACCGGAGGTGCAATAACACCAACACTATTATCCACAAGTGTCGGGTCATTGGTGCGTGTTACAAGATTATTGTTAAAACTATTTTCGTAGTCAATAATTATACCATTGTTGACAATAGGCACTGTAGCCATATTGGTTCCTGTAAATGTTGTTTTAATGATTGCATCATTGATAAATGTAGATTCGTTGTTTATTTTATCATTTGTATAAACAACTGAGCATTCGATATTATATATTGATGCACCATTGTCATTTTGTACCGCAACACCCATTGGTGTACCCATTACAAAAATATTGCCCAGGCCAGATACTGCGCTGCCATTGTTAATTACAGCATTATTGGTATTCCTGAGGCCAATGGAAGAAGCACCAATGATGGAAAGTGAAGAAGCACCAAAATTATTGATTACACCATCATCATCATTTAGAAAACCTGTAATACCTCCCCCTGTTAGTTCAATATCAGTTGAAGAATATCCATTCTGGTTAAAAACAGCTGACTGGTTTTGTACAAAACCAGTAATGATACCAGGGCTCTGAATCTCAATACGACTCATATTAAAGTTGTTGAGCTGAGCAGTGTTCTGATTGATGATACCTGTGCCAAGTACACCATCAATGTGTATAAATGATTCATAATCTGAGTTTGTAAATACTGCGAGATTGTTTCTGTTGAAAATACCAGCTATGCCGGATATTCCTGTAATAATGATTTCATTTCTGTAGTTGATATCAGAATTAGTTGGATTTGTGTTGTTAAAAGTTCCGAAGTTTTCAATTCCCGAAAGGGCAAAAGCAGTTATATTAATCCTGCTATCTTCGGTATTGGTGAAAGCATTCATGTTGGTTATACCGTTGCCCGGAATATTGCCTGTGCAGCTTCCATTCGTAAATCCTATATTAATAACGCTAATGTCACTCAGGTTAAATGGAGCTACACTTGAATATGAAGTGTTTAAGAAAGTTCCTGCATTGTAAATACCATCTGCACCTGCTGAAACCACGTTAAGCAATGCACCACTTCCCGCGGTAGAATTGCCGTTTGTAAAAGAAGCATTGACACCATTGTAAATAGCAGCAGTTGATGCACCGACACCGCCATCGCAAATGGTAATGACTGCGCTATCTTCATTTTTAAATGTAGTGGAAGGTACAGATAGTGCATCAGATAAGTTTCTGATGGCATATTGTGCTGTACCATTTATCGAAATAGAAGCTCCTGTACCTGTATTCAAAAATGTCGCTGCCGAAGAGACAGCTCCGTTCCAAATACCTATCTGGTTAAGGGATGTCATCGTAATAGCAGCTGATCGGTTGACGAAGGTACCATTCAGAATGTTTACAATACCATTGTTTACATCTGCCGGAGCCATAGGGTTTATAACGATCGAACCACCTGTATCATTTGTCAAATGTACCGTTCATTCTGTTGACAATAGCACGGTTGGCATTGTCCACAGAGAGATTTCCTGTATTATTAGTCGTTCCGTTGTCTTCATTGATAAATCCTTCGTTATCAAATCCGCTTAGTGTGTTGTTAGCATTAATGGCAATGTCGGCCTGATTGATGAAGCTGGCAGGACCGTTCAAAGCTGAGTTTCGGATTCCTGCATTGTCAACATTCAGGATGCTGATCATGCCGTTTGCATTTGTAAAGCTGGCGGCCAATGCACCTGCGCCACCATTGAATATACCGTTGGCACCACCACTACTGATGTTACCTATGGTTATTTCACTGTTGTTGATGAAAACCGAAGGGTTCGTGGCACCTCCTGTTGGAGAGTTGCTGATACCTGCTGCGGTTGCTCCGTTTATGTAGAGCTCATCATTGTTAATAAACGTGCCACCCTGGTTTCTGATACCTGTTGCTGCTGCACCAATATTGATATTGTGGTTGTTGGTCACTGAAGACCCCGAACCAAGGCTAATACCATACGGTGATGCTGTTGCATTAAGTGTAAGGGTGAATAAATTTGGAACCGTTGCTGAGGCTCCGTTCTGTACATCCAGCCGCCTGAATGCCATACTTACCATGGAATTATAACCACTCGGGTAAGGAGTGGCACCTCCCGGTATAATGACCGTCGAAGTGGCTACCGGCAGTCCTACCGGTGAGTAGTTGTTTGGGTCATCCCAGAAGCCGTTGCCGGCTGCACCTGTCCAGGTTGACGTCTGGGCAGTGACGGATGTTAACCCAAGTAAAAAGAATGCACTTACAGTCAAAAACGTGCTTAACCAGCTTTTTTTGTATGTAGAGTGCCTCATACGATTACCTCGCCCGTAAGTGTCACCTCCCGGGTCAAAGTTGGTCCTCCTAACATCTGAACGATGGGGGGGAATGAAAGTACATTTCATCGTTAAAAGGTTTAGTTAAAAAATATTGTTAATGTCATTTCTAAGCTGTTGGTCCTAAAATCCTAAAAGCAGAGAATCCCCGTTCCGTGACATGTATGATGCTGTACGGATAATGCGAATTCTCCAAGCTTTTAGGCTAAACAAGGACGATGAACCTTCCGCAAAGACATAGTGGTGACACCATGCTTACGGAATTACGTAGCACAAATTCTTTTGCAGGTAGTATGCAGGATGTGGTATGAGTCAGTTTTGTCCGGCTTCGAAAAGCAAATGGGGGGTACGGATACACTGATCTTGTACAATCCGGCAATCACTGGATTACATTGTAATTTTTTTATTGGAATTCAGGTCAAAACAACCAGAGTTAACTCTGGATTAATCGGTTTTTGGGAATACGGTTTTGGGAGAGATTTTGGGATGTTGGGCTACATTTAGTTTCTTAAATGGCCGGTGTTTTAGTTGTTACCTGATTCGCCGATTAATTTTCATATTATTACATTTTACATATATATACATTTATAATATGTAAAAGGTTTCAAAACATTCAATTAAAATTTATTTTTTTTTGTAATTAATTAAATATGATTGATTCCTTGTATTTATTACTTGAAACGGAGCTGCTATTATTAGGTTCCGCTTCTGCATTCAAATATTATAAAATATATAATATGAATTATGCAACGGTATCATATAAGCAAGGAATGGTAGAGGTTTGGGTTTGAATAAAATGGCATGAGCAGGAATTGAATAATCCTTGGCAATGTCTG
>WBZR01000906.1_pt1 | contig 42157 bp, 30 predicted proteins | sample 5204231 | NCBI WGS metagenome assembly WBZR01 (sample SAMN12412403, study PRJNA552823) | activated sludge metagenome | isolation source: activated sludge from anammox sidestream of wastewater treatment plant... | place: USA: Virginia | collected 2017-08 | reverse complement strand
CGTCCCGGCGCGCGCTGGACAAAGGAGGGCGCTACCATGGTTGCCAAGGCTCGAGCCGCCTGGATTAGCCGCCAATGGGATGCCTTGCCGTTGGCTGCTTGATTCTACAGAATTTGAATGCTCCCCAACTCCAAGCCGCATGGAACGACCAGTACCTTTTCAAAATCCTCGCCGCCGCAAATTAGATGCGATTGCCCTAGCAATTCGGATTATTGACAAATTTAAGAAGTGTTATATAATTAAAATAACATGAGAGTTATAAGCATCGGAAGCCCTTAATATCAAAAATAACTTGTTCAACATGTAGGGAGTGCCTAAAACGGAAACAAAATAAGATTCATAAACTGCCCAAAGTATGAGCCGATCTGGAGGCAGCAATCCCTCTGGTAGCCAACGCTACCGGTGCGGACAGTGTAATCGCGTGTATACGCCTGAACCAGTCTGGCGTGGCTATACTGAAGAAACCCGCCTTGCCGCCATCCGCATGTATTGGAAAGGTAAAAGTTACGGAACGATTGCGCGCATGCTCAAGGTCAACCAATCTGTTGCAAACTGGGTCAACCAATACACGGCCTCCCTGCAAAAGCCTGGAGGAGAAGAGGCTGAATTGGAAGGCTTGATTCAAATCCAATTAATAGGAGGCGCCGGGAATTAATACAAAAAGTCCGTTCCATCATCCCTGTTATTTCATCTTTTCTAAACAATATTGGAGACCAAATGAAAATTTATAATGCAATTTGGCGTGCTGTAAGTATCGTTGCCCTGCTGGCGGTCGGAGCCTGGGGCTTCTTTGGCGCCAGCGGACCCGCCGCCGAAACCGCCGCCCGTGAACGCGCGGTGCTCTCCCTGAGCGGCGCGCAGAACGTCGGCAACAGGCAGCCCGGCGCCTCTGTGGTTGTGGCGGAGCCGATGACCGTTAGCACTGACGAGGCCCTCGTAACCATGCAAACTTTCCAGCCTGCGCCCTCGCAGTACGATCGCTGGCTGGCTGGCGAGATTGACCTCGATGAAATGGAATACCGCGTGGGTCCCGCCCAGCGCCAGGAGCTGGCGGAAGCGGCAAAACAGCGCAATATTCCCGGAATGGGACAGTTGGATTCTACCCCTGAGTTGAATAGCACTGCTCCCACCATTGACGTCTCTTTTGACGCGCTCGATATAGATGACTGTTGCGGAACTGGCTCCTCCGTCCCGCCGGATTCCGACATGGCGGCCGGTCCGAACCACCTGATCGCGGTCGAGAACTCGAGCTTTGCGATCTACGACAAGACCGGCGCAACCGTAGTCGCCCCAATCCTGTTCGACGCCTTCCTCACCGGGCACGGCGCCTCCGGCACCTTCGACCCGACCGTGCAGTACGATCAGGAGGAAGGTCGCTGGGTGATGGCGATCGAAGACGGCGAGTTATTCTACCTAATGGTCTCGGACGACGATAATCCGGTGGGCACCTGGTACACCTATGAATTCGACGCCCAGTTCTATGGCGATGAGTTCTTCGATTACCCGCACATCGGCATCGGCGATCATGCCATCTTCATGGGCGCCAACATGTTCAACGGCAGCATCCCCGGTAGTTTCGAAGGGCGCATCTACGCCTTCGAAAAAGACGATGCCTATGCCAACCTCCCGGTGACCATGGTCTCCGCCAGCGTGGGCTATGATGGCGGCACGCCGCAACCCCTGAACCTGACCGGTTGGGCGCAAGACTCCGTGCCCGTGCCGTTCAACTCGCATTACTTCGTCACCGACTACTATGACGGCGCCACTGTCTGGCTCTGGCAGTGGAACAACCCCTTCACTGGCGGCGTTCCCACCGTGGTGCAGACCTATGACTTCGGCGCGGTCGGCGCGAGCGGCTACCCTGTAGATGTACCGCAAAGCGGCGGCATGTCTGTCCAAGCCAACGACTGGCGCATGAGGAGCTTTGAATATCGCAACGGCTACGCCTACGTGGTGGACACCGTCTCATACGACTGGGGAACCGGCGATGCGAATGTAGTGCGCTGGCACAAGCTCAACCTCGGCGCGGCGGGTTACCCGATCGTGGACGGCAGCTTCGTCGGCTCGTCAGCACCCCTGCACTACATCTTCCCGGATGTGTCCGCCGATATGTGCGATAACATGGTCGTCGGCTTCGAACGCGGCGGCAGCACGCAATTCATGGAAACTCGCCTGATTGGGCGTCTCTTCACTGACCCGGCTGGCGAGTTGCTCGGCTCCATCCAAGCCAAAGCCGGTGAAGCCACCTACACCAGCTTCGACGGCGCTCCGCTCCGCTGGGGCGATTACAGCGGCATGGCAATTGACCCGGATGGCAGGACCTTCTGGCACATGGGCGAATACGCCAAAAGCGGCGTCAGCAACCCCACTGTCAACTACGGCAACTGGATCACTTCATCCTCGTATTCGCAATGCTCGGTGCGCTCCTTCCTGGATGTGCCCACCAACGCCACCACCTGGTCGTACATCGAGTCTGTTTATAACGCAGGCATCACGGGCGGTTGTTCAACCGGTCCGCGCAATTACTGCCCCAACAACATAGTCAATCGCGCGCAGATGGCGATCTTCCTGCTGAGAGGCATTCACGGCGGCTCTTATACGCCCCCGGCGGCAACCGGAACCATGTTCACCGACGTTTCTACCGGTACCTTCGGCGCGGCATGGATCGAACAACTGGCGACAGAGGGCATCTCCGGCGGCTGCGGCGGCGGTAAATTCTGCCCCACTAGCTCGGTCACCCGCGCCCAAATGGCGATCTTCCTGCTGCGCGCCAAATACGGCTCTGCTTATACGCCCCCGGCAGCCACAGGAACCATGTTCACCGACGTTCCAATCGGCCTGTCCACCGCGGCATGGATCGAACAACTGGCGACCGAAGGCATCACCTCCGGCTGCGGCGGCGGAAAGTACTGCCCCAACAGCACGGTCAGCCGCGGACAGATGGCGATTTTCATCCAGCGCACGTTTGGGTTGAGCCTGCCGCCATTCCCCTAGAAATTTGAACAATATCTTGTAAAGAACGCAAACCGGCTGGCAGTACTGCCAGCCGGTTTCTTATGCGGCTTTTTTTAGGCAAGATTTTCGAATCGGACACGGATGAAATAGATTACGCGGAGAAACACCGATTTTTTCTTTGATCTTCCGTGCAATCTCGTGTACCGCTCTCACAAAGAAACCCTAAAGGTCTTTTTGGCGAATCGGATATCTGCGAGAGAAGAGGAGATGTCGCATGGCGCCATGGCGACACTTTTAGCGTTTTCGTGTACGGTAAAGAGAAAAAACTAAACTAGGGGTACGAGACGGGGTGTCCGTTCTCGCACAAAACGAACTCATTGTAACCGCGTGTGTGATAGATGTATTCGTTGCCAGCGGCTTGCACCCGGACCCGATAGCCCTCCACCTGCCCGGCGGCATACGACTGTCCTTCAGCCGGGCAACCGAGAGAAGCGTCATCCCAAGTCACGAACACGATCTCCATCACAGCCACATCCGCAGCGGGGATCCCGAGTCGCTTAGCCAGGTCCTGCGCGATGCGCTGGAGGAGCGCCGGCTCGCTGCCGCGTGTACCCGGAGCGGGCTGCTCCACGTTGCCGCCGCTGCCAGTCTGCCCGGCGGGGAGATTTTCCAAATCCACCGCTTGTGGATACGAGACCTGCGGATTCCCCGCTGCCGAACACCCCGCTAGGAATAACAGGGCGGCCAGCCCCAAAAAGGAGAAACGATTCAAAAGTAACATTATTTTTTCCTTTCATGCATAAACAGGCGTTTCAGATTCGCCCCAAAAGGGCGTGTTTGCTTGCGTGTTATACTTTTTTTCAAGACTTGGACGCCCCCGCCTAGCAAAAAGTTCCACACCGGAGACCCAACATCGTGAAGATTGGTTATTATACTAAAGTCCGTTTTTTGCTCATCCCCTACGTGTTGGGGATGCTTTTTCTAGTATTCATCCCGGCGGGCATCTCATTCGGGCTCGCCTTTTTTCATTATGACGGCATCAAGCCCCCCTTCTGGGCGGGCACGCTGAATTTCATCCTCGCCTACACCGACGAAATCTTCTCCCTGAGCGTACGAAATTCGCTGGCGCTGATCATCCTGCCGGTGCCGCTGCGGGTTTTGACGATGTTCCTCGCCGCCTGGCTGGCGCATGGAAAAGGCAAATCCCTAAACTGGCTGCGCGGCATCCTCTACCTGCCGAGCATCGTCCCGCCGGTGGCGTATGCCCTCGCCTGGCTGTGGATACTAAATCCGCTCTTCGGACCTATGAACCTGATCCTCAAAGCCCTGGGCTTGTATGCTCCCGGCTGGTTCGCCGATGCGAACTGGTCCAAACCCGCGCTGGTGTTGATGATGTTCTGGCAGATCGGCGAGGGATTTCTGGTCAGTCTCGCCGCCATTCAGGATGTGCCGAAGGAACTGGAGGAAGCCGCCCAATTGGACGGGGCATCCGGCTGGCAGGTGGTCTGGAAGTTGTACCTGCCCATGCTCTCCCCCATTTTGCTGCTGCTTGCGTTTCGGGATGCGATCCTGATCCTGCAAGAATCCTTCACCATCATCCTCGTTGCCACGCAGGGCGGACCCTACTACTCGACCCACACCCTGCCGCTGTTCATCTACGAACAAGCCTTCGACCTGTTCTCCTTCGGCACGGCCGGCGCGGCATTGTGGATCCTGTACGCCATCACCGGGGCGGTCATCCTGTACCTGTTCAACACCGCCCGTCAATGGAACGTGGACCTCACCGATGAAACCTTCGTCCTCTAACCGCTTCTCCATCAGCGCCGCGCGGGTGATTACGGCGGCGGTTTTCCTGCTGCCCTTTTTATGGATTGCGCTGGCGGCGCTGCGCCCGCCGGGGACCCCGCTCCCGCGTAATTTGCAATTTGCGCCCGGCGAACTTTCGCTGGAAAATTTCATCCGCATATGGGATCTGGTCCCGCTCTGGCGCTTCGCGCTGAACTCGCTGCGGGTTCTGGTTCTGGCAGTTCCCATCACCATTTTGGTCAGTTCCTGGGCGGGGTTTGCCATCTCCCAACTTCCGCGTTCCAGCCAGAGGCGCTGGGTGACGCTTTCGCTGGTGACGCTGATGATTCCCAGCATTGCGCTTTGGTACGCGCGCTTCATCGTCTACAAAGAACTTGGAATCTACAACAGCCTTTGGGCATTGGTCGCCCCTGCTTTCATGGGCACCAGCGCCTTCTTTGTGTTGATGTATTACCGCGCCTTCCGCCGCATCCCGCGCGAAATCTACGACTCTGCTCGACTGGATGGCGCAGGTTTGATAAAATCCTGGCGTTTAATCGCCATGCCCATCGCCCGCCCGACCACCGCCGGGGTTGCGCTGCTGGCATTCATCCATTACTGGGGCGATTACGTCAGCCCTTTGCTCTACCTGCAAAGCGAAAGGAATTTCACGGTTCCCGTCGCCCTGCAACTCCTCCATCAAATGGGGCGCTCCGACTGGTCGCTTTTGATGGCGGCTTCCATTGTGTCATTGGCGGTTCCGATTTTATTCTTTGTGCTTTTGCAGCCGCTGCTAACGTCGAACTTTCACAACGAAAAGGAGTAAGCAAGGACATGAAATACAGTTCTGGCAAGCTTGCATTAACAGTTTTGTTCGTTTTTTCAATGCTGCTGGCTGCCTGCGGCGCGCCCGCGCAGGAAACCTCGTCCCAGCCGGTTACGTTTATGATCGCCGGCGACCCCGCCGAACGCGACGCCTATATCGAACTGGTCAATGCCTTTGAAACCGCACACCCCGAAGTTGACGTGGAGATCACGCACATCCCTTCCGGCAGCGCCTATCGCGACCGCATCGCCACCGATTTTGCCGCGGGTAGCCCGCCGGATATTACCCTGTGGAACTACCGCCGCTACGCCGGCTTTGCCGCCGAAGGATTGTTCGAGCCGCTCGGTCCCTATTTGGACGAGAGCGACCTGATCGCGCGGGAGGATTTCTTCCCCATCGCCATCCAGTCCTTCACCTGGCAGGGCGAACTGATGTGCATCCCGCAAAATATTTCCAGCCTCGTTGTTTATTACAACAAAGACCTCTTCGACGCGGCGGGCGTCCCCTACCCCGCCAACGACTGGACCTGGAATGATTTTGTGGAAACCGCCAAAGCCCTCACCCTCGACCTCGACAACGACGGCGTGGTGGATCAATATGGGCTGGGCACCGAAATTTCCCTCTACCGGCTCGCCCCATTCGTCTGGCAGAACGGAGGCGTGATCGTGGATGATACGGCGAATCCAAACCGCCTCACGCTCACCCGCCCGCCCTCGCTTGAGGCGCTACAATGGTTCGTGGATTTACGCCAGGTTCACGGCGTCCTCCCGGATCGCGTCGAAGAGCAGGCGATGGACAGTGAAAGCCGCTTCGTTGCCGGGATGACCGCCATGTTCCTGAACAGCCGCGTGGGTACGCCATCCTACCGCGAGATCGAAGCCTTCACCTGGGATGTCGCGCCGCTGCCAACAGGCAAAACCGCCGCCGGAGTTTTACACTCGGACGCGTACTGCATGTCCAGCGCCGCCAAAGACAAGGAAGCCGCATGGACTTTCATTGAGTTTGCAAATTCCTTCGAGGGTCAGTCCATCATTGCCCGCTCCGGGCGCACCGTGCCATCCCTGATCTCTGTCGCCGAATCCGAAGTCTTCCTCGACCCGACCCAACTTCCAGCAAACAGCCGCATCTGGGTGGATACAGCATCCGTCCTGCAAACCGTGCCGGTCATCAGCACCTGGCAGGAAATCGAATCTGCAACCAACGAGGAATTGGAGCGGGCAGTATACGGAGAAATTTCAGCCGAACAAGCCGCCAACCTCGCATTCACCCGCACCGAGGAATATTTCAAACTGGGCGTGAAGGCAAAATAATCCCTTCTGCGCAAGTAAACATAAACTGTTGACGGGATGGCGGCAAAATACCGCCGCTTTCCCGAAAACTTCATACGGGCGGCTTTAGCGCATTCTTCAGCCCGGCCAACAACGCTTCTTCCTGATCCGGCAAAACCGCGCGCGGGTCGAGAAGGATTTTGTCGTTCTCGGCGCGGGCGATGATGGGCGGGTTGTTTCTTCTTAATTCACGCAAAAACTTTTCTGCGGATTTGACTTGTAATTCGAGCAGGTATGTGGGAATGGATTCATCCGGAAGCGAGCCGCCGCCTACTGTGGATTGACCTTCAATCACATTCGCTTCGACTTCGCTCAGCGAGCGTCGCAACTCATCCCGCCACGCTTCTGCTCGACCTTTGAGTTGGTCAAGTTTCAGCGACATCATCTTGACGATAGGGATTTCTCTTTCGGCTTCATCCTTGAGGTAATGAGTCAGCGTAGCGGATAAACCTGCTAAACAAGTTTTATCCGCTCTCACGGCTCTGGCCAGCGGATGTTTTTTGATTTTATCTATCAATTCTTTTTTGCCGATGATGATTCCTGCTTGTGGACCGCCTAACAATTTATCGCCAGAGAAACAGATAATATCCGCGCCTGCCTGCATGGATTCTTGAACTGTCGGTTCATGCGCCAGACCATATTTGACTGTATCGTATAACGCGCCTGAGCCCAAGTCATCAATCACTATGGAATTATGTTGATGTGCAACTTGAACAATATCTTTTAATTCAGGTTCTTCGGTGAAGCCAACGAGCTTGAAGTTTGAACGATGGGCGCGCATTACAATCCCGGCAGACTCAGCCAACGCCGCCTCATAATCAGAAATATGGATTTTATTGGTCGTTCCCACTTCGACGAGTTTCGCGCCTGATTGTTTCATCACATCCGGCACGCGGAAGCCGCCGCCGATCTCGACCAGTTGCGAGCGAGCGATGATGACTCGCTTTTTACTGGCTAACGCTGAAAGGATCAATAAAACCGCCGAAGCATTGTTATTGACTACCAAAGCGGATTCTGCGCCTGTTAATTTTTGCAATAATGATTCAGCGTGAATTAGACGAGAGCCGCGCTTGCCGGTTTCGAGATCGAATTCAAGGTTGGAGTAGCCGCGCGAGACGGCATCCATGGCGCGGATGGCTGCGCCGCTCAACGGGGCGCGGCCGAGGTTGGTGTGGAGGATTACGCCGGTGGCGTTGATGACCGGGAGGAGGGTCGGCGCCGTCCAGGCGGAGAGGGTGGATTCAGATTCAGCGAGGATCAACTCAATGGATGGCAACCCAACTTCAGGATTAAGTTTGAAGCGCGCCCGGGCGTCGTCCAATGTCTGGCGGAGGGAATCCAAAACAAGGGGGCGTCCGAAGCGTTCGATCAAATCCGAAGCGGTTTCGTTTTGAAGAAGGCTTTCGATGGAGGGCAGGTCACGAAGCGTTGTCATCGTGGATGATGGGCGGGCGGCGCGCGGCTTTCTCGCGGATGCGGATGAAGTATTCGGCGGCGATCAGACCGCCGGCGAGACCGAGGACGACGTAAAGCGTGACGAGACGGCCGAGTTGAAGCCATGCCAGAGTCGCGCCGTACACGCCAACCCATGTGGCTTGACGGACGACGACGTTTGCATCTGCGGGAGGATTGTCGGGAAAGCGACGGTGAAGAAAAAATACGATGGGAAGCGCCGTGCCGGTGAGCGCCATGAGCAGCAGGGCAAAGAATCCCCAGCGCGACCAGACGAAGGGCAGGGTTTGCGTGAGAACGTAATACAAGCCTCCCCAGCCGATGAGCGCGAGCGCAAGCGCAGAAAGCCCGAATGGTTTGAAATTGAGGGGTTCGGTCATTGGGTGGATTATACTTTGAAGTGAAGAGCAAGTTATCAGTTATCAGTGAGCAGTGAGGCGCGCGATGAATGTGATGGATGCAATTCGATTGAAGCGGGCGGTGAGGAAGTTTCGGGATACGCCTTTGCCGGGCGACGCGGTTCATGCAATCTTGAACGCGGGACGTCGGGCGCAGTCGTCGAAGAACAATCAGGCGTGGCGGTTCATTGCGATACGCGATAAGGCGATCTTGAAGGAACTTTCGACCTGCGGCGAGTGGGCGGGGCATCTTGCGGGCGCGGCGCTGGGGGTTGCGATTCTGACCCCTGACCCCAAAGATAAATTTCAAACCATGTTCGATGCGGGACAGGCGGCGGCATATATGCAACTGGCGGCGTGGGAGTTGGGAATTGGCTCTGCCCCCGCCTCCATCTACGAACCGGAAAAAGCGCGCGGCATTTTGGGATTCCCCGCCGAGTGGCATTTGCGAATCGCGCTGTCGTTTGGGTATCCGCTGGAGGAGGAGAAGTTATCCGCGCCGCCGAGGAAGGGCGGGCGGGCGGAGTTTGAAGACGTGGTGAGGTGGGAGAGGTGGTGAGGCGCTACACCCCGCCGCCTGTCTCCGGCTTCCCCCGATATCATGACACCCATCATTCGCCATTTTGCCGAAATTATACATCCGCCGCAGCAACTTGCCCTACGCAAAGGTCTCGAAGGCTCGCATGAGCCATTCTGACTCTTCGTTCGACGGCGCGCACCGTTGGGTAAAAAAGACCGCCTTCGAAATCGAAGGCGGTCTTCGCTGGCTCCTGGCATAGGACTTGAACCTATAACCTAGCGGTTAACAGCCGCTCGCTCCGCCGATTGAGCTAGCCAGGAACGCGACCGGTATTATATGTAGAGGAATGGGGAATGTCAAGCGAATTAATAACCCCGTCTCAGCAAATTTTCATTCGTCAGCAACTCGGCGTTGTAGATGGACGCACCCGCCGCGCCGCGAATCGTATTGTGCGACAACACCACAAACTTAAGATCGAAGATGGGATCGCGCCTCACGCGCCCGACGACGGTCGTCATACCTTTTCCCGTCATGCGGTCGAGTCGCGGCTGGGGCCGATCCGCCTCATCCCGGACCTCGATGACGGGGCGCGGCGCCGAGGGCAGATTCGCTGCCGACGGTTTTGCCGCATAATCGCGCAACGCCTGAATCGCAACCTCCGGCGCAACGGGCTTCTCCAATTGCACGCTGGCGCACACGGTATGGCCGTCAATCACCGCCACGCGGTTGGCGTGAACGCTGAATTGAATATCCGCCGGTTCAATTCCCGACCCATCAAACCGTCCCAGCATCTTGCGCGGCTCCCATTCCACTTTTTCCTCCTCGCCGCCGTTGGCGACGTTGGGGATGACGTTGTCCATGATGTCGAGCGAAGGGACGCCGGGGTAGCCCGCGCCTGATAATGCCTGCAACGACGTGGCAAAGACTTTCTTCACGCCAAATTCGCCATCCAAAACTTTGAGCGCAATCGTCAGACCCGTGCTGGTGCAGTTCGGGTTGGTTACGATGCACCCGCTCCAGCCGCGATTCTTGCGCTGTTGCTCCACCAGTTGAATATGCTCCGCGTTGATCTCAGGCAACAACAACGGCACGTCTGCGTCGCGCCGATGGGACGACGCGTTCGAGCAGACCGCCGCGCCTGCTTTTGCAAATTGCGGCTCCAGTTCGTTGGCGATCTCGGTATGAAGCGCGGAAAAAACGATCTTCGCCTGCGCGGCATCCGTATTGGCGGGGACGACGATCATATCCCTGGCGTAGCCTGGCATGGGCGCGTCCAACACCCAGCGCGTCGCTTTGGCGTATGGCTGTCCCACCGAACGATCCGATGCGGCAAGCGCAACCACTTTGAACCAGGGGTGATTTTCCAACAACGAAATAAACCGCTGACCGACAGACCCTGTCGCGCCAAGAATTGCCACAGGGATTTGAGATTGGGACATGATAATTTCTCCTTGAGATTATCTCGTCATTGCGAGGAGCGTTCTTGTTCTTTGCGGCGAAGCAATCCCATGATTATGTCATGAGACTGATTACCTTACACTCTTAAAATCAGGACGCGGACGAGCGCGAAAAACGCGGATTTAATGCGTCTTTTCGGACGTTTTGTCAAAAAAATCTGCGTTCACACCTGCACTTGCGCCAGGTGCAAGTGTCCGCGTTTTCCGCATCCTAAAAACAAAGTGTAAGGTAATCAAGTCATGAGATTGCTTCGGGCGGAAACACCGCCCTCGCAATGACGGATTAGTTCACAATCAACGTATGCAGCGCCTGAACCGCATTTTCCGTATCTGCCGCGCCGACCACCAGCGAGATGGAAACTTCGGACGACCCCTGCGCGATGGCGAGGACATTCACGCCGTCGTCGCCGAGTCTGCGAAAGACATTTCCTGCAACCCCGGGCGTATGCTGCATCCCCGCGCCGACCACGGTGATGATGGATACGTCCTCCGTCGCCCAGACGCGGTCAATGTCTTCGTCTTCCACCTCGCGCGCAAACGTTTTTTCAAGCGCTGCAAGGATCACTGGCGCGATCTCCGCCGGAACGGCGAAGCAGATGGATTGTTCCGAGGACGCTTGCGTAATGAGCGGCACGCTTGTGCCTGTGGCAGCCACCGCCCCAAACGCGCGCGCCGCCACGCCCGGCACGCCCAGCATCCCGCGCCCTTCGATGGTGACCAGCCTTTGTTTGCGGATGGCGGTCACGGCTTTGATGACTCTGCCGTTTACCCGGCCGTTGGCTGTCAGGCGCGTGCCGGGATGCGCCGGGTTGAATGTGTTGCAAATCCTCAGCCCAATGCCCGCTTCCACCACCGGGCGGATGGTTTTGGGGTGCAGTACCTTTGCGCCGTAATACGCCAGTTCCGCAATTTCGCTGTAGCACATTTCCGGCAGCGTCACAGCGGATTGGACAATGCGCGGGTCAGTCGTCATGATGCCGTCCACATCCGTCCAGATCCAAACGTCATTGGCAGGCAGGACTTTGCCGATGATGGCCGCGGAGTAGTCGCTGCCGCCGCGCCCCAGCGTGGTGACTGCGCCTTCAGCCGTCGCGCCGATGAATCCGGTTGTGATGGGGAGGATTCCCTGATCGAGCAGGGGGTTTAACGCCGCGCGGGTTTTTTCTGTGGTCGCTTTAAAATCGGGGTGCGCGTTTTGAAAATGCGCGTTGGTGACGATGAACTCTGTCGATTCGATGGGCTGAGCCGGGATGCCCGCGCTCTGGACGACTGCCGCAAGCAGGCGCACGCTCATCCTTTCGCCCAGCGAGGCGACCGCGTCCATTGCGCGCGGGCTGGCTTCCCCCAGCACGGCGATGGCTTTGCATAAATCCACCAGCGAGAGGATGAGCGCGTTGATTTCGTCCTTGGTCCGTTCGCGCAGGGATTCGTCCGCGATGAGCGCGTTTGCGGCGGCGAAGTGTTTTTCTCTCAGCGTGGATTCGGCTTGAGGCAGAGAATCCGCCCTCCCGTGCGAAGCGGAGGCGGCGCAATCCAATAGCAGATTCGTCACGCCGGACATGGCGGAGGTCACGACGACGACTCGCTCCCAATCCTTTTTTGCGTCTCGTATGATTTGAAGCGCGTTGTTCAACGCGGCAACCGAACCGACGGAGGTGCCGCCGAATTTCATGACCAGTGTGTTTGACATGGAGTCTCCTTTGAGAACGAAATAAAAAACGCCCCGCGTTTCCGCGAGGCGTTGCGCTTTTGATTAACCTGGTTTGGTTACTTCAGCCCATGCGCATATTCCTCGCGGCGTTTGCCGGAGGTGGTCATGGTCATGTGGGTACAGGAGGGCGACTTGCGCATGATTGGGCGGTATTCTATGGCCGGGCTGTGAATGTGTCAAGGGATTTAAATTTTCACCAGACGCGGAGTCGAAAGCCTCCCGACTGATACATGCCTGTTTGACGAATGGTTCATGGACGCATTAAAATCGCTGAATCCTATGAACTCACCCCTTGAAACGGGTGAACCGCGAAAACGGAGATTTTATGTTTTTCTCAACCACGCCGCGCCCCGAAAGTTTGCGGGCAATTGCGGATGTGAAGTTGAAACCCTTCTGGCTGGACGACCCAGCCAGGCCGGAAAGCGCCCCGCCTCTTACAACAGATATTCAGACCGACCTTGCCGTCATCGGCGGCGGCTTCACCGGTTTGTGGACGGCCCTGCTTGCAAAACAAGCCGACCCGAACCGCGATGTCGTTTTGCTCGAAGCGGGCGAGGTTGCCAGCGGCGCCAGTGGACGCAACGGCGGGTTTTGCGCCGCTTCGCTCACGCACGGCATCGAGAACGGACGCAGTCGCTGGGAGCGGGAACTGCCGCAACTCATTCGACTCGGCAACGAAAACCTGGACGGCATCGAGGCGACAATCCGGCAGTTTGATATTGATTGCGACTTCATCCGCTCCGGCGAGATCGGGATCGCCAATGAGGAACATCAGATTGCGGAACTGCGCGAGGAGGTCGAGATCGCGCGGCAATACGGCGTCCCCGCGCAATTTTTAGACCAAGATCAAATGCGCGCGCGCATCAACTCGCCGACTTTTCTGGCGGGCGCGATGGACATGTCCAACGCCATGATCAACCCGGCGCGGCTGGCGTGGGGGTTGAAGAAAGCCTGCCTCGGGCTGGGAGTCCGCCTGTTTGAGTCGACTCCGGTCACGGCGATGGAAGAGCGGCGCGGGAGCGTCCTCCTCAAAACGCCGCGCGGACAGGTCGAGGCGCGTAAAGTCGCGCTTGCCACCAATGCCTTCCCACCCTTGCTCAAACGCCTTTCGTTATATGTTGTGCCGGTCTACGATTATGTTCTGATGACCGAACCGCTTTCCAAAGCCCAGCGCGATTCCATCGGCTGGCATGGGCGCGAGGGACTGAGCGACATCAACAACCAATTCCATTATTCGCAAATGACAGCGGATGGGCGGATTCTATGGGGCGGATACGACGCGATCTATCATCGCAACAATCAGGTCGCCCCGCATCTCGAAAACCGCCCCGCCTCTTTCGCCCTTTTGGCGGAGCACTTCTTCCAGACCTTCCCCTCGCTGACGGGATTACGCTTCACGCACGCCTGGGGCGGCGTGATAGATACCTGCTCGCGTTACGCCGTCTTTTGGGGCAAAGCCCATCGCGGAAAACTGGCCTACGCCATGGGGTACACCGGGCTGGGAGTCGGCGCATCCCGCTTCGGCGCGCGCGTCATGCTGGATTTGTTGAGCGGCGAAAAAACCGAATTGACCGAATTGCAAATGGTGAAATCCCGCCCCTTCCCCTTCCCGCCGGAGCCGTTCCGCTCGCCGATCATCAACTTTACGAGATGGTCGCTCGATCAGGCGGATCGCAATCAGGGAAGAAGAAATCTCTGGCTGAAGACGCTGGACGCGCTGGGGCTGGGGTTCGATTCGTAACGGACGCAAGACCGGGAGCGCAAAGCCGGGAGACTTTGCGCTCCGTGGTCCAACCCATTGCCGCGAAGCGAAGTTCGGGCATATAATCCGCCTGTCTCTGCGGGCTTATGGCTTCATCGAATATCAAACAGGAGGATTGAACATGGAAGCGATCGCGAACGGTTCGACCCAGTTGAATTCGGCATTGTTCATTGATTTCGACAATATCTACATCAACCTGGAGGCGTTGGACAAACAGGCGGCGGAAAAATTTGCCACTGCGCCGGATGTCTGGCTGAACTGGCTGGAACAGCAGTTGTCGCTGGACTATATCGGACCGGGCTTCAACGGCAGGCGCATCCTCATCCGCCGATGTTACATGAATCCCAATTCCTTTGCAAAGTATCGCCCGCACTTCATCCGTTCGGCGTGCGAAGTGATAGACTGCCCGCCGCTGACGGCGCGCGGCAAGACCAGCACGGACATTCACATCGTCATGGACGTGCTGGAGACGCTGAGTCATAAAACCTACTTTCACGAGTTTATCGTCTTTTCGGGCGACGCCGATTTCACGCCGTTACTGCTCAACCTCCGCAAACATGCCCGCTACAGCGTCGTCCTGCCGGTCGGGCAGGCATCCCCGGCGTACAAAGCCTCCAGCGATTACCTGATCAACCCCAACGCCTTCGTGGAAACCGTTCTCGGCGTCGGCATTCAGGATGAAAACGACCGGGAGGATCACGAAGAGTACGATAACGAGAGGGCGCCGCAGGCGCTGTTGCGCGAGATGGCAAAGAAGGTTCACAAAGCCGCCGTCTCGCTTCCTTCCGGCGTGCCGGGCAGCGACCTGCCGGAAATCTACAAGCAGTTCCCCGATTTCAAACAAAGCATCCATTGGCTTGGATTCCGCTCGCTCAAGAAATTGACCGAAGCCATCGTCAAATTGGACGACGAATTGGCGATCGTCGAGGACGAGGACTCGTGGTTCGTCACCCGCAAACTGTTCGCCAACTGGGTCTACTCTGAGGAAAAGAGCAAGACCACGCCCATCGGCGCCCGCCCGCAGGAGGCGCGCAACCGAATCGCCGAATTCATCCGCAACCTGCTGGCGGATTCTCCGACTCCCATGGTGCTGAGCGTCCTCGCGCACAGCGTCCAAAAGAAATTCGCGGATCAGTCCGTCGCCGCCAACTGGCTGGGGGCGATGAGTTTCAAGGCGCTTCTCCTCCAATTGGACCTTGGACCGTTGAAGATATATGAAAAAGCCCCCGGTTATATTTATGATCCTGACCGGCATACCCTGCCCGTCAATGGGCAGGCGGAGATTCTCCCGCTCCCCGCTCCCGTTGCGGATGTTTTTATGGAGCAGTATCCGCAGGTCGCCGAACTGGCAAAGAAGATTCACAAACTGACGGACATGCCCTACCTCCCCCCCCGCCATTACGGTTTGATGTTCCGCGAGATTTCGCGCGAGATCAACGAACGCGGTTATCAGATGTCGGTGACTTCCCGCACGGTGCGCGACCGCTGCATCGAGCGCGGCGCGCCGATCGCGCGTTCGCACGTCAACTTTGTGCTGACAGGCTTGAGTTATGTCGGCTACAGCCTCGACGCCGGGAGAGCGGATCCGCCGATGGAACTTGGCGAAAAAATCGTCAAAAACACGATCAACCTGTGCCGCGCCGCCCAGTTCGAATTGAACGAGGAGGAGCGGGAATTGCTGAAAACCTGGCTGTTGAGCGGGGTCGAAAACGGGAATGAGGCGTGAGTTTATAACAAAGACCTCCGGGGTTTCCAAAACCTCGGAGGTCTGACTTTTACTTACTTCTTCGCCGGCTTGGACATTTCATCCACAACCGCGTTGTAAAGCGTTTCGGCTTTCAATTCGCTGAGCGAGAAACACGGCGCTTCGAGGTGATCCGCCAGTTGCTGGGCGAGTCCCTGATCGAAGGCGGCGTGTTCCATGTTGATGACCACCGAACGGATTTTTTCGTTGGCGATCATCTCCGCAAATTTGAAGCCCTCCTCCTGCGGCGGCAGTGTCCCAAGCGAGACATTGCCCGCGCCGTCGGTCAGCACGATTAGAAGCGGCTCTACATCCGGGTGAATGTGTTTTTCGTGGGTGATGACGTCGTGCGCCATGAACAAACCCGCCGACAGCGGAGTCTTGCCGCCGACGGGAATATCCATCAAAGCGCGCTGGGCGAGTTGAACGGAATTGGTGGGGGAGAGTACCAGCGTGGCGCGGTCTTTCTGAAAGACGATCAGCCCGACGCGGTCGCGGCGTTGATAAGCGTCCGTAAGAAGCGAGAGGATTGCGCCCTTTGTGGCGTTCATCCGCTCGGCGACCGCCATGGACCACGAAGCGTCCACGAGGAACAGCACGAGGTTGGCGACCCGCTTGACGCGGATCTTGCGCTGTAAATCGCTCTTCTTGATTGAGAAGGCAAGTTTCTTGCGCTCTTCAGTCCGTTGTTTTTGGAAGGGAGCCGCGGCGCGAAAAGTGGCGTCGAAGGCGATGTCGGTCAGGTTATCCCCGGCGGGACGGGCTTTGATGTAACGCCCGTGTTTGCGTTCGGTTTTTGTGAGCGAACGCCGCCCGGCCTGTTTGCGGGTCAGTTTGTCGAGCGGCGTGTTCAATTTTCGCGGCTGGAATGTTTCCCCGGCTTTGACCTTTTGCCCGCCCTCCCACCAGTTTGCATTCTGGCTGGCGAACACTTCCCGATTTTCCATCGGTTCGGGGTTGCCCTCCTGCGCGCCTTCCTCGGTCTGCTCATCTTCGAGCTTTAAGTTTTTTTTTCCTCTTTTTCGCCTTCCTGCCCGCTTTCCGAAGATTCCTCTTCTTCGCTCGGCATGGACTGGCCCGCCAGTTGTTCGATTCGTTCCTGCAACTGTTCGGTGGTCATCTCCGCCTGCTGGAAGGGCGTGCGCTTGATGCGATGCGGCAGGGCAAGTTCGGCGGCGAGGGCGATATCGTGATCGTTGATCTTGGTGCGCCCTTCGAAGGCGGCTTCGGCGCGCGCCGCTTTGAGGATGACCATATCTGCGCGGTGGCCGTCCACATTCAGCGAGGCGGTCAGCGCGGCGATGGAGAGCAGGTCGCGCGTCGTGTATTTGACCTGATCCACCAGTTCGCGGGCTTTGGCGATCTGCTTCGAGAGTTCCTCTTCCTTCGGCAGCCATTGGGCGCGGAAGGCTTCCGGGTCGCGTTCATACGAGATGTTGCGTTCCATGATGCTCATGCGTTCGCGCGCCTCGCGGATGCCGACGATCTCCACCGAAAGGGCGAAGCGATCCAGCAACTGGGGGCGCAAATCTCCCTCTTCAGGATTCATCGTCCCGACGAGAATGAAGCGGGCGGGATGGGCGAAGGAGATGCCCTCGCGCTCCACCGTGTTCACGCCCATCGCGGCGGAATCCAAAAGAATATCCACCACATGATCGTCGAGCAGGTTCACTTCGTCAATGTAGAGCAGACCTCGATTCGCGTTGGCGAGTACGCCCGGCTCGAAGTGCCGCTCGCCCTTTTGAATCGCTTTTTCGATGTCGAGCGTCCCAACCACGCGGTCTTCGGTGGCGGAAACGGGCAGATTGATGAACGGCGTTGAGCGTTCGTGGGTCGGAAGTTTTTTTGTCGCGGCGGCGCGTTCCTTGCACTCCGTACACCAGGTCGCGGGCTTGTCGGGGTCGCAGCCAAAGCGGCAATCCTGCACGACTTTGACGTGGGGAAGAAGCGCGGCAAGCGACCGCGCGGCGGTGGATTTGGCTGTGCCGCGTTCGCCGCGGATCAAGACTCCGCCGATGCGGGTGTCCACCGCATTGAGAATGAGCGCGCGCCTCATGCGCTCCTGTCCGACAATGGCTGTAAAGGGGAAAATGGCTGGCATTTGTGTACTCCAGCCGGAGATTATACCGCCTGTTTTGCAAGTCCGATATTTTTGCAATTGCTTGGGCGTATCCGCTGACAACCTTTGCATGCACACGCACAGGGGATTGCTGCTTGACTAACACATGGGATGTGTGTACAATCGCCGCCATTATCAGGTTGGGTTCGCAATCGAATAACGGAGATATAGCGGCTGGGTCTTTGATGTCACGGCGAGCGAATATTGCAAAGCAGTCTCCTATCAATCGGGAGATTGCTTCAGGCTGACGCCCTCGCAATGACATGATGAGATCACGAGGTGGAGGTTCTCCCGCGCGAGCGGGACGCTAAGGACTTCTTCTCTCCTTCGGGAGGGGGCGAGGTCCGAAAATCGGATAGATCAGCGGATGCCTCTGGAGCCATGTCACTGGCTTCCTTCTCCCTTCCAAAGCAAGCGTATTGGGCAGGTCTGAAAATGCCCTCCGCGAAAACCATCGGGCAACCGACGGGACAAGCGGACGCAGTGAACAGGCGCTTTTGCGCGCGCCTGTCGGTTTGGAAGGGCATTATTTTTTAATACCGGTCGCGGTATGAAATGGATATGCCCAGGCATATCCATTTTTTGTTTTATCAACAAACCTGACAGGATGGAATGCCCCCGGGCCGTCAACCAGGCTGGAGACCTGTCGGGTTTTGAGAATTATGAAAATCGAGCAAGAAACGGGTCGCCGCTGGAACGGGAGCCAAATACAATCTCGCGCAAGAAGAAAAGGAGATTGATATGGAAAACAAACTCGAACCTTTACAACATTACCGCTTGATCGAAAAAGCCATCCGGTACATCGAAGCCAACGCGCAGGATCAGCCGGACCTGGCGCAGATCGCCTCGGCGGTGGGCATGAGCGAATATCACTTCCAGCGGCTGTTCACGCGCTGGGCGGGCATCAGCCCCAAACGCTTTATGCAATTTCTGACGAAGGAACAGGCGAAGAAGATACTCGACCGCTCCGAGAATTTGCTCGACGTCGCGCATCAAACCGGACTTTCGAGTCTGGGACGGCTCCACGATCTTTTTGTCAACACCGAAGCCGTGACTCCGGGAGAGTACAAGTCGCGCGGCGAGGGCGTCAGCATCCGTTACGGGATTCATCCCACGCCCTTCGGCAAGTGCCTGATCGCTGCAACGGAGCGCGGCATCTGTCACCTCGGGTTTGTGGACGGCGGCGAAGGCAGGGCAGTGGACAACCTCGCGGAGCATTGGAAGAACGCCGCGATGAGCGAGGACTACGCCAGCAGCGCCCTGTTGGTCAACAGAATCTTCCTTCACATGGAAGGCGACTCGCCGCTGAAACTGCATCTGCGCGGCACGAATTTCCAGATCAAGGTCTGGGAGGCGCTGCTCGGCATCCCATCGGGCGCGCTGACCACGTACGAGCGCATCGCAAAACAGGTCGGCAATCCGCGGGCGGTGCGGGCGGTCGGGAACGCGGTGGGCGACAACCCAATCGCATACCTCATCCCCTGCCACCGCGTCATCCGCAAGAGCGGCGAGTTTGGAGATTATCTGTACGGTTCGGCGCGGAAGAAGGCGCTATTGGCGAGAGAACTAACGTAAAGCAAGTCTATAGACTTGCTTTACGAAAACAAAAAGGAAAAAATGAAATCAAAAATCTGGGTCGCATTGATCACGCTTTATATCGTTTGGGGTTCGACCTATCTGGGTATCAAGGTCGCCATCGAAACCATTCCGCCCTTTTTACACGGCGCGCTGCGTTTTTTCATCTCCGGGCTGATCATCCTTGCCTGGCAAAAAGCCGCCGGGCAAGCCATGCCCACCCGTTCTCAATGGAAATCCACGTTCATTGTCGGCACGCTGTTGCTTGTCGGCGGCAACGGGCTGGTCGCGTGGGCGGAACAAGTCATCCCGTCGGGCATCGCGGCGCTGGTCATCGCCACCACGCCGCTCTGGCTCGTAATTTTGGAAGCCCTGCGCCCCGGCGGAATCAAGCCAGGCTGGCGAGCCATCACCGGGCTGTCCATCGGTTTTTTGGGAATATTCATCCTTATCGGTCCAGCCGAGTTTTCAGGCGGCGCATCCGCCCTGCCCCCGCTTGGCACAACAGCCCTATTATGCGCCACCGTGCTGTGGGCCTCCGGCTCGATCTACAGCAAAAGCGCCGACCTGCCAAAATCGTCCTTCGTGACGACCGGCGCGGAAATGCTCATGGGCAGTCTGGGAATGTTCGTCGTTTCGCTGTTGACGGGCGAATTGAACGGATGGAGTTTTGTGGACATATCGGACCGGTCGCTGGCTGGCTTGATTTACCTCATCACCATCGGCTCCATCGTCGGGTTTGGGTCGTACATCTGGCTGTTAGCCAATGCTCCCATCTCGCTAGTCGCCACGTACGCTTACGTCAACCCGATCGTGGCGGTGATCTTGGGATATTTTTTTGGAAATGAAACGCTGGGACCGCGGATTTATCTGGCGACGGCGATCATCATCAGCGCGGTCATTATCATCAATAGCAGGGGCAAGCCTCAGGTACAGAAAGAGGCGGAGGAGGTTGGTTGAGTGGAGAGTAGTGAGTAGTGAATAGAGAGTAGAGAGTAGAGAGTAGTGAGTAGAGAGTAGTGAGTAGTGAGTAGTGAGTAGTGAATAGAAGTTCGTGAGCAGTGAAAAGTAATCAGTAATCAGTTATCAGAAAAGGAGAAAATAAAATGGATGGAAAAGATTTATTGAAACGGGTGAAGGAAGATAATGTTAAATTCCTTTCGCTCCAGTTTACGGATGTGTTGGGCGCGGTCAAAAGCGTGGATATGCCCATCCATCGCCTCGAGGATGTGCTGAACGACGGCGCATGGTTCGACGGCTCGTCGGTGGAAGGGTTTGCGCGCATTCAGGAAAGCGATATGCGCCTCAAGATAGACCCCGAAACATACGCGGTCCTGCCCTGGTCTTCGCCCGAATCGCGCCGCGCGCGCGTCTTCTGCGATATTTTCACCCCGGCTGGCGAACCTTTCGAGGGCGATGCGCGCGGCGCGTTGAAACGCATCCTCGCAAAAATCGCCGAACGCGGCTGGCAGTTCAACATCGGCCCCGAGCCGGAGTTCTTCCTCTTCAAGGGCGAAAACGGAAACGGCGTGCATCCCGTCCCCCACGACACGGGCGGCTACTTCGATTTCTCCTCGTTCGACGAAGCGGTCGTCGTGCGCACGGCGTTGATGAACGCGCTCGACGCGATGGGACTCGATGTGGAAGTCGGGCATCATGAAGTTGCGCTCGGACAGCATGAGATTGATTTCCGCTTCGCGGACGCGCTCAAGGCGGCGGATAACGTCCTGACGCTCAAGTACACTGTCAAGGCCATCGCGGCCCAGCACGGGTTGATCGCTTCCTTCATGCCCAAGCCGGTCTTCGGCATCAACGGCTCCGGAATGCACTGTCACCAGAGTCTCTTCGATGTCAAGAACGGCAAAAACCTGTTCTTCGATGCGAAGGACGAGGCGCGCCTCTCGCCGCTGGCGTACTCCTTCATCGCCGGGCAGTTGGAACATGCGCGCGCGCTCGCCGGCGTGGTCGCGCCGACTGTAAACTCATACAAGCGTCTTGTCCCCGGTTATGAAGCGCCGGTTTACATCGGCTGGGCGCAGCAGAATCGTTCGGCGTTGATCCGCATCCCGCGCTACACCGAAGGACGCGATAAATCCGTCCGCGCCGAGTTACGCTTCCCCGACCCGTCCTGCAACCCGTACCTTGCCTTCGCCGCCATGCTCGCCGCCGCGCTCGACGGCATCGAGAAGAACATGAAGCCGCCCAAGGCGTTGAATAACGTCAATCTCTATCATCTCGACCGGGAGGAACGCGCCAAACTCGGCGTGACCGAACTGCCCGGCTCGCTGGCTGAATCGCTGACCGAATTGTCGAAGGATAATGTGCTGAAAGGCGCCCTTGGCGATTACCTGACTGAAGCCTATCTGCGCGCGAAATGGGAGGAGTGGGATGAGTTCCGCCTGCGCGTGACGGATTATGAGATTCAAAGATATTTGGAAACGGCGTGAGAGCGGAGAATAGAGAATAGAAATTAGAGAGTAGAGAATAGAAATTAGAGAGTAGAAAAGGCATCCGAAGGCTGAAACCTTTGGATGTCTTTTTGATTTCGGGGAAATAGAGGGTTACGAGATGTGGATGATGGACTTCTCCACTTTGTTGCCCTTCTTCGCCACGCGCCGCCAACTGCTGTTGTCGTTGAGCGAGATCCAGCGGCGCTCCTCGGTGCGGTAGAACCAATCCTTGTCCTGCTGGTAATAGACCAGCACATCGGTCGACTCCCAGATGTTGAGGATTTCGTTGCCGTGCGCGTGGGTGTCGTCGAAATCGGTCGTGGCGCGCTGTCCCATCTCGCTATAGAGTTCGTTGAGTTCGAGCAGTTGCGAGTTGATCTCCGGCGCGAGGCGCCTGACCTTCAAGCCGATGCGCCCGGCTTCCTCGAAAAGGATGGGATAGCCGTGCGAAGGATATTTCGAGTTAAGCGTCGAAGCGATCCGCTCGGCGACCGCTTCCTCTTTTATATGATAGGCGAGCAGTTCCTTGCACAACATGATGGAAAGGGATTCCGCGCGATCCACCGCCCCGATGACGAGCGGATGCACATGCTGGAAAAGCTGTTGATAGGGATTCTCATTCGAGTCGGCATTTTGCGCCTGCCACAACCGAACCACGCGGTTCAACTCGTCGAGGCTGACGCTGACGCGGTCATTGTCGCGATCAATCGGCGAGAGCGAATGGGTCAGCGAGGTGTCCACCGAAGTGAGATACGCCATGGGACCCATGTGAATTTCGTTCGCGCCAAGGGTGACCATGGTGGCGGCGGAAGCGCACTCGAGCGGGAGGACGGCGACAACCTCGTCGCAATACTGGCGCAGGAGATTGACGATGCGTAACGACGCCTGTCCATTGCCGCCGCTGGATTTTACGAAGAGGTAAATACGTTCCTGTTTGCCGATCTTCTCGAGCAGTTCGAACAACGCCAGCACGTCGTCGTGGCAGACGCTGCCGCGCGGGTTGTTGAAGTAGGTGACAAGCGTGCCGCCGAGTTTGACCGTCAAGTCTTTGATGATCGCCTGGGTCTTGTCGAATAAAATGGGCGGTTGTTTTGCCTTTGGGGTCTTTCCGGTTTTACTGGTGGATTCCATGAATACTCCTCTTTCAATTCTTTGGCGCTTCGTAGCGGCGACCCGTCAGGGTCATCGAACAAATTTGCTTTAGAGAGTGTTTCTTAAGTCCTTTTTGGATACGGATTACGCGGATTTCACGGATTCTCACGGGAAAAACCTCTTATTAAATCCGCGCCAGTCCGTGCAATTCGTCAAATCCGTGTACTTAAGAAACGGTCTCTTAGAACAAAGGGTCGCCTGTGCAGGCAAATGTCGCAGAGGCGACCCTATCGGGCGCAATGATGGATTACAAGATTTGGGCGGGTCGCCCCCGGCATCATTCGCTATTTATCCGCGCGCGACCAAACCCAGCCGCCCGCCAAGCCAACCCCCTGACCGATAAGGATGACGGTCAGCACGCCGGGCATGCCCGTCTCCGCCAGCCAACCAGTCAGGTTGAACAAGCCAAACGCCAGCAGGTTATAAGCGAGCAATCCGCCGATCAACATGCCGAGCGCAAGACGAAGAGTCGTTCTCCGCGAGAGAAACAGCGAAGCGATTGCAAACAACGCCCCCGACCCCAACAGGGCGAGCAACATCGAAAGCGACCACGCGGAAACGCGGGGGTAGCCTTCGGGCGTGACAAAGGAATCCGATTCTTCCTCCACAGGCGGCAGCGGCGTCGGCTGGGCGGATTGCGTCAACTCGGGAACGACCACCGTCACCGCCACCGCGCCGGATTGCGACACGTCCAATTGCAACACTTCGGAAATAACGGCGGGTTCGCTCGTCACGCGGATCTCGAGCAAGCCGGGCTTGTCCAAACCGAAGGCGGCGCGCGCGATGCCGTCCGTCGTCACCGATTCAACCTGCTGTAAAATGCCGCCGCCCTCGCCCGTCAACAACATCGAAAACTGCACCACCGTCCCATCCGGCGCCGGGTTGCCGTTGTGATCCACGATCGCGCCCGTGCGCAGTGAGATCGTATCGCCGATGCGAAAGAGCGGGGCGACCGTCGGCTCGGGCGTCGTCCCCGGCTCGGGGGTGGCAGACTCAGGCGGCAGGTCCAGAAAGATCGGAATGATCTGATTCGGATCCGGCGACATGACCGCGATCAAATCGTATCCCACGGCGGGAACCGAGACCGGCGACGCGCCGGAAGGGGTCAACTCCTGAAAAAGCAGGCGCGCCGCCACATCCACGAACTCGGGTTGTTTGCTGTAGAGCGCGTAATAGGCGGTGAAACGCGAAAGGGTCGTAGTGTCGAAATAATACGGCGCGCCGAAGGAGAACAGGATCAACTGTTTGTTCAACAACAGGTCGGGGCGCTCGCGCAGCAGCCGGCTGACGAGCTCGGGCTGGCTGTTCGATGAGCCGGCCACGGAGACCACGACCCAATCCGCGGCGCCGAGATCGTCCGCCATGAATTGGTTGTCGTCGGGCGCGTCCAGCAATGCCGTCAAATTTTCAAAGGAATAGGATTTGAGCCGGAACTCCTCCACTTGATTGCCGCCCTGCGGACCGTACAGCCGCAATGCCGCATTCTGCATCGCATCGGACGCGAACCACGGCTGGGTCGGACACCCCGAGCATTGCGCCCCGCTGACAGTGTCGGTGAGAAAGACGATCCGATCCGAAGGTCCTGGCGGCAGGGGCAGGACAGAGGCGAGGTCCTGCTGGGTTGGGCTGATCAATGTTGCGGCGTTGCGCGCGATCTGGAATGAGATATCCGATCCCGATTCCGGATCGGCGGATTCGGCTTCGGTCGCAGGCGGGTTGGGGCTGGGGTCGGCGATCACGTTATCGAACGTGAAGGCGTCGTAGAGTTTTAACTTGGCGGCGAGGATGCGCGCAACCGAGGCGTCAACCCGCTGGGCGAAAGCCGGGTCTTCGCGGTATTTTTGCGCGAAGAACTCCAATGTGCGAACCACAGACGTATAAGAATCAGGCGCGTCGTCCGATTTTATATTTCCAAGATACAACAAGTCGTTGCCAGCCAGGAAGGCGTCGCGCGCGGCGATTCGCGCCTGGAACTGCCCGCCGCCGGTGGCGTAAAAATCTCGCACGGCGGTTGTGCCGAGATTATCGCTGACCAATAAGCCGCCGTTCGCATACCAACCGCTGAAACCGGGCAGCGCCATGATCTGACCGAGCGCCTGCTGGTCGAAACTGATCGGGCGGGTGGTGGCGCGGATGTTGCCTTGAAACCCCTGATAACGGATGTGCGAAACAAGCAAACCGTCCACGATCTCGTTCGGTTGTTCCGCGTTGCCGGTCACGGCGAAGAAGGGGGCAAGCTCGACCTGCTTCAATTGTTCGAGCGATTTTCGTATCGTGGAAACTTCGTCCTGGGTCAGGCGGTCTGCGCCGCCCGCGCCGGGAAAATCCCTGGCGATCACAAGCATGTTTCCATCTGAACCGCGATGCAAACCGCGGACGTACGCCCGTCCCATCTCGCCCACCCAAAACGGGTCGCCGCCAAAAACGCGCGTCCCCAAGCCGCCATCCGAACCGGCGGGCGATTCGAGCACATCCAAATTTGGACCGAGGATGAGGTTGAACCCCAACATGGAAATTTCACTTCCAAGCGTCTCTCCCGTCGCTTCGGCAAAATCCGGGTTCCAGGTTGCGCCGATCGCCATCTCGCCCGGAAGCGGCGTCAAGCCGGAGAGAATCTGGTCGGCGGGCAAGCCGTCGCCCTCCTGCGAGATGCCAATGAACAGCGGCGCGTAGGAATTTTCACGCGGACGGCCGGCAACAGGAGGAATGGAGGCGTCCCACTCGATGCGTTGAAGGGTTTGGATCGTTTGATACGCCGCCGCGATCGTATTGTCGCCGGTGAAATTGTCGTTGGCGCGAGTGAAGACCACGCCGCCGATGTGACGCCGCGCGATGAGATCGTATATCTGCGATTCGGCGCCGGCGTCTGTGCCGGTAAAGGCTGCCAGGAACAATTGCCCCACCCGTTCCTCCGGCGACATGGCGTCAAGCACGACTCGAACAGCCGCGGGCGGAGTGGGAGTCTGCGCCTGCGCGGGAAATGGCGTGAGTGAAAGGAGAATGAGGAACAGGAAAAGGATTCTTATCAGGCGCATTGTCCCGCTTTTATAACATAGCGCGGTTCGTACCGCAAACTTTAGTTTGCGCCCGCGCAAAAGCAAACTGAGGTTTTCAACGTTGTGAAAAATCTTCGTACCGCAAACTTTAGTTTGCGCCCGCGCAAAAGCAAACTGAGGTTTTCAACTCTGACTTCGCCCGCCGAGCGCTTTGACGGCGGTCGCCGGGTCGTCGGTGATGATGCCGTCCGCGCCCCAATCGCGCAGACGGCGGATATCCTCCGGTTCGTTCGCCGTCCAGACGTGTACGCGGCGGTTGACGCGGTGAATGCGTTGAATCTGTTCGCGGCTGACGTTGGTAATATGCGGATGCAATGCCTGGTAATCGCCGAACATGAAACCGAAGGAACGCGCCCATAACCCCCACAGACCGGCGTGGGCGAGCAACCCGCGCGGGATTTCGGGAATAAGTTGCGCGGCCATTTTAAGGTTGGAGGGAGCGAAGGAGGAGAAGATGATTTGCCCGGCGTTGTTATGGCGCTTGAGCAACTCGCAGACTTTTACGACAAGCCCATCACACAGGGAGAAGTAATTGGTCAACTCGATGTTGATGAGTTTATCCCGCCCCACGGTTTCGAAGACTTCTTCGAGCAGGGGGATTTTCGTCCCCGCGAATTTTTCGTCGAACCAGGAACCGGCGTCCAGTTTGCGGATCGCTTCGAGGGTGAATGATCCGACCCTGCCGTTCGCGCCGGTTGTGCGGTTGACGGTCTCGTCGTGGATGACGACGACCTGCCCGTCAGCGGTCAGTTTGGCGTCGAGTTCGACTCCGTCCGCGCCTTTTTGGATGGCTTGAGAAAACGCCGGGAGGGTGTTCTCGGGCGCGTATTTATAATCTCCGCGGTGGGCTAGAAGGATGGGGCGTGGGAAACTGTCTAACATGGAGAAACAGGCAGAGGCGGGGCGCGAAGCGGGGTTAAATATCCACGAAATATGCCTGGGCGGCGCGGTCAATCATTTCACGATTCATGGTCGGCGGAACAGCCAGGTAGGAGGAGATGTCTAATATCTGGTCGCACAGGTCGCGCGGATGCGAGGCGCGCAGTTTGCGATTGCGTTTGATGTACCATTCCTGCAAGAGATACGCCAAGCCCTGGTCGTTGTATTCGATGCGCTTATCCTGCGCGACGCGCTTGAATATCTCACGATATTCTTCGAAGGACGGGTCGCCGATCTCGATCTTGTGGCGCAAACGCCTGAGGAAGGCTTCGTCCACGAGGTCTTTGGGGGGGAGATTGGTCGAGAAGACGATCAAGACGTCGAAGGGGACTTCCACTTTGCGTCCGGTATGGAGGCGCAGGAAGTCCACGCGGTTTTCGAGCGGGACGATCCAGCGGTTGAGCAGATCGCGCGGGCGCACCTGCTGGCGTCCGAAATCGTCAATGAGCAGGATGCCGCCGTTGGCTTTGACCTGGAACGGCGCTTCATAGAATTTGGTGGTGTCGTCGAAGACCAGGTCGAGACCTTCGAGAGTCAACTCGCCGCCGACGACGATGAACGGGCGGCGAATCTTCACCCAGCGCGGGTCGCGGCGGCTGGATCCGCGCAACGTCCCGGTCGGGTTGGAGTTGGCGTCGTTATCCGGCGCGAGGCTATGGCTGACCGCGTCATAGACTTTGATAACCTGCCCATCCAAATACAACGCATAAGGGATGTACATGTTCTGGCTGAGGACGAGGTTGCCAAACGCGCGCGCGATGCTGGTCTTGCCGTTGCCGGGGGGACCGTACATAAAGATCGAAGTGCCGGAGTTGAGGGCGGGACCCAGCCGCTGAAACGAAGCCTCAGAGATGACCAATTGCGAAAGAATCTGCCGCATGGTGCGGGTGGTGACGGCGACTCGTCCGCTCTTTTGACGACGAATCGATTCGTTATAGACTTCAAAGGGGACGGGCGCCGGTCCCGCATATTGACTGCGCTCCAACGCCTCGCGCGCGCGGACAATGCCGGCGCTTGTGATGCCGTAGGTGTAGGAGCCTTCGCCCAAGCCGCCCTGCGACGATTTGACCTCGATGGATTTTTCCTGCTTGAGGGTTGTCAGCAGCTGATCCGTCACACCGGCGAACGGAAGCGTGATCTCATCCGCTATTTTGCTCCCGGTAAGATAACCGCGAAAGTACAGCACCTTGAGAATCAGGTCTTGAAGCCAAAGCGTGGACAGACCGGTGTCTTCAAGGCTGTTGATCTGGGGCGGAATAAAACCGCCGGCGGAGGAAGGGGGAATTTGTCCTGTTTGTTTTACGACCATGCGCGTCACCGGGTGCTGGGAAGGGTTGTTTCCTGTTTGAGCCGATTATACTTCTTTTCGTTTATAATCCAGCCGCCATGAAACTATCCGTCATTATCCCCGTTTATAACGAAGTTGAAAGCATCGAGACCATTCTGAAGCGCGTGCAAGCGACAAAAAAAGCCCACGAGATCATTCTTGTGGACGACGGTTCCAAGGACGGCACGCGCGACATCCTGAAAAAACTGGACGGCAAAAAGGGGCTGCGCGTCATTCTGCACGAGAAGAACCAGGGCAAGGGGGCGGCAGTCCGCACGGGTATGACTGCGGCAAAGGGCGATGTGCTTCTAATCCAGGACGCCGATCTCGAATACGACCCGCGCGATTACCCCGAACTGCTCAAGCCCATCGAAGAGGGCATCGCGGACGTGGTGTACGGCTCGCGCTTCCTGGGCAGGGCGCATCGCGTCACCATGTTCTGGCATATGGTGGCTAACAAGTCTCTGACTCTGATGACCAACATCCTCTACGACACGATCCTGACCGACATGGAAACCGGCTACAAGGTCTTCCGCCGGGAGGTCATCGAAGGCATGGTCATCCGCGCGAACAGTTTCAACTTCGAGCCGGAATTCACCGCCAAGATTCTCAAACGCAAATACCGCATCTTCGAAGTTCCGATCACCTTCAACCCGCGAGATTACTCGCAGGGCAAGAAGATCAAACTCCACGACGCCTTCGAGGCGGTCTGGGCGTTGATCAAGTATCGGTTTGTGGATTAAAAACCGCCGCCGCAAGACGCAACGGGACATAATGGACGTTATCGGAAATAAGTTAATGTTCTCTTATCGGACGCAGATGAACGCGGTTTTACGCTGACAAAAGAGTAAAAAAATCCGCGTTTTCCGCGCTCGTCGGCGGCAGTTTCTTTTTACACGGCTTCACGTCCGTGTTGGGGATCGCCAGCGATTAACCGGGTTTCTTTCTCATCGAAGCATAACGGGAAAAGAGATGCACCCACCAGGGGGATAATCTCGTCTTGAATTTCGCGCCTCGGATGACCTTCCGCATCCCATCCGGACCTTTGAACGGGTCCAACACCATGATGGCTCTTCCCAGCTCGAAGTTTGCGTGCGCATCCGAGCCGACCGTCCCTATGAGGTTGTGCTTCTCAGCAAACGCCTTTGCCCGTTGATTGAAGCGCGGGTCCATGCAGCGCGAATTGAAAACTTCAATCGCATCCACGAAAGGGATGATCTCGAGCAAATCCGCTTCCTTCCATCCGCCCTTCCTCCACTCATCGAACGGATGCGACACGCTGATGAACGCTCCCTGCTCCTTTAACCGCCGAATCGTCTCCAGCGGAGTCAACCCGGCGGGAATCTCCTCCGTCACAAAGGCGGCGAGAATCTCCCCCCGCGTCGTCATAATCTCCTCGCCCACGATGATCAACTCCGGGTCCAGGGACTGAGCCGCCCTCGCCCCCGCAATCGAATTATGGTCGGTCACAACGACTCGGTCGAGTCCCTTCCTCCGCGCCGCGCGGATCAAATCGGCCGGCTCCGTCAGGGAGTCTTTTGAGGTGGAGGTGTGGGAGTGGAATTCGAGGGAAATCATGACATTTACGCTTGACAAAGGGTTTTAGGGGAGTATATACTAACTGTAATGTTTCTGTAATGTTTGGGTGATTTAGTGATTTTGGGAGGCAATACCTTTGAGCGCGTTTGCAGACAATTTTTTGCCAGTATGAACGATTATCTGACTGCCGTCAACGCCGTTTTCGATTCCCTGTTGCCCTGGACGGCGCTGGCGGTCATGGCTGGCTACGATGTTGTTTTCTTCTTCAGGAACCGAAAAAAACGCGACGTCATTCAACAAATTATCATCTGGATTATTGCGGAAATTCTGGCTGTTGTTGTCTTTTGGATCGCGCCATGGCTGGTAATACAGAGGTTTCCGGATCTAAAATGGATATCACCGTGGTGGAAATGGGCAATACTCATCCTGGCGGTCGTTGCCATTGCCTATTTTTACGGGCATGAAAACGGCGAAAAGCGATGGTGGTATTCCGCTATGGGCCACATCGTCGTCGTGTTGCTTGGCTGGCTGGTAATGAAACGCTGGGCGGGCATTCTACTCTTCTCCGTTCCGATTATCTTGACGTATTATTCGACGCTTTACATCCTGGCAATGATCGTCCTGCCCGCCTCGGACCCGGAGGATCGAAGTGAAAGATGGAAACGGTTCCTCGTCCTGGCATCCTATACTTGGGGTTTTCAGTTCCCGATCCTTGTCGTCGCGGACCATGCCTGGAAAAGCCCTGAAATCCGCATACCCGGCGATTACACGCGCGATTATAAAATTCCAGGAATGATTTGGACAAAATCCCATCACGTCGTGGGAATAACCGGCGGAACTCAATTCAACCGCGTGGACGGACCCGGCGTGATATTTACGGGGAAACTGGAAAGGGCGCTTCAGATCATTGACCTGCGCCTGCAACTTCGCTCGAACAAAATTGACGTGGTCAGCAAGGACGGGGTAAGTTTCTCCGCGGTCGTATTCGCGGCATTCCGAATGGACCCGGATACGTGGGATAATAAAACGCACGCCCACGCGCGCGCGCTAAATCCACTGTTGCAGGATGCAAAGGAGCCGAGTTACACAACCGGCAGTTTTCCATTCTCCCATCGCCGGATTCAAGCCGCGATCGGCACAATCAGCGTCAAGGCAGCGATGTTGGACAAGGCATTGCATTGGGACCAATGGGCATTGAATGTCATCACAGAAGAAGCCCGCAAGATTATTTCACAAAAAAACCTGGACGAACTATGGCGCCCTACGGGCGGCAAGGAAGGGGACAGCGCCATGGACGAAATTGCAAAGGAATTAAAATCCAGAGTCGAATGGACCTTGCGTTCGAGCGGCATTATTCTGGCTGTGGCGCGCGTCGTTAATTTTGATTTCCCCAACAAAAACGGAGTTGAAGAACAACAGATCACAGCCTGGGGCGCCGATTGGGAGCGCCGAAGGGACGAAAAACTGGCCGAAGCCGAAGCGGCGGCGGAGCGGGATCAACAAGAGGCGCGCGCCTACGCCGAGGGGCAGTTGCTCGATTCCATCGCGGAGGCGCTGCAAAAAACCGGCGACGACGATAAGTTGAAAAAGCGCGTCATTGCAATGCGCTATTTGAGCGCCCTCCAGGACTTCGCCCATAAGAACACGCCGGAGGAAGAGGAAAAAATCAAGGAACTGCATAATTCCATCCGCAGCCAATAAGACGCCTGCGAAAGCAAAGACGCCAATGGAAAAGAAATTTCCCTTCTCAACAGACCCCAAGAAATGGCAGACAGCCTATACGGTAGATAATGCCTATTACGACACCAGTCCAATTGCGCCCGCCGCATCGCGTCTCCGTAAGGCTTCGTTCATCGTTGTTTTCTTATATGGCGTCCTTCTCCTGTTTGCATCGCTTCCTCTGAAGCTTCAATTATTCGACATGGACCGGGGCTTTGCCGCAGAGTTGGATCAAGGTCAAATATCGGCATCGCTCCGGGAGGTGTTTAGGAGTCACGGCTGGCCGCTGACCGACCGGGCTTCCCTGACAATCCAACTGCCGGGTAATGAGTGGATCATCCAGGATAAGGACATAGAATATATCATCCGGGCCGAGGGGGAAACCCTGGATGTAAAAGGAAAACGCAACGGGGTAATGTTTTTGTTAAGAGATCTGTTCGTAAAAAAATATTTATTCTCCCTGAACATAGTTTCAATGGAAGCCCTGGACGCAGGTTCCATATCCAATAGAGATCGGGAAGTTTTTTCAAGTCACGGAAAACCGTTGAGCGCCGACGCCATTGTCGTGATGAAACGGGCTGGCGTCAAATGGATCATTCTGGATCAAGGCAAGCGGTATCTTATCAAGAATGAACGACAATCTTTAAGAGTCTACGAAAACCAAACGTGGGCGATCGTCCTGGGCATAATTGTCGTCACATTTCTCATGACATATATCGTATTCTTGCTGGTAAAGAAGAGCGCCTTCCGCCGGGCGCAAGAATTCTTCCGGGAGTTTTACGCCCCGCCGGAAGGAGTCATCCCGGCGGAGGTTATCGAGTACCGCATCGGCGGCCGAATCAAACTCCCCATGCCGTTTAGCGAGTGGTTCCCATCCATCTCCCAATTCAAATATATTCTGGCGCAGAATGGCGACTTTCTCAAGAAGGACGAATGGCCCGTGTGGGCGGCACGCACTCTCGGCGGACCGATTCTCCTGATTGTGTTCGACGGCTCTGCCCTGTATCTTGAGCGGGGGAATCAGTTTTCGCGCGTTGTCGGGCCGGGAGTCTCATTCCTCGAGCGGCATGAAACGATTAAATATCCCGTGGATCTGCGAAACAAAGTAAAGGAAGCCGGAGATAAAGATGCTATCTCAGTGTGGACAAAGGATGGGATTACCGTAAAACTGAAGGCGAGAATAGCGTACCGCATCGGGGATCCGCAAAAACTAAAGGACACGCCTAACCTCATCCATCCCTACGACCCGGAGGCGGTCAAAAAAGCCATCGAGCGCTACGCGTTTCGCTGGCCCGATCCGAATAAAGAGCCGGAAGAATTCACCTGGGAGGACGCTGTTTGGGGGCAGGTCACCGGCATAGTCCCCGGTTATATTGGCAAACATTTTCTGGACGACCTGCTCATCGCCGATCGCGAAAAAGGGCAAATTCTGTCGCCGTCCGTCTCCGATGATCTATTCAAAGATCTCAACAAGGCGACGCAGGCGTTCGGCGTATATGTGTTGGATTTCCAAATCCTTTCCATCGAACTGCCCCAGTCTGTCCATAAGTATTATGTCCAATATTGGGAAGCGGAAAAACAGGGACACGCTACAAGGATGTCCGGCCGGGCTAAGGCGTTTGAGATCCGCGCCAGGGAAAAAGCCAAAGCCGACGCCCAACACGATCTCATCCTGACAATTGCCAGGAGTTTGCAAAAGAACAAGAAGGATATTACCGAAGCCCTGCTGTTATCCCTTTCGGAAGTATTGGATCACGGTTTAAGCGACCCGTATATGAGAAGCTACATAGGTAAAGAAACAATCGAAACCCTTGAAAAATTGGAGGAATTGCTTAAATAACCCCCATGGCGCGGCTCGTACCGCAAACTAAAGTTTGCGCCTGCGCGAAAGTAAACTAAGGTTTTCAGCGCTGCGAAAAATCATCGCGATTGACGTGGTTTCAAAGAACAATACTATAACAAGGTATGCCATGACCCCCATATCCAAAACATTAATCGGCCTGCTTAAAATCGAAGACACGATCATGGAAAGAGTAAGGACCTCGATCGTCTCGTCCTTCGACGATATCAAAAACCTGCGCCGGATATTGACGCGGCAATGCGATAACCGCGACGAGACCAATTGCTTCCGATGCGAACAGGAGGGCGTATGCTTTTTTATGAACGGGGTTTTACAATACAAGTTGGGCGCGATCGGCGAGGCGGTCAAGACGCTGGAATCCGCCAGCCGGTATTTTCGCGCGCAGGGGGATGTTTGGAACGGAATCGTGGGGCGGGCCATGCTTGCCAGCGTTCACGAAGCGAACGGGGAGGCGCATAAGGCTCAACCAGAGTATCAAAATGCCCTTAAAGCGCTTACAGCAGACCATCTTCGCCTGCATTGGACGGAATACGATGAGAAAGCCCTGATCCTCCAAAACTTATTGGACGATCAAATCAAGGGTTGCGACAAACAAGCGGCAAAGGCGCAGCCTTCCGCCAGGGCGCGCCAAAAAGCCGCGCGCCCGACAACGCGCCTGACAGTGCCCTGGATGCGCGCCTACGGCGGCTTTTACGCCAACCCAAACGGGCCGACGCAAACCGAGTTTGCACAGCGGGGGATCAAAGTGCATATTGATGTAGTCATCCTCGACGGCAAACCCCATCGTATTGTCTCGCTAAGGCGCGGAGATAATCTGCTCTCGTTGACTGAGGGAAAAACATACATCTGGGCAAAAGTTTCCGGCGACAGTATGAGCGCCGCAAAGCCCGTCCCAATCAACGATAATGATTTTGTCCTATATTACGCAACCAACAGCGCCGATGACGGCGCCATTGTCGTCGCCTCCTGTCCGGACGCTCTTGGATCCGGCTATCAATCTGTCGTCAAACGATTTTCAAAAGCCAATCGCCTGTTGATCTCAGAAACCGACCCGCCGGGGTTATATGAACCCATGCCGATCAATGGAAATATAAATATCATCGGGGTTGTAATCGCAGTGGCAAAACCGGGGGATGGAGCGGAAGACGAGTCGCCGAAAACAGGCCCCCATGCGCCGCGCGGCGGGGCAAGCCGCTACATCGAATTGGTCCAATTAGTGCAGGGCGATAGCGCCGTTGCCGAACGGCTGATAGACTATCAACAAGCCCTGTTCCCCCAGTCCAGCCGGGAGGAGTGCATCGAAAGGGCGATTGCCGAAGTGATTCGCGACCGGCGGGCTTGAAAAGATGTCCTCAGCGCAGGTTGTAAGGCAAATCCGCCCCGGCAAAAACTGTGGAATTTCTGTGGAATTTCTCTCATCCAAAATCTGGTATAAGACAGATCATCTTTACATTTTTTGGAGGAGTTTTTGTATGTTATCGGATATTCAGGCTGTATTACTAGATCTAGGCGATACTCTAACCCGAACAAAAATAGAGATTGTGGAAAAAATATGCGCTGCAATCGGAACTCTGCGAAAAACGCCGCTGACAACCACCGCATACCTGACGGCCTTTCACAATGAATGGAGCAAACGCCAGAAGCCGCTGGACGAAGCGCTGATCCGAAGCGTGACCAGCCCCGAGGATGAAATCGAATATTGGGAAAACTTCTTCAACGCCCTGCTATCGGACTTGCAAGTTCCTATTATCGAACAAAAGCGATTAGCCAAAACCTGCGCGAAGATCTATTCAGATCCCAATTCTTTTGAATGTTTCGAGGACACACGCGATGTCTTGCGCGCATTAAAGGCAACTGGATTGAAACTAGGGATTATCTCCAACGCGTTTCCTTCGGCGAAAGCGATCATCCACCGCCTGGACCTGGAAAAGTATTTTGATTACATAGCGTTATCCTACGACATCGAACCCGGCGACACTCCATATATAAAGCCGGAACCTCAAATATATCATCGCGCGGTCGAGCGCCTGAATGTGGCTATTGACAAGTGCGTTTTTGTGGACGACCGCTGGAGCTTCGTCAAAGGCGCCATCGAACTCGGCATGGACGGCTATCTGATTGACCGGATTTCGCCGCTTAAAAAAGAATTGAAGACGAAATCCCTGGTTCAGAAAATTACAAGTCTATATGAATTAACTGACCTGCTCCTTGGCTACAAGCCAAATCCGCCGCAATATTCGCTACGCTCAACAGGCACAAAGAGAGAAACTGCAGCAGTTTTGCCGCACATGAACATGGCTGCGTCGGTTTAATTGCCCGCTGTAAATTTCCAAGTCGCTACAAAGAGGCTGAAACAAATGACGGACGACAGGAAAACCATTCGAATATTCATAGGGTCGCCAGGCGACGTCGAGGCTGAAAGGGCTATTGCATACAGGGTAATCACAGAGGTCGAAGGCATTTTTCAATCGTTTAAAGACTACGTTCCAGGTCTGCCTATTCCACTCTTGCGCGCCGTTGGGTGGGAGCAAGTCCCGCCCGAAGCGGGGCTGCCTAATAATCTCATATTGGAACGTTTCCCAATTGAGGACAGCCATATTTTCGTTTTCATTCTTTGGAAGCGCTTCGGTTCTGCGCCCGGAACCCGCCGACCAACTGGGGCAAAATATGGCTCCGGAACGCAGGAGGAGTTTGAACGGGCATATCGGGAATATTCCAACAACAAAACGGGCTTCCCCTTCATCATGGTATATCAGAAGAAAGACGATTTCTCCCTGCAAAGCCTGCCTCCGAAAGAAATAGACCAATTTAAAAAAGTCGCTAAATTCATTGAGAATTGCCAATCGAGCGGAGGACACCCCGCCCTTACACGCCAGTTTCTCGCCAAAGATTTTGAAGGATTATTTCGAAAAAATTTACTGGATATCATCCTTAAATTAAGTTTCCCGCGTTCGAGATCGAACGAGTCGTCCGCCGCCAACAAGATAAGTCCCCCTCAAATCAGCGCTGGCCAAGCGCCGGATACCGACGACCATCCCGGCATGAGAAAATGGCTGATGGACAAAAACTTAAGCGCCAACCCATTCCGGCATTACAGCGCGGAGGATGAGAAAGATCTAGAAAAATATTATGTGCCTTTCAAAGGTTATCCATTGATCGCCTCTGATATCCTGCAAGGAAAAAAGAACTGGCTTTTCTTTGGGAAGGAGGGCAGCGGCAAAACAGCGTTAAAAAAATTGATTCTTTCCAGATGCGCGCCCAGCCGCGAAACTTCGGAGACTTTGGCGCTCGAATATGAAACCGCCGACTTGCGCGAGGTATTGAAAAAATCGGACGATCCGGATGAAATTCTTCTGGGCATGGCGCGTCAACTTAAAGAATTGGCGTCAAAAGCGGCGGGCAGGCAATTGGGAGGCAGGGATTTTTCCGAGCCTGTATCCATTTTTCGCGATCTGGGAAAATCTCTCCATGATAAAAAGAAGTTCGACAGAACTTTGTTCTTATTGGATATCGCCCAGCCCGGCAGTGTGGAATACACCCAAAAGCACATCGGGGTTCTCGCCAACCTAGCCGCCCTGCCAGCAGACAGAGTCGGGTTTCGACTGTTTCTACCAAATGAACTTCAAACCGCTTTTTTGCACCAGGAAGAGTATCTCGGCAAGTGCGACTGGCGCGAAATCAAATGGGAGGACAAGGACTTAAAAGAGTTGATCAGGCGAAGGCTGAATTATTATTCGATCAATAGGGCTAACCCGTGTCAGGCGTTGGCAGTTCTATGCGAACCGAGGGGGAAAATGAGGTCCATTGACGATGAAATCATCGCTCTCTCCGACCAGAGGCCGCGCGCGGTGATCTGGCTGGCAAATCGGTTGCTCCTGGAACACTGCCAAAACGACCCAATCCCCGCCCAAATTACGCAGGAAAGTTGGGATAAAACGCTCTCAGAATGGTGGACAAACGGGCAAAAAATGATTCTAGGCGCCTCCGGGAAAAAAGAAACATTCTCGATGAATGGAACAGACCCATATTTTGGCGGACAACCTCTTAAATTATCCAAGCGTTCAAAAATGTTGATTAAAACGCTTATTGAGGCAGACAGCCGGATATGCTCCAAGGACGAGTTGATACGCGCCGCATGGATCGGCTCGAAGAGCGACGGGGTTTCAGAAAAAGCGGTCAGACAGGCGGTTCAACGGTTGAGAGATGAATTAAAGGAAAAAAATCAAATTGACCCGACATGGATCAAAAGCATATATGATCAAGGTTACCAGCTTATAGAGCCTGAATTTGTAACGAAGCCCGGAAACACAACAAGTATCGGCGGGGATGTGACACATTCAACATTTATTATCGGAAACAACAATACAGTCATCGCCCCGCCAAAAAGCAAACGCTCCAGCAAGGAGGATAAATAAATGCCAAAAACCACGCACAGCAACACGCTCATGGCATCCCGCCTGAACTTGGCTGACAAAGTTCTCGACGCGCTTGGCAGGATGGCAAATAGTGAATCCCCACTTCTGCTTGTCTTTTGGGGAAGTCGCGGTAGCGGAAAAACCACCTTTTTAGAGGAGGTCAAAAGACGGCTGTCTGCTGAAGCAAACATCGGCGTCGCGGGCTTGTGGGATATGGGAAAGACTGCCGTTAAAGGCTTGCCCTCAAAAATCCTGAAGTCCGTCGAGAAAAAAAAGGAGACTTATAAGGCGGTGATTTTCGATAATATGGACGTCCTGCTGAAAGACCCTTCCGGCAGGGACTTCTTCGATCTTGAAACCAACCTTATCCTGCCGCTGGTCGAACGGGGGGATACCCTCATCATAGTCGGAAGTCAACTGGAACTTACCCAGTGGCAGGAGTACGACGTCCGCCTCCGCCAGGAAAATTATCAACTGGGACCGTTGAGTCGTGACGAAGTCCGGGATATGCTCAAAGGCGGCAAGCCGGACGCTGAAACAGTTCACAACCTAACCTTCGGCCATCCCAAAGTGATGGAGGAATATTTAACCCATCGCACATGGAAAAAGGCGGACGCCGCGCGGTTCGCATCCAAATACTTTTTAGAAGACCTGCCAGCCGAAACCGAGGAGATCGCTCAAATCGCAAGTCTCTTCCCCGCTTTCAACGTGTATATTTTGAAAAAATCCCGGGGCGACGGCGATTCAGAGGATGACGGACTGCTCGCCAGATACAACGGGCAAATCAACGAATTGACCCGCCGTTGGATCATCCGCTTCGATACGGACAGCGGCGCCTATCGGTTTACAGATAACGCCGTTCGGAGGCTGCTGGCTTTGGACTACGCCCTGAAACAACCCAAACGCTTCGCCGGGATTCAACACATTGCGGCGGACTACTTTGAGGAGGAGGCAAAAAGCGCGGCATTCCTGCCTCAATTGATCGTGAGCGCCGTCTATCATCAGGCGCAGACCGTCCGCGCCCAGGCCCCGGATAAGCGCGGGGCGCATTGCGTCAAATGGGTTCGATCCATGCGGGATCACTGGAACGGCGCAAACTGGAAACAGGTCTTGCAAAAGTGGGAAAGCGCCGACGGCGACCCGGAGTTAAAAGATGAAATACTCTCCCTGATCGGGGAAAAATATCATAAAAAGATCGCGGCCATGTTTTCAACCTATAGAGAGGAAATGGAGGCATAATCATGAAACGAACCTTTCCGTGGATCAACCGGCGCGCCGCCGATGAGATTTATAAGGGCATCCTTGCGCAAAAAGACGACGAGAGAAAAGGCGTCACCGTTTATCTTGTAAAAGCGCCCGCAGGGGCGGGAAAGACCTTTCTGGCGCGCGATATTGGGACGCGCCTAGGAAGCGCGGATGGATACGAGCCGAGCGCGAAAAATGGAATCATGTGGTCGGGGATTTTGGACCTATACGACCCCGACACCAACAATAATCGCGGAATCGAAAGCCTGCTGATTCAATCCTTCTCGCAGACGCCGGAAGCCGCTTTCAAAGAATATTATGCCGAACGAAAAATATATGTAAAACTCGCCACCGGAGGGACGGGCGGTCCCCCGTTGGAGGAACAGCGATTGATCGTCGAACGGACGTTTTCGTCGGACATCCGAAAAATTGCCCGCGAAAATCATCTTGTCTGGGCGTTCGATACTGTGGAAAGGCTTCAGAGCGCGCTCGACCCAACGGAAGCGGCGCTCGGACAAATCGGCGACCTGGACGACACATCCTCCGTAATGGGGTGGTTGTTAAATCAAATCACGCGCCTTTCCAACGCGACCATCCTGCTCTTTGGCAGGCCTGCAAAACGCCTGGAAACCCGCATCAAAGCGGTCATAGACGAGGCGAATTTCAATCGGGATAGGTCCTTCGGGCGCATTCGTTTCGAAAGCAAGGATCTGTCTTTCCTCTCGGAAGACGAAACCAGCGGGTTCTTCGCTTTTCGTGAGGCGACCTACCCAAACCTGAAAAAGATCCTGACGCGCGAAAACAAAAAAGTCCTTGCCGAAGGGGCAAAATACAATCCCCTATTAATGGACATCGCTCTTCAAGCCATCCTAACGACCGGAAAATTCAGCGACGTTCAAAAGGCGTTGGACAAAAAAGACGATATGTCTGAAACCGGAAAGATGTTGCTGGGCGTCTACATGAATCACAGCCGCCCGGAGACCCGCACCATTTTGCAATATCTCGCCCTGGCGCGCAATGGGTTGACGCCGGACCTGCTGGCGGCGCTGGAGCCTTCAGAATACGGACCGCTCGAAACCGAACTGCGCGCCTTTGCCAGCCTTCCTTTTGTCAAAACGCGAAAACTGCCCAAACGATCGCCCGCCTCAAGAAAACGGGACCAGAACATCACCTATTTTCTACACGACGCCATGTACGCCATCTGCGACCCGGTAATTTGGAAACCTGCCCAGGTTCGGGATAATTGTAAGAGAATCGTAGGATGGTACGATGGAAAGATCGCCGCTTTGCTCAAAGCGGGAAGCGGACAGCAATCCGCCGATAGCGGGGAACGGAAGGACGACCCAATCTCGGATCTGCTCGTCGAGTCGCTGTTCTACAGGTTGCGATCAAGCCCAAAAGACGGGTACCTATGGTATCTCGAACAGGCCGATCAAGCCTTCCGAAAAGTCAAGACCGGTTTCGAGATGCGCTTGCGGGACGCAATGGCGCAATTCGCGGTGAACGCCGACCCCAAAGGGCATGAGGATTCCGCCAGCAGCGTCCTTGATCGTGAAAGCATTGCCGCGCTCATGCCCGATTTGTGGGATCAATTCCGAATTGACAGCGCCATGATGTGGGTCCGCCGCCTTTCCTTCCGCGGGCGGCATGAAGAGGCGACTCGCGTGGCGGAGAAAGCCGTATGGGCGGAACAGATTTATCGGAGAGATAAAAACTTGTATCGCGCCTCCTATGCGGAACTGGGCATCTGGCAGGCGCAATCCCTGATGTACCTGGGAAAAATCAAGGAAGCCAGTAAAATCTACGAGGACAATCTCGACGTTCTCGCATATTTCAGCTTGAAAAAACTGGAGGCTGAAAGGAAGCGCCTGAAAGAATATGAATTAAAGCGCATTTGCTTCGTCAAGGGCAGGACGCATAACAACCTGGGCTACACCTATTGGATGTATCTGGGAAAAAACAAGGCGGCGTTGATTGAACTGTCCGAAGCCTTGAAATATTTTGAACTGGCGCAACTGACGGACGAAGAAGCCACCACGCTCGACAATATGGGGCGCATTCACGCCGCCTTGTGGCACGAGCCGCCCGCTTTGTTACACGTCGAAAAGGGGCTAAAGAAACGCCAGGACGATCAATCCAGATATCGTGTGGCGATGAGCCAGATATCGCTTGCCAGCATCCTGCATAGATTCAGATATCCCTACCAGGCGCTCGAAAACGTGGAAAAAGCATACGATACGTTTACCGGCATGTCTGTGGAGCGCGGCAAAGGGCTGGCGCTCCTGACACGGGCAATGATTCGGCGCAGTATGTCTGAATCCAAGGAAGATTACGGCCTCTCCCGCGAGCAGTCGCTGGAATATATCCAAAGCGCCATTTCCGACCTGGATGGCGCTCGGCGCATCTTCAAGGATTCGGTTCAGGAAACCATTCGGTATGTTTATGTTCTGAACGAACTGGGCTCCTGTCATCGTTCCCTGTATCTGCTTCAGACGCAGGGCAACGTTTCGCGCAAAGACATGCAAACAACGTTCAAGAACGGCGTTGACCGTTACGAGGAAGCGATCGCGCTCGCCGAAAAATACGATTACTTCATGGAACGGCTGGACAGCAAACAGGACCTGGCCGTGTTGTATTTCCGCGCCCGGGAACACGAAAAAGCCATGCTGGAATTGAATCAAATTCTCGCCGAGACGCCGGACAGGTACAAATTCCGCCCCAATATAAAACCGAAATCCATGCCGGACGCCGAAGTGACGGATGCATACTTCAAACTGATGGGACAAGTCGAAGCCCTGATCGGCGCCATCATCTTCGACCGG
>WBZR01000905.1_pt1 | contig 42272 bp, 40 predicted proteins | sample 5204231 | NCBI WGS metagenome assembly WBZR01 (sample SAMN12412403, study PRJNA552823) | activated sludge metagenome | isolation source: activated sludge from anammox sidestream of wastewater treatment plant... | place: USA: Virginia | collected 2017-08 | reverse complement strand
GCCGCCGAGGACAACGCTGACGGCCCATACCAGAAGTCCCTGAATTCCGTCTCTGAATGTCACCTCGTCCTCTGTCGCCTGCTCCGGAGCGAGCCTCAACCGACCGGCGATGTAGCCTCCGATGAGGAGAGAGAGGATCGGAATGAAGATCATCCAGAATGCCGCAAGGGAGGCCGCGAGTTTTCCATAGGACTGCGCCGGCTCAGCCGACACTAGGGAAAGTCCGATAGAGCCGCCCGCGGTGAGAAGGACGAAGGAGATCGCGGACGCCGCAACGGCTCCGGCAAAAATGGCAGCCCAATCTACGGAGCTCGGCACTTGAACGCGCGCGGGCGCACCGACGTCGACCACGGGAGACCTCCTAGCTTTCTAAAGAGCTGTTCTAACGCAATCCCAAAGCGCCCAAGATGAACATCACAACGACAATGAGACCGATAAGATAGATGATTTCATGCATCTGATTTTCCGAGGCAATGGACCTGGATCGGATGCTAAACACGCGGACGGGTGATAGGTTCCGAAAGCGCAATTTGAAAGCGCAATGTCGGCGTACGTCATTGAGCAGAGGACGCTACGATTGCCAGGAACAGCATTTGTCGCTCCCACGTTCTCCATTCAGGCGTCGGGTCATGGAAGGAGAGCGAGAAATGAGAAAGGAAATTGCTATATTTGGCGCAGCACTTTTGGTTTTGGCAGGGCCCGCCGTCGCAGGCCCGGACCAGGGTGGGCGAAGTGAGCACAGCGGCCCGGCGGCTGAAAAAATGGCGCCGCCGAGCGCAGAGCGCCATCATTCCGAGCGTCCGAAGTTCGATGGCGATCGCAGAAGAGGCGAGGCAGACGTCCACGTTCGTGATCATCGCGACGGGTCGCATCGCAGGGGCAGGCACGATCGCGACTTTGTCGTGCGGCACGGTCACCCGCACGTATGGGGCGGCGTCACATTTTACCTGAGTGACGGTTATTATTACGGCGAGTGCGATTGGCTGAAACGTCGCGCGATCCGCACGGATAGTTCGATCTGGTGGAGTCGCTATCACCGTTGTCGCGACTTCTCATAGCGACATCCGCTCTAAAGAGAGAAACCCCGGCGGCGTTTGAAACTGTCCTTGCGACCTTGGAGAATGAAATCCGGATCTCCCGTAGAGGCATCCCCGGTCATCTGACCGGGGATGCCGTGCTTACGCAGTCTTTGCTTCGCGGATGGCGCCGAACTTGCCCGTTTGGAAATCCACCATCGCCTGCTTGATCTCGCCGACGCTGTTCATGACGAACGGCCCGTGCGCCACCACCGGCTCGTCGATCGGCTCGCCGGCGAGCACCAATACCTTCGCATCGCCGTTGGCTTCGATGCTGATGCCACCGCCCTCGCGACCGAGGATGACCGTCTGCGCCTCGCGGGCGATCGTGCGTCCGTCGATCTCGATTGTCCCGGAGAGCACCAGCACCGAGAGCGTGTGTCCTTCCGGAATATCGAGCCTGGCCGTCTTTCCGGGTTTGAGACGAACGTCCCAGATGTCGATCGGCGTGAACGTGTGCGCCGGCCCTTTGGCGTCACCGAAGCGGCCGGCAATGACGCGCAGCGTCCCTGCGCCGTCATCGAGCTTGACCGTCGGAATATCGCCATCGAGCAGGGTCTGGTAGCCGGGCTTGGCCGACTTGTGCTTGGCCGGCAGGTTCACCCAGAGCTGCACCATCTCGAAGGCGCCGCCCGTTCTGGCAAACGCTGGGGAGTGATACTCCTCGTGCAGGATGCCGCTGGCTGCCGTCATCCACTGCACGTCGCCGGGGCCGATCACACCGCCCGCGCCGGTCGAGTCCCGATGCGCGACCTCTCCCGCGTAGACGATGGTCACCGTCTCGAAGCCCTTGTGGGGATGCTGGCCGACACCGCGCCGCTCGGTCGTCGGCGTGAACGTTGTCGGGCCGGCGTAGTCGAGCAGGATGAACGGGCTGATGGGCTCCCCGTGGGCGCCGTGCGAGAGCATGGAGCGGACGGGAAAGCCGTTTCCGACCCAGTGCGGGCGGGGAGCGCTGTAGGTGCCGAGAACCTGTCTCATGGTTTGATCTCCTCTCAGGCCGTTGCGGCCGTTTTCATGCGAAAGAAGATGCTGTCGGAACGATGCCCCTGCCAGGGTGGTATTTTCGCCATCAGAGTCCTATCATGTGAACGATGAGAGACCTCAACGATCTCTATTTTTTTGTCCAAGCCGTGGATCACGGGGGCTTCGCGCCCGCTGCGCGCGCGCTCGGCATGCCCAAATCAAGGCTCAGCCGCCGCATCGCCCTGCTCGAGACCCGGCTCGGCGTGAGGCTGGTCCAGCGGACCACCAGGCGCTTTGCCGTCACGGATGTCGGCCAGGAGTACTACCGGCACTGTGTCGCCATGCTGGTCGAAGCGGACGCGGCTGATGACGCCATCGCCCAGCTTCGCGCAGAGCCGCGCGGGCTTGTGAAAGTCGCCTGTCCCTCGGCGCTCGTCTATTTTCACGTCGGCGACATGATTGGCCGCTTCATGGCCGCCAATCCGGCCGTCGATGTGCATCTCGAATGCACCAACCGCCGCGTCGACGTCATCGGGGAAGGCTTCGACATCGCCCTTCGGTCCCGCTTCCCGCCCCTCGAGGATAGCGATCTCGTCATGAAGGTGCTCGGCAGCAGCCGCCATCGGCTGGTCGCCTCGCCGACGCTGCTCAAAGGTCTGTCGGGACCGCTGGCTCCCCCCGATCTCGCAAGCCTGCCGAGTGTCGATCTTGGACCGCCGCAGGGCGAGCATGTCTGGTCGCTCGATGGCCCGGATGGCGCACACGCCCGCATCCCGCACCGCCCGCGCCTCGTGGTCGACGACATCGTCGCCTTGTGCTTTGCCGCTCGTAACGCCGTCGGCATCGCCCAGCTTCCGACGATGATGATCGGCGAGGAGCTGGCGCGCGGCCGGCTGGTCGACGTCCTCTCCGACTGGGCCCCGAAGAGCCGCATCGTGCACGCCGTCTTTCCGTCGCGGCGCGGACTGCTCCCGTCGGTGCGCAGGCTTCTCGACGACCTCGCCGCCGAGTACGCGGCGCTTGAGGCGGCAGACGGCGTGAAGGTTTAGTCGCCGTGCAGGCGCCGCCTTGATGACGGGCACGGCCTGCCATCAGGCAGGAACGGCTGCGGCGACCGCTTGCATCAGGTCGGCCTGGCGGAACGGCTTCGCCAGTTTCGGCAGGCCCATCTCCGCCCCGAGCATCCGTTCGGCATAGCCCGTGGCGAGGATCACCGGCATGTCGGGCCATTCCGTCCTGATGGCTGCGGCGAGTTGCGCGCCGGTCATCTGCGGCATGGCATAGTCGGTGATCACCAGATCGACCGCCCGCTCGCCGCGCAGGATGTCGAGGGCTTGTTGCGCCGACGAGGCCTCGATCACGGCGTGGCCGAGATCCTGCAGCATGACGGCAATGTTCATGAGGACAAGACTGTCGTCGTCCACCACCAGCACGACCAGAGACCGCCCGCCGGCGGCGCCCGCCGTGTCGGGCTCCGTGGAGATGTCCTCCCGGACGTCCGTCGTCGCCACCGGAAGCCAGATTTCGGCGGTGGTGCCGCAGCCCTTGGTGCTTTTCAACACGAAACGCCCGCCGGACTGCTCGGTCATGCCGTGAACCATGGACAGCCCCAATCCCGTCCCGCGCCCCACGCCCTTGGTGGTGAAGAACGGATCCATGGCGCGGGCGAGGGTCGCCTTGTCCATGCCGTCGCCGGTATCGCTCACCGACAGGCAGACATATCGTCCGGCCGGCATGGCCTCCATCGCGCCCGTGGCGAGGTCGACGTCGCGGGCGGCGATAAGGATGGTGCCGCCGTCCGTCATGGCGTCGCGCGCATTGACCGCGAGATTGAGCAGCGCCATCTCGAGCTGGTTGGCATCGGCGTGCACCAGGCTGAGCGGCAGGGGAAACTGGGTCTCGATGCGGACCGACGGGCCGATCGAGCTTTGCAGGAGGTGGGTCATGCCGTGCACCAGAACGGGCACGTTGACCGGCCGGAGATTGAGATCCTGGTGGCGCGCAAAGGCCAGCATGCGCTGGGTCAGCGCCGCTCCGCGCCGGGCCGCCTCAGCGGCGTTGGTGATGAGCCGGCTCACCCGAGGGTCGTCGGGCAGGCGCTTGCCCGCGAGCTCGAGGCTGCCGAGGATCACCATCAGGAGATTGTTGAAGTCGTGGGCGATGCCGCCGCTCAGTTGCCCGATCGCTTCCATCTTCTGCGAATGCGCCAGCGCCTCGCGGGCCTGGTCGAGGCGGACCTGGGTCTCACGGCGCTCGGTGATGTCGCGGGTGATCTTGGCAAAGCCGATAATCGTGCCGTCATCGCCGTAAATCGGGTCGATCACCACATGGGCCCAGAACTGCGTGCCGTCCTTGCGGACGCGCCAGCTTTCCTTCTCGAAGCGCCCATCCCGCCGTGCGATGTCGAGCGCCTGTTGCGGCTCGCCGTTGTCGCGGTCGGACTCGGTATAGAAAGTCGAGAAATGCTGTCCGATGATCTCGTCGGCGGTGTATTGCTTGATCCGTTCGGCGCCCGCATTCCAGCTGCTGATGCGGCCTTCGGGATTGATCATGTAGAGCGCATAGTCGGTCACGCCCTGCACCAGGAGGCGGAACTGCTCCTCGTTGGTCCTGAGGTGCTGCTCGGCGGCCCTGCGCCCCGCGAGGTCATGCATCACCAGCGCGAATCCGATCAGGTGGCCGGACGGCTCGCGGATCGGGTCGATCACCGTATGCGCCCAGATCCGCCTGCCGTCCTTGTGCGGCCGCCAGCCCTCGGTTTCGAACTTGCCGGTGCGCGCGCAGGTCTCAAGCGCATGCGCAGGCAGGCCGGCCTCCTGGTCCTCCTCGGTGAAAAGGGTGGAAAAGGAGCTTCCGATGATGTCCGCGGCCGGATGGCCGGTGCAGCGCGCCGCGCCATTATTCCAGCTCAGGATCCGACCCTCCGGATCGAGCATGACAATGGCGTAGTCGCAGATCGCTTCAATCAGAAGTCGAGAGTGTCCGCCCTCGGGGAGCGACGCGTCGATGCGATCAATTATCTCCATCGGCTCGTCAATCCGACTTTTTTCCGCCCGATCTGACGAAACACGGGCCCCGGCGGAAAGTTCCGCGCACGCCGCGCGCCACAAGCGATCGGCTGGGCGAGGGGAGCGGGACGGCCCGACCCTGCGTTTCTCCCGACAAGCCCCGGTGGGCGGCGCCGGTGAACCTATCCGGGTGAGGCGCGCTTGAGATACTGTCGGAGCGTGGACGATGGGCCAGCCGATGTCTCCTGTCTCGCTGTTTCTCAATATTCTCTGGGTCGCGCTCGGCGGAGCCTGGATGGCGCTCGGCTGGGCGGTGGCAGCCGTCGTCATGGCCATCACCCTCGTCGGCCTGCCATGGTCCCGCGCAGCCTTCGGCATCGCCATCTATACGCTGTTTCCGTTCGGCCGGAAGGCGGTGTCGCGCGAGGATTACTTCGGCCGCTCCGACATCGGCACCGGCCCCCTCGGCGTGATCGGCAACATCGTCTGGCTGGTGCTGGCGGGATGGTGGCTGGCGCTGGGTCATGTCGCAACCGCCCTCCTGCTGGCGGTGACCATCGTCGGCCTGCCTTTCTCCTGGGCCCATCTCAAGCTCGCAGGGCTCGCGCTGTGGCCGATCGGCAAGGTGGTCGTCCCGACTTGACCGGTGCGGTGGCCGGTCTTGCGGCCTGTCTCTCTCCAAATCTACAGATCGCGCGTCGACTGCGCGATCACCCAGGCGGAGTGCGCCAGTCCCTCGAACAGGTCGATCATGTCGCTCGCAAGCCGGAAGCTCAGGACGTCGTGCGGGTCGTCGAGACGCAGGCGCGCCAGCACGCTTTGGCGCGCCGCGGCGGCCAGCGCGTCGATCCGTTTCCGGGTTTCCAGAACGCGCGCGATCGCCTCCGGCTCGTGATCCTCGATGAGGCGCACGGCGTCATCCAGCAGGGTAAAGACGGCCGTGCCGAAGGCCCACGTGGTGTCGTCGTGCAGTAGCTCGAGGTCCGTCCCATGAGCAAGGCGCCGCTCGGCGACGGACACCATGTTGGACATGGCGATCGCGTCGACGCTTTCGAGCGTCGTCGTCAGCCGGACGAGGGCCGTCATGGCCTCGCGCTCCGCCTCTGAGTGCAATTCCGGCCAGATCCGCCCGATGTAGGTGAGGATGTCGGTTGTGAGCTGCTCGGTCCGGCTGTTGCGCTGCGCCAGATCCGTGAGGTCCTGCACGCTGCCGCGCACGGCCACGCCCGAGCTGGCGCGCACCAGGTCGACGATCTGGGTGCCGAGCCGCTGCAGTTCGAGGCGCGCGCGCTGCACGGCCAGCGCCGGAACCTCCAATGCGGCCTCGTCGAGGAAGCGCGGCGCGGAGCTCTCGGGCTTGGCGGGTTGGCCCGGAGCCATCCACTCTGCGAACCGCGCCATCGGGCCGGTGAACCAGATGAGCGCCAGCGTGCTCGCCACGCTGAAGATGGTGTGGGCGTTCGCGACCTGCCGTGGCGTCTCCGCCGCCAGCCGCGCCACGCCGTCGAGGTCCGCCGCCCCAGGAGATATGGCGCGCACGAAATCTGCGAACTGGGGAATGATGAAGACGAACATCAGCACCCCGAAGACGTTGAACAAGAGGTGCACGATGCCGACCTGCAACGCTTCAGCCGGCTTGCCGATGGCGGCCAGCAGCGCCGTCCCGCACGTGCCGACGTTGGCGCCGAGGATGAGCGCGATGCCCGCTTCGAGCGGCATCAATCCCTGACTGCCGAGCGCGATGACGATGGCGAGGGTGGCCGCCGAGCTCTGCACCACGGCGGTGAACAGGGCGCCCGCCAGGACGCCGATCCACGGGCTGCGCATCTCCTGCATGGCGTCGATGAAAGGCTGGAAGGTGCGCAGCGGTCTCGTCGCGTCGCCCATGAACTGGATGCCGAGGAACAGGAGGCCGAGCCCGAGCAGCATCCGGCCTGCCAGCCGCAAGGTCTCCGCCGTCGCGAAGGCGTGGGCGAGGAAGCCCAGCGCCAGCATGATGGGCACCAGGCGGGACACGTCGAAGGCGATAATCTGCGCGGTGAGGGTCGAGCCGATATTGGCGCCCATGATCATGGGCACCGTCTGGCCGAGCGTCATCAGCCCGGCGGAGACGAAGCCCACCATCAGCACGGTCGTGATGGTGGAGGAGTTGAGCAGCGCGGTCACGCCTGCCCCCGCCAGAACGCCACGGAAGCGGTTGGCGCTGAGTGTGCCGAGAACGGTCTCGAGCCGCGCCCCCGCCAGTTGCTTCAACGCCTCGGTGAGCAGTTGGAGGCCGAACAGGAACAGCGCGAGCCCGCCGGCGAGCTGACTGACGATATAGGCCAGATTGAGCCCGCTCGCGCCTTCCATGGTTCTCCTCCTTGAGGACGAGCGCACGGACCGGGATGTGCGCGCTCCACGGCGTCACGTCACCGCAACGCTGGTGGCGAGGGCGTCGATCTCGCCCGTGAACCGCTCGAAATCCGGAGAGGCGGGCGCGGCATAGTTGAGGTTCTTGAAAAGACCGGTCATGCGCGTGAAGAAGTTGCGTGCCGCCTCCTTGTCCGCGAAGTGGTAGCGGCTGGTGACGATGGCGTAGACTTGGTCGAAGAGCTGTTTTTGCCGCGCGAGGGACATGGAGCTGTCCACCGCGTCGAATGCGTCCTGCTGCAGGAACACCATGTCGAGGAACTTGGCCGCCTCCATGACCGCGAAATCCTCGAGGCTGACGCCGTCCTCGCCCGCGACCTGCTCCATGCGGTGAATGTCCTCGCCGCGGTTGAGGAGGTCGATCATCTCGTCGATCCGCGCGCTCCAGTCGGCGCCCATGTGCTCGGTAAGCCAGGACTCGATCTGCTTGCGGTAGCGCGACCAGGACGTCAGAGGATCGATGGCGGGATAGAAGCGCTTGTAAGCCCGGTCGTAGGAGAGCCCGAGGAAGCATTTGACCGCCGCCAGCGTCGACTGGGTGACGGGCTCCTCGAAATTGCCGCCGGCCGGCGAGACGGCGCCGATGAGCGTAAAGGCGCCCACGGATCCGTCGTTGGTCCTGAGCACGCCGGCGCGCTCGTAGACGCCCTTGATGGCGCTGTCGAGATAAGCGGGGAAGGCTTCCTCACCGGGGATTTCCTCGAGCCGCCCCGAGGTCTCGCGCATGGCCTGCGCCCATCTGGACGAGCTGTCGGCGATCATCAGCGTGCGCAGCCCCATCTGACGATAGTATTCGCACAGCGTGATGCCGGTATAGATGGACGCCTCGCGCGAGGCGACCGGCATGGAGGAGGTGTTGCAGACGATGATCGTGCGGTCCATCAGCGACCGGCCGGTCTTCGGATCCTTGAGGCGCGGGAAATCGGTGATGGTCTCCACCACCTCGCCGGCGCGCTCGCCGCAGGCCACCAGCACCACCACGTCGACGTCCGAATGGCGGGCGATGAGATTGAGCAGCACCGTCTTGCCGGCGCCGAAGGGTCCGGGAATGCAGGCCGCCCCGCCCTGGACCACCGGGAAGAAGGCGTCGATGATGCGCTGGGTGGTCACCATCGGCTCGGAGGGATAGAGCCGCGTGGAATAGCCTTTGTCGAGAAGCCGCCGCGGCAGCGCTCGGCGCACCGGCCACTCCTGGGCGAGCGTGACGGTGCGCACCGCCCCGCTCGGGGCCTTGAGCCGCGCCGCGGGCTCGTCGACCGTCATCGAGCCTTCGCGGATCCAGTCCACCGTCCAATCCTCGTCGAGCGCGAAGGGCACCATGATCTTGTGCAGGATCGGCCCCTCGGGCACGGTGCCGAGCGTGTCGCCGGCGCGGACCCGCTCGCCGACCTTGCGGGTGGCGGAGAAGGCCCATCGGGCCTGCGGGTCGAGGCCGGGGGCGGCCACACCCTTGGGCAGGAAGACGCCATGACCCTGCGCCAGGGCTTCGAGCGGGTTCTGGAGCCCGTCGTAGACCTGGCCGAGGAGCCCCGGCCCGAGCCGCACCGACAGGAGGAGCCCGGTCTGCTCCACGCCGTCGCCGAGGCCGATGCCGACGGTGCTCTCATAGACCTGCGCGTCCGCCTCCGCCCCCATGACCCGCAGCACCTCGGCCTTGAGGCGCTGGTTCGGCTCGCGCGCGGGGCGGATGTAGACGACCTCGTTCTTCATCAGCCGACCCTTCTCGGGATCGGTGAGGCGCAGTCGGACGATGTCCTCCTGGACGGCGACGATGGAGGCGGTGACGTCGGCAGCACTCATGGGCAGCTCTCGATGGCAGGAAGGACGTCGGCGGTCGCCGCCTCGAGCAGAGCCTCGAAACGGCGTGTGGCGATGGCCACGTCGTAGCGAGCCCAGCGGTCGGCGAGAGACCAGCGGATGAAGTAGAAGGCGACCGCCTCGAAATCGAAGAGATGACCCTCTCCATGCCGATCGGCCGAATCCCAGGCGGCTTGCAGCACCAGCCGCTCGAGCCCCATCGCATCGCCGGCGTCGAGCTTGGCGCGGGCGGCGGTAATCCAGGGGAACGTGCGGCCGAGGCCGAAATTCGGCTCCGGCCAGTGGCTGCGGATGGTCTCGGCGATACGGCCATAGCCCCAGCGCAGGCCGGCGGCGGGTGCCTCCTCCCCGGCCGCGCGGCGGCGCAGGGCGGCGATGAGGGTGCGCAACTCCAGCCGGTCGTGCAGCACGGCCTTCAGCGACGGGCTGTCCAGCAGCGCCATCACCCCGTCGACGCGATCGAGGAAGGTGCCGTCGTCCTCCCCCAATTTGAGCCTGCTCCAGGCGAAGCCTGAGCGGAGAGCCTCGAGCGTGGCGCGGTCCTCCGGCGCGAGCAGGCCGAGACGCGCCTCGAGCCGCGTCGCGCTGATGGCCGGCGTCCGGCTTCCGAGCAGCGGTCCGAGCGACGGCAGGCTCGCCATCAGCATGATGTACGGCTCGCGCCGCCCGCCGATCATTTCACGACGCCTTCGAGCAGGGCCCGGAAGCGCGGTTGCAGGTGGGCGAGAAGCAGATCCGTCACGGCCTTGTCGGTGAGGTCGATGCTGATGCCGCGATCGAGCAGCTTCACGCGGATGCCGCTGTCGTCGCCCTCGCCGCGGGTGAACGCCACGCCGTCCCGAAGCATTCCGGCCGCGGAGGCGGCGACGAAATGGGTGAGCGAGCCGGCCTTGAGCTCCTCGGGATTGCGTCGAAGCTCGTCGAGGCCCACGACCGCGCGCGGCAATTCCACGGCGACGGTGCCGGACTTGTCCGCCTCGCCCTCGACGCGGGCCCGTCCCGCCACCGCCAGGATGAGACGCTTCAGCATCTCCTCGTCGAGAAGCGCGCCGGAGACGACCTTGCCCACCTCCTCGGCGAACCGGCGGGCCAGATGCTCCTTCAATTCGAGAACGGCGTCGCGGGCGGCGATCCTGAGCGCTTCCTCGCCCGCCCGTCGCAGGGCTGCGGCGTCCTCCGTCGCGGCCGTGATCTGGGCCTTGCACGAGGCCTCCGCCTTGGCCAGGATTTCGCGCGCATGCGTCTCGGCTTCGCTGACGAGGCGCTCGGCTTCGCGCCGCCCCGCGGCGACGCCTTCGTCGCGCAGGCGGGAAATGAGCGTCTCGACGCCCTTCGAGGCTTGCGAGCTAGCCTGATGGTCGCTCATGGCCGTCTCCCGATCAGATGGTGCGCGCGAGCACGAGGGCGAAGACGAAGGTGAAGACCGCAAAGCCCTCCACCACCGCCGCCGGGGCGAGACTGAGGCCGAAGATCTCCGGCTTGCTCTTGGAGGCGGCGATGGCGCTGGCGCAGGCACGGCCCTGCCAGATCGCTGTCAACAAGAGCACTAGTGCCGTCACCGAGCCGATGCCGAACAGGGCCCCCGCATTGGCGGCCGTGATCGGCTGCTGCAGCGAGAACATCACCACGATGCCGTAGATCACGTTCGAGGACGGGATGACGGAGACGCCGACATAGCGTCCATAGCCGCTCTCGGTGTCCAGCATCGCCCCGATGGCGGCCTGACCGGCGAGCGCGACGCCGATGGCGCTGCCGAGCGCACCGAAGCCCATCGGCGCGAACACGCCGAGCCAGCCGAGCGCGATAAGGAGTTCGTTCATGCTTGTGCCTCTTGCGATGAAGGTTGTGTCGCGTCGTGCGAAGGTGCGCGCCGGGCAAAGGCGCGGAAGGGAGAGCCTTCTTCCGTGAGACCCCAGCTGAAGAACTCGATGAAGTTGAGCCGCAGCCCGTGCACCACGCCGCTCATGATCCCGAGCAGGAAATTGATGCCGTGTCCGAAGGCGAGGATCAGGATGGCGAACAGCACCCCGACCCCCGGCTTGGCGGCGTGCGCATCCGCAGCCAGTGCGTTGAAGGTGGTGGCAAGGGAGGCGCTCGCGAGCCCCAGGGCGAACAGCCTGAGATAGCTCAGCACGTCGCCGAAGAGCTTGGTGATGCCGCTGACCGCCAGCGCCCCGGAGCCGATACGCTCCGCGAGCCGGCGCGGCCCGGTCATCTCCTGCATCATGGCGCCGGCCACCACGGCGGCGAGCCCGGCCACGAGACCCGCCGTGGCGAGCGTCTTGCCGGCGGCGCCCTCGAGGAGCCAGAGCGCGATCCCCGACCAGATCGTGACGATCCAGCCGATCGACGTCACGGCCTGGCTGCGGCTGGGACCTTTCCAGGCGAGAGCCGCCAGCGCGATGGTGATGTGGAGCGCACCGACGCAGATCGATAGCGCCATCATGGCATCGAAGTCGTGCACGTCGACGACCGCGAAGGCCGCGAGCCTGCTGTCCTGAGGCGGCTTGAGACCGAAATAGGAGCCGCAGGCAACGCCATAGGCGATCGCCGTGGCGGCGATGGCGGCGAGCAGGATGCGTCCGCTCCGCCCCTCCGCGCTCTGCCCGAGCCGCCGCCAGAGCACGGCGGTGATGACGGCGATGACCGCGGCATAGCCCGCGTCACCGAGGATCATGGCAAAGAACAGGGCGAAGGAGCCGAACACCACCAGGCTCGGGTCCCAGGCGCGATAGGCGGGGGTCTTGTAGAAGCGCGTCAGGTCGGCGCCGCTCGCGGCCGTCTGCGGCGGGGCGAGCAGCGTCGGGGGATGGTCCTCCGCGCGGGGCTCCTCGATGAGCAGCGCGAGCCCATGCGCGGCGGCGAATGCCTCGAGCCGGCGCACGTCCTGGGCCGGCACCCATCCCTGCGCGGCGAACACGTTGTCCCGGTCGATGGTCTGCGAGGCGGCGCTCTCGAGATCCTGACTGTCGGCGGCGGCGGCGAGATGCGCGGTGAGCTGGGGACGCCAGCGCGTCAGCTCGAGCCGCGCCGCCTCCACCTGCTCGATGGCGATCAGCGTCTCGTCGCGCTCGCGCTTGAGCGCGCTGCGCGGCACCGCGCCGGCCCGCACCCGGGCGACGGGAAGGAGATCCGCCGGCGGCTCGTCCGGCGCGATCACCACCACCTGCAGCAGCCGTCCGGTCCGGCCCACGATCTGCCAGGGGAGCGAGAGCTTGCCGAGCGCGGCGCGGTCTTTCGCGGGGATGAGATAGAACCACAGCCGCTGGCCGCCCATCTCCTCGAGCGGAGGAAAGACGATATCGCCCCACGGCTCGAGCGCCTCGATCCGCGCCTGCAGCTCGTCGTCGCGGTCGCGCAGGGCCTTGAGGCGGGCCCGATTGTCGAGGATTTCGCAGACCACGCCGGCGAGATCGAAGGGCACATCGCGGGCGAAGGCGCGCGCCGTCCGGGGCGCATCCTCGAGATGGCGGCACGCAGTCTCGACCCGGCGGCGCACCGTCGGATCGCGGACGGCGAGCGGACCGGCGTCCCGCAGCGGCACGAGGTGCATGACGCCGAGGGATTGAAGGGCGGCGAGCACCTGCGTCTTCTCGCTCACGATGCCGCAGAGGGTCGCGCGTTTGAGCGGAACGATTCCCATCAGACGGCCTCCAGCGTACGCTTGCGCTTGGAGAGCTTGGCCGCCACCACGCCCGCGCGCTCGGCATCGCCCAGATAGACCAGGATGCGGCGGATGTTACGCTCGGTCTGGGGGATCAGGATCTTCTCGAACAGGTTGGTGCGCTGGGTGACGCGTGTCATCGCCTTGTCGAGGATCGCGATCCGGCGCCGCGCGATCTCCGCCTCCGCCTTGAGGCGGATCGCGGCCTTGAGCTCTGCCACGACCGCGTCCACCCAATGCGGCCGCGTGAGCAGGCCGTAGGGCGCGACCTCGATCTCCACGTCCTCCAGCACCGGCAGCGTCACGCCCGCCACGTTCTGCCTGCCGAGGCGGACCGAGCTGAGCCGCGCCAGGCCGTCGAGCTCGATGCGATCGTCGGCGAGCATGGGCAGCGCCGCTCCGGCCGCCTCGATCGCCGCTGCAACGGCGTCTTCGTGCTGGCGGACCGCGCCGCGCGCCTTGTTGCGCTCGGCCATGAGTTGCTGGCGCTTGAGGTCGAGCGCCGGCAGATAGCGCCGGTAGGAGGCGAGGTTGTCTTTCTGCCGCGTAAGCTGGGACTTGCTGAGCGGGACGTGCGACGCCGGACCGGCCATGGCGGTCAGGCCGCCCGCGCCGGATAATACGTGTCGATGAGGTTCTGGCGCACGAGCAGTTCCTCCGGCGAAAAGCATTCGGCCATGGTCTTCCAGCCGAGATCGAGCGCGGCCTCGAGCGGAATGGAGGCCGTGATGTCCATGAAGCGCGTCTTGAAGAGCGCGCCGTAGCGCAGGAGGCGCAGATCGTAGTCGGAGAGCTCGAAGGCCATGGCCTGCTTGCGCTCGGCATCGCGCGCGCCGGCGTAGAACCGGATCATGGTGTTCATGATCGCGGAGTGATCCTCGCGGGTCTCCTTGCCGACCACATGCTGCTTCAAGCGCGAGAGCGAGCCGAAGGGATCGATGAAGCCGTCGCGCAGGTAGAACTGCCCTTCGGTGATGTACCCGGTGTTGTCGGGCACCGGATGGGTCACGTCCCCGCCCGGCATCGTGGTCACGGAGAGAATGGTGACGGAGCCGGCGCCGTGGAAGACGGCCGCCTTCTCGTAGCGCCGGGCGAGCTGGGAATAGAGATCCCCCAGATAGCCGCGGTTGGAGGGCACGCGCTCCATTGCGACGCCGACCTCCTTGAGGGCATCGGCGAAGGCGGTCATGTCGGTGAGGAGGACGAGGACGCGCTTCTTCTCCTCGATGGCGAATTTCTCGGCGACCGCGAGCGCCATGTCCGGCACCAGCAGCCGCTCGAGCGGCGGATCGGCGGCCTGGTTCACGAACATGACCGTGCGCGCGAAGACGCCTGCATCCTCGAAGGTGGCGCGGAAACGCCAGTAGTCGTCGAAGGTCAGCCCGAGGCCCCCGAACACCACCACGTCCGCATCCGCCTGCACGCCGATGCGGGCGAGCAGCGTGTCGTGGGGTTCGCCCGCCGTGGAGAAGATCGGGATCTTCTGACTTTCCACCAGCGAGTTGAACACGTCGATCATCGGCACATCGGTGCGGATCATGCGTGAGGCGAGCGCGCGCCGCGCGGGATTGGCCGAGGGGCCGCCGATCTCGACCTGCGGCTCCTGGCTCAAGGGCGGCCCACCGTCGGCCACGCGGCCGGCGCCGTTGAAGACCCGGCCCATGATGTTGCCCGAGAACGCGACCTGCGGCGGATGCCCGAGGAATTGCACGGAGGCTCGCGTCGACAGGCCCTGCGCACCGCCGAACACCTGCAGCGACGCGTCTCCCGGATCGAGCTTCACCACCTGGGCGAGGCGCGCCTCACCCTCTCCCTCCCGCACGACCGCGAGATCGCCGTAGCGCGGGCCGTTGGGATCCATGCGGACCTGCGGGGGCAAGGCCACCCGCACCACCTCGCCGATAATCGATAGAATTCTGTCGTAGGTGATGGCGGACAGGGACATCGGACGAAGCACTCAACCGAAGGATATGCTGTTGGTTTAAGGGAAAAGACCGCCCCCAACAAGTCGTCATTTGGGATGGATGATCCGGTGCCGCCCGCTCTTATCCGTATACGGCGCCGTATACGCACGCCGCAAAAACGAACGCCGCGTTGGAAAAAGATCGATACGGATAAAAGCCCCCGAATGGCGCGCAATACGGCTTATTCTAATGGCGGTATCTTTTCGTTTTCCGTGCACTGCGCCCGTCGCTCGGCTCGTCCCATTTTATCGATGGAAAGATAGCGATCAAAAATCGATGGCGCCGGAGCCCGCGCAACGCCGCGCTGCGCGGATGCCCTCGGACGCCGTCGATTATTTCGCAGCCGCCAGAGCGTCTCCGATGGCGTCTTTGATCTTGAGGCGGCGCTTGCGCAAATCCTCCTCGGCGAAATGATCCATCGGCTTGACGTTGGTTTCGGCCAGGTGGATCTGGTCGTTGACGTCGTCGTACTCCGCAAGCAGCCGCGCAAAGTGCGCGTCGGAGACCTTGAGCCTGTGGATCGTCTCGGCCTGATCCGGGAATTCCTCGGCGAGGGTGTGAGGGGTATTGGACATGGATCTCCTCTTTGCCTTCCATTCACTCGGGTGACGTTAGGGCGTGTGGGGAACGTGCCTCTTGAGATGGATCAAGGCTAGGCCAGCGTGAGGCTGCGCGGCGCGCGCCCGGTAACAAAAAGCCGCGCTCCGTCAGGGAGCGCGGCTTGTGGGCATGGCCTTGCACGAAGACCTTCAGACCAGGGAGACCTGACCCGACTCGAGATCGTAAAGGGAGCCGACGATCTTGATCTTGCCGTCCCGCTCGAGGTCGCGCAGCACGGGGGACCGTTCGCGGATGAGATCGAGCGACATCCTGACATGGGTCTTCGCCACCGCGTCGACGAAGGCCCGGTTCGATGCGCTGCGCTCGCCCGAGAACTCGGTCGCCTGGATCGCGTTCTGGAAGCGCGCGAGCAGCAGCGTGAGGTTGCCCAGCCGCGCCCCGTCGATCGCGCCCTTGATCGCGCCGCAGGCGGTGTGCCCCATCACCATCACCACTTTGGCGCCGGCAATCGCCGTTGCGAACTCCATCGACCCCAGGATGTCGTCGTTGACGGCGTTGCCGGCAACGCGGGCGTTGAAGGCTTGCCCGATCCCGAAGTCGCAGACCACTTCCACGGGCGCCCGGCTGTCGACGCAGCTCAGGAAGATGGCGGCGGGATGTTGCCCCTGAGCGGTGCCCTTCTGCTCGGCGAGCCAGTCGCGTGCTTTCGGCGTGCCGGCGACGAAGCGCCGGTTGCCTTCGAGGATGTGATCGACGATCTGCTGCGGTGTGAGCGAATCGCGCATCTCGCCGGTCAACACCTGCGCGTTGGCGGAGGTGGAGAAGCCGTAGAGCGAGGCCAGCCCCAACCCGAGACCCAGCCCGGAGAAGCCGAGCATGCCCCGCCGGCTCATGTCGCCACACTCTCCGTCATGCTCATGCGCGCAGCAGCTCATGGTCTGTTATCCTCCGATGCTAAGCGGTGTGATCGTCGCCGATCCCTGTCCGGGAGCAGCCGTTTTGGCTCGCGACTCGTTGAACCGCGAGCCTTTCAAAAAATTGCGTATACAGAAATCGGTATCATTCCCTTGCGAGCAGCGTCAACGGGAGGTCCTATACGGATTGTCCATCTGCCTCGTCGCCGAGATCTGCTGTGCTATCTCTCGAGCTCAGCCGGGCTCTCCCACGCGGCGTGCGACCATGCGTGGGCGCAACGGATAGGCCGCGCGCGCGTTACGCTTGTGTTTGAGACCTTTCGAAGGAGAGACTGATGAATGCCGTAACCATCCGCAAGGAGGAAACCGCAAACGGCGGACGCTACGTCGCCACCATCGACGGAAAGCCGGGAGAGGCGGAGCTGACCTTCGTCGCAGAGGGCGCCGGCCGCATCAGCGCCGACCACACCCTCGCGCCCGCAGCCCTGCGCGGCACCGGAGCCGCCTTTGCGCTCGTCGAGCACATGGTCGAGGATGCGCGGAGCGCCGGCTTCAAGATCGTGCCCGTCTGCTCCTATGTCGAGGCGCAGTTTAAGCGCCATCCGGAATGGCGCGACGTCAGAGCGGGTGACGTCTAACGTGATGATCGAGACATTCGCCCTATCGAGCGGCCTGCTCCCGAGCGAATGTCTCGATCTTTATCACACGAGCAAGCCCATGCATCTCGTGTCCCCTATGGTTCCGAAGTTCGCGAGGGAACCTCGCCGCGAGCTCAAGCGAGTTTCGGAATCATGAAGGGACACACGAGTCCGCGCAAAGGTCGTGGATCGCCTCATTCCGCGGCCGGCACGTAGAGCTTCCCGCCCTGCTCCAGGAACTCCTGCGATTTGGCGTCCATGCCCGCCAGCGCCTCGGCCTCGCGCCTCAGGTCCTGCGAGATCCTCATAGAGCAGAACTTGGGTCCGCACATGGAGCAGAAGTGCGCGACCTTGTGCGCCTCCTTGGGCAGCGTCTCGTCGTGGAAGCTGCGCGCCGTGTCGGGGTCGAGCGCCAGGTTGAACTGGTCCTCCCAGCGGAAATCGAAGCGGGCGCGCGAGAGCGCGTCGTCGCGGATCTTGGCCGCCGGATGGCCCTTGGCGAGATCGGCGGCATGCGCCGCGATGCGGTAGGTGATGACGCCGGTCTTGACGTCGTCGCGGTTGGGGAGTCCCAGGTGCTCCTTCGGCGTCACGTAGCAGAGCATGGCCGTGCCGAACCATCCGATCATGGCCGCGCCGATGCCGCTCGTGATGTGGTCATAGCCCGGCGCGATATCGGTGGTGAGCGGCCCCAGCGTGTAGAACGGCGCCTCTCCGCATTCGCGGAGCTGCTTGTCCATGTTCTCCTTGATCTTGTGCATGGGCACGTGGCCCGGCCCCTCGATCATGACCTGGCAGCCCTTGGCCTGAGCGATCCTGGTCAGCTCGCCGAGCGTCTCCAGCTCCGCGAACTGCGCACGATCGTTGGCGTCGGCGATGGAGCCGGGGCGCAGGCCGTCGCCGAGCGAGAACGACACGTCGTAGCGCCGCGCGATGTCCGAGATCTCGTCGAAATGCTCGTAGAGGAAGCTTTCCTTGTGATGAGCGAGGCACCAGCGGGCCATGATGGAGCCGCCGCGCGAGACGATGCCGGTGACGCGGTTCGCGGTGAGTGGCACGTAGGCGAGGCGCACGCCGGCGTGGATGGTGAAGTAGTCGACGCCCTGCTCCGCCTGCTCGATCAGCGTGTCGCGGAAGACCTCCCAGTCGAGCTTGACCGGATCGCCGCCGACTTTCTCCAGTGCCTGGTAGATCGGCACGGTCCCGATCGGCACCGGAGCGTTGCGCAGAATCCAGAAGCGGATGTTGTGGATGTTGCGGCCCGTCGAGAGGTCCATGACGGTATCGGCGCCCCATCGGATCGCCCACACCATCTTCTCGACCTCCTCGGCGGCCCCGGACGTGACGGCCGAGTTGCCGATGTTGGCGTTGACCTTCACCAGGAAGTTGCGGCCGATGAGCATCGGCTCGAGCTCGGGGTGATTGATGTTGGCCGGAAGGATGGCGCGCCCGCGCGCGATCTCGTCGCGCACGAACTCGGGCGTCACGTGTGCAGGGATCGCAGCCCCGAAGCTCTCCCCGTCCTGGAGCCGCTCGAGCGCATCCTCGCGCGCCCGCTCCCGCGCCAGGTTCTCGCGATGGGCGGCATAGATCATCTCCTCGGTGATGAGGCCGGCCCGCGCGAACTCGAGCTGCGTGACGCGCGTGGCAGGCTTGCCGGCCCGCACCGTCCGCTCGGCCGGGCACGGCGGCACGAGGTGCCCCGCGCCGACGCCGCCGTTGTCCTCGGGCTTGACGGGGCGGCCCGCAATCGTCTCGAAGCCGCGCGCCGCGATCCAGCCTTCGCGCACGCACGCCAGGCCGCCGGCGAGGTCGATCCGCGCATCGGTCTCCGTGTAAGGGCCGGAGGGATCGTAGACGGTGACCGGCGCCGCGCCGGGGTCGGAGAGGACGATCTCGCGGAACGGGACCCGGATGCCGGGATGCCCCGGCACGGGGACGTAGGCCTTGCGCGAGCCGGTGATCGGTCCGGTGGTGACGGTGTCGGGAGCCGCCTCGGGAGGCTTCGGATGGGTCGGTGCGGTCATGGGGATCCTCCTGCCAGAAGCCGAGCGATCCGGGGTGACGCGAGGGCGGGGACGTCGCACGCGACGCATCGAGGCTCCGTCCCTTCGCCGGCATGACCCGGATCAGGTTCTAAGGGTTCGGCGTCAGCCATCTCAGCCCCGCATTCGGCGGGACACCCCTCGGTAGGAACGCGACCCTACCCCAAGCGGGGCCGGTGCGTGAGTCTGAAATACGCTGCCGCGTGAGGTGAGGCGTCCGGCCTCCGTCGCTGCCGGTGGTCGGCCGGGGAGGCAAAGTGAGCAGATGCACACACGCCATGTTTCGGCAGCGCGCGAACTCAAGTAACGTCGCGGTGTCGGCCCGGACGCCGGACGGCGGCGGACCGAGGAGGTGAATGAGCGACTGAAGCGTGCGACCCGCGTATTTTTCAACGGAGGGAAGACTCATGGCTTTGGAAGTCATCATCATTTGGCTCATTATTGGCGCGATCGCCGGCTGGTTGGCCGGTCAGATCATTGCCGGCGGCGGCTTCGGCCTGGTCGGCAACATCGTGCTCGGGATCGTCGGCGCGGTCGTCGCGGGCTGGCTCCTGCCGCGGCTCGGCCTCTATATCGGTGGCGGGTTGGTGGGGGACATCATCAACGCAACCATCGGCGCATTGATCGTCATCTTCATATTGAGATTGGTGGCGCGCTAGCACCTGTTCGCCTCTGATGGCGTGAGAGGCGGGGCTCTATATCTTTGTTTTTGATGCGTTTTTCTCAGGCAACGCGATATCCGCTTCGCCCCGTCGGGCGGGGCGAAGCCAATCCGGGCACGGCGAGGGCCCTCGCCGTGCCCGGTCGCGCGTCGGTCCCGCAAAACGAAAACATGCGCCGCGCCGGAGCCCGGCGGGCGCATGCCTGAACCTCATCGGCTTCGAGGCGCGAAGCCTTAAGCCGCAGCCTCCGCCTTGGTCTTGGCGATCTCGCGCTTGAGCTTCTGGCACTCGGGCGAGAGGTCCTCGGCCTTGGCCTTGGCGAGGAACGCGTCGAGGCCGCCGCGATGCTCGACGGACTTCAGGGCATGCGCCGTGATGCGCAGCTTGACCTGCCGCCCGAGCGCCTCGCTGATCAGCGTGACGTTGACGAGGTTGGGGCGGAACTTGCGCCGCGTGGCGTTCTCGGCATGGCTGCGGATATTACCGGAAAGGGGCAGCTTGCCCGTCAACTCACAGCGCCTGGTCATCTCAAAATCCTTGGCTCCTCGGCCCACGACCGACCGTCTGCCCCCAAGGCAGACGCGAAATCACGGGGAAATCAATGAGAATGGCCCCGCAGACCGGGATCGGCGGGACCGTTGGCGCACTCTATACGCGAGCCGTGTTCCAGGCGTCAAGTCGGCCCCGTACGGTTTGGGCGCAGGAATTGGGCCACAGGATGGGCGAAACCGCCCCCGACGGAAACGGTTTGTTTGTGGATTGGCGGGAGAAAGGGGTTGTACCAGGGCGGCGCTTGGTGGAGCCAACGATTAACCTTCGGGAGCGGCGGCGTGCGCCCTTCCGGCGGCCCTGAGAAGATCCAGCGTTTTGCCCGACTCGCGAGAGCGAGGTCGCGCAATGGGGTGAGTGGTGAAGATGTTCCAAGTTTTGCGTCGCGTCTCGGTGGGCGGAGCCGCCCTCGGCCTTGCGGCTCTCGCCGCGCTCGCCCCGCTATCGCCTTTGGCCGTCGCTTCGCCCCTGCCGGCGACCGGGGTCGGGCCGGTTCGGGTGGATGCCGGCTACAAAGTCACGCTCAACGGTTTCGATCTCGGCACGTTCAACTTTAAGTCCGACGTCGGACGGACCCGCTACACGCTCGATACGACGGTCGAGATCTCGGCGCTGCTCGGCGTCTTCAAATGGAAGGGCGTCACCCATTCCACCGGCGCATTGCAGCCCAACGCGCTCGCCCCCGCCGATTTCCGCTTTGACTATGAAAGCACGGTGCGCGACGGCTCGGTCGCCATGGGCTTCGGCAAGGACGGCGTCGATCGTCTGTCCGTGCTGCCGGTCACGCTTGAGGCCCCCGATTTCGTGCCGCTGGCGCCGGACCACCTCAAGGGGGTGTTCGATCCTCTGAGCGCGATCCTGGCGATCACCCACTCCGATGCGCCAAGCCCCTGCGGGCGCACATTCGCCATCTTCGACGGCAAGCAGCGTTTCGATATCGCGCTGCGCTTCGCCCGCAAGGAGCCGGTGGCGGGCATCCCGACCGAGACGGCGGTGGTCTGCCGCGTCAAATACACGCCGATCGCCGGCTACCGCCCCAGCGATGACACGCGCCGCCTCGCCGCGTCGAACGACATCGAGATCGTGTTCCGCCTGGTCCCGGCGGCCCGGCTCATGCTGCCGCAGTCGGTATCCGTCCCGACGGCTGTCGGCACGGCCCGCATCGACCTCGAGCGCGTGAACATCCAGGTGCTCGAGCGCGGCCGGGTGGCATCCGTCGACTAACCTCCGGGTCTTCCGCTTTTTCGGGCGTCTCCCGCTTTTCGAGCGCCGGACGAAAAGCCTTGATCTCGAACCCCCTCCAATGCAATGCCAAGTGCGCTTTTGTTATTGGAGATCTCGCGTATGGCCAGCGATCTGGAAACGCGCATTCGTAATGTGACCGCGGTTCTCGGCCCCACCAACACCGGCAAGACGCATCTCGCCATCGAGCGCATGCTCGGCCACGAAAGCGGCATGATCGGTCTGCCGCTGCGTCTCCTGGCGCGGGAGGTCTATGACAAGATCGCCGCCCGCATCGGTGCCGACAAGGTCGCCCTCATCACCGGCGAGGAGAAGATCAAGCCGGAGCGCGCCCGCTATTGGGTGGCCACCGTCGAGGCCATGCCGCGCGAGGTGGACGTGGATTTCCTCGCCATCGACGAGATCCAGCTCGCCGCCGACCCCGAGCGCGGTCATGTTTTCACCGACCGGCTGCTCTACGCGCGGGGCCGCGCCGAGACGCTGCTGCTCGGCTCCCAGACCATGCGCGAGGCGATCCAGGACCTGATCCCCGGCGCCAACTTCATCTCCCGCCCGCGCCTCTCGCGCCTGACGTATGCCGGTGAGAAGAAGATTACGCGCCTCCCCGGCCGCTCGGCCGTCGTGGCGTTCTCAGCGAACGAGGTCTACGCCATCGCCGAGCTGATCCGCCGCCAGCGCGGCGGCACCGCGGTCGTGCTCGGCGCGCTGTCGCCCCGCACCCGCAATGCCCAGGTGGCGCTCTACCAGTCCGGCGACGTCGATTTCCTGGTCGCCACCGACGCCATCGGCATGGGCCTCAACCTCGACGTCGATCATGTGGCCTTCTCCGCGGTGCGCAAGTTCGACGGCCAGAGCTTCCGCAACCTCACGCCGGGCGAGATCGGCCAGATCGCCGGCCGCGCCGGCCGCCACATGAACGACGGCACGTTCGGCGTGACGGGCAACTGCGAGCCCTTCGAGGCCGATCTCGTCGAGCGCCTCGAGACGCACACCTTCGACAGCGTGCGCGTGCTGCAATGGCGCAACCGCCGCCTCGACTTCGCGACGCTCGACCGCCTCCGCGACAGCCTGCGCGAGATGCCGAACGAGCCGCGCCTCACCCGCGCCCGCATGGCCGATGACGTCATCGCGCTCGAGACGCTCGCCAACGACCGCGAGATCGCGCGGCACGCCACCGGCGTCGCGGCGGTGCAGCGTCTCTGGGAGGTCTGCCAGCTTCCCGACTACCGCAAGATCTCGTCGCAGAGCCACGCCGAGCTGATCGGCACGCTCTACGGCTACCTGATGAGCCCCGACGGCCGCGTGCCCGAGGACTGGTTTGCCAAGCAGGTTGCCTTCGCCGACCGCACAGACGGCGACATCGACACGCTCGCCAACCGCATCGCCCACATCCGCACCTGGACCTTCGTGTCGAATCGCGCCGATTGGCTGAAGGATCCGCTCCATTGGCAGGGCCGCACCCGCGCCATCGAGGACAGCCTCTCGGACGCGCTTCACGAGCAGTTGACGCAGCGCTTCGTCGATCGTCGCACGAGCGCCCTTATGAAGGGCCTGCGCGACAAGGAGGAGCTCTCGGCCGAGATCGCCGAGGACGGCGCGATCACCGTCGAGAACCACTTCGTGGGACGCCTTCGCGGCTTCCGCTTCTCGCCCGAGACCGAGGCCGAAGGCATTCACGGCAAGGCGGCCCGCAGCGCGGCCGCGCAAGTGCTTTCGCGGGAGCTCGGCATGCGCGCGCGCCGCGTGGCGGCCGCCAAGACCGACGCCTTCCGGCTGTCGCGGTCCGGGCGCGTGCTGTGGCGCGACGAGGAGATCGCCGAGTTCCAGCCGGCCGACGATCCGTTGAAGCCGCAGGTCGCGCTGCTCGCCGACGAGCACCTGTCCGGGCCCGACCGCGAAAAGATCCTGGCGCGTCTCGAGGCGTGGCGCGATGAGGTCATCGCCGAGCGTCTGAAGCCGCTCGTCGAGATCGCCAAGGCCGACGACGTGACGGGCCTCGCCCGCGGCATCGCCTTCCGCCTGACCGAGAGCTTCGGCATGCTGAAGCGCGAGCTGATCGCCGATATGATGAAGAGCCTCGACCAGGAGGCGCGCGCGCAGTTGCGCAAGTACGGGGTGCGCTTCGGCGCCTTCAACATCTACTTCCCCGCGCTCCTGAAGCCTGCCCCCGCCGAGCTGTCGGCGACCCTCTGGATCTTGAAGAACGCGTCCGCGCGCGCCATTGCCCTCGATGCGCCGCCCGAGCTGCCGCGCGCCGGCCTCACCTCCGCTCCGGTTCAGCCCGCAACGCCGGAGGATCTCTATCGCGCCTACGGCTTCCACGTCTGCGGCCCCCGCGCCGTGCGCCTCGACATCCTCGAGCGTCTGGCCGATCTCATCCGCCCCCTGCTGGCGTGGCGCGCCAATCCGGAGACCGCGACGCCGCCGCCCAAGGGATCGACCGGGGACGGCGGCTTCGTCGTCACGCCGGAGATGATGTCGATCCTCGGCTGCTCGCCCGATGAGCTGTCGAACGTGCTGAAGGCGCTAGGCTTCTGGTTGGATCGCAAGGAGGTGCCGCGTCCGGCGGAGCCCGCGCGGCCCGAGCGTGAGGGCGCGGAGCCCGCCTCGGCCGGCGTCGTCGCCGCAACGCCGCCCGCGGAAGCCCCGGCCGATGCCGACGGGCTCACGGCCGATGCCGACGGGCCTGCGGCCGAAGCCGCGTCTGAGCAAGTCGCCGCCGAACCAGGCCCCATCCCGCTCCCCGACCCGGCCCACCAGGGGGAGGGCGAAGAGGCGGCGGCCCCGATGGCCGCACCCGAGACGATCGTCATCGAGATCTGGCGCCCGAGGCGCCACCGCAGCGAGGACCGCGCGGGCGCAGGCCGGCGCGAGGGACGCCATGATGGCGAGCGCCGCGACGGCGCTGGCAGGCCCCGCCACCACGGCCGGCGCCGCAACGGAGGAGGCAAACCGGCAGCGGCGGGAAGCTCCGTTGCGGCCGATGCTGCGACGGCAGCCGGCGGGCAGCCGCAAGCGGACGAGCGGACGGCGGAAGCGGCGCCAGCGGACGAGACGTCCCGCGGTAGCGGCCATCGTGACCGGGGGCGCGAGCGCGGTGAGCGTGAGTTTGACCGCAACCGCCAGCGTCAGGGGCGCCATCGCGACGACCGGCGCGACGACAAGCGTCGCCAGGGGCCCGCACTCCACTCCGCCGCGCCGCCCAAGAAAGGCGGGATCGATCCCGATTCGCCCTTCGCGCAGCTCGGCGCTCTCCGCGACGCCCTCGCCAAGCAGGCCCGCGAAAAGAACCCGTCATGACGACGCCCGTCGAGGCCGAGCGGAGGCCTGAGACCTCCCAGCGTCTCGACAAATGGCTGTGGTTCGCGCGCCTCGCCAAATCGCGCACGCTCGCCGCCCTGGCCGTGACGGAGGGCAAGATCAAGGTCAACCGTGTCAGGGCGGAAAAACCCAGCCAGTCGGTCAAGGTCGGCGATGTCATCACCTCCCGCCTCGCGCGCACGGTCCGCGTGGTGCGGGTGGCCGCCATCGGTGCGCGGCGCGGACCGGCCGCCGAGGCGCAGCGTCTTTATGAGGATCTGACCCCGCCGCCCGTTCGTAATGGAGAGACTGGCGAGTCCACGGCTTGGGCTGGTCGGTCCTCGGGCGCGGGTCGTCCGACAAAGCGGGATCGCCGCCGCATCGAAGAGCTCAAGCGCAGCGGGTAAACGGCCGTGGATGTCGCTGTGACGTTGCGGGGCCTTGCTATGGGGCCCTGCATTTGGCAGACCCTGCGTCAATCCGTTTGATCCGCAGAGGGACCTGGGACGCACCTCCATGACCTACGTCGTCAACGACCAGTGCATCAAATGCAAATACACGGACTGCGTGGAAGTGTGTCCGGTGGATTGTTTTTACGAAGGCGAGAACATGCTCGTCATCCACCCCGACGAATGCATCGATTGCGGGGTCTGTGAGCCGGAATGCCCGGCTGAGGCCATCAAGCCGGATACCGAGCCCGGTCTCGAGCGCTGGCTCGAGCTCAACCGGGACTACGCAGATAAATGGCCCAACATTACTTCGAAAAAGCCCGCTCCTCCCGACGCTGACCAGTATAAGGGTGAAGCAGGTAAGTTTGAGAAATATTTTTCTTCCGAGCCGGGTCAGGGCGACTGAGGATCGACTTTCGGGAGAAAGTCTCAGGGCGGTTATATGCAACGCGCCGAAGTGAAGACTTAAGCAAGTTCTTTAAGCGCTGGATCACCACCTTTCCCGCTGGCGCTTCAATTTTCATGAAATTTGTGTTACAAGTAAGTGTGGGACGAACTGAAACTGAACGGGAACACACAACGGACGAACGCGGTACTGCCGGCCACGGACTTAAGCAAGGTTCGTAGCGGGATATTGTCGTGTGTCGTTCCGGTCACTATTTGAAGCGTGTGTGTCCAATTGTCCGAAACAGGTGCGGGTAGCTATTTCTGATCGGCAGCCCGACATGGATGGAGGTCCTGGACGCCGGCAAGGGTAACGAGCCGACGAACCGGGTTGACGTGCGACCGCACGCGACGTGTGACCGCACGCATGGGCTGCCAAGGCCCGCGTGCGCGTGAGATCGGGAAGACCGGCTCAATCCGGGGTCGGATGGCCGGGGTCGGATGGGTTGTGAACGAGAGAGTGAGAAGTCGATGGCTCAGAAGAACAAGACGCAAGTGAAGGCTCGGACATCGAAGCCTGCCGCGTCCAAGACCGCTCCCCGGCCTTCAAAGACCAAATCCGCGGTTGCCAAAGTTGGCACGAAGAAGCCGGCCACCGTATCGTCAAGTCATGCCCGGAAGCCGATCGCTGTCAAGCCTGCCGTTTCCAAGGTTGCGAAAGCGCCGGTTGCCGCGAAACCCGCCGCCAAGGCGCCCGAGGCCAGGAAGCCGGCGGCCGTCCAGGCGGCCGCTCCGGTCGCTGTGAAGGCGCCGCAGCCCAAGGCGGCAGCGCCCGCTCGGCCGGCGCCGGTGCCCGTGACGCCGGCGCGCGCCGCAGCCGCGCTCGCCAAGACGGCGGGCGGCCAGAAGCTCACGGCACCCGTTCAGCCCGCGACGCCGAAGGACATCGCCGAGAAAACGGCGGCGGCGCGCCAGATCATGACCGCCCAGAGCACCCACCAGAGCGCCCAGAAGAAATCGGTGAGTCAGCGTCACGGCTTCAAGACCAACGAGTTCATCGTCTATCCGGCCCATGGGGTCGGGCGCATCGTCGGCATCGAGGAGCAGGAGATCGCCGGCATGTCGCTCGAGCTCTTTGTCATCACCTTCGACAAGGAGAAGCTGACGCTGCGCGTTCCGACCGGGAAGCTCGAGAGCGTCGGCATGCGCAAGCTCGCCGACGACGGCATCGTCAAGAAGGCGATGGACACGCTGAAGGGCCGTGCGCGCGTGAAGCGCACCATGTGGAGCCGCCGCGCGCAGGAGTATGTCGCCAAGATCAACTCCGGCGATCTCGTCTCGATCGCCGAGGTTGTGCGCGATCTCTATCGCTCCGAGGCGCAGCCCGAGCAGTCCTACTCCGAGCGTCAGCTCTACGAGGACGCGCTCGATCGCATGGCGCGCGAGATTGCGGCGGTTGAGAAGCTCGACGAGCGCGGCGCGGTGCAGCGCATCACCGACGTGCTTTCGAAGAGTGCCCGCGGCCGCCGCATCGCCGAAGGCACCGAGCCGGCCGACGCCCGCGCCGCCTGAGGCGCCAAATCAGGATGCAACGCAACATCCCGCTGAGCAATCAGCGGGGTGTTTTTATTTTTCTCAGTCTGCATGAACGCGGGCAGCGCCAAAACTTCGACGTATCTGGACTCCGGCCTTTGCCGGAGTGACGTTGAGTTTAGACTGCCGCGTCCCAGGCCTATAACGTCATCCCGGCGCAGGCCGGGATCCAGGCACACTGCCGCATCGCCACCCGCATCGGACCATGGCCGCCGTTGCGCGTTACGGCGGCGGAGCGCTATTCGCTTCGTCCAGCAGCTCGATTTCATCGAGCGATCCGAGTACGATCATCGGCCCGTTGCGCCGTTCGAGCCAGCCGCGCACGCGGATCGTCTTGCCGTTAAGCGCATCGACCCGCGCCCGCCCCTCGCGGCTCCGGTCGACGGTGGCCGCCGTCAGGCTTGCCGTGAAATCGCGCCGCCAGTCGGCGCCGAAGTTGATGTAGACGCTCGCTTGGGTGCGCGCGACCCCGGTCACCCGCCCCTCGACGAGCACGAACCGGCCGACGGTTGTGAGAAGCCCGTCCACGTCGTCGGCCGTGCGCACGCGATAGGTGTCGCGCCGCCACAGGCCCCGCGCGAGAGCGCGCGCGCCCGCCTCCGCTTCGAGCAGCGCGGTGAGGCACGCCGTATTGCCGGGGAGCGTGTAGGCGCGGGCGTGGCCCTCGAGGAGGAGCCGCTCCTGCAACCAGAAATCGCCGCCGTCGCCGGAGACGAAGACCTGCGCCAGCGCGCGCCCGTACCGATCGCGCCGCCGTCCTTCGAAGCGAAGCGTGACCGTGCGGTCGTGCACCAGTTGTTGCAGCGCCTCGAGCGCCTCGCGGGTCGCCGGCCAGTCGGCCGCATCGGCGCGGAGCACATCCGGCTTCGGCGCCAGCGCGCCGATCAGCCGGACCTCCTGGCCGTCGTCGAGCAGCAGGGTCTCGCTGTCGAGCGCGCGCACCACCGCATGCGACGACCCTGGCGCGAGCGGGCAAGGCTCGGCCGCTGCCGGCGCCGCGAGGAGAGCAAAGAGGATCGCGCCCCCCGCAAGGCGCATGACGGCAAGGGCTGCGATCATGGCGTGTCCGCTCCGTTGGCGAGCATGCCATGCGGGTCTGGTGCCGGCTATCCCCCGGGCACGACGTCGAATGCCGCGAGGCCGACGCCCTCTCCGAGCGTCACGTGGTCGTGCGCCGCGTCCCATAGGATCTCCTCGATGGAGAACAGATAGTCTCGGCCGCTATCGTGGGTGACGACGAAATCGGGCTGGAGATGCGGTGCGCCGGGCGGCCGCGCATCGATCCGGATCTCTCCTGCGCCGGAATAGTCGACCGTGTCGCGCCCGTCGTCCTCGTAGGCCAGGCCCGGCTGTCCCCCATGCAGGATGTTCACACCGGGCGACCAGCGCAAGGTGTCGTTTCCGGACCCGCCGTAAAGCTTGTCGATGGCGCTCGCGTCCGCGCTCCCCGCGAGCACGTCGTCGCCGGCCCCGCCGACGAGCGTCGTGAATCCGTCTCTTGCTTCGAGCGAGTCGTCGCCGCGCGTTCCGAGCAGCGTCGCGAGCCCCGGCGAAAAACGCAGGCCCGACGGCAACGCGTCGGCGATGCTGAGGCCCGCGTGATGCAGCAGCGAAGCGACCAGCGATGAGGAGTTGATCGTCGGCATCGGCGAGTTCGGCAGCGAGAGCGGGACGTAGGGGAACGCCTGCGCCTCGATGTCGGCGGCGAACGACACCAGCCGCGCCCAGAGTGACATGGCCGCGCTGCCGTCTGCGACCTCGTGCGCGCCGCGGCTGAGGCTCGTCCCGATCCGCTGCTCAAGCTCCGCGCCCGCGAGCCCGCCATTGGCTTCCGACAGGGTCGTGCCGCCATCCCAGCCCTCCACCGCGAGCCTGACGTCGTCGCCGTGCGGCTCGCGGATGCCTTCGATGACGAGCCAGTCGTCCTGGGGTCCGTCGTCCGCGTTCGGGCTGGAAAAGACGATTTGCAAGTGATCGAAACCCAGGAGGCCGAGATGGAGGAGGCGTACCGGCAGCCTTTCGACGCTGACAGTCGGCATGGGATGCTCCCGAATGTGTCGCTCTCGGGAGAATAACAATCAAAGATTGAACAAATTAAAATGGACCATCAGAAGTCTATCTTCGTGTCCCGTGTGCGCCCTTTCCAACCCCCCGCGAAGCGCGCCATACTGATGAAAAAACAAACGGCAACGCCGGAAACCCGGCAACGGAGGGGAGACAAGAAGATGGGAAGCTTGCTCAAGAGCTTGGTGCTGGGTTTTGTTGCCGGCGTCATTGCTTATCTGCTGGTTCACGAGGGGGTCAGTCTCTGGTTGCTCAACAATGGGTATGCAACGCGAATGCCGTGGTCGATGGAGCCGTCTCTGATCACGGGCTCCCCCCAGATCATCGTGGATGCGGCCTGGGGCGGCCTCTGGGGCGCGATCTTCGCGCTCATTCTCGGGAGTGTGCCGAGGGGATCGATGACGCTGCGCGGTGCCATCCTCGGCCTGGTCGGTCCGGCGGTCATCGGCACGCTGGTTGCGCTTCCGCTGGTCCATGGCGGCCAGCCGCTCGCGACCGTGGATGTCGATACGCTCTGGCCGGTGCTGGTGCTCGGGGCCGTCTTCGGCGCCGCCACGGCGTGGCTCTATGGGTTCTTTACGTCGGGCTGCCGCCTGCCCTGACGCGGTAAGCGCCATATCGTTCGGGGGGACGTGCGTCGCGTGAAGCGCCGTCTCACGTGAATCATCCCGGCCGGCTGCTCCGCGGAGCGGCTGGCTGGCCGTCAGCCTTTGCCATTGACGCGGGCAAGATAGTCCGCGCCCGACATCGTGAGGCGGGGATCGATCGCCCCGATGGCTTTTGCGTCCTTGCCGCCATAGTCGAGGGCAGTGAGCAGCACGCGCATCGCTTCGAGGCGGGCGCGCCGCTGGTCATTGGCGTTGATCACCGTCCACGGGCTCGCGGCCGTGTGCGTGAACCGCAGCATGTCGGCTTCCGCGCGCGTGTAGTTGTCGTACCGGCCGATCGCGGCGATGTCGATGTCGGTGACCTTCCACTGCTTGAACGGATCGTGACGGCGCTCGTGAAATCGCTTGAGCTGCATCTCGCGGCCGACCGTGAGATAGATCTTGAAGAAGCGGATAGTGTCGCGCACCAGCAGCGCCTCGAACTCCGGCGCATCGCGCAGGAAGCGCGCCGTCTCGTCCTCGGTGCAGAACCCCATGACGCGCTCGACGCCCGCGCGGTTGTACCAGCTGCGGTCGAACAGAACGATGTCGCCCCGCGTCGGCAGGTGCACGATATAGCGCTGAAAGTACCATTGCCCGCGCTCCGCTTCGGTCGGCTTCGAAAGCGCGACCGAGCGCGAATGGCGGGGGTTGATGCGCTCCAGGATGCGCGAGATGCACCCGCCCTTGCCCGACGTGTCGCGCCCCTCGAAAAGGACGACGATGCGCTCGCCGGCCGTTTCGACATGGGTCTGCAATTTGATGAGTTCGAGTTGTAGCAGCTGAAGCTGCTCCTCGTAGGGTTCGCGCTTGAGCTTCTTGTCGTAGGGATAGCCGCCCGACCCGAGCGCGCGCGCCTCGATCTCGGCGGGAAACTTTGGATTGTCGAGATCGAAATCCGGATATTGGAGGCACGCTCCAGGCTTATCCGCCTTCCGGGCTTTTGCGGTTGCTTCGGTCTTCCTTTCGCCCATCGCGGTCCTCTCGGTCTTGTTCCGGTTAACCCTGCCGCCGAGCCCCGCCGAACTGTCACACAAGTGTTGCCGATCCGAAAGACGCTTCGAGGCCGGCGTGGATCCCACGCGGGAGCCGGCGGAAACCCTGTCGTCCGAACGGCTCCCGGCGCGTCACCGCGAGAGTTGAGGGTATGAGGCAGATCGAGGCAGTATGCGGACCTATGACGGACCCCCCACGGCTCTCCCGCTCAGCGTCCGCGATCCGGTCGGACCGTATCCTCGCCTCCCTCCGCGCGGCGGGAGGCCGGCTGCGCTCGCGCACGCGCGCGCTTGCCGCGGCGGCGGCGCTGTTCGCCGCACTGTCTTTCGCCGGAGGCCTGGCGGGATGGCTCGCCCTCGCCGGCTTCCTGGGGATGGCGTTGATCATCGCGGCGGAAGCTCCGGGTAAAGCCGGCGGGGATGACGGCACGCGAGAGGCCGCGCTGCCCGAGGCCGTGCGGTCCGGCGGCGGCAACGGCGCACGGCGCGAGCAGGAGAGCTGGCGCATGCTGCTCGATGCGGTGCCTGATGCGGCGGTCGCGCTCGATTACAATTTCACCGTCATGCACGTCAACACCCGCCTCAATGAGCTCTTCCCCGAGGCCCGCATCGGCCAGCCGTTGAGCCAGCTCTCGCGCAATCCCGAGCTCAATGCCGCCGTGGAGAAGGCCGTGACCCTGAGCGGCGAGGTGGTCGTCGACCTGTTCGAGCGCGTGCCGGTGGAGCGGCGCCTCTCCGCCACCGTCTCACGGCTCGGCGGACGGGAGATCCGGCGCGGGCTGCCGTTCCTGATCGTCTCTTTCCGCGACCTGACCGAGCAGGACAAGCTCGCGCAGATGCGCGCCGATTTCATCGCCAACGCCAGCCACGAGCTGCGCACGCCGCTCGCCTCGCTCCGCGGCTTCGTCGAGACGCTGCAGGGCCCGGCGCGCGATGATCCCGAGGCCCGGGCCCGCTTCCTCGACATCATGGCGAGCCAGGCGACGCGCATGACGCGCCTGATCGACGACATGCTATCGCTGAGCCGCGTCGAGACACGCGTCCACCTTCCGCCGCGCGGCCGTGTCGATCTCAACGAGGTGGCCTCGTATGTCGTCCAGGCCCTTGAGCCGGTGGCGGCCGCCTCGGCGATCAGCATTTCCGTGACGAAGAGCGACAGCCCGATCCGCATCCGCGGCGACCGCGACGAGATCGTCCAGGTGCTGCAGAACCTCGTGCACAACGCCATCAAGTACGGGCGCGAAGGCGGGACCGTCGCCATTGTCGTGTCGCGCGTGCGTGACGCCTCATCGCTGCTGCCGCGGGCCTCGATCGCAGTCGCCGACGACGGGCCCGGCATCGCGCCCGAGCATTTGCCGCGTCTCACGGAGCGCTTCTACCGCACCAACGCCCAGGCCAGCCGCGAGAGCGGTGGCACGGGTCTCGGCCTCGCCATCGTCAAGCACATCGTCCTGCGCCACCGCGGCGATCTCAGGATCTCGAGCGCAGTCGGCAAAGGCTCGACCTTCACGATCCTCTTCGAGGAGCTCGGCGGCACGCCCTCCTGAGCCAAGGCTTCGATCGGTGCGGCGCTCGCGCGCCTCTCACCCCGTCCGGTGCTTTTTCAGCTCGCGCACGAGCGTCACCAGACGCTCGGCGACCTCGGTCCCCGTATCGACCGAGACCTTGAGGGTCGCGCGCTGCTGGATGAGCTTGTTGAGCTGGTCCTGGCAGTCGCCGAAGCCGAAGAAAATCTCCTCCGGCGCCTCCACCGTGCCGTCCTCGATGGCGCACATCACCTCGAAGGCGCTCTGCGAGGCAAGCACCAGCATCGACGCGACGTCGTTCACCGCCTGCTGATAGAGCTTTGCCGCATCCGTTCCGACCCGCGGTCCGTGCACGCCGAATTTCAGGGGCGATGAGCCCTGCGCACCCTCGCCGGCGAACAGGCGGGGATTGCGCTGGAAGCGGCGGAAGATCTCGGAGAGATGCAGGCAGCATGTCTCGAGCTCCCGCAGCACCGTGACGGCCTTGCGCTTTGGCTTGAGACGGTCGGCGGCGCGCTCGCGCGCGGCCCAGTTGATGGCCGCGATGGAGCAGATGGTGCCGAGCGCGGCGATGGCCGGCAGCACGGCCGCGAACGGATCGGGTGCGATCCGGCTATCGGCCTCGGGCGGGTCTGCCGGAGCGCGCTTTTCCGTCAAGAAGCCCTCCCGTCGGCGGTTTTGCTCGCTCTGCTCCTACACCGGCGCGCCCCGCCGCGCCAGCGCCGGACCACGATCGCAGACCCCCCCGTGGGACAAAGATCGCCGGCGGAACCGCGTTATCTCCGGTGTGAGCAGTGGGCTCCTTGCGCGGCTCAGAACGCTTTGCCGAGGCGCGCATCGACGGAGTGCCGGTTGGCGCCGTGGATCGCGAAAAAGAACATGATCGCCGCCCAGAGGATGGATTTCTCGGCGCCGCTAAAGCCTTCGCCTCTCAGAACCCAATGAAAATATACGGTGACGAGCAACACGATCATCGCCGCGAACGCAGCCGGGCGCGTCCAAAGCCCGATGGCGATCAGGATGCCGCCGAAAAACTCCGTGACCGACAGCAGCACCGCCCAGAGCACGGCCGGGCCGGGGAAGAACCCGAGGCTCTCGACCAGCCCGACCGGCCCCGTCGGGTTCATGATCTTCGGAAACCCGTGCGTGACGAGGGTGAGGCCGGCGACGACGCGCAGCGCCGTCTCTGCGAAATCCCCGAGGCTCCCGTAGACCGGGCCGAGAAACGGGATGATGAGCCGGTTGGATGGATGGATCGGATCGTTCGACATGGGGCTGCTCTCCTCTGAGACCGTATCGCAGGCACGCGCGAAGCTTAGGTTTCGGACTATTTTCGTCAACGATCGTGTGCAAACGCGGGCGCGCCACCGTTTCGCCCGTCGCGTCAGCGTCCGGGGTCGCGGGAGGACGAGGAAACGGTCGCGCGGCGAACGCTAATAAACGCGGGCCTTGGGCTCGATGTATGCAATCTCGTTGGTCAGCGTGCGGGTGTGCACCGGGCGGTAATCGAGCCTGACGGCCGCCGTCTCGTAGTCCGCAAACGCCAGCGTGTGCTTCATCCACTCGCGGTCGTCACGGTTCGGATAGTCCTCGCGCGCATGCGCCCCGCGGCTCTCCGTGCGGTTGGCCGCGCCGACCACGGTGACCGCCGCCTGCGCGATGAGGTTGTCGTATTCGAGCGTCTCGATGAGATCCGAGTTCCAGATCAGCGAGCGGTCGGTGACGCGGATGTCGGAGGTGGCGCGCCAGATCTCGGTGATCTTTTTCACGCCCTCGTCGAGCACCGGCCCGTCACGGAAGACCGCGCAGTTGGCCTGCATGACCTTCTGCATGCGAAGCCTGAGCGCGGCCGTCGGCTCGGAGCCCTTGGCGTAGCGGAAGCGGTCGAGCCTGGCGAGCGCTCGGTCGGTGGCCGCGGGCAGGAAGTCCGGCTGTGCGGCACCCGTCTCGATCGAGGCGGCGCACCTGAGCGCGGCCGCACGTCCGAACACGACGAGATCGATGAGCGAGTTCGAGCCGAGCCGGTTGGCGCCGTGCACCGAGACGCAGGCCGCTTCGCCGATGGCCATGAGCCCCGGCACGATGGTGTCGGGATTGCCGTCTTTGAGCGTCAGCACCTCGCCGTGATAGTTGGTCGGGATGCCGCCCATGTTGTAGTGCACGGTCGGCAGCACGGGGATCGGCTGGCGCCTGAGATCGACGCCCGCGAACACCTTCGCGCTTTCCGTGATGCCGGGCAGCCGCTCGGCCAGGATCTTCGGATCGAGATGGTCGAGATGCAGGTAGATGTGGTCCTTGTCGGGCCCGACCCCGCGCCCTTCCCGAATCTCGATGGTCATCGAGCGTGAGACGACGTCGCGCGAGGCGAGGTCCTTGGCGTGCGGCGCATAGCGCTCCATGAAGCGCTCGCCCTCGCTGTTGGTGAGGTAGCCGCCCTCGCCGCGCGCGCCCTCGGTGATGAGCACGCCCGCCCCGTAGATCCCGGTCGGGTGGAACTGCACGAACTCCATGTCCTGCAGCGCCAGTCCCGCGCGCAGCACCATGGCGTTGCCGTCGCCCGTGCAGGTGTGGGCCGAGGTGCAGGAGAAGTAGGTGCGCCCGTAGCCGCCGGTCGCCAGGATCGTGCGCTTGGCCCGGAAGCGATGGATCGTTCCGTCCTCGAGCGACAGCGCGATCACGCCGCGGCACACCCCCTCGTCGTCCATCAGGAGGTCGAGGGCGAAGTACTCGACGAAGAATTCGGCCGAGTGGCGCAGCGACTGGCCGTAAAGCGTATGGAGCATGGCGTGCCCGGTGCGGTCCGCGGCCGCGCACGTGCGCTGGGCGGGCGGGCCGGAGCCGAACTCCGTCGTCATGCCGCCGAAGGGGCGCTGATAGATCTTGCCGTCCTCTGTGCGCGAGAACGGCAGGCCATAGTGCTCGAGCTCGAAGACGGCATCGGGCGCGTGCCGGCACAGGTATTCGATGGCGTCCTGGTCGCCGAGCCAGTCCGAGCCCTTGACGGTGTCGTACATATGCCAGCGCCAGTCGTCGGGCCCCATGTTGCCGAGCGAGGCCGCGACGCCGCCCTGGGCCGCGACCGTATGCGAGCGCGTGGGGAACACCTTGGTGATGCAGGCCGTCTTGAGGCCCGCTTCCGCCGCGCCGAGCGTGGCGCGCAGGCCCGCGCCGCCGGCGCCGACCACGATCACATCATAGGTGTGGTCATGCGTGGGATAGGCTTTGCCCGCGACCGCAGGCGTAGCCGGAGAGGAGGCCTGATCTTTCCCGTTGGTCTTGGCCATCTGGGCGTTAGCCTCCGAACGAAAGCTTGAGGATGGAGAACGCGCCCGCCGCAGCAACGGCGATCGCGAAGAAGGTATTGAGCAGGAGGAGCACGATCTTGGTCGCTTCACCGTGCACGTAGTCCTCGATGATCACCTGCATGCCGATCCGCATGTGGATGGCGGCGGATGCGAGGAACAGAATGAGCGGCACCGCGATCAGCGGCCGGGCAAGCGTGCGCGCGACGGTTGCGTGATCCGCACCCGCGAGATGAACCGCAAGGCCGAGGGCAAAGATCGCGAGAAAGAGATTGGCAACCCCCGTCACGCGCTGCATCCAGAAGTGATCGGTGCCGTCCTTGGCCGAGCCGAGGCCGCGGACCGTCTTGAGCGGCGTGCGCATGGTCATAGGTCCCCACCCCCCGCCGAGAGCAGCACGAAACCCCAGACCGCGAGCGTCAGCGTCAGCGAGACGGCAAGCGTGCCCCAGGAGAGCAGGTCGATGGTCGCATGCGCGTAGCCGCGGCCCGTGTCCCAGATGAAATGCCGGATCCCGCCCACGAGGTGGTGCAGGAGCGCCCAGGTGTAGCCGATGAGGACGATCAGCCCCGGCCAGGTGCCGAGCAGGCCCGTGACATGGGCGAAGGCCTCGGGCCCGCTTGCGGTGGCAACCAGCACGCAGGCGACCAGCACCGTCCCCACATAGAGGGCCCCGCCGGTGATGCGATGCACGATCGACATCGTCATGTTGATGGGCATTTTGTAGATCTGCAGGTGTGGCGAAAGCGGACGTGCCGCCCGCGAGCCCCGCGTCGTATCGGCCTCAGCCATTCATAGATCCTCGTGTCCCCGGATGCAGAGGGCGCCGGCTTACGCCGCCGCCGGGATGCCGTTTCGCCTTTTAGCGCGCGCCCCCGCATGGGGCAATTCGCCAAATGGTTGCGGGCGAGGCGGCCGGTCGGGGGCCAGCCTAGAGCATTTTCCGACGAAGGGGATGCCGGTTCGTCAGAAGACGATGCGACCCATCAAAAACCGGGAGCGTCCGATCCCAATCCATCGGATCGCAACACGCTTTGGCCTAGCGCGGCAGCAGCACCCAGATGTCGAGGTCGAGGATCACCCCGTCCGCGTACGCCCCCCCGTCGGTCTTGTAGGGAAACGCGCTCGCGTCCTGGTTTTTAACGGCGACCAGCCGGGTCCGGAGCGCGCCGACGTCCGTGCGGCCCGGCAGCTCCGCCTTCTCCAGGACCTCCGACCACGCATAGACGGTGTCACCGGCGAACAGCGGCGCCACGTGCCGCCCGCCGTTGATGGCCGCGATGTGGAACGCGTTGTTCATGCCGTTGAACGACAGCGCGCGGGCGAGCGAGATGGTGACGCCGCCGTAGACGATGCGCTTCCCGAAGCGGCCCTTGGCTTCGGTATGCTGGTTGAAGTGGACCTTCGCCGTGTTTTGATAGAGCCGCGTCGCGATCTGGTGCTCGGCCTCCTCGAGGGTCATGCCGTCCACGTGATCGATGCGCTCGCCAACCTCGTAGTCCCCCCAGCGATAGGGCGCCCCCGCGAGGTCGTAGTTATACGCCGTGCCGTCGAGCGGCGGCACGGCCCCGCCGATGTCCTTGGGGTCGACGCGGTCGGAAAGCTTTGGCACCACCGCGTCCGGCGCGGGCGAGGTCTTGTCGCGTTTGCGGACCATCACCCAACGCGTGTACTCGAGCACGACCTCGCCGTCCTGGTTCCGCCCCGTCGAGCGCACGTAGACGGTGCCCGTCTCGCGGTTGGAGTTCTCCTTGAGGCCGATGACCTCGGAGACGGTCGAGAGCGTATCGCCGGGATAGGCGGGCTTCAGAAAGCGCCCCTCGGCGTAGCCGAGATTGGCGATCGCGTTGAGCGAGATATCGGGAACGGTCTTGCCGAACACCACGTGGAACAGAAGGAGATCATCGACTGGTGAGCGCGGATAGCCGATGCTGCGCGCGAACGTGTCGGCCGATTGAACGGCAAAGCGCGGACCATAGAGGCTCATGTAGAGGCCGACGTCGCCCTCCGTCAGCGTGCGCGGGGTCGCGTGGTTCAGGATCTGTCCGACGCGATAGTCTTCGAAGAAATTGCCCGGATTGGTCTTGGTCATGCGCTCGTCTCGGTCTCGGAAAGGATCAGGGCCGTCCTATGGCATCTTTGGCGGGGTGAAGCGAGTGCGCCTTTTGGCCTGTGATATCGAGAGAAAAGCCCTCGGCGTTCCGGCTTCTCTCCACCCCGCCGCCCGACGGGGCGGATTGCGCCCGCCTGGACCGGGCGCATCTCGATCAGGATCGCTTCGGACCGACAGCGTCCGAAGCGTCGATCATCGGCTCCGAGGTCGGAGCCTAGAACCACTCCTCGATTTCCCTGACCGAGTTGGCGATCGCCACCGTCCGCCGGGCCTGCACCAGGTGCAGGCGCTCCACCATCTTGCCCTCGACGGTGATGACGCCCTTGGGGGAGTTCTCAGGCTCGTTGAAGGCCGCGATGATCTTTTTCGACCAGGTGATCTCCTCCTCCGTCGGCGAGAAGATCTCGTTGCACGGCGCCACCTGAGAAGGATGGATGAGCGTCTTGCCGTCCATGCCGAGCGTGCGCCCGTGCTCGCATTCCTTGCGGAATCCGCTCTCGTCCTTGAAGTCGTTGTAGACGCCGTCGATGATGTCGAGCCCGTAGCCGCGCGCCGCGACCACGGTCATGGCCAGCCAGGGGACCACGGCGAAGCGGTCGTGCAGCGCCCGCGCCCGGCTTTCCTTGAGGAGATCGTTGGTGCCCATGACGAGGCACACCAGCCGGTTTTCGGGGTCGGCGCCCGTGGCCGCGATCTCGCCGCAGCGCAGGATCGAGAACGGCGTCTCCATCATCGCCCAGAGCTTGGTCTTCTCGGGCGCGTTAACCGATTTCAGGATCTTGGCGGCGCTGATGATGTCCCCCGGACCCTGGACCTTGGGGATGAGGATGGCGTCGGGCGCCGCGGACGCCGCAGCGAGGATATCGGCGGTTCCCCAGGCGGTCTCGAGCGCGTTGGGGCGGATGATGACCTCGCGTTTGCCGTAGCCGCCTTCCTTGACCGCGGCGACGACCTTGCCGCGGGCCTCGACCTTGGCATCCGGCGCCACCGAATCCTCGAGGTCCAGGATCAACGCGTCGGCCGGCAGCGAGCGCGCTTTCTCGAGCGCGCGCTCGTTGGCGCCGGGCATGTAAAGCACGCTGCGTCGGGGGCGGATCGGAGCCATGGGACCTCTCTCGGTTGGGTCCGGGCGCGGTCAGGCCCGGAATGCTGCGGTGCAACGTTAATGCAATCCCGACGGCGAACCAACGGACACAGATCACTTCGTACAGGGAAATTGTCGTTAGGTTGCCGGTCGGCTTCGCTGCCGGCTTCGGATATGACAGGGGGCGCGCGGCGGTGAGGCGGCGCAAAAGGGAAGGATGCTCGCATGGCCACCGTCATCGCCGTTTCGTCGTTCGTGGCGCGCGGGGCCGTCGGCCTGCGGGCGATCGTGCCGGCGCTCGAGCGGCTCGGGCATGAAGCCATCGCTTGCCCGACCATTCTCCTGTCGAACCATTTGGGGCATGCCCGGGCCGCGGGTGGGGCGGTCGCCCCCGAGACGCTGGCCGCGATGATCGACGCGCTCGCCGACAACGGATGGCTGGCCGGCGCCGATGCCGTGCTGACCGGCTATCTGCCGAGCCCCGACCACGTCCGTCTGGTCGAAAGCCTGATCGCGCGCGTGCGGGCCGTGCGCTCCGATGCGTTGATCGTCTGCGATCCGGTGCTCGGCGATGAGCCGGACGGCCTCTACGTGCCCGAAAGCGTGGCCGAGGCCGTGCGCGATCGGCTCGTGCCTCTCGCCACCCACATGAAGGTCAACGCCTTCGAGCTGGCGCTGCTTTCCGGCAGGAGCGCCGGCTCCGTCTCGGACGCCCTCGACGCCGTGAGACGCCTGGCGGTGCCGGTCGTGCTCGCAAGCTCCGTTCCCTCCGAGGGCGGCCGGCTCGCGAATGTCATCGCGACGCCCGCGCGGGCCAGCCGGTGCACGGTCGCATGCGAGAGCGACGTCCCCCACGGCACCGGCGATCTTCTGGCCGCAACCTTCGTGGGCCGTCTCCTCAGCGGCGAGGATCCGGTCACGAGCACGGGCCTGGCTGCCGCCGCCGTGGCGGAGGCCATCGCCCTGAGCCGGGGCAGGGACGAGTTGCAGCTCTTCGCCACCGCGGCGTGGCACGAGGCGGCGCCCCTCACGATGACCGACATCGATCGCTGACGGATTGACCGGGCGCCCGTTCTATCGCACGAGGGGACCGGGGGAGTTTCCACGCAAGGACGGGCGGAAATGGCCACGCGGCGGCTGCGCGACGCGATGAACTTCATCCGGCACCACGAGGCCTCGGGCGGCGTGGTGCTGCTCGTTGCCGCCGTGGCCGCGCTGATCCTCGCCAACTCATCGCTGGCGCCGCTCTACGGCGCGCTTCTCGACACCCACGTGTCCGTTCGCATCGGTGAGTGGGGGCTCGACAAAAACCTGCTGCATTGGATCAACGACGGCCTGATGGCGATTTTCTTTTTCTACGTCGGGCTCGAGATCAAGCGTGAGCTGGTCGAGGGCGAGCTGTCGAGCGTGAGGCAGGCCGCGCTTCCGGCCATCGGCGCCCTGGGCGGAATGATCGTTCCGGCGCTCATCTACACCTGGATCAACTGGGGCGATCCGCACGCGCTGCGCGGCTGGGCCATTCCGACGGCGACCGACATCGCGTTCGCGATCGGCGTGCTGGCTCTCCTCGGGCCGCGCATTCCCTCCTCGCTCAAGATTTTTCTGCTGGCGCTCGCCATCATCGACGACCTCGGCGCGATCATGATCATCGCGGTGTTCTACACGGCCAACCTGTCGCTTGTGGCGTTGTCGCTTGCGACGCTCGGGATCATCGCGTTGTTCGTTCTCAACCGGGGCGGCGTGACGCGGACGGCCGCCTACGTCCTGGCGGGCGCCTTCGTCTGGTTGTGCGTGCTGCAGTCGGGCGTTCATGCGACGCTTGCCGGCGTCATCACCGCCATTGCCGTCCCGTTGCTGCCGGTCGCGAACGGCAATAGCGAAGGCGAAACATTGGCCGCGAGGCTTCAGGACGGCCTGCACCCTTGGGTCACGTTCGGCGTCCTCCCGGCCTTCGCCTTCGCCAACGCCGGCGTCTCGCTGGCCGGGCTCACGCCTGAAACGCTCTTGAGCCCGATCCCGCTCGGCATTGCCCTCGGTCTTTTGGTCGGCAAGGCCGTCGGCGTCTATAGCTTCATGACCGGCGCGATCGCGATGGGGATCGGGACGCGACCCGAAGGAAGCTCGCGCGTTCAGATGTTCGGGGTTGCGGTTCTGGCGGGCATCGGCTTCACGATGAGCCTGTTCATCGGCATGCTGGCATTTCCCGAGCCGGCGCACGCCGCCGACATCCGCATCGGTGTGCTCACAGGCTCGCTCTGCTCGGCGCTGCTGGGCTTTGCGATCATACGGTTCGCAAAGCATCCGCTGCCCCCGGACGCGAGAACGGTTTAGTGCGGATCATGGGATTGCGGATACAAATCGCCAACGCCGCGTCGTCCCCTACCCGTTCGGGCAGGTGCGACGATTGCCTGCTCGCGGAGCAGCACTTTTCGATATAGAAAATATCAGGATAGCGACGTGCGCTGAGGGCACGCGCGCCGGTTTGCACGAGGCCTTTTCCATCAGGGAATACCAGAATGTCGAGCTTTCCTGAGGCACTGACGGATCGCTTCCGCCGCTTCAAGCTTCGCCACTTCATGCCCAATGCCGATCGTTACGAGGAGTTGGCCACCCACGGACAGGATCCCGAGGTGATGGTCATTTCCTGCAGCGACAGCCGCGTCGACCCCGAGACCATCTTCACGGCGATGCCGGGCGAGATGTTCGTCGTCCGCAACGTCGCGAACCTGGTGCCGACCTACGAGGTGGGGGGCCGCTATCACGGCGTCTCGAGCGCCATCGAGTTCGCGATCATGAACCTCCGCGTGAAGCATCTGATCATCATGGGGCATTCTGGCTGCGGCGGCATCAAGGCCGCGCTCAACCAGAGCGCCGCCATCCAGACCGAAGCCATGTTCATCTCGCGCTGGATGTCGATGCTGGACGAGGCGCGTCTGCATGTGCTGACCAAGCATGAGACGGCGTCGAGCGCCGAGAAGCACCGGCTTCTCGAGCTGGAATGCATCAAGACCTCGATCAAGAATTTGCGCACCTTCCCCTTCGTCAAGAAGGAGGAGGACAAGGGCCGTCTGTCGCTGCACGGCGCCTATTTCGACATCGCGACCGGCACGCTGAGCGTGCTCAACCACTCTCGCGACGAGTTCTTCCCGCTGTCGTGACGCAGGAGACCGCTCTCTAGCTGTGGTGCCTCAGGAGGTTGTTTCTGGTCAGGCGGAGACGACTGATCGGCGGCAACTGGCCAAGGCTAGCATGCGGTCTGTGCCAGTTGTAGCGGTGGAGCCATGCAGCGAGGTGCT
>WBZR01000521.1_pt2 | contig 42349 bp, 32 predicted proteins | sample 5204231 | NCBI WGS metagenome assembly WBZR01 (sample SAMN12412403, study PRJNA552823) | activated sludge metagenome | isolation source: activated sludge from anammox sidestream of wastewater treatment plant... | place: USA: Virginia | collected 2017-08 | reverse complement strand
AAGATCCGCAATCCGCAATCCGCAATCCGCAATCCGTGGCTCGCTCCGCCGGCATCGTCAGCGTCGCTGTGATGGGCAGCCGGATTCTCGGTCTCGTGCGCGAACAGGTCTTCTCTTCGTTCTTCGGCGCGGGCTTCGCCAACGTAGCCTTTATAATCGCCTTCCGCATCCCGAATCTGTTGCGCGATCTGTTCGCCGAAGGCGCGCTGTCGGCGGCCTTCGTTGCGACCTTTTCGCAAACGCAAACCAAACGTGGCGAACAGGAGGCGTGGCGGCTGGCCAATCTGGTCAATAACGGTCTGATCATCGTACTTTCGGCAATCGTCGTCATCGGAATTATTTTCGCGCCGGAGATTGTAGGCATTCTGATCCGCCCCGGCGATGTCCCGGCTGATCCCGCCCGCGCGCAATTGATGGCCGATCTGGCCGTCAAGATGACCCGCATCCTGTTTCCGTTTCTGCCGATGGTTTCGCTGGCGGCGGTGGCGATGGGAGTGCTCAACACCAAAGGGCGTTTCGGCGTTCCGGCGTCGGCTTCGACGATGTTCAATGTCGGTTCGATCTTCGGCGGACTGGTCTGCGCTTACCTGCTGGCGCCCGAATACATCACCCACACCGCTACGTCGCTGTTCAATCGCCGGCAGCCTGCGAGAGACGATCTGGGCGCGGCGACTGCGATCATCGGAATGGCCATCGGCACGTTGATCGGCGGAATGCTGCAATGGCTCGTCCAGATTCCGAGCCTGCGCGCCGTCGGTTACCGCTGGCGCCCGATTGTCAGTTTCCGCGACGAAGGCGTCAGGCAGGTGATGCGGATGATGGCGCCTGCGATCATCGGCTCCGCCGCGTTGCAGGTGAACGTCGTGGTCAACACCATGTTCGCTACCAGCGTCGCTGTAGGCGCGGTCGTATGGCTGGGCAACGCGTTCAGGTTGATTTACCTGCCAATTGGGATTTTCGGCGTGGCGATCTCGACGGCCACGCTGCCCGTCACGTCGCGCGCGGCGGCGATGGACAACCTGGACGAATTTCGCCGGACATTGGCAAGCTCGCTGCGGTTGACGCTGCTGTTGACGATTCCATCGGCGGTCGGGCTGATTATTTTGAGCCGTCCGATTATCGCGCTGATCTATCAATACGGGCGTTTCACTGCGTTCGATACGCAAGCGACGGCGCTCGCGCTGGCTTGCAACGCCATCGGATTGACAGCCTATTCAGCGGTGCGCGTGCTGGCGCCGTCGTTTTACGCGCTGCGCGAAACGCGCATTCCGATGATGGCCAGCCTGCTCTCTATCATCACAAACTACGCCGTCGCCAAGTTCACGGTTGATTACCTGAAGATCGGTTACGCCGGGCTAGCGCTTTCCATCTCCGCCGTCGCTATCATCAATTTCGCGTTGCTCTTTTTCTTCATGCGCCGGAAGCTCAGCGGGATCGAGGGTCGAGGGCTTTTCGCCACGTTCGCAAAAGTCACGCTGGCGGCGGCGGCGATGGGCGCAGTCTGCTGGCTGGTCAGCAATCGGATTGAAAATTACCTCGGACTGGATGGCCTGTTCGCTCGATTGATCAACGTGGGCGTTTCGATTGCGGTCGGCGTTATCACGTTCTATCTGGCTGCGAGCTTGTTGAAAGTCGGTGAACTCACTCAATTGACTGCGGCGTTGCAGCGGAAGTTCGGGGCGCGTTTTCGCAGAAATCGGCGTTGAGGTGTATGCCGTCAAACCGACCAGTCAGCGGTAAGTAAATTGTCAACTGACTGGAAATCCGAATCTCGCGTTACGAGCGTGGCGGCCAGGGCTAAGACTGTCGCAGCAATCCAGAGATCATTCTCTCCCAAATTCAAGCCTTTCTGTTGAAAGGTGAATTTTACGCTTGAGTAATGATCTCCGGCTGATTCAGGAATCGCTTCACAGGGGATGGTTGAAAACAAGTAGCTTGAGATCGAATGCAGCTATTGTCGTCGTTTGCCCGCCGGCAACCTTTCAAGGCCGAAGAGTATCTCGCCTCGCACAACAGGACAAACTACTATTCTGTCGTGAGCAGGACGGCCTTTCAGCCGCGCTTCCACAGTGGAATTCTCTCGCATCAGGTCGCTGAAAATGCTTGAGTCGAGAAGAAAGATCAAAGCTTCTCTCTCTCGTTCTCCTCGAATATGGAAGTCCAGTCAACGGGGAGTTCCCCCTCCTTGATTGCCTGCTCCAATGCGCTCACATCTTCTGATGAAACGTGCGGAGCATCCTTCAAAGCCTGAAGAATCGCCTGCGGGGAGCCAGGAGGCGATGAAACAAACTGCCGGCGCAGATTATCAATGATCCACTCTGAAGGACGTAAGCCTTTAGTCGAAGCTGCTTTCGTTACCGCCTCATAAATTTCACTTGGAAGCTCCAATGTCATCGTGTGGCTCATCTGCTTTACCTCCTTGCTGAAATGCGCCCAGCGTCATTATCAGCATTTGGCGCTCTTCCGGTCAAAGACTCTAAAAACGCCACCAGGTCTTTCTGCTCGTCTTCCGTCAGCGCAAGCGCGCTCAGGTCCCATTCGCGGTTGATGTTCTGCCGTCCGCCTTCATTGTAGAACCTGACCACGTCGGCGAGCGTCTTCGCGCTCCCGTCGTGAAAGTAAGGCGCGGTCAGCGCGATGTTGCGCAAGCTCGGCGTGCGATAAGCGCCGATGTCGAAGACCTGATACGTGATCAGAACTCTTCCAAGCTCCTGCCCGCCATCCTGCTTCGCCAGCGCATCAATCGCTTCTTTCGCTCCACCGGTCTCGATAACCGCGTAGGTCTGTCTGGACAGTTTGTCGAAGCTCGGATGGTTCGCGGCCACGCCGGTGTTGTGATAATTGAAGTCGGTGAAGAAAGGCAGCGCGTCGCTGAACGTGTGGCAGCGCGAGCAACGCGCCTTGCCGCGAAAAACCGCCAAGCCGCGTCTGGCCGCTTCGCTGATCGCATTTTGATCTCCGGCGATGAAGCGGTCGAACGGCGAATCGCCCGAAACCAGCGTGCGTTCGTAAGCGGCGATGGCTTTGCCGACAAGCTCGATCTTCACTTCGGCGCCGAAGACGGATTGGAACTCCGCGCGATATTCGGGGATCGCGCGGAGCCGCTTGACCACTTCGTCGTAAGAATCATTCCCCATCTCCAGCGCGTTGATCAGCGGTTGAATGGCCTGATCTTCCAGCGTATCGGCGCGCCCATCCCAAAACTGTCCGGTGTTGAATGTGGCGTTGAGCAGCGTCGGCGAATTGCGCGAACCGCGACGGCCCGCGATGCCTTCGGCCACTGCCTTGCCGTCGGTGAAGGCGAGTTTCGGGTCGTGGCAGGATGAGCAGGAAACCTTGCCGTCCGCCGACAGCCGCGCGTCGAAGAACAGTTTGCGGCCAAGCTCGATCTTGGCGGGCGTCATCGGATTATTTCTCGGAACGTAATAATCCCAGGTGTCGGCCGGCAGCCCTGATGGAATCGAGTTTTTGAGCGATGGCTGTTGGGCGTTGAAACCGGGCGTGAGCCAGAGGCAAGCGGCGCCTGCGAACGCGAGGACGATCAGCGCGCGTAATGATCTTCGATGGTGAACCTTCATAAACCTCCCGCATGTGTCACGCCTTTTGAGTCTTTGGCTTTAAATCTGATCCAGAATCAATTTTGCGATTGATAAATAAATCAGCAATCCCGTCGCGTCAACCAAAGTCGTGATCAGCGGCGCGGACAGAACCGCCGGGTCAACTCCGATGCGGTGCGCCGCAATCGGGACTATCGAGCCGACCGTCGTTGACCAGACGCAGATTGCGCAAACAGTGACCGCGATGGTCAGCGCCAGTTTGAAATCACGCGTCACCCAGAACGCCTGAGCGAACGCGATTATTCCGATCATTACTCCGACCAGCAATCCAGTCGTCGCTTCGCGCAACGCCACGCGCCACGCGTGTTTGACGCCGATTTCGCCGAGCGACAGGCTGCGGATGACGGTCATCACCGTCTGCGCGCCCGCGTTGCCGCCGGTGCCGATCAGCAGCGGTACGAAGAAATTGAGCGCGACCACAGTCGCCAGTTCGGCTTCAAAACTGTGCAGCACCTTGCTCGTCAAAGTTCCCGCGACGAACAGAAACAGCAGCCAACCGATGCGTTTTTGAACTACGCGGAAGACCGGATTGTCGAAATACGGGCGGTCGAGCGCGCCGGGTTCGACCGCCGCCATTCGCAGGATGTCTTCGGTCTGCTCCTCGATCATTACGTCAATCACATCGTCAACGGTGACGAAGCCGACGACGCTTCCGTCTTCTTCGAGCACTGGCACAGCCAGCAGGTTGTACTTGGCGATTTTATGGGCGACCGCTTCCTGATCGTCGCTGGCGTGAACGGTCACGGGTTTGCGCCGCATCACCTCGATCACGGGCTGATTCAATTCGGCCATCACCAGATCGCGCAGGCTGATCGCTCCCAGCAAAGCTCCCGTTTTGGGATCGAGCACGTAGCAGGCGTAAATGGATTCCTTTTCGCGCGCGACCGAGCGGATGTGTTTGAGAGCTTCGGCGACGGTGAGTTGCGGATCGAGCTTGACGAACTCGGTGGTCATGATGCCGCCAGCGGTGTGCTCAGGGTATTGCAGCAGATGTTCGAGTTCGGCTTTAGTTTCGGCGTTGACCCTGGCCAGTACGCGGCGGCGTTCAGTCAATCCCATCTGCTGAATGATGTCGGCGCCTTCGTCGGCTGAAAGACCTTCGATAATTTGAGCGGCCCGCGCTGGGTCGAGCTTTTCCAGAATCGCTCCGCGCCGCGTCATCGTCGGTTGATCGAGCAATTCGATGACGCGCGGCACAGGCAGCATCATGATCACCGTCGAGGCTTCGATCAGCTTCAACTGATTGAGCAATTCGACCAGGTCTTCGGGGCGCAGGTCCGCCACCTGTTCGCTGATGCCGACGAAGCTCTCATCCAAACGGAGGTTGATGCGCTCGCGCAACTCTTCCAGCGTTGACACGGGTTCACCTCCTCTCTTCCCATTTCTTCTTTAGCTCACTGAGCAGATCAATGAATCTGAGGTCGCAGCGCAGGTTGTCCAGACGCGGGTTGTCGGCGAAGAGCGGGTAGTTTTCATTGCCGAGTTGAATCGCCTTATTGATCCATTCGACCGCTTCATCGCGCATGTTTTCCATCGCGTAAAGCGACGCCAGCCACAACGCCACGTCGTGATCGGCGGCGGCGGTCTCTTTGACCTGATCGGTGATCACGCTGCGGGCGCGTTCGTGCTGGCCGCGCGCGCTGTAACACCAGCCCAGGATGATTTGCAGCGGATCGAAATGCGGATGTTGCCGGAGCACTTCTTCAGCCAGCTTCCGGCATTCCTCGATTCGGCCTTGATTGAAATAGATCAGCGAGAGGAAGGTCTTGATCAGCGGGTGGTCGGGTTCAACCGCGCGTCCTTTTTCCAGTTCCGCGATGGCCTGGTCGTATTCGTGACGGTAGGTGTGAAGCCGTCCGCGATTGTAGCTGGCGATGACAATGTCACGCGGATTGAGATCGAGCAGTTTGTCGTATTGCCTGAGAGCTTTGTCGTAAAGGCCGTTCAACCGATAGAGCAGGCCCGCGATGATGAAAACCGTCGGGTCGTGAGGAGCGAGGCGCCTGACTTCGGCCAGCGTCGCCAGAGCTTTGCCCTTCTCGCCGCGATACAGATAAACGTAAACCATCTGCAAACGCGCGCCCGATAGGTTCTCATCCAGTTCCAGCGCGCGATGCAAGGATTTCTCCGCGAGGTCGAAATATTCTCCACCCCCGTAGCCCTGACCGTGATGCACAAAGCAGCGGCCCAGCGCGGAATGCGCCCGCGCAAAATTCGGGTCGAGCCGGATCGCTTCCTGGAACATCTTGATCGCCATGTCGAGGTCGCTGTCGTCGAAGGTGTGCGACGTGTACTTGAACAACAGGTCGCGTCCGCGCAGGTAAAACTCATAAGCTTCCGGGCTGGTCGTGAGCGGCTTCTCTATCTTTTGTTGTTCTTCATCGGTCAGTTTCAATTTCAATCCGGCGATGACGTGTTCGGCGATGGTGTCCTGCACCGTGATCAGGTCGCGCGCGTCTGAATCAATCCTCTCACTCCACAGTATCTCGCCAGTGGCGGTCCTGATCAGTTGAGCCGTGACGCGAAACCGGTCCGGCGTCTTGATGAAGCTGCCCGTGAGCACAGTGTTCACGGCCAGTTCCTCGCCGACCTGGCTTGGATCAACGTTCTGCCCGGCGTATCGAGTGATGTACTGCGATGGGCGCACGACCAGCGAACGCAGGTGCGCGAGTTCGGCGATGATGCCGTCAGCCAGCGAAAATTCGTAGAAGTTGTCCTCCGCATTGCCCGAGATATTTTTGAACGGCAACACCGCAATGGTCTGCTTATTCTCGCTCCCCCAGGATTGCGGTCTGAAAGATCCGGGATTGGAAGACGACGGGCGCAAAGAGCCGCCGCTGTGTCCCGATTGGCTGGGCGTCGAACGGGCTTCCCCGCCGGGCGATTGGTTGGGCGGATGGCTGTTGCGAAGTTTGTTGAAAACGCGGCTGCCGAAAACCCGGCCTAAAGCGCCGCTCAACCGCCACGAACTTCGCGCGCGTTGCGGCGCAATCAGGATCGCGTCATCGCCGTCCGGCGCGATGCCCCTCTCCAGCGAGAGTTGGCGCATCAGGCTCTTCAATTCGTCGCGCATCTCGGCCATCGTCCCGAACCGTTCGCGCGGCTTTTTGGCGAGCGCGCGGTTGAAGATCGTTTGAAGTTGTGGCGGCGCGTTCGGGTTTTCGTCATTGACCGGTTCCGGTTCGTCGTTGATCACGGCGTTCAGAATTTCAAGCCGGTTGCGGCCTTTGAACGGCTGGCGGCCCGTGATCATTTCGTACAGCACGACGCCGAGGCTGAAGACATCGGTGCGATGATCAACTCGTTCGCCTGCGGCCTGCTCCGGCGACGCATATCCCAACGTCCCGTAAGGCACGCCAATCTCCGTCATTGATTTGTCGAGGTCGGAAGCGGATTCCTGGCCGTTCGACAACATTTTCGCCAGCCCGAAGTCGAGCACCTTCACCTGCCCCTGATCGCTGACGACGATGTTGTTCGGCTTGATGTCGCGGTGGACGATGCCGCGCGAGTGCGCCGACGCGATGGCGTCGGCCACCTGAACGGCGATTGAGAGCGCGCTCAGAATTTCCAGCGGCTGCCCTGAAATGACCTGCTTGAGCGTGCGCCCTTCGGCGTAAGGCATGACGATGTAAAACAATCCATCACTTTCGCCGATGTCGTAAATCGCGCAGATGTTCGGATGGTCGAGCGCGGAAGCCAGTTTGGCCTCGCGTTCAAAACGCCGCCGCGCGTTTTCGCTGGAGGCCAGTTCGGGAAGCAAAATTTTGATGACGACCGAGCGGTCGAGGCGCGTGTCGGTGGCTTTGTAGGCAGTAGCCTGCCCGCCCTGACCAAGCTGTTTGACGATGCGGTAGTGTGTGAATGTGGCGCCAGGAGAGAGCGGAGTCATATCAAACCTCGTGTGAATTGGAATATCTCTTTACATCGTTTTTATCGTGTTGGCGCTCAAATCAATCGCGCGGGCGCTGTCTGGTGAAACCATCCGTATGCTACTACCGCGACCAGACCGCATCAAGCTGATTGCGCGCGACCTGCTCGGCGGGGCGAGATAGCCGAGACTCAACGACTGACTTCAAAAACGCTCGGCTGTCGCGTTATCGGCAGCAGGATTTTGTTCGCGCCCGCAGCCGGACGCAGCGCATAAACCTGCGCCGTGTGACGCCCCGGCGCCAGATTGATCAACTTCAAATCGAAGCTGAAACCGTGATCCGGTTTCGGCGTGACGCCCGATTCGACCAGATCAATCCGTTTTTCATCGGCGAGTTTCGACGCCGCCAGTTTCCCGTCAATGAACAATTGGACTTCCATCGAGTCTTCGGACGAATGCGGATCGTAGGCCCAACCCGCCACGCGCGTCTGGTCGGCGACATCAATCGCGCCGCGCAGTTGCGGATTGAAAGTCGAAAACGCGGCGAGCGTCGCAACTACACAGACGAGGATGATCTCGACGAAGGTTTTCGCGGCGACCGCTCGCAGCAATCTCGACGGAATTGATGAATTCTGCGGAGCCATCAATGTTTTGCGTTGACCATCGCGCGCGCCCATTTCGCCAGCGCTTCGACACGTTTGTCGAATTCGACGAAGCGCGCGTCCTGAGTCTGTCCCACGTGATAGCGATAGTAAATCTGTTGAATCACCACCGCCAGCTTGAAGATTGCGAACGTGTGGTAATAAGCGATGTTTGACAGATCGCGTCCGGAACGCGCCGCATATCGCTCGACGATTTCAGCGCGCTTCATCCATCCGGGCGCCATCGTCACGCTGCGCAAACTGCCCGCGAAGATTTCCGGGTCGTCCGCCTGAGGCCAGTAACAGAGCAGCAAGCCCAGATCAATCAGCGGATCGCCAACCGTACACATCTCCCAATCCAGAATCGCCACGATCTTCGTCGGGTCGCGCGGATCGAGCATCACGTTGTCCAATTTGTAATCGTTGTGAACCAGCGTCGGCTTCGTCGTGTCGGGCGGCAAACGTTCGATCAGCCACTCGGCGGTTTCGTTCATCTCTTTCAAGTCAGTCGTCTTTGAACGCTCCCACCGTCCGGCCCAGCCTTCGACCTGACGTTTGACGAAGCCGGCGGGTTTGCCGAGATTGACCAACCCGGTTGATTGAATATCAACCGCGTGCAGATCGGCGAGCGTGTCAACCAGGCTTTCGCTGACGCGGCGGCGAAGTTCGAGATCGTCGCCAATCTCTGGCGGAATGCTTTGGCGCACGACCACGCCGCGCCGCCGCTCCATCAGGTAAAACGGCGCGCCGATCACGCTCGTGTCCTCGCAGAGCAGATAAGGTTTCGGCGCGAGATTGAAATGCGGATTGATCGCAGCCAGCAGCCGGTATTCGCGCGGCATGTCGTGAGCCGTCGGCGCGACGGGGCCGAACGGCGGGCGGCGCATCACGAATTCACGGTCGCCGAAGCGAACGCAGTAGGTCAGGTTTGAATGTCCGCCGGGAAATTGCGTGACTTCGATTTGCGCGCTCGCGTCGAGTTCGCCGTCGAGCTTCGATGGCGGATGCTCGCGCAGATAAGCTTCGAGCGACTTCCAATCGAGTTCTTCTCCCGCACGAATCGGCGCGGTATCGGTTGATGGCATAGATTTCATTTCATAAAACCGCTTCGTCCGCCGAACTGCGAACTCAACTCATCATTCAAAGGATCATCGAGCGCCAGCAGGCGCCGCAATTCAGGACTCAAGCTTCGCTGCGTTTCAAGCCGCAGCAATTGTTTTTGATACTGCTGCTGCGGCTTATCGCGGCGGCAATAAAAACTGTGCAGGGCCAGACGCGGCTTGTCTGTCCGATTGGCCGTGCCGCCGTGCCACAAATGCGCGTTCATCACGATGACGTCTCCGGCCTTGCCTGTGATCAACGCCTCGTCGGGATGCGCCGCCGACGGATCGGGCAAAACATCCTGCGGCAATCGGCCCGATCTGTGAGTGCCGGGCACGTAACGCGGCGCGCCGTTTTCAGTCGTGAAATCGTCGAGCAGCCAGACGATGTTGCAAACCGAATTGCCTTTTTCATCAGGCAGCGCGCCGGTATCGCAATGCAGCGGCTGCGTCCAATCGGAATGCGGGCGCGCGGAACGGGCGTTCAGACTGCTCAGTTTGAATTCGGGGCCGAGCGCGTGTTCGACCGCGCTCAACAGCTTCGGCTCCGCAATCGCCCAGCGAAAAATTTCGCCGTGATCAACCAGATTAGCCAGCCGGTCGGTCTGCGGCTCCTGCTTGAATTCGCGTCCGGCGCGGTCGCCCAATTCGGCGAACAATTCCGCGATGCGGCGGCGAAGGGCGACGACCATCTCTGGCTCGACGAAACTTTCCAGTACGAGGAAGCCGTCGCGGTCAAGCCTCTGCTTTTCACTCGCGCTGAGCGCGACGCTTGGGTCGTTCATCTCTTCACCACCTTGTTCTTCGGAATGACAACGGCGCGTATTCTGAAACAATCGGCCATGGACGGCAACCTCACCATTGCGTTCAAAATGATGATCTACTCATAGGCAGTTACACTGGTTCTTACGCCAACACTGTTTGGCGCCTGAGCAATTGTGTGTATGGTGAAGCGTGTGTGTAGTTTGTAGTTGTTTCGCTGGAGCTGGCTGAGACTATGAGCAGGGGCACAACCGCATCGTGACGATATTAGCGATCAAGTTTGGCCCTCCGGCCTGGCCTACAGTCAACTCGATCTGCCAGGTTCCGACGCTTGCCATCGAAGCCGGTAGCGGGCCAATGTTGACCTGATCCTGGCCGGTAATTCCCTGAACCGCCCCTACGTGCAGGATCGGAGTTCCGGTGACAAGAAGATTGTCGTGAATGAATCTGACTGAGGCGAAGCCGTTGTAGCCGCGTACCCCCGTGCCGTAGAGGATGAGATAAACGTCATGAGTCGCAGGGTTCCAGTTGTTGCCGCCTGAGACGAGGTTCTGGATTGAGGTCTGCGCACCGGTCTGTTTGTCATAGAACCAGAGTTGCCCCGCCGCTGTACCGGTTCCTGAACCGTTAGCTGTAAACAGCCCCGGCGAAATCCGGTTGATACGGATCGCGCCTGAGCCGAGTTGAGCGCCGCCTGATTTCACACGCACGTAATAGGTTCCGACTGGCACACCGGCGGGCACATAATAGTTGACCTGACTGGGATTTGCGCCTCCAGTGACGAGTGCCATTGGGGTTTCAGACCCGGTTTGTGTTTGCAGGAGCGCAACACTTGTCGGCGTCATGCCGAACGCGCCGAATGCAGCGCAGATCGAATCAGCCGCCAGACCCTCGGCGTAACTTGCCGCATTTCGCGAAGCGACCATAGCAAAGTTGGTATAGAGCAGAGCATTGATGTCACCAGAGTCCGTACCGGTTACCACGCCGCCAATGGCATTCTCTGTCACCGCTTGAGTTGCGCTCCACCAGCGCTGACGGTAAGTAGTATTAACGGCCTGAGTGTGCGCTATGACTCCGGCGACTTGGGGGGCGGCGACCGAAGTGCCGCGGGTAATGAAGTAACCACTGCCCGTCGCGCTGGCGGCTCTAATTCCGCATTCTAAAAAAACTCCTCCAGCGCCATGTTGTAGATACGCTGGGGCGAAGATGCTAGACCCAGAAATATGATACACGAAGGTGAGCGGACTGCTGCCGCACGCGAAGCCATTAGGGTAAAGGTCGTTGTCCGCCTTCTGGTCGAGGTTGTTAGTCATCCCGACTCTTAGTACGTCAGCTATTCGTTGTGGCCAATATCGAAGTCGGGTGGTTGGTTGGGAGGCCGAGTTGACCTGGCCGGCCGCGACAACAACAGGTGTGTCACCCATGTTCCGCACGTCCAGCAGACGTTGGTCGAGGTCAGTTGGAGCGTCAAGTATTTGAGTAGCTATGTTTATGACAGATCTTTCCCCAGTCGCAATTTGCAGGCGGTTTTTCAGCAATTCAAGCTGATCTCGCAATGTGTTGGTGTTTATGAAATCGTCACAATTCGCAATGACCACAGGCACGACAGTCGCGTCCGAAGCCACTCCCACCGTGGCCCCCGCCGCTACTGAAGCGGCGTGTGTCCCATGTCCCGCACAGTCGAAAACGCCTGGAGGACGGATACTCGCATAGGGATCAAATTCCGACAAACGCAGAATCCGAGCACCGAACTCCGAATGTGGTTGGACGCCAGAATCGAGAACGTAGATGTTCACACCCAAACCGAGATTATTGTAGCTGTAGATGTTGTTGTAGACTCGCGGGATGAGATCTATGCGATCCAGGTTGTAATCAGAGGTTGCACGGGACCCTGATGGCTCAATCAGGACCGACCCCGGCTTATTGGATTGGGAGGGGGGGATGGGGATCCGTTTGCGCGCTCAGCGGCTTTCGCGTCTTTATCGGTTCTGAGACGCCATCATTGGGATATTCCAGCTTGAGATATGTGTTCTGCCGCACACGACGCACCATTGTGTCTTTGCTGATGCGCTCAGCAATCTCCTCCGAGGCTTTTATTGAGAAACCGCACAACGTCCCACCACATAGCTTGTGGATCATTTCGCCACCATAGGCGGCAAGAATTCGTTCCCGCTCCGTGTCGAAGTTTTCCGCGTCGCGCGATACCAAGTAGTTGAATTCAACGTACCATTCACCGGCAATGGCTTTCGCCGAATCAGTTTCCTTCATGAATTTTGGCCACTCTTCCCAACCCTTCGGCTCGTTGCCAGGGCCGTAGGTTTTCTTGAACAACTCGCGCACGTACTCGCGGTCTTTGCGCTCGATTTCACTCTGTGTATCCTGCGGTTGCGCCGTGAATATGAAAGTCAACAGCGGCGGAATAATCAGCAAATTTTTCCTGGTCATGACTTCCTCCGTTGGAAAATGGTTAGCGGTTTTCAAGCACGGCTTGCGAACTGTGTTCGATCTATTGGGGGTATTTGAGTTTGTGGCTATTGGCGGGCTTATTCTACTGGGGCTCGGGGTCGGAATCAAATCTTATGTTGTGTGGCTTATGTTGTGTGTCGAATTCGCTGCCGCGAGCGTAGCGAACGCGGCTCTAGTGGTCAGTCGCTGGTCGAAGCCACGCTCGCCCACGTACTGACTTTAATCGCCGAAAATGAGATAGTTCGCGCTGCGCTGAGACCACAGACTTCAATTGGGATTGAACCGGATGAACTCACGAAGCGAGAGCTTCAACGTCGCCGCGCGTTACCCGGAAGTCAGGCGGGATTTGCCAGCGCGCATCGCGGCGGCGCTGAAGACTTTTCCCGAAGAGATTCAGAAAGCCAATTCGGATTTGATGAGCAATCAAACGCCGTAGGCCACGAACGAAAATGAGGCCAAACCGATGTCCGAAACCGATTACGCCATTCGCCTGGCGCGCTTTGAAGAGCTTCCCGCATTGCGCGAAATCGAACGCGCGGCGGGAAAGATTTTCGCCGAGATCGGACTTGAGAATGTCGCCAGCGCCACACCGCTGCTGCTCGATTTTCTTCAAGCGCAACAACGCGCTGGATTGGTTTGGGTCTTGACGGACGCGGACGATCAACCAGTCGGATTCGCCGCCGCGAGCGAACTTGATGGCGAACTGTATCTGGAAGAGATTGACGTTCATCCGGCGCACGGGCGGCGCGGGCTTGGCAGACGATTGCTTGAAACGGTTTGCGCCTGGGCCGAAGAGCAAGGTTACCCGGCGGTCACGCTTTCGACGTTCGGCGACGTTCCCTGGAACGCGCCGTTCTATTCGCGCCTCGGGTTTCGCATCGTCGAAGGCGGCGAGATAGGTACTGGTTTGCAAGCTCTGCTCGAACACTCGGCGCGCATCTGGTTTCCGCTCGTGCGCGTTTGCATGCGCCGCGATCTTCAGAACAATGCTAGACGAGGAGATTGACGTTTGAATTACTGCCGCAAAATCATTGACGAACAGACCGGCGAAGAGTTCCTTGAAGTCTCGCTCTCCGGTCAGTTGCTGCTCGATTATCCGCTGCTCAACAAAGGCATGGCGTTCACCGACCAGGAGCGGCGCGAGTTCGGATTGCTCGGCCTGCTGCCGCCGCACGTTTCGGATGTCGAAGAACAGTTGGAGCGCAACTACGGAAATTACCGCCGCAAGGAATCCGACATCGAGCGGTACATCTTCCTGATGGCCTTGCAGGATCGCAACGAAACGTTGTTCTACAAACTGCTCGGACGTCACGTCTCCGAGATGATGCCGATCATTTACACGCCGGTGGTCGGCGCGGCCAGCCAGCTTTACAGCCACATCTACCGCCGCCCGCGCGGCCTTTACATTTCGTATCGCCATCGCGGCGAGATCAAACAATTGCTGGCCAACGCTCCGCATCCAGATGTCGCGGTGATTGTCGTCACCGATGGCGAACGCGTGCTGGGCCTGGGCGATCTGGGCGTCGGCGGGATGGGCATTCCCGTGGGCAAGCTGTCGCTTTACACGCTCTGCGCGGGCATTCACCCGGCGACGACGCTGCCGATCTTTCTGGATGCCGGAACGAGCAACGAAGAGTTGCTGAAAGACCCGCTCTACATCGGCTGGCGGCACGAGCGCATGCGCGGGCAGGAGTACGACGATTTCATCGAAGAGTTCGTCAACGCGGTGATCGAGGTGTTCCCCAACGCGATGCTTCAGTGGGAAGATTTCGCGCGCCACAACGCGCGGCGATTGCTCGAAAAGTATCAAGACCGTTTGTGCAGCTTCAACGACGACATCCAGGGCACTGGCTCCGTAGCGCTGGCCGGATTGCTTGCGGCGGTCAAAGTCAATGGCGAACGTTTGAGCGACCAGCGCATCGTGATGTTCGGCGCAGGTTCGGCGGCGACTGGCATAGCCGATCAGATCGTCGCCGCGATGATCAGCGAAGGATGTTCCGAGCAGGAAGCGAGATTGAAACTATGGCTGATAGACATCGGCGGTCTGGTTCACACGGGCCGCAGCGACATTGAAGGGATCAGCCAGCCGTTCGCGCAGCCTCACGAAAAAATCGCCGGGTGGTCTGTCGCCGAGCGCAATCAAATCACGCTCGCAGACGTGGTCAGAAACCTCCATCCGACTGTCTTGATCGGCACGGCGGCGCAACCCGGCGCGTTCACCGAAGACGTTGTCCAGGAGATGGCCCGCCACGTCGCGCGCCCCGTAATCTTTCCACTGTCGAATCCGACTTCACGTTGCGAAGCGAAGCCAGTTGATTTAATGACGTGGACTTCAGGCCGCGCGATCATCGCCACCGGCAGCCCCTTCCCCGATGTGCCGCCACAGGTGTTCGGCGGAGGCACGCCGCGCAAAATCGGCCAGTGCAACAACGCCTACATCTTCCCCGGAGTCGGCCTCGGCGTCATCGCTTCAGGCGCGCGGCGAGTCAACCAGGAGATGTTCGTCGCGACGGCGCGGGCGCTGAGCGAAATGTCGCCCGCGTTGAACGAGCGAATGGCCTCGCTCTTTCCCGATCTGAAAGACATCCGCAAAGTCTCGCGCCATGTGGCGCTCGCGGTCGGGATCGAAGCTCAAAAGTCAGGACTGGCCGAAACGACTTCGCGCGAAGAGCTTGAACGGCGAGTGGATGAAAAGATGTGGACGCCGCGTTATCTGCGTTACCGGCGTAAAGCGGATTGAACACGCCGCCTCATTGCGAGACGCAATATTTTCAGACTTGCCACCCCACTTGCGTGTCTTAGTACCAAAATTCTGATCGCCGCTGAATCGAGGTACCAATGAGATGAACAAATTGAGCAAGTCAATAGCCGCGATTTTGAGCGCCTTGATTTGTTGCGCGATATGCGCCGCCGCCGTCACTGCGCAAACCCAGCGGCGGGATTCGGAACAGACCATTAAAATTGACACGACGCTGGTCAGCGTGCCGGTCATCGTCAGCGACCGGCAGGGACGCTACATCGCCGGTTTGAAGGCATCGGACTTCACTCTCTACGAAGACCGCGTCAAACAAACGATTGTTTTTTTCGCCGACACTGAGGAACCGATCAACGTCGCGTTGCTGCTCGATACCAGCAAGAGCGCGACTCTGGCGCTGGACGACATCAAGAAAGCAGCCAAAGACTTCGTCAAACAATTGCGCCCGCAGGATCGCGCGATGATCGTCAGTTTCGATCGCGATGTGATGGCGCTGTGCGAGTTGACTTCGGACCGCAAAACGTTGGAACGCGCCATCGGGGCCGCCCGGATCGGGGAGCGCTTCGGAACGAAGTTGCGCGACGCTGTCAATGACGTAATGAGAGAAGAATTCAGCGCGGTCAAAGGTCGTAAAACGATTGTGCTGTTGACCGACGGTAAGGATCACGGCAGCGAGATCACCGAACAGCAGTTGCTGGAAAACGCGGCGGAAGCCGACACGTTGATCTACTCGGTGTTCTACAACTCCTTGCCGCCGGGGCTATCACGTGACCCGCGAGCGAATCGCGGCGGATGGGGTATTCCGGAAAGAGGGCCGCGGATGGGCAGGCGCGGCGGCATCTTCAGGCCAGCGCAGCGGTTTCCCGATCCGTCACAGCGCCCGGACAGAGACAGGCAGCGGCAGCGACGAGCAGGTCGCGCCGCGGAGCGCAATGAAGAAGCGATGGATTTTCTGCGGCGATTGTCGGAGGTTTCCGCCGGGCGTTATTTCAACAGCGAGGTGGCAAATCTGAAACAGGCCTTCGGGCAGATAGTCGAGGAGTTGCGCCATCAATACCGGCTTGGCTTTTATCCGCCGGATCATCCGGCAGGCGGCATCCACACCATCAAAGTCGAAGTCAGGGTCGAAGCCACCCGCCCTGACGTTGTCGTGCGCTCCCGCCGCAGCTATCGCGTAGCCGATAAGCCGCAGAGCGAATAACATTGTTCACCGCAATGATGAGACACCGAATAATTCCACTCCTGATTGGTGTTTGTCTGCTCGGCCGCCTGGCGCGCGCGGCGTGCGGTTCACGCAAGCGTATGCCATGCCGGTTTGCTCGCCGACGCGGGCGGCCCTTTTAACCGGCAAGCGCGCGGCGAGATTGCGCTTCACCGTCTGGCGCGAAAGCTCGGTCAGCCGCGATGCCGAAGCGGCCCGCTCCAAACCCTTGCCGGACTGGTGGGAGCAAAAGGCGACACGGCAACAGATGGATTGAGTCTGCTGCCGCTGCTGCGCAACCCGCGCGCTCATCTCCAACGCGACGCGCTCTATTTTCACTACCCGCGCTATTACGCCATCACCTCGCCCGTGAGCGCCGTGCGTGAAGGCGATTGGAAGCTGCTCGAATATTTCGAGGACAACCACATTGAGTTGTACAACCTGCGCGACGATTTCGCGACCAGGCTGCGCAACAACCTGGACGAGCCGCCCGATTGCGCGAGCGGTTGCGCTCGTGGCGCGAGGAAGTGGGCGCACAGTTGCCGGCGCCGCGTTGATCACCGCTTCCGGGGCCTGCCGCGCGGCTGCTCGGCTTGAAAGCGAAGTGACGCGGGAATTTTCGACCTTTTTACGCTGCTGGCGATCCAATCCGGTCGACTGCGCAACGAGCGCGGTTCATCGTTTTGCCATGCAATCAACCGGAGGAGTTTGTGAAGTTTCCTTTGATCCTGATTTTGATCTTCGTATGTTGTGTTTCCACCGTCGAGCCGGTTTACGCGCAACGCCAAACTTACTTTATCCCGCCCAAAGAGACCGACCCGCAGATTGACACCAATCTGGAATCGCATTACGTCGCGCTCAACAAATCCGCGCCGTCGAAAAACCAGTTGTTCCTCTTCTTTCCCGGCACGGGCGGGACGCCGTTTTTTTACCAGCGACTCGCCAACACCGCCGCCGATCTGGGCTTTCACGTCATCAGCCTCAACTATCCGAACGACCAGGCGGTCAACCGCGATCTGTGCGTAGGCCCAAACGCCGATCTGGACTGCTACGCCAAAGTGCGACTGGAGATCAAGGACGGCGTTGACCGCACGCCGCTCCTCAACATCACCCGCGCCAACTCGATTGAGAACCGGCTGATCAAGCTGCTGATTTACCTGCGCGCGCTCTTCCCTGACGACGGCTGGGGGCAGTACCTGGTCAATGACAGCGCGATCCGCTGGTCGTCCATCGTGGTCAGCGGGCATTCGCAGGGCGGCGGGCACGCGGGGATCATTGGCCGCTACCATCTGGTGGCGCGCGTGGTGATGTTCGCAGCGATGGATTACAGCGGGCGCGAGATGAAACCGGCCAACTGGATCGCCGTGCCAGGCTCCACGCCGAACGCGACGCCGGCCGAGCGATTCTTCGGCTTCTCGCACCAGCGCGATGAGGCGGTGAACTTCACGATCCTTTCCACGCAGGTCTGGCCGGCTTACGGGATGAATGCCTTCGGGCCAGTGGTCAACGTTGACGCCGCCGCGCCGCCATACGGCAACACGCGCTCGCTGACATCAAATCTGGATAGTCCGACTAACAATCATCACGGCTGCGTAGCGGTGGACAGGAACCTGGCGTTGCGGGCCGACGGCTCGCCGGTTTACAAGCCGGTCTGGGAGTATCTGCTGGCGACCCCGCGCGAGGCGGCGAACGTCTCCGCGGCCAGCTATCAAAGCTCGCCGCTGTCAGCGGAATCAATCACCTCGGCTTTCGGCTCAGGTCTGGCGACAACCACGATGTCGGCGTCAACCGTTCCATTGCCGGTGACGCTGGCAGGCACAAGCGTCAAGGTGCGCGACAGCGCGGGCACGGAACGCCCGGCGCCGCTCTTTTTCGTCTCGCCGGCGCAGGTCAATTATCTGATTCCTGCGGGAACCGTGTCCGGCGCGGCGTCAGTGACCATCACCGGCGGCGACGGCGCAGTGTCGGCAGGCATTGCGCAAATCGCTTCAGTCGCGCCCGGATTGTTTGCGGCGGATGCGAGCGGACGCGGGCTGGCCGCCGCAACGGCTCTGCGGGTCAGGGCCGACGGTTCACAGCAGTTCGAGCCAGTGGCGCGCTTCGATGCGGCGCAACAGAAATTCGTCGCCGCGCCGATTGATCTGGGACCGGAAACGGATCAGGTCTTCCTGCTGTTGTTCGGCACGGGGATTCGCTTTCGCAGCGCGCTCGGCGCCGTGACGGCGAAGATCGGCGGCGTGGATTGCCAGGCGCCATTCGCCGGAGCGCAGGGAGACTTCGTCGGACTCGATCAAGTCAACGTGCGGCTGTCGCGCGCTTTGATCGGGAGAGGAGAAGTGGACGTGGCATTGACGGTGGACGGGCAAACAGCAAACACTCTCAAAGTTCACATCAAATGAAAAATATGAGCGAGGTCCTTTCCCGCCTCAGGCTGTTCCGGCTTGCGCTCGCATTGAGCGCGCTTGCGCCGCTCGTCTGCGTCGCGCAAACCGCGCCAACCGAACGTCATAATCATCGTCGCCGATGACCTCGGTTACGGTGATGTCGGCGCATACGGCAGCAAGCTCGTCCCGACGCCGCACATTGACCGGATGGCGCGCGAGGGCGTGCGGTTCACGAATGGTTATGTGACGGCTTCGATTTGCAGCCCGTCGCGCGCGGCGTTGATGACCGGGCGCTATCAGGCGAGGTTCGGGCACGATTTCAACCCGACGATGCGTGATCCGGATGTCGCTTCGCTGCCGCGCGCGGAAAAGACGATTGCCGAACGGATGCGCGCCGCAGGATACCGCACCGGTCTCATCGGCAAATGGCATCTGGGTTTGGAAGGCGAGTATCACCCGCTCTCGCGCGGCTTCGATGAATTCTGGGGCTACAATTCCCAGGCAGGGTTCATTCAAAAAGAACAGCCGGGAGATGAGCGCCTGTCGCTGCCGGGACTGCCCGCCGAACGTAAGAACCGTTACTGGCGCGGGCGCGCGCCCGTGGAAGACGACGGCTATCTGACCGAAGTCACGACGCCTGAAGCCCTCGGCTTTATTGACCGCAACCAATCGCAGCCATTCTTTCTGCTCGTTATGCATCACGCGCCGCACGTGCCGCTCGAAGCGACGAAGCCATACCTGGACCGCGTCAGAAGCATCGGCGACAAAGGCCGGCGCGTGTACGCCGCGATGGTCGCCGCGATGGATGAGGGCGTGGGCGCGATTGTCGCCAGGCTGGATGAATTGAAGCTGGCGCGGCAAACGCTGGTCGTCTTCCTGAGCGACAACGGTTGCGCAAGCTATGTCAACGGCGCCTGTACGAACGCGCCGCTCAACGGTTTCAAGCGCGATCAATTGGAAGGCGGCGTTCGCGTGCCGATGATCGCGCGTTGGCCGGGCAAGGTGAATGGCGTCTCCGTCAGGCTGGCGTTTTGAATCATCTTCACGCTTACTGCGCCGTCCAACCGCCATCAACAAACAACGCAGAGCCTGTCACGAACGCCGCCGCGTCTGAAGCCAGGAACAGAGCCGCGCCTGCGATTTCGCTCAACTCTCCCCAACGCCCCATCGGAATTTTGGAAACGAAATCTTTGTATTTCGCCGGGTCGTTGAGCAGTTGTTTGTTCATCTCGGTGGCGAAAGGGCCGGGGCAGATGGCGTTGACCGTCACGCCCTTCATCGCCCATTCGAGCGCGAGCGTGCGAGTCAAACCCATGATCGCCGCTTTCGACGCGGCGTAGGGCGCGCGCCCCGGCAGCGAGACCGCAGACATAATCGAACCCAGATTGATCACACGCCCCCAGCCGCGTTCGACCATCTTCGGGCCGAAAATTTTCGAGCAGAGAAAAGGCGCAGTCACGTTCGTGGCCATCACCGCTTCAAAATCGCTTTCACTCAATTCGTCAATCGGGCCGCGAATATTGATGCCGGCGTTGTTGACCAGAATGTCAACGGGGCCGAGCGAGGCTTCGATCTCCGCCGCTGCTTTCTTCAGATCGTCGGATTTGTTCACGTCAACCGCGAATGCGGCGGCGCGGCGTCCGCTTTGTTCGGCGATCTCGTTCACGGCTTTCTGGCAATCGGCGAGCGTGCGGCTGACGACGGCCACATCCGCGCCCGCTTCGGCCAGGGCTTGGGCGATTGATCGCCCCAGACCTTTCGATCCGCCGGTGACCAGCGCGACGCGGCCATCCAGCCTGAAAAGTTCCATCACGTTTTTTTGTGAGCCGTTCGGCATTTCCATTGTTGTTTGTCTCCAAAATGTCCGATGAGCCTATGATCTTTGAATAGGTAATGCAATGACAGCGCAGGCGCCGGTTTTACCTGCCCAGGCGCCACAGCAACGAACGCGGGCGGAGAAAACCCGCCCCTTCGCTGTTGTGGTAGTCAATTTCCAAACGCCATAAGTTTGCCGGACCCCGAAAGAAAATCGGCGAGAAAAATATCCAAATGGTTTAACCAAATCTTGACAGCTTTGTAAAACCGAGTTGATAATCCGCCCGCCGACGAAGCTCCAACTATCACCGCAATCCAAAATTTGTCGGCTAATGCTGGGGCAAGCTGGGACGAAAAGACTCCTCTCAAATTTCTGATACCAAAATCGCTTTAGTACTTTTTCCCGTGGTCGTCTGTCCACATCGCGCGCAGGCGGCTGTGAATCATCAACCCGGCGCAAATCATTCCGATTTGTGTCCCCACTGAGGAGGAAGCTATGCGGTTTGAAGCTTTATTCAGACGCGCCGTCCCGCTTGCGTTGCTTACGCTTTTGTTCGCCACGACGGCGTTCGGGCAAACCAGCGCCAGCTTGAGCGGTATAGTGCAGGATCCCAACGGCGGCGTAGTCAACGGAGCCAAGGTCACGGTCAGCGATCCTACCAAAGGATTGCAACTCGAAACCACGACAAACTCCGAAGGCATCTTCGCCTTCTCCACCCTCCAGCCGGGCACATACACCGTGACCATTGAAGCCAGCGGCTTTAAGAAGACGGTCAAAACCGGCATTGTCCTCAACGTCGCCGATAAACAATCCACCGGGCGAATCATGCTCGAAGTCGGCGGCATCGAGAACACAGTCGAAGTCACCGCCGACGCCGCGCAGCTTTTACTCAAGACCGAGAGCGGCGAGCAGAGCCAGGTCATCAACGGCGAGCAGGTTTCGAACCTCGCTCTCAATGGACGCAACTTCCTCGATCTGGCCAAGCTGACGCCGGGTGTGGTCAGCTTCGTCAATGCTCAGGAGGCAGGGCCGGGCGGACTGTCGGGTTTCAACATCAACGGCACGCGCGCCAATCAACACAACCTGACGATTGACGGCACGACCAACGTTGACACCGGATCGAACGGCACGCAGCACGTCGCGCTGGTGCTCGACAACATCGCCGAGTTCAAGATTCTGACCTCGAACTACCAGGCCGAGTACGGACGTTCGGCGGGCGGCGACATCAAGATCGTGACCAAAGGCGGCGGCAAGGATTTCCACGGCACAGGCTATTACTTTCACCGCCACGAACAGTTCAACGCCAACAGTTTCTTCAACAACGCGCAGGGCCGCCAACGCAACTTCTATCGGTACAACTATCAGGGCTTCAATCTGAGCGGCCCGGTCTGGCTGCCGAAGAGCGTCTTCGGCCCATTGGGATCTGAAAAGCTGCGCGAAAAAGTCTTCTGGTTCTTCTCGCGCGAATGGCAGGAGCAGTTGAAGCCAGGCACGGCGCGCCAATCGCGCGTGCCGACCGCCAACGAGATCAATGGCATCTTCACAGGACTCGTCAACGGCAACAATCAGGCCATCACGCTCTATGACCCGTTGACCGGCCAGCCGTTCCTCAACAACGTCATTCCGTCCAACCGCATTAACCCGGACGGACAGGCCATCCTGCGCAAATTCGGCAGCTTCGCCAACGCCAATGGCCGGTTGCCTAATTTCAATCACGAGTCGCAGGCCAGCGCCGGTTACCCGCGCCGCGAATATAGCATTCGTGTTGACGCCAACATCACCGAAAATACGCGCACGTTCATCCGGTACACGCGCGACGCCGACCAGCAGTTTCTGCCTTACGGGCTGGGCTGGACGGGCGGCAACAATCAGATTCCGCTCGACGTGCTCGATTTCAAACAGGCTCCGGCCTGGAACGGCACTTACAATTTGACTCAGACGCTTTCGCCGACGCTGACCAACGAGTTCGTCTTCGGCGCCAGCCAGAACAACCTGACGCTCGATCCGACTGATCCCAACGCCGCCACTTACAGCGGCTTCGGATTCAATTGGAAGACGCCCTTCCCGTATCCCGCGTCGCAGTTCATCAACATCAACTTCGGCGGCGTGACCGCTCAGAACTTCGCCGGCTCGAACGGCTATTCGCAGTTCCCCTACAAGAACTCGAATACCACCTTCGACTTTTACGACAACATCAGCAAGGTTTGGGGCGTTCACACCTTGAAGGCGGGCGTCTACATCAATCGCAGCCGCAAGGATCAGGCCGCAGGCGATTCGATGAGCATCGTTTTCAATCCGGGCAACAATCCGGGCGGCACTTCCAATCTGGCCAGCCCAACCAACACCGGCCACCCCTATGCCGACGCCCTGCTCGGCGCGTTCAACAGTTTGAATCAACCGACGCGCGGCATCTATCAGGGACAATATCGTTCGACCAACGTCGAGTGGTATCTCCAGGACAATTGGAAAGCGACGCGGCGGTTGACGCTCGATTACGGCCTGCGCTTCAATTGGATTCAGCCGCAATACGATCAACGTTTGCAGGGCGCGTTCTTCGATCCGGCGCGTTACGACCGCAGCAAGGCCGTCCGGCTCTACCGGCGCGCCAACGGCGGCAAGAATGCGATTGATCCGGCTAATCCGTCGGCGTTGCTGCCCAGCTACCTGATCGGACGTATCGTGCCGGGTTCGGGCGATCCGTTTAACGGCATGATCCCGCCCGACCAGGGCATCGAACGCGGCGGCTTCAAGAATCGCGGGATACAATATGGCCCGGCCTTCGGGTTCGCTTATGACGTGTTCGGCAACAGCAAGACGGTGGTGCGCGGCGGGTATCGCATCGGCTACGACCGCGTGTCGGGCAACAACGTCGTCTTCCCGTCGGTGCCGCAACCGCCGACCTTCGTCAACCCGCGTTTCGACTTCGGCAATCTCGCCACCGTCGGCCAGAGCACCGGCCAGATTGCGCTCGGCACAGTGAGCGTGCGCGGCGCTGACCGTGAAGGCTATGTCCCGAACGTCCAGAGCTACAGCTTCCAGGTACAACAGGACCTGGGCTTCGACACGGTGATCAGCGTCGGCTACGTCGGCACGCTCTCGCGCCACTTGCCGGAAGACATCAATCTGAACGCCATCCCGTATGGCTTCCTTTTCACCAAAGCGGCGCAAGACCCATCTCAATATACGGGCGGTGTCGTGCCGGATGAAGAACCCAACCTGCCGCAGCTTTACCGCGACGCTGGTTTGAAATTTACTGGACGTTTCGCGTTACAGCAGGACTTCCTGCGCAACTTCCCCGGCTACGGCACGGTGCAGATGAAAACCTTCGGCGGATCGTCGAATTACCATTCGCTGCAAGCCACGGTGCAGCGCCGCTTCCGCCGGGGCCTCTCCTTCGGCGCGGCCTACACCTGGTCGAAGGCGCTGGGCACGGCGTCGAACGTCGAGGGCGAATACATCAACATCATCTGCTCGCGCTGTTACGATTACCGCCTGCTGAGCTTCGACCGTCAGCATACCCTGGTCTTCAACTACCTGTGGGATCTGCCGAAGACCAAATCGGACAACTGGCTCGCCAAGGGCATTGTCAATGGCTGGCAAATCACCGGCGTGACGCAGTTCCTGTCGGGCACGCCGCGCGAGTTGAGCTTCGGCATTCAGGGCATCAGCACGAACCAGTACATCTCCGGTTCGTGGACGGAAGGGCCTCGCCCGATCATCACGGGCAATGCGCAGCCGAGCATTGAGTTCGAGAAGGCTTTCGACTTCACGCAACTCCGCATGCCCAACCTCAATCCCGGCCCGCAGCCGCGTTCGTTCATTCGTAATCCGGGCATCAACGTCACCGACCTGTCGTTCTTCAAGAGCTTCAGCCTCGGCGGCGATGGCAGCCGGTCAATTCAATTGCGCCTTGAGACGTTCAACATCTTCAACCACGCGCAATTCGACGGATACAACTCCGGGCTGACGTTCTTCCCGAACACCAGCTTCACGCTGGCAAACGGGGTGTCGCCATTCCTTTCAAACTACCGCGACTTCCAACAGGCTTCGGCTAACACCATCCTGAACGTGCGCGGTGGGGCGCGTCCGCCGGGCAACGCGCAATTCGGCAATGGCGTGGGCGAATTCAACGGCGTGCCGGGTTATGTCTCCGGCAATCGCACGATTCAGCTTGCAGTGAAGATCTTCTTCTAACCACTGGCTGAGCCTGCATTGAATCAATTTCGGGGGTTGCGACATAAGTTGCGGCCCCCGTTTTTACTGGGAGTTCGTGATGACCGCTTCACTGTCTCCACGATTTTTTCCGCTCGTCGGGAGCCTCGCCCTACTCTTCCTGCTCGTTCACTTTTCACACTTTTCAACCGGCGGCGCGAATCCGCAAGGAGCGTTCACGATCTACGGCCGCGTCTACCTGCCTGACGGCCAACCGGCCACGCGAGTCAAAGTCATACTTGAAATGACGAACGGCCTGGCGCGCGATGTCCTGAGCGATGACGACGGCGATTATGAATTCCGCAGCATCGGCGGCGGGCGTTATCGCCTGAAGGCCGTCAACCCGGCTGCGCCTGAACAATACAGCGATCCGGCCGAATCGGACAGCACGCGCGCTTACGCCAACCGCGTGAACATTGATGTTTACCTGCGACTGCCGCTGCACGGCAAAAAAGAGGGCGCCAATCCGGGAACAGTCAACGTGGCCGAAGCCGCGCAGAACATCCCTAAACCGGCGCGAAAGGCTTATGAACAGGGCTTGAAATTTCAAAAAGAGAATCAGGCCGACAAGTCTCTGGCGAGTTTCAACCGGGCGCTCGAACTTTATCCCGAATACTTCCAGGCGCTCGCCGAGCGCGGCAATCTGTTGATGCAGAGTAACAAGCTGGCCGAGGCGTTGGACGATTTCGAGCGCGCATTGCGGATCAATGACAAATACAGCCCGGCCTTGCGCGGCGCGGCTTATTGCAACATCCAGCGGCGCAACTACGAAGAGGCCGTCAGCCAATTGGAAAAATCGCTTCTTTACGAGCCGAAGATCGCGCTCTCGCACATGCTGCTCGGCTACGCCCGCCTTTCACTGAAGCGTTACGATCAGGCGAAGCAGTCGCTCGAACAGGCGTTGAAGATCGGCGGCGACAACATCGCGCGCGCCCGCGTCTATCTGGCTGAAGTATTCGCGCACGAACAGAAGTTCAAGGAAGCTGTGGACGAAATCCGCGCTTATCTGAAGTTGAGGCCGGACGCGGCGGACGCCGGCAGTTTGCGGAAGATGGAAGAGGATTGGCGGGCGCGCGGCAGGACTCCAAAGGATAAACATTGATGCAGACAAGTAGCGATACCCTCAAGCTCCGGAGATGACACTCAAATTCGGTACGCGCGCAAAGTGATCGCGGTTATGAGTAAGCAGCGGAAGGTCGTGGAGCGCTGCGGTAGCCGCAATCCAGGCGTCAGCCGTGTCGAGATGCGAACCCGCCCGGCTGACTTGATCTCTGATCTCCGCCCATTTGCGGCAGAGTTCACGGCTTGATTCGATCACAATGTATGGACTGAGGAAGGCAGCCAATTCCTCGCGTTTCTTCGTTCCCCAATTGCGCGTCGCCGCCCACAGATCAAGCTCAGCAATGGTCATAAACGACAGCACGCCAAGCTTGCCGTCCAAATGAGGTTGATACAAATTGCCGCGCGTATCGCCCTTGAAAAGATAAGAAACCACATCGGTGTCTATCACCACAAATTCCATTTCCATCATTCAACGCTCCGATCTCTCAGATCGCGTCTCCAGGCGCGAACCGCGTTCACGAGATCATCAACGCTTTCATCTTCCGGGAAGAATTCACCAAGCTCGCGTAGTTCTGCGAAATTCAACGGCTTCTTGCCCTGAGCAATAACCAGCCTTTCCAACTTCTCTCGCGGAGTCAGATATTCACCGCCATTCCGCGTTTCGAACGCGGGCGCCGCTGAGAGAGTGAAAACCAATCGGCGCTGATCAGCCAGCGGAAGCGCCAGAGCTTTTTCCAAAACTTCATCGAAAGTTACGTTCATCATTTTTGGACCTCCTTTGGGGAACGTGTATTCCGGCCTATTTTACTCCATTCTCCTCAACGATCATCCTCTTTCTGGTTATGCGGCGATTGTACGATGTAGAATCAGGCTGTGAAACAAACCGTTCTGGCATTCATCATCATTGCGGCATTGACCGCATTTCAACAAACGCAGGACGCGACCGCGAAATTCAACCGCGCCGTCGAACTTCAACAACAAGGCAAGTTCGACGAAGCCGCCGCCGAATACCGCGCCGCGCTCGCGCTCAAACCCGATTACCCCGAAGCTCAGGCCAATCTCGGCGTCGCGCTGGCTCGCCTCGGCAAATACGGCGAAGCGATCGCCGCCTACGAAGCCGCGTTGAAGCTCGCGCCGCAGTTGACGCCGATCCTGCTCAATCTGGGCATCGCGCATTACCGCGCCGGACAATTCGCCAAAGCCATTGAAGTTTTCGAGCGGTTCCTGCAACAAAGACCCGACGCTGTGCAGGCGCGTCAGCTTTACGGTCTCTCGCTGACCGCGTTGGGCCGGGATGAAGAAGCGATCAAGCAGCTTGAGCCGACGCTCGACGCCGCGCCGCCCGACGCCGCCGTGCTCTACAGTCTGGGTCTGGCCTATTTGCGTTTGGGCAAAGCCGGTTTCCGCGCGACGCTCGAACGCCTGGCTTCGTTTCCCGCCGGTCTTCCCGCGCTGCACTTGCTGCAAGGCCAGGCGTTTTTGCGCGATCAGGAATACGAGCAGGCTCTGGAAGAATTGAACGCCGCCGCCAAACTCAACTCCGATCTGCCGCGCCTGCATCACTCGCTCGGTCTGACCTGGTTGAAGCTTGGCCGCAACAAAGAAGCGCTGGCGGCTTTCGAGGAAGAACGCAAACACCAGCCCGGCGATTATTCGACGTTGTACTACATCGCTTACTTGCAGGAGTCGGAAGGCGACCCTGACGCGGCGAAGCGGAGTCTTGACGAAGCTCTCAAATTGCAGCCGGAATCAATCGAGGCCAACTCGCTGCTCAGCAAAATCCTCTCGAAGCAGGGCAAGACCGGCGAAGCGCTCGCGCCGCTGGAACGCGCGGTGGCGAAAGACCCCGCCGATCCGGTCAAGCGATACCAACTCGGACGGCTTTATCGTCAACTCGGACGCGCCGCCGACGCTGATCGCGAATTCGCCGAAGCGCAACGGCTCAAGGACGAGCAGCTCAAGAAAGACCGCGCGAACACCCCAAAACCTCAGCAGAACTAAAACTTTCGTAGTAGGTCAAGCAGGAGAGATAACGGAACAAACGGAAATAACGGAATAGACGGAAGCGACCTGACCCCTATTTATCTTTCCGTTTGTTCCGCTATTTCCGTCTTTTCCGTGTTCTCTCCTCCGTCTCTTCTGATCAAACCACTGCCGAACTTTCAATTCGGATAAGGTTCATTCGGTTTGACCACACGAATCTGGTGATCGGTGAATTTGAAATGCAGCCCCGGCGGCTCGATCTTCGGCATGTGGCAGGCGGCGCATTGCGCTTTGCCGGTCGGGCACGGAGGCGCGATTCGATCTTTCGCGGAAGGGCTGTTTTTCGACTGATGGCAAGCCAGGCATTTCGCGTCGTAAAACGCGGCATCGTGGCGCGCGTCTTCGTGCGCGTCGTGGCAGGCGGAGCAACTGATCCTGCGGTCGTCGGGGTTTTTATAGCAGCGGCTGTTGGCCAGGCGATACGGCTGAAATCGCACGTTCGTCATGCCGCCGCGTTCCGGCATTTGCATCACCGCCTCCCAACTGCGATGGCACGCGCCGCAAAATTGTTGCGACAGATCGTCCGGATGCATCCGCCGCGGGTTGAAGATCGCTTTGCCCGCGCTTGTCTCCGATTCCGCCGCCGCTGACTTCATCAGGGCGATGTGTTTTTCGCCCGGCCCGTGGCAGGCTTCGCAACTGACGCCCGGCGTGAAGTTGTCCAATTGAAATCGCTGCGCGCCGGGCGCGACCGTCGCGTGACATCCGAAACAGGCCATCGCGTCCTGGCGTCCGAGCGCCTGTCCAATCGCGTCTTTCAAAGACGAGGGCGCGCGTCGAGGCGCGCCGGGCGTGATGTCCAGCGCGCGGAGCGAGGTGAAAAAGCTGACGCGCGTTTCGTAATAAACTCCGTCGCGTTCGATGACGTAAGTCTGCCCCGACGCGCCGCGTCCGAAGGCCCACAGGATGGGCGCGGTCAGGCTCTCCGCCCCGTCGCTGATCGTGTAAAGGCTGCGGACGCCTTCGCGCGTGATCCGATAAATCCATTGACCGTTGCGAAACGAAAGCTGCGTGTGGGCGCGCAGAATCGCCGCGTCAGCAGCCGGCTCCAGCGCCTGAGCCATCGCCGAACCGGCGTGGATTTTGGACTTGCTCTGATGGCATTGCGCGCAAGCCTGGGCGCCGGCATAACGCGCGCCGGACGAAGGCTGATTCGGCTGCCATTGCGTAGCCTGCGCGAGCGCGGCGGCCGAAGGCTGCGCCATCCAACCGGACATTCGCACAAAGCCCGCGAGCGCGGCCAGCAGCGCAATCAATTTGATCAATCTTCTTCCATTCATATCGGCGAGCGATCAATTATTGCCTGCGCGCCTTTCGCTTGTCACTAAACAGCTTGATAAAAGTACAAGGCGTTTTTGTGGGACAAGACGGCGTCTTGCCCCACATTCATACTCAAGGGTTCTCATCAGGCGGGATAACCAATTGCTGCCCTACTTGAATCTTGTCAGGATCGGAGAGCTTGTCGCGATTGGCGTAAAAGATGCGCATATATTCGTTCGCGCTGCCGTAAAACTGCTGGCTGATCTTCGACAGCGTATCGCCGGATTTGACAGTGTAAGCTTGCCCGCCCGGCCTCCCGCCCGGCGAACCGACGGCGGCGGCCTGTTGCGGCTGAACAGTGATGTCAGCGATAAGGTCGCTCGCGCTCGGATCAACCAGTTTGATTTGATCCCAGACCGCGTTCTTGGCCTGATCCGATGGCGCCACGCCTCTGATGACAAGTTTGTCGCCTTCGACGTGCAGGTTTTGTAACTGCACGTGTTGTTGCTCGATTGAATTGAGCACGGTCTGATATTTCTGTTTGAGTTGATTGAATTTCTGTTCGGCGCCCGGTTGCTTGTGAGCGTTGTCCGCGCCGCGCCCGAACATCTTGTCAAAGATTCCCATCACACACCTCCCTATTTTTATAGATTGAGATAATTCTTCAATGCGCGCGCCGCCCCTGGGACGGCGGCAAGTTCGACTATTTGTCAGGCAGGCGATGTTCCCAGGAGGAATGAGGTAATCAGAGTTAATGTTAAATCGGCTTCAGCCGGTGAGGATGTCATTTGCGCTCGACTATTTTGACGACCTGATCGGCTTTCACTTTCTTGAGTTTTTCAATCGCGCCGCTCGGCCAGCGAACTGTGATCTCATCAACCGTCGTCGTCTCGCCCAAGCCGAAATGCAGCCGCCAATCGGAATGCGAGATGTAGCTGTCGCCCGCGTGAACTTCGTCAATCTGAGTCAGGCCTCCAGCCTTGATTTCAACGCGCGCTCCGACCGCATTGCGGTTCGATTTCGTTCCGGCCAATTGCAGCTTGATCCAATGACCCGCTTTCGATCCGCCCCCTCTTTCAAATTCGTTTCTCAGCAGTGACGGCGCGCCGTCGAGTTCGTTGACAACCACGTCAATGTCGCCGTCTTCGTCATAATCTCCAAAAGCCGCGCCGCGCGACACACGCCGCGCCGCCAGAGCCGGAATTGACGAGCCGCTCTCTGCGAAAGTTCCGCCGCGCAGGTTACGGTAAAGCAATTTGCGCTGGCCGTACATACCGCCCGGAAAAGCGCCTTCGACCTGCGGGTAAACGTGGCCGTTGACCACCATCAGATCGAGCCAGCCGTCATTGTCGTAATCAAAAAGCTTCACGCCCCAACCCAGATAAGGAAGGCTCGCTTCCGCCGTCTTCGTCGCGCGCGACACGTCAGCGAACGCGCCGTCGGCGCCTTTGCGATAGATCGTGTTGTAATCGTCAGCGAAGTTGGTCACCACCAGATCGAATCTTCCGTCGCGGTCGTAATCGCCGATGGAAACGCCCATGCAGGCTTGCTCATTGCCGTTTTCGTCAACGGCGACTCCGAGCGCAAAGCCCGTTTCGGTGAACGCGCCGTCGTGATTGTTGCGGTAGGCGTAATTTGGCGTGGTATCATTCGCCACGAAAATGTCCGGCCATCCGTCGTCGTCAAAATCCGTCCACATCACGCCGAGGCCGTAATAACCTTTCAGGTCATCTACCTTCGCCTGCTTTGAAACATCGGTGAATGTCCCATCTCCGTTGTTGCGGTAAAGCGTGTCGCCCGCTCCCGGCAAGCCGCGCGGCCCGCATTGCACGGGAATGCCGCGATACTGGCACAACTGCCCTTTGCCGAATTGCGGCAGGTCGTCGAGTTTGAAGTCAACGTAGTTGGCGACGAAGAGATCGAGATCGCCGTCGCGGTCGTAATCGCCCCAGGCCACGCCGGTCGAAAACCGCGCGTCGCCGACGCCTGCTTTTGCCGTCACGTCTTCAAATTTGCCATTGCCCAGATTGCGATAGAGTTTGTTCGGCCCGAAACAGGTCACGTAAAGATCGTCGTCGCCGTCGTTGTCGAAATCGGCGACGCTCACGCCCATCGCCCAGCCCGGATCGGCCACGCCGGCTTTCGCCGCCACGTCTTCAAACTTGCCATTGCCCAGATTGCGATAGAGCGCAGCCGGAGGACGAGGTTTCCCGGCCAGCGCCGCCTCGACCGTGTAGGAATTGACGAGGTAGATGTCGAGCCGCCCGTCGTTGTCGAAGTCAAACATCGCCGCGCCGCCCTGCATACTTTCGACAATGTATTTCTTTTCGGATGAAGACGCGTTGATGAAGTTGATGCCGGACGCCTTAGCGACATCGGTGAACATCACTTCGTTCGATGCGGAAGTACCTTGAGGGAGCCTGATCGGATAAATCACGAAGACCAGCAGCAGGATCAGCGGCGCGTAACGCATATTTTTTTATAGATTGCCCTTTCAGATGTATTCTGATGCGTGGATCATAACCCGGCCAGACCAATTTTACCTGAACCACTTTTGCCTCCTGTGCGATTTGTGGCAAGATATGCGCGCCATTACTCGGAACCCGTATCTTGATAATTCTTTCGGCCCCGACTCAACCACTTTCATTAAATGAGGCGCTGTTATGAAAGCCAAATTTCGCTCCCCACAATTTCGCGCATCCGTGATCGCGATTCTCGTTCTTCTGTCGCTCCTCGACGCGCATTCGCCGTCGCGACTAACCGCGCAAGCGCAAGGCAATATCTCTTTTGATCGCGACCGCGGGCGCGGGATGCTCAAAGTCATCAAGGACGACATCAAGAAAAATTACTACGACCCGAATTTTCGCGGCATTGATCTGGACGCGCGGTTCAAGGCCGCTGATGAAAAGATGCAGCAGGCGCAATCGCTGGGACAGGTCTTCGGCATCATTGCGCAGGTGTTGCTCGACTTCGACGACTCACACACTTTCTTCCTGCCACCGAGCCGCTCCGACAGTGTTGAATACGGTTGGCAAATGCAGGCCATCGGCGATAAGTGTTATGTCGTCGCGGTCAAGCCGGGCAGCGACGCTGAAGCGAAAGGCCTGCAACCCGGCGATATGCTGCTCAACGTGGCCGGGTTCAAGCCGGCGCGCGAGATGATGTGGAAACTCAATTATCTCTTCTACTCGCTGCGCCCGATGCCTGCGCTGTCGGTGGCGCTGCAAAAGCCCGGCGGCGAGCAGAAGCAAATCGAGATCCAGGCCAGGGTCAAACGCGGCAAGCGCATACTCGACCTGACGGGACGGGATGGCGGTTCTGACATCAACGCGATTATCCGCGAAGCCGAAGCTGAAGATCGCCTCAACCGGCACCGCTACATTGAACTTGGCGAGGACGCTTTCATCTGGAAGATGCCGCAGTTCGATCTGACCGAAGGACAGGTGGATGACATAATGGGCAAGGCCAGGAAACGCAAGGCGCTGATTCTCGATCTGCGCGGCAACGGCGGTGGCGATGAGACGACATTGAAGCGACTGGCTGGTTACTTCGTGGACAAGGAGACCAAGATCGGCGATCTCAAAGGCCGCAAGGAGATGAAACCGCTGATCGTGAAGTCGCGCGGCGCCGATGTCTACACGGGCAAGCTGATCATCCTTGTAGACAGCCAGTCGGGATCGGCCTCCGAGGTCCTGGCGCGGCTGATGCAATTGGAGAAGCGCGCAACAATCATTGGAGACCGCACGGCGGGCGCGGTTATGCGATCAGCGCATCATCAACATCAAATGGGAAACGACACAGTGTTTTTCTACGGCGCAAGCGTGACGGACGCGGACCTGATTATGACCGACGGCAAGAGCCTGGAGCGCGTGGGCGTTACGCCAGACGAATCGCTGCTGCCGGCAGCCGCAGACCTCGCGGCCAAACGCGACCCCGTGCTGGCGCGCGCGGCGGAACTAGCCGGATTGAAGTTAGCGGCGGATAAAGCAGGCGCGATGTTCCCGATTGAATGGCGTAAATGATCTGTCAATCAACTGAGCTATTCAGAGAAGTCTGGAAAATCTCTTTGAGCGAACAACGAAAACCCGGAAGCAGGTCTTCGCTTGTCAAATCGCTGCCTTCGGTGAAAATCTGAACGTCCGTGGCTGAACGGAAGATGGTGATCGAACGGAGTCTGGGAGAGACCAGCCAGACCTGCCGGACTCCGGCTTCGAGATATTCCAACACTTTCTCGCTCACCTTGTCGTGAACGTCGTTGGGCGAAATGATCTCCACAGCCAGATCGGGAGCGAATCCCACCACGCCTTCCGGCATACCGCCCGGCGGAACTCGCTCAGCGACGACAAAGGCGATGTCTGGGATGCGTTCGTTCTGGCCGATTTTGAAGTTGGTTTCCGAGCAAACCAGACCGCGTTTGTGAACCTTCAGGTACATTCCCAAATCGCGAATTAGGTTCGCGCCAATGACTCCGTGCTTTCCTCCTGCCATCTCTTTCTCCTCCGGCTGACCGTTGACGATCTCGTAACTCTTGTCAGGATCGAGCGCGATTTCCATTACAGCAGACATAAGCGTTACCTCCGAATAAGCAGATGTGGTTTTGAAAGCCATCGCAATTTTAGTCCTTCTCGATAAAAGCCGCCAAGCCAATCGGTCACTCGCTGCTGTTCAAAGGCCCCGGCGGTGTGGCGGACATATTACTAATCCTCATCAACTGCAATTTTCCGGTCGCTTGTGGGACGGCCTTTCCCTCTCTGACATATTCCGCCGCCGATCCGATCTGGCCGGGTCGGCCGATCAAAACCAGAATGTCGTCGGCTTCGATTTTGAATTCCGGGCCGGGATTGATTTCCATGTTGCCGTTGCGGACGATGGCGGTCGCGGTCGCTCCCGTGCGATTACGCAGGTCGAGTTCCTTGAGCGTCCTGCCCACCGATGGAGAATCGTCGCCGATGAAGACGGTTTCAGTTGAGGTCTCGGCGAAGGCTTCGGCCAGCCTGTTCATTTCAACCAGCGGCAGCGAGGTCGAACGCAGCATGCCGTAACCTTCTTTTCTGATCTCTTCGACTTCGCGTTCGATGACGTTGCGCGAGACGCCGTACTGTCTGAGCACGCGGGAGAAGATTTCAACGCTGGTTTCAAACTCTTCGGGCACGACCTCGCTGGCGCCGAGATCGAACAATCCCGCGACTTCGGACATATAGCGCGTGCGCACAATGATGTGCAGATCGGGATTCATCTCGCGGGCCAGCGCCACCGCATGCCGCGTCATAACCGGGTCTGAAATGGCAAGCACCATAATCGCGGCCTGTGGCGCTCCGGCGTGCTGAAGCGCTAGTTGCCGTCCGGCGTCGCCATATTGAATCGGCACACCCTGCGCTCTGGCGGCGCGCACCGTCTCGGCGTTCAATTCCAGCACTAGATATTGGATTCCCAGCCTGTGCAGAACCTTCGTCAGGTTACGTCCGTTTATCCCGTATCCGACGACGATGACGTGATGATTCAGGCCGTGCGCGGCGCCGGTCTGTTCGGCCACATCGTCCAGCCGCAAATGCCGCTGGTTGAAAAGAGACTGTAGCGCGAAGCCGATTTTCGGCGCCGCGTTGATTAGAAACGGAGTCGCGATCATCGAGAGGATCGAGGCTGCAAGGAAAAGTTGATAGTCGTTTTGTGAAAGTATGTTCTGCGCGACTCCCATCTTCGCCAGGACGAAGGAGAATTCACCCACCTGCGCCAATCCCAGCCCGACGGTAACCGCAACGCGAAGCGGGTATTGAAGCAAACGAATTACCACGGCGACTATCGCCGCTTTGCCAATGATGACCGCCGCCAGCCAGACCATCACGACCGACAGATTCCGCGCCAGCGAACCAGGCGAGAGCAGCATTCCGATGGACATGAAAAAGATGCTGTTGAAAACGTCGCGGAATGGCAGGATGTCCGACACGATCTGATGGCTGTACTCCGATTCCGACAACACCAACCCGGCGATGAACGCCCCCAGCGCCATCGAGAGGCCGAAGTGTGAGGTCAGCCACGCGGCGCCGAGGCTGACCAGAACGACGAAGATGATGAAGACTTCGGGACTGCGTAGCCTCACGATGTGAAAGAGAAGAAATGGAACGACCGTCCGCGCGGTGAAGACAATCCCGGCGATGACCGCCGCCGCTTTTCCGAGCGTCAGCGCGATGTTGGCCGCCGACGCGCCCTGCTGCCCGCTCAGCATCGGAACCAGCAGCATCATCGGAACGATGCATAAATCCTGAAAGAGCAGTATCCCGACGCTCGCCCGGCCATAGATCGTGTCTATCTCCATCCGATCCATGTAGCTTTTCAAAACGATGGCCGTGCTCGACAACGCGAACAGAAATCCAAAGAACACCGCCTGATTGGTCGGACGTCCGGCCAGTTTCTCAACCGCCACGACGATCAGAATCGTGAACACGACCTGAAGCCCGCCGCCGCCCAAAACGAGCCGCTTCATCTCCATCAACCGTTGCAGTGAAAACTCAAGCCCGATGGTGAACAGCAGCAACGCGACGCCGATCTCAGCCATGCTCTCAATGGCGTGCGCGTCTTTGATGAAACCCAACGCTGACGGCCCAATCATCACGCCGGTGATCATGAAACCGACGATCACCGGCAACCGCAGCCGGTGGCAGATGAACGCAATCGGGATGGACGCCAGCAGCAAAATCAACAGGTCTGTAAACAAGGGCAGGTCGTGCGGCATTACTGATTCCTCTTCTGCTTGAATTTGTGATCGTAGCGCTCGCGGGCATAAAACCGTCCGGACTGGTCGGCACATTGCCTCCTCAGAGCCTCAATCAGTTTATAGGCGGATTGAGGGGAGCGGCAACGACACTACAATCCATTCCGATCAACTCCGCGCACGGGCCACGGCCTGCCGCCATCCATCGTACAACCGCTCGCGCTCGCCCTTCTTCATCTTCGGCTCGAAACATTTCTCCTCCTGCCACTGAGCTGAAATCTCTTTCTCGTTTTTCCAAAAGCCGACAGCCAAACCCGCAAGATAAGCCGCGCCGAGAGCCGTCGTTTCGGTGATCACCGGACGCACGACCGGAATGCCGAGGATGTCGGCCTGGAACTGGCAGAGGAAATCGTTGCGCGTCGCGCCGCCGTCAACGCGGAGTTCCCGCGCCTTGATGCCGGAATCTTTCTGCATGCATTCGACCACATCGCGCGTCTGGTAGGCCATCGCTTCAATCGCCGCGCGGGCCACATGCGCGCGAGTCGCGCCGCGCGTCAATCCGACAATCGCGCCGCGCGCATCGGCGTCCCAATACGGCGCGCCGAGGCCGACGAACGCCGGCACGAAATAGACTCCGTGATTGTCGTTGACCGAAGTCGCAAGAGCTTCGGTTTCGGCGGCGGCGCCGATGATATTCAAACCGTCGCGCAGCCATTGCACCGCCGCGCCCGCGATGAAGACGCTGCCTTCCATCGCGTATTCGGTCTTGCCATTCGCCCGCCAGGCGATGGTCGTCAGCAAACCGGTCTTCGACGCGTTCGCCTTTTCGCCGGTGTTCATCAGCAGGAAACAGCCAGTGCCGTAAGTGTTCTTCATCATTCCGGGTCTGAAGCAGGCCTGGCCGAAGAGCGCCGCTTGCTGATCGCCCGCGATGCCCGCAATCGGGATCGGCGCGCCGAACAGGTCTGGATCGGTTTCAGCGTAAACTTCGGATGAAGATTTCACTTCGGGCAACATTGACGCGGGCACGCGCAGTTTCTTCAAAATCTCGTCGTCCCATTTCTGTTTGCGGATGTCATACATCAGCGTGCGCGATGCGTTCGACACGTCAGTCACGTGGGCCTTGCCAGCGCTCAGCCGATTGATCAACCACGTGTCCACGGTACCGAATGCGAGTTCGCCCGCGCCGGCTTGTTTGCGCGCGTCCTTCACGTTCTCCAACATCCATGCGACTTTCGTCCCGGAAAAATAAGCGTCGGTGACCAGGCCGGTTTTTTTGCGAATGACGCGGTCGAATTTTTCCTTCTTCAATTTGTCGCACATCGGCGCAGTGCGGCGGCATTGCCAGACGATGGCGTTGTGGATCGCCTGCCCGCTCGCGCGATCCCAGACGATGGCCGTCTCGCGCTGGTTGGTGATGCCGATGGCGGCGACGTCTTCCGCTCTGACGTTGGCTTTCGACAAAGCTTCGCGCGCGCAATAAAGCTGCGAACTCCAAATGTCTTCGGGGTTGTGTTCAACCCAGCCGGCCTGGGGAAAGATTTGGGGAAATTCCTGCTGGCCGACGCTGATGATGCGGCCCGCGCGGTCGAACAGGATTGCGCGGGATGAAGTGGTGCCTTGATCGAGAGCTAGAACATAGTTGGGCATTCGTGTCGTCTCCGTGATTATTTTTTCGTTTACAGTTGAAGTGAAAATGATGGATGCGAAATCGCCGTGCGAGTTTTTATCCTGAGAGTTGTTTTGTCAATCGGCAGCCGCTTGTTAGCATAAAGGCGCCGCGGGCGCGTTTAACGGCAAAACGACAAAGGGAGAGAAGATGATTGGAACATTGGGTCTTGCGCTGGCTTCCGCTGAAACCGGAAAGCTGTTGTTCACGCTGTTCGTGATGTACGTCGCGGCGAAGCTGGCCGCTGAAATCTTCGAGCGGTTGAAGCAACCTGCCGTAGCGGGCGAGATCATCGCCGGCGTGATCATCGGCCCTGGCGCGCTGGCTTTGGTGGCGCCGACCGAATTGACTGGCGCGCTTGCGGAAATCGGCGTGATCTTCCTGCTCTTCCTGGTCGGTCTGGAGACGAAGCCAAAGGACATCTTCGGTGTCGGATTGCGCGCGTTGCTGGTGGCCGTGCTGGGCGTGATCGTGCCGTTTATCTTCGGCTATCTGATTATGCTGGCGTGGGGCGGAGCGCAGATCGAAGCGATCTTCGTCGGCGCGGCGATGGTTGCGACTTCGGTCGGCATCACGGCGCGCGTGCTGGGGCAGATGGGACTGCTCAGCCTTGAAACGAGCAGGATCATTCTGGGCGCGGCGGTGATTGACGACATTCTGGGTCTGCTGATTCTGGCTGTGGTCAGCAGCATGGCCAAAGGCAATGTGAATTATACGGAGATTGCGACGACGGCGGCGGCGGCCATCGGCTTCACGTTGCTGGTTCTTTTTGTCGGCGCGCGCGCGGTCAATCGCCTTCGCCCAAAAGTCGAAAACCTGAAAGTCGGACAATCTTATCTGGTCTTCGGTTTAGCGCTGTGTCTGGGCCTGGCGCTGGTTGCGACTTACATCGGTGTGGCGGCGATCATCGGCGCGTTCCTGGCTGGAATGGCGTTGTCCGAATCAGCCGAGGGCACAGATATGCCGCATCAGGCCGAAGCCGTGACTGAATTTATGCTGCCGTTCTTTTTGGTAAACATCGGAATGCAACTCAAGCTCGGCGCGTTCCTGAACCGCAGCGTGATTGTCCTCGCTATCATCGTGACGATTCTGGCCGTCATCTCGAAGCTGATCGGATGCGGCGTGGCGGCCTGGCCATTGGGCAAAAAGAAGGCGATGCAAATCGGGATGGGCATGGTTCCACGCGGCGAAGTCGGCATAGTCGTCGCGCAAATCGGGCTGAGCCTGCGCTCGGTGAGCGACGCCGCTTATGGCGTGGTGCTGTTTATGGCCGTGGCGACGACGCTGATCGCCCCGCCCTTCCTGGTCAGGCTGTTCAAAGGCGAAACCAGAGTTGACGAAGAGCGGGAATTTCCAATCACACAGATTTCGTAAGAGGAGTTGCAATGAATCCACATTGGGCGCGAATTATTCATCAGACGGTCAAGAAAGCGGCAAAGAAATGCACGCATTGCGGCAAGACGAGGACTTACGCCCAGAAGCAGAAGGGCGAGTTTTACATCTGCAAACATTGCGGGCACAGGTTTAAGGAAAAGGGCGAATAATGCCGATCGAGCACATCCTGCTGGGCGTGGCGACGATGCTACTGCTCAGCATCATCGCCAGCAAAGCTTCGGCGCGCCTGGGCGTTCCCGTGCTGCTCGCTTTTCTGGCCATCGGCATGCTGGCTGGTTCCGACGGGCCTGGAGGCATCCACTTCGACAACGCCCGCCTCGCCCAATCGCTTGGCGTTGTGGCGCTGGCGTTGATCCTCTTCGCCGGAGGACTGGACACCAATCGGGAAAAGATTCGGCCTGTTTGGCGGCAGGGGATTTTGCTGGCGACGATTGGCGTTTTGCTGACGGCTGGCCTGATGGCTTGTCTCGCCAAATGGGCGCTCGGTTTTTCCTGGCGCGAAGGTTTTCTGCTGGGCGCGATTGTCTCTTCGACCGACGCCGCAGCGGTCTTCGCCGAATTGCGTTCGCGCAGCGTGCGATTGAGAGGCCATCTGGAACCGTTGCTGGAACTGGAATCGGGAAGCAATGATCCGATGGCTGTCTTTCTGACGTTGGGAATGATCAGCCTGCTGATGGAGCCTTCGGCGTCCTTTGCCGGTCTGATTCCGATGTTCTTTTTCCAGATGGGACTGGGGGCGACTCTCGGTCTGGCGATAGGGAAAGGGCTGACTTTCATCATTAACCGGTTGAGGCTGGAATACGAAGGTCTCTATCCGGCGCTGACGTTGTCGGGCGCGCTGCTGACTTACGGATTAACGGCTTCGGTCGGCGGCAACGGATTCCTGGCGGCCTACCTCGCCGGAATCATCCTGGGTAATAGCGATTTCATCCACAAGCGGAGCCTGATCCGCTTTCACGACGGTCTGGCGTGGCTGATGCAGCTTGCGATGTTTTTGACACTGGGGCTGCTGGTTTTTCCGACGCGCCTTGTTCCGATCATCGGCGCGGGATTGCTGGCGTCGGCGTTTCTGATCTTCGTCGCGCGGCCTGTCAGCGTCTTTGCCAGCCTGCTTCCGGCCAAACTGGGAGTGCGGGAAAAAACGATGTTGTCATGGGTCGGATTGCGCGGGGCTGCGCCGATTATTATGGCGACCTTCCCGCTGGTGGCCGGCATTCCCAAAGCCGAGATTTATTTCAACCTCGTCTTCTTCATCGTGCTGACTTCCAGCTTGTTGCAAGGCACGACGATTTCGCTGATGGCCAGATGGCTGGGAGTGGAAGCTCCGCCGAGCCCCAGACAACAATCGCTGCTCGAATACGAACCGCCTGTCGCGACGAGCAACGATCTGATTGAGATTATCGTGCCGGCTAATTCGGCTGCCGGCTGGCGGCGAGTAATGGATTTAGGGCTGCCAGAGGGGGCGTTGATCGTGCTGCAAGTCAAAGGCGATGAAACGATAGTGCCCGGCGGCGGAACGATCATCGAAGCGAACGACAGGTTATTGATCTTCGCGCGAAAAGACGACCGTGACAGAATCCGGGCGCTCTTCAATGCGCGGCCAGGTTGAGCGATTGACCGGATCGCCCGCCATCATCCTCATCCTGTCATCACCATGAATGAACCTTTGCGACCTCAATGGAAACGATTCTCTCGATTGCCACACTCAAATCAATTCTGACGCTGATCATCCTCGTTGGCGCGGTTTACGGATTCGTCAGCGAGAGGGTCCCCCCCGACGTGACGGCGTTGCTGGCGATATTGGCGCTGTTGCTGACCGGCGTGCTGACGCCCACGGAAGCCTTTTCGGGTTTCAGCCATCCGGCGACGGTTTCGGTGGCTGCGGTGCTGGTGCTGTCTTCGGCCATCGAACGCACCGGCCTGCTCTCGGCGCTCGCGCGGCGCGTGCTGGCGCCTCTGGGCAAATCCGAATTGCTGTTTGCGGCGGCGATCATGCTGGCGATCGGACTGCTTTCGGCTTTCATCAACAACACCGCCGCCGTAGCCATCTTCATCCCGGTCGCGCTGGAAGTTTGCCGGCGGACGGGAGCCAGCCCCGGTCGAGTGCTGATGCCGATGTCGCACGCCGCAACCTTCGGCGGGATGTGTACGCTGGTCGGAACTTCCACCAATCTGGTCGCGCACGAATTCGCGCGAAGCCAGGGGCTGCCGGGATTTTCAATGTTTGAACTGGGCAAGGTCGGATTGCCGATGTTGCTGGCCGGCTCCGCTTACATTCTGTTCGTCGGGCGATGGTTTCTGCCGAATAACCGGTCTGAGGAGCCTCAGACACTGGGACAAACTGATCCTTATCTGTCGGAACTGATCGTGTTGCCCGGCTCGCCGTGGATCGGGCGCGAGTTGATCGCGGAGAAATTCCAGCGCGATCACGATGTCAAATTGATGGGGTTGGTGCGAGACGGACAAGTCGTAAACCTGTACGAATCGGGAGCGCGTTACGCGGCGGGCGATTCGCTGCGCGTGCGCGGTACGCTGGACAAAGTGCTGGCGTTGGCCGCGAGTGAAGGGCTGGAATTGCATCGCCCAGAAAACCGTGACGACGAAGCGGCGTCGCAATCCACACAAAGCTCACCGCCGCTCAAAACGGATTCAACCGAATGGCGCGAAGAGGCCGTCGCAACTGAGCCTTCCGCCGATGACGTGATCTCAACCAAAACGCCGCCCACCGATAAATCGGAGGAATCAGCGCAACCTGCCCGTCTGCCGTTGGCGGAAGTAGTGGTCTTGAGCGCGTCAGGTTTGATCGGGCGCACGCTGAAATCGGCGCGCTTCGCCGAACGTTACGACGCTGTCGTGTTGGCGTTGAAAAGACGCGGCGGGTTGAGTGAACGGCCCTCGACCACACCGCTGCACGCCGGGGATGTGCTGGTCGTCGAAGGAACAAATGAATCGCTGGAGGCGTTGGCCGAAACGCGCGGTTTTCTGGTGATCGGTACGCCCGCGCATCCTGACAAGCGTCCGGGGATGTTGCTGATCACACTGGTCACGCTGTTGTCGGTGATCGCGTTGGTCTCTTTCGGCGTGTTGCCGATAGTCACTGCGGCGGTGGCCGGTTGCGCGGCGCTGATGCTGACAGGGTGTCTGCGCCCGCGCGAAGTCTATCAGGCGATTGATCTGAGCCTGGTCTTTTTGCTGGCGGGGACGTTGGCGCTCGGCGTGGCGATCGAAAAAACCGGCATCACCGGCGCCATCGCTCGCGGGATGGCCGGCCTGACCGATCTCACCGGGCCGTTCATGATTATGGCTTGTTTCTTCGTCGTGGCCGTGCTGGTTTCGGAATTGATGTCGAACAGCGGCACGGTCGCGTTGCTGGCGCCGGTGGCGGCAAC